>Ga0164308_10000204_pt1 | contig 31714 bp, 19 predicted proteins | sample Whisoiple_246_MG_FD_109983 | JGI IMG/M metagenome (GOLD analysis project Ga0164308, IMG submission 109983) | Soil microbial communities amended with fresh organic matter from upstate New York, USA - Whitman soil sample_246_MG | ecosystem: Environmental > Terrestrial > Soil > Unclassified >... | reverse complement strand
GACTTGGCGATGAGTGAAGCCGAGGCGACCGGCGCACCGCTGTCGTTGATCATCGACCCCCATTTCGATTGGACAAACGACGCGCATCCGAACCTGCCGTTTCACGATTTGATCATCTACGAGGCGCACGTGCGTGGAATGACCATTCGACATCCCGAAGTGCCGAATGAACTCCGCGGCACGTACCTCGGCATGTGCCAGCCCGCGATCATTCAATACCTCAAGGACCTCGGGGTCACGGCGATTGAGTTGATGCCCATTCACGCGTTCGTGGACGACCAGTTCCTGCTCGACAAGGGGCTCCGCAACTACTGGGGCTACAACACCATCGGCTTTTTTGCCCCCGATCCGCGATTTCGCGCCGGCAACGAGCTCGGCGGGGAGGTCAAGCAATTCAAAGAATTGGTGCGCTCCATGCACGCGGCCGGCATCGAAGTGATTCTCGACGTCGTGTACAACCACACGGCGGAGGGCAATCACTTGGGGCCGACGATGTCGTTCCGCGGCATCGACAACCCGAGTTACTACCGGCTCGTCGAAGAAGATCCTCGTTACTACATGGACTATACCGGCACGGGTAATACGCTCAACGCACGTCATCCGCAGACTCTGCAATTGATGATGGATTCGCTGCGCTACTGGGTGCTCGACATGCACATCGACGGCTTTCGCTTCGATCTTGCCGCCGCCCTCGCGCGCTCTCTACACGAGGTCGACCAGCTTTCCAGCTTCTTCATGTTGATTCATCAAGATCCGACGCTCAGCCAAGTCAAAATGATCGCGGAGCCCTGGGACGTCGGACCTGGCGGGTATCAGGTGGGCAACTTCCCGGTGCGCTGGGCGGAATGGAATGGACGCTATCGTGATTCGATGCGCGCGTTTTGGCGCGGCGACGGAGGAGTGACGTCCGAGCTCGCTTATCGCCTCACTGGCAGCAGCGACATTTACGAGAATGACGGCCGTAAGCCGTATCTCAGCATCAATTTCGTGACCTGCCACGACGGCTTCACGCTCGCCGACCTCGTTTCCTATTCGGAGAAGCACAACGAGGCCAACGGCGAAGAAAACCGCGACGGCAACGACCACAATCTTTCGTTCAACTGCGGCGTCGAAGGTCCGACGCACGACCCTCAGATTCGCAGCTTGCGAGCCAAGCAAAAGCGCAATTTTTTGGCAACGTTGCTGCTGTCGCAAGGAACTCCCATGCTCTCGCACGGCGACGAACTCGGCCGCACCCAGCAGGGCAACAACAACGGCTATTGCCAGGACAACCAGCTCAGCTGGGTGGATTGGCAGCTCGACGACGAGCGCCGCGACTTGCTCGCCTTCACCAAGAAGTTGACCGCACTGCGTCGCGCTCACCCCATCTTCCGCCGAGCCACCTTCTTCAAAGGACGAGCGCTCCGGGGGTCACAAGTCAGCGACATTCTCTGGTTTCGCCACGACGGAGCCGACATGTCCGACGAGGACTGGAGCAATCCCGAGACACGCTCACTCGGCCTGTTTCTCGCGGGGGAGGGCATCGACGAACCCGACAGCGAGGGCAACCCACTGCGCGACGACGACTTCCTCCTGCTCATCAACGCGTACATCGAACCCATCGATTTCTCGCTGCCCTTCGCGGACGATGAGCGCCCTTGGCAGTTGGAGATCGACACTGCCAATGACCGAGCAAACGAGCAACGCCTCGGGGGTGAGCGGACGAGCGTCGCCCCTGTATCGTTGAAGGTTTTCTTCAGGAGACGGCGACCGTGACTACGGCCGCTCTCCTCGGAGCCCATCCAGAAGCAGCCGGCGTACGTTTCACCGCCTGGTCCGACCGCGCCCGAGCGATCTCGGTCGTGATCTATGCTGACCCCAAACACGCGACGCGCGAGATCGCGCTCCTTCGGCTCGGTGACAGCGGATTTTTCGGCGTTCTCGCGGCCGACCTCGGCCCTGGCACCCTGTATGATTTCCGGATCGACGGGCAACTCGCGGTCGATCCTTATGCACGCGCCCTGCCATTCGGCGTCCACGGACCGGCGCAAGTGACCGCGCCCTTGCCTCCGCGCAAGCACGACAAGCGCGGCATCGATCTCGACCGAAACCAGGTGTTTTACGAGTTGCACGTGGGTACCTTTACCCCGGAAGGAACCTTCAAAAGCGCACTCTCTCGCCTGCCCTACTTGCGCGACCTAGGCATCACGGTGATCGAGTTGATGCCAATCGCAGCGTTCGCTGGTGGCCATGGCTGGGGCTACGACGGCGTGGCGCTATTCGCACCGTTCGCAGGCTACGGCAGCCCCGAAGATCTCGACGCTTTCATCGACGCCGCACACGGCGAGGGCCTCAGTGTCGTGCTCGACGTGGTGTACAACCACCTCGGCCCCGCCGGAAATGCGCTACCCGCGTTCTCCGACGCCTACTTCGACTCGGAACGCACGAATGCGTGGGGCCAAGCTCCAGCCTTGGAAAAGGCGGCATTTCGGCGCCTCGTGCTGAGCAACGCAGAGTATTGGCTGAACACGTTCGGCTTCGACGGACTTCGACTCGATGCGACCCACGCACTCGAACCCGGCGGCGAGCCGCACATCCTCGCCGAATTGTCGCAGCTGGCGCATACCTGCCAACCCCCAGCCGTTCTGATCGCCGAGGACGAGCGCAACGATCCGAAGTCGCTCTCGGAACATGGCATCGATGGCACCTGGAGTGATGACTTTCATCACGTCTTACACGTGCTCCTGACTCACGAACGAGAAGGCTACTACGGCGCGTTCACGGGCGAACTCTCCGAGCTTGCACGCGTGATCGAACGGGGTCAGCTGTACGAAGGGCAAGCCCTGCCCGGCTCTACGCGAACGCGGGGCAAGTCGGCGGCGGGGATAGCAGCGAATCGCTTCCTTTTCGCGCTCCAGAACCACGACCAAATTGGAAACCGCGCGCACGGCGAGCGCCTGCACCATTTGTGTGATCCTGACGCGTTTCGAGCGCTCACTCTGCTGCTCGCCTTCTTGCCCGCGACACCACTCTTGTTCATGGGCCAAGAGTGGGCTGCGACTTCGCCGTTCTTGTACTTCAGCGACCACGAAGGCGAGCTCGGGCGGAAAGTGAGTGAAGGGCGACGCCAAGAGTTCAGCCACTTCAAGGCATTCCAGGGCGGGGCGATCCCCGATCCGCAAGCTGAATCGACCTTCCTCTCGAGCAAGCTCGATTGGTCCGAACGAGAGCACGGAAAACACCAAGCAACGCTCGAGCTCACTCGCCGCGCGCTCGACCTTCGGCGAACGGATCCGGTGTTGCGCGTGCCTTCCCCGGTCCGTGCGGGCGTGGCGCACGAGTGTCTCTGGGTCCTGCGCAGCGCCGCAGAAGGCAGCCGAATGTTGCTCTTCAATCCGGGCCCCGCTCGCGCGTTCGCGGAGATCATCGGGCACTTTCGCGCGCAGACACGGGTACTACTAGCGAGTCAGGCGCTGCCCGAGAACCACGCGCATTTCGAGCTTCCGCCAGCAAGTGCAGCGGTATTCGCAAGCGTCGCTCCAGCCGAAAGGACGTCTACATGAGCCTCCGCGTTCCGACCGCAACGTATCGTGTTCAGCTGCACGCTGGCTTCGGTTTTCGCGAGGCCGCGAAGATGGTGCCGTATCTGAAACAGCTGGGCATCTCCGATCTGTACGTCTCCCCGATCTTCGAGGCTGCACCAGGAAGTACTCACGGCTACGACGTCCTGAACCACGATCGATTGAACCCCGAGCTCGGCGGCGACGCCGGTTTCGAAACGCTGACGGACGCGCTTGCGACGCATCGACTAGGACTGATCGTCGACTTCGTACCGAACCACATGGGCGTCGGGGCCGACGGCAACCCCATTTGGGAAGACGTGCTGGAACACGGGCAGGCGTCCGAGCACGCACAGTTTTTCGATATCGACTGGCAACCACCCAAGGCGACGCTCGACCGCAAGCTGCTCTTGCCCATCTTGCCCGATCAGTACGGAATCAGCCTAGAACGGGGTTACTTTGCCTTGCATTTCGACGGCCAGCAGCTGCGCCTGAAGGCAGGTGATCGCAACCTCCCGCTCCGGCCGAAGTCGCTCGGTGCGGTGATCGCACGGGCTGCAGATCTGATAGAGGACCGGATCGCACCGGCACACGTGACGCGGATGCGCGAACTCGCTCGCAACCTCGCGGGACTCGACGATGTTGTCGACGCTCCAACGAGTGCAGGCGAGAGTTATCGCAGCGACGCGCGGAGCTTTCGACATCAGCTGCGCGAATTGTTGGGGTCAGATGCAGCTCTCCGAACCACCTTTTCGCAGGCGCTGACGGAATTGTGCGGCACGCCAACGCAGCCGGAAAGCTTCGACTTCATGGACGAACTCTTGCGCGCGCAGCACTACCGCCTGAGTTCCTGGCAACTCGCGCTCGAAGCCGTGAACTATCGCCGGTTCTTCGATGTCACCGAGCTTGCCGCGCTCAGGGTCGAATTGCCTGCGGTTTTCGAGGCGAGTCACAATCGACTGCTATCGCTGGTCGGTCAGGGCAAGATCAGCGGCGTTCGCCTGGATCACATCGACGGCTTGCTCGATCCAATCGGCTACCTGCGGACGCTCGCCGATCGCATACAAATCGCGGTCCAGGGTTCGGATCCATCCGAGCTCCCCACGTACGTGATCGTCGAGAAGATCTTGGCGCCAGGCGAGGCATTGCCGGCCAGCTTTCGCGCGCACGGCACGACCGGTTATGAGTTCGCGCGGGTGGCGACCGGCGTTCTCATCGACGGCCGTGCCGAACTCAGCCTGACCAACACCTATCGTCGCTTCACGGGCGACACCCAGAGCTTCGAGGAACACTTGCTGGGGGCGAAGCGCGACGTGTTGAATTCGCTCCTCGCCAGCGAAGCGACCATGCTCTCCCGCAGCTTGGAGCGCTTGGCCGAGCGCGACCGGCGCTGGCGCGACTTGACCTGGCACAGTCTGCACGCCGCGCTCGTCGAGGTGATGGGTGCCTTCGGCGCGTACAGGAGCTACGTGCAGCCGGACGGGACTCGAACGCCGGAAGACGAAGCACTGATCAATCGCGCGGTGGCCACGGCCATGCGTCGCAACCCGACAGCGGGCAGAGGCGCGTACCAGTTCCTTCGTTCCCTATTGCTGATGGACAGCGCCGTGCCAGAAGCCGCGGAATTTGCGCTGCGCTTTCAGCAGACGACGGGCCCCGTTACCGCGAAGGCGTTGGAGGATACGGCATTCTATCGCTACGTCCGCAATTTGGCCGAAAACGAGGTCGGTAGCCGTCCGGACAGCGTGGGCATCGGCCTGACGGAGTTCCATCGACACAACGCCACCAGCCAAACCGAGCACCGTCTGTCGCTGACGGCGACGTCGACGCACGATACCAAGCGTGGTGAAGATGCTCGCGCGCGCCTCAGTGTGCTCTCGGAGATGCCCAACACCTGGCGGCAAACGATGTATGCGCTGACGCGAATCGCCAGCAAATATCGCACCGCTCAGGCAGGCAGAGAGGCCCCTGGGCGCACCGACCAATATCTTTACTATCAGACCTTGCTCGGCGTCGTGCCGTTCGGCGCACAGTCCGATGCGCTGACGGAACTCGAACCACGCGTGCAAGCGTACATGCTCAAGGCTTGCCGCGAAGCGAAACAGCAGACCTCGTGGTTGCATCCGGACCTCGAATACGAGGCTGCCGTACAGGACTACGTGAAGGCTACGCTGAACGACGCGGAATTCAGGGCTCGTTTGCTACGATTTTGCCGTCGTATCGAGCCGTATGCGGCGTGCAAAGCGCTCGCCCAAGTCACACTCAAGCTCTGCTCGCCTGGGATTCCGGATACGTATCAAGGCTCCGAACTCTGGCATCAAGTGCTCGTGGATCCCGACAACCGAGGTGCAGTCGACTACGGCGTGCTCGAGACGACGCTCCGTGCGCTCGACGAACCACGCGCGGATGCGCGCCAGCTTTTGAGCGAGCTGTCGTCGAGCTACTCGGACGGGCGTTTGAAGTTGTTCATCTTGAGCCGCTTGCTCCGCCTGCGCGCCGCCGAGCCGTCACTTTTCGAAAGCAGGTATCGAGCTCTCGACGCGGGCGAAAACTGCATCGCGTTCGGCCGTGGCAATGAGGCGTGCGACCTGCTGTGCGCCGTCACGCGCTTCCCGTTCCGCGCCACGCGCGGACGCTTTCCCTGGCCCCTCGGCGCCTGTTGGGGTTCGCAAGTCATTACTGGTGACGGGCTTCGCGGGCGATATCGCGACATCTTCAGCGGGCGCAAGCTCGACCTGCGCGAAGAGCTTCCACTGTCCGAACTCTTCGCCGATCTTCCGATCGCCGTGTTGGTGCGCGCGGATCGAGCCTAGCTCCGCGAGTGACCAAGTCGGTCCACGGTCGAGGCGCCCGGCTGCAAGGCGCGACGACGGCGTGTATTGGCGGGCCTCAAGGCGCGGGCGCTATTTGCGCGATGCGCTTGAGGCCGGCAAGCGGAACGGCGAGCCAGTCAGGCCTGTTGTTCAGCTCGTAGTTGACTTCGTACACGACTTTCTCGAGCTCGTAGAACTCGAGCAGCAAGCGAGCCGTCGCTCGGTTCGTAGGGCAATACGCCTCGCCGGCACTTGCCTCCAAGTACGTGCGCACGAAGCTGACGCAAACCCACGCGCGGAAAGCCTCCGCCCAGGGCACGAGCCGCGCGCGGTCTTCGGGCCGCACTCGCTCCGAACGCAGCGCTGTCTCCGCTGCGTACGCAAAGGAGCGCAACATGCCTGCAACGTCGCGGAGCGGGCTGCGCTTGTAACGGCGATCCGAAACGGGACGGCCCGGTTCCCCTTCGAAATCGATGATGATGAAGTCGTCGCCGCTGAATAGCACCTGACCCAGGTGGTAGTCGCCGTGACAACGGATGCGCGAGACAGCGATCTTGCCCTCCAAAATGCGACGTAGACGCGCGTCGATGGAGGCTTGTGCCGGTAGGATCTGCGCGGCGAGCTGCGCCGCGTCCGCAGGCAAATGGCGCTGCTGTTCGCGCAACTTCTTGAAGCAACGGGCGAGCTCGGCATGCGCGCTTTGATAGAGCGAGTGCTGGTGCAGCTGCGTGAACGGCTCTTGCCCGAAACCCGGCTCGCGCGTCTTGCGGCCGAGAGCACGATGAAGGTCCGCTGTGCGTTCGGCGAGCAGCCGAGTCAAAGTGAAGTAGGGACTCGCTAGGTGCAACAATGCATCCGGGATCGCGTCGTTGCACTCCGCTTCGGACGCGCCGGGCAGAGGCACCTCGGGCAGCGGCGCCTGAGTCGAGAGCACGCGCTCGAAGAACGTGAACAAAGACTCCAGGGTCACCGACCACGCGCTGCCGCGATTTTCGACGTACGCGCTAATCACCGCCAACGTCCGGGTCCCCGCCTCGGAGTTCAGTTGAAGCGCGCCGACGGGCTCAGGCACTTTGGGTCGCGGCGTGGCGCTAGCCAAGAAGCGGCCAATTTCGAGCTCCACGTTCGGGCCAGGCTCCACTTTGCGCAACAATTTGAGCAACCAAGACGACCCGTACAAGATCGTCGAATTGCTCTGTTCGAGCGGCAAGAAGCGCGGTTCGAGCGAGCCAGGCGCGGCTTCCGGGTCGATGAACAGTTCGCCACTGATACTGGCGGTCTCTCCCTGCAAGGCGCGGTGCTCTCGCAACAATCCGAGCAGCGTGTCAGCAAACGCACGCGACGCACTGGCATCGAGAAACGAACCGCGTGTGGGCTGAGCCTCACCCGAAACGTATATCTCGACGTCGGTCACCAACGACGATGGCACGTCCGTGCCGGAAGCGCCGAGACTCGCGAAGCGCAACGGCATCACGTAGCTTTCACGCGCGCCGTTCTCGAGCTCAACGCCTAGCACGACTAGGCAATGGTCGCTGACTCGAGCCTCGCCGAACAAGAACACGTCCTCCAAATCCGCATGTTTGGTCGCGATGGACTTGCTGCGGTACCAGCGTTGTTCTCGTGCGTAGCGGCTGAGGCTCTCGGCCAAGACGCTGCGCGCTGGCTCGTTCACGAAGTCTTGCCAGTCACCGGTGAGCGCCAGTGGACCGAGTTGCGTGCTGGCGCGACTGGCCTGGTTGGTCTCGAGACTGAACCAATAGATTTGATGTCCGCCCAGGGTCAACGAGTACGGCCGGTCCGTGATTTCCGGGAAACGACTGAGGCCGAACATCTCTCGCGGAAAGCTGCCCAAGTGCTCGCCGAGTTCGAGCTCCGTGTACTGAGCGTTGCGCGAGAGATTGGCGACGACCAGAATTCGCTCTTTCCCGTCCTCGCGCAAGAAGGCCAGCACTTTGGGGTTACTCGGGCTCAAAAAGCGCAGCTTGCCGCGACTCAGTACGCGGTGGCGTTTGCGCATCGCGATCAATTGCTTGGTCGACCACAAGAGTGACGCCGGGTTCGCTTCCTGTGCGGCGACGTTCACTGCCTCGTAGTGAAACTCCGGCTCGACGATCACCGGCAAATAGAGCTTCTGCGGGTTGGCGCGAGAGAAGCCGGCATTGCGTTCGGAGTCCCACTGCATGGGAGTGCGAACTCCGTCACGGTCTCCGAGATAGATGTTGTCACCCATTCCGATTTCGTCCCCGTAGTACAGCACTGGCGTACCAGGGAGGGAAAACAGCAGTGCGGTGAGCAGCTCCACGCGGCGGCGGTCGCGCAGCAGCGGAAACAAACGCCGTCGGATCCCGAGGTTGATGCGCGCGCGATCTTCGGTCGCGTAGACTCGATACATCAAGTCGCGATCTTCATCGGTCACCATTTCCAAGGTGAGCTCGTCGTGGTTCCGCAAGAACGTCGCCCATTGGCACGATTCCGGGATGGTCGGCGTTTGCGTCAGGATATCGACGATCGGAAATGCATCCTCACTGTGCAGCGCCATGAACAAGCGCGGCATCAGCGGAAAGTGAAAGTTCATGTGGCATTCGTTGCCCTCGCCAAAGTAGGCCGCGGCATCAATCGGCCACTGGTTGGCTTCCGCCAAAAGCATGCGATTTTTGAACTTCGCGTCCACGTGCGCCCGTAGCTTGCGCAAGAAGGCATGCGTCTCCGGCAGGTTCTCGCAATTCGTCCCCTCGCGCTCGTACAGGTAGGGAATCGCATCCAAGCGCACGCCGTCGACGCCGAGTCCGAGCCAATAATCGAGCACTTCGAAAATTGCCTCGTGCACGGCCGGGTTGTCGAAATTCAGGTCTGGCTGGTGACTATAAAAACGATGCCAATAGTAGGCCTTGGCGATCGGGTCCCAGGTCCAATTCGACACCTCGAAGTCCTGAAAAATGACGCGCGCGTCCGAGTACTTGTCGGCGTGATCGCTCCAAACGTAAAAGTCGCGAGCCGCCGACCCGGCAGGACTCGTGCGGGCGCGCTGGAACCAAATGTGATCGCTCGAGGTGTGATTGATCACGAGCTCGGTGATCACGCGCATGCCGCGGGCATGAGCTGCGTCCAAAAATCGTTTGAAGTCGTCGAGCGTACCGTAGCTCGAGTGCACGCCCAGATAATCGGAGATGTCGTAGCCGCCGTCTCGCAGCGGAGAGGGATAGAACGGCAAGAGCCACAGCGCGCTGACCCCCAAATCGGCGAGGTAGTCGAGTTTGCCGATCAGGCCCGCGAAATCACCGATGCCATCGCCGTTGGAGTCGGCGAAAGCTCGTACGTGCAGCTCGTAAATGAGCGCGTCCTTGTACCACTCTGCGTCGTCGTTCGCGGTCGAAGACGAACGGCGTTTCGGCTTACGTTCGACGCCCATGAATGCTCGATTCACCGCGCGTGACCCGACTCATCGCGCAAACTAAGGGAACAAGACCAAGAGAATAAGTCAGAAGGAAGCTTTCCTCGAAAATTTCGCTTCGGCCAAGCCGCGCTTTCCGCGTGAGCGGTTTAGCTCGAGCCCTGCCCTTCGTTCAGGACACTCAGCCGATTGGTCACTTCGGTAACGCCCGGAATCGCACGTGCACGTGCCTCGATCTGCGCTTTCTCCAGGGAATTTCGCACCGAACCAAGCAACGTCACGTGTCCCGCCTGGACAGCGACGCGCAAATCTGCAGCATCCACGTGGGCCCGCCCCAACGTCTTGCGCACTTCCCGGCCGAGTGGCGCGTCTTCGGGCGCTTCTTCCGCGTGCTCTGCCAGATTCGGTTCCGAGCCGCGTGCCACCTGCGCCGCGTAACTTTCACCGAATCCACCGACGGCGTCCGACTTCGTGCCCCAGACGCCGTGTTCGCGAGTCGTGGGCGTCAGCTCTGCCCCGGGCGCGCCCGGTTTTGCCTCACTGGTCATTGTTTCAATCCTGCCCGCAGCGCATCACGCAGCAGCTGCACGTCGATGCTTGGCTCGGTGTCGCGCTCGTGCGTCGGTTCATCCGTCGAAACGGGCTGATCGTCGCGTTCGCCGGGTCGTGCCGCGGTACGGGCCAGAGCAGGAGAGGCCAATAGAGCCTCGAGCTGGTCGTGCATGAAATCCGCTGCAGCTTTGTCGGACATTTTTCCTGGCCTCCTCTGGTTCGCCATTGCGCCGTCACGTGACGGTTCACCAGCTTCCGAAGTACCGGTTAAGCAAAGGGAGTGCCACGGTCGATACCGGCATGATTTTGTTCGCGGGCGCTCAGCTGATAGGCAAACGCCACGTTTCGCGCTAAGTCTGAGCTGTCGCGCTGTGGCAGCCCGTCACGGCACAAGAACGCATCAGAGGCGACACGCGACAGATTCGGTCGCCAGTCAATTGGCACCGGGCGTGCAGCAACTTGGGAATGGCCAGCCAAACGCAGGAGTTCCGCATGACCCAGCTCGAGCAACGAACTCAACCCGATCGTTCCAACATTGCCAGGGACACGGGCACCGCCGAGACTGACGAGAACTACGACTTGGTCAGTGTGCTCTACCATTGTCTCAAGGCCGCGGACGCCTGCACCCAGTACATCGCCGATGCCGAAGACGCCGGTGACGACGAGCTGGTCGAATTCTTCGACCGAGCGCGTCAGTTGCAGAATCGGTTGGCGAGCCAAGCCCGTGAACTCCTCGCGCAACGCCTAGCTGATGCAGCCGGAGCCAGCGACGAGGAGAGCTAGCCGCCCGCCTCTTTTGCGTTGGCGAGTTCGAGCGCCGTGTCGTCGTGCCTCAGTCATCCGGGGGCACGAGGCGGGCGCGTGCGCTCTTTGACGGTCCTTCGCACCATCGCAACCACGTCATCGAGGTCCACCGGCTTGACCAAGAATCGATCCGCGCCCAGCGAGGAAAGCAGCTTCCATTCGTTCGGGCCACCGGAGGCCGTCAAAACCAAGATCGGCACCAACGCCGAGGCCGGACGCGAGCGCAGCAGCACCGTGACTGCGACGCCGTCGAGTACCGGCATTTGCAGGTCGAGTATGACTACCGAGGCCGGCTTCCGATCGAAGGCTTCCAACGCGGCTTGTCCGTTGGCCACGGCTTCGACCTCGGCATCCGGAAATTCCGCGCGCAGTTTCAGCTCCAAGAGCAGCCGAAAATCCTCCTCGTCTTCGGCGATCAAAATGCGAGTCGGCTCACTACTGCGGGCGCGCGCGGCCTGAAATTCGCGGCGTAGCTGCTCCACGTTCGCTTGGCGATTTGCCGGGTCTTTGCTGAGCGCCTTGAGCAACACGGCATCGAGCGTCGACGGCAGATCGCCGCGGATGAAGCTCGGACGGATCACCTTCGCGGTCGCGTGCAGCATGATCAGGCCTTCGTCGCTCTTCGATTCGAAGGGGGGTTGACCGGTCAAGAGCTCGTAAGCAATGCAGCCGATCGAATACAAGTCGCTCTGTGGGCTCGCGGCCACGCGAACGCCCGCGTCGACCGTGAGCTCGGGCGCGATGTAGCCCAGCGTCCCCACGAGCTCTTTGATTGCCTTGGCTGTCACGTACTTCTGCGCGAGCCCGAGATCGGCCACTTTGACCCGGAATTGCCCATCGAGCAGGATGTTCGCGGGTTTGAGGTCACGGTGCACGATCCCGGCGGCATGCAACGCTGTAACGCCGGCACAGATCTCGTCCAGAATGCGGAGCGCCAAGTCGACGTCGATGGAGCGACGGCACTCGGCGATCACCCGATCGAGGGTCGTGCCCGCCACGAACTCGGTCACGAAATAGGGCGCGCTGCGATGCTCGCCGAAGGCGTGAATCACCAAGATATTGGGGTGATTCACCTCGGCCATCGCGCGCGCCTCCTGCAAGAAGCGGTCTTGAAAGTGCTTCGCGAACAGCGATGATTGAATCAACTTGATCGCCACTTTTCGCTTGAGTCGTTGGTCGACCGCGAGCAGCACCACCCCCATCGCGCCGCTCCCGAGCTCCCCTTCCACGAGATAGCTGCCGCCAATCACCTCCCCTGCTACAGGAAGCTGTTGACTCGCGGGGTGCTTTTCGGCTGCCTCTGGCTCTGCCTCGGCCGGCACTTCAGCCGGTTTCTTGGGCTTCAGGTCCTCGAGCAGGTCCTCGAGCTCCAGCAGAGAAGGCGGCGCGTGTTGGGTGGGTGACAAGACCCCACCCGCGTCCGTATCGAAGTCAAGCGTCGGTGAGCGACGAGCGGGTCGAACGGGGAGATTGGGCGGTGGCATCGACGGCTCGACAAGAGAGGCGAATAACGGTCCTGCTGAATGCACCTTGTGTGCCCGGGCCTGGCTTGAGGCAATTACGCCCGAATTTGCCCCTTACACGACGCAACTCAATCGCGAGAGTTGCTCGCGAAGTGTGGCAATCTGACGCGCGCGAGGCGTGTCCGCTCAGTCCGTTACGCTCACATCCAGCGCCGCCATTTGAACCAAACCAACGGCAGAAGACCGGTGACTACCATCAAGAGCAAGGCGAACGGATAGCCGAAGACCCAGCGCAACTCTGGCATGTGCTCGAAGTTCATGCCGTAGATCCCCGCGACCAGCACCGGGGGAACCCCCACGACGGACACGATCGTCAGTGCCTTGACCACGTCGTTTTGCTCGATGCTGATGAAGCCCAAGGTCGCGTCGAGTAAAAACTGCACTTTTCCGGAAAGGTGCTGCTGGTAGTCGTTCAGCGAACCGATGTCCGCACGGACGGCCAGGAGCCTTGGTCGTTCGTCCGCGCTGATCACGATTCCGCCCGTTTCACAGGCGAAGGCCGCGATGCGCCCGAAACCGAGCAGCGTGTCTCGAATTTGGGAGATGTGATCGCCGATCTGTCCGAGCTTACGCAATGTGGCGCGGAGCTTTTCCGACACCGTCTTGGCCGCGTGCCGGCGTGCATGCTCGGCATGAAACGCGCGGCGCGACAGCTCATCGAGCTCCGAGCTGCAGTGCTCGAGCGTGTCTGCCGCCCGATCCACCAGCGCCTCCAAGATGCGCAGAAACACGTCACACGGCGAACGCGGCGGCGTGCCGGAGCTGCTTTGGAACAAGCTATCGAATACCGGGTTCTCCGTGAAACGAACGCTGAGCAACACACGCCGCGAGAGCACGAAACCAACGGCACTCAGCGGCTGCGACGCATTCGACGAAGCAGGGATCGGTGTGGATAAGTAGAGCGCGTCCTTCTCCGTGTACACGCGGCTGCTCGTCTCGATCTCGCTCACCGCCGACTGATCGGGGACGCGCAGGCCAATCGCGTGTTCGACCGCGGCGCGCTCGCTATCGGTCGGATTACAAATATCGATCCAAACCGCGTCGGACCACGGCTCTTCCGCTTCGGGGTAGCTGCGCAACATATCGATTCGATCCGAGACGGGCTGCTACGCGCGTTCCATACGCTCGACCTTACCGTCGGCGTGTTTGGCGAAACGTCCCTCTTCGCGCGGATGCACTGGATCGTCGCTCGGCCAGGGCCAACCGCCGAAGCGTGTCCGCTGATAGTCGACGATGGCCTGCTGGATCTCCGCCCGCGTGTTCATCACGAAGGGTCCGTGCGCGGCCACGGGTTCGCCAATCGGTCGCCCTTGAAGCAGCAAAATCTCCGACTCGCTCGTGCCGTTTTCGAGCACGAGCGGCTCGTCACTCTTGACCTGCACCGCAGCGTGCGAATTGAGTCGCTCACCCCCGACCCCGAGCGAGGTTCCGCGAAAAAAGTACAAGGTACGCGTGGTCGTGGCGAGCGTCGGCGGCAGCACGAAGCTGGCCTCTGGAGCGAGCCGCAGGCTCCAGATCGCCACGTCCGCCTCGCTGCGCGACGCCCATGAATGCGGCGGAGGCGACGGCGCGATGGCGTCGCCCAGCCGTCCCGCGATCACGGAAACTTGCGTCTCGCGGCCTTGGTCGTCCAAGAAGGAGCAGCGCGGGATGTGCTGGTCCCACAGCATCGCGAAGTGCGGTTCGACGAGCTTGTCCTTGCTCGGCAAGTTGAGCCAAATCTGGAACAGTTCGAGCGGATTCGGTTGCTCTCGCTGCAAGAGCGGGAACATTTCACAATGCACGATGCCGCCACCCGCCGTGAGCCACTGCACGTCGCCGCTGCCGAAGCGCGCCGTTGCGCCGAGCGAATCCGAATGGTCGATGAACCCTTTGCGGACGATCGTCACCGTCTCGAAGCCGCGATGGGGATGTTGAGGAAAGCCCGGCACGACGCGGCCGTGATACATGCTGAAGCCGTCTTTCCGGCCGAAGTCCTGACCGAGGTCACGCCCGGAGAGCGACACCGCCGGGCCCAAGTGCTCGTTCCCCGCGGGGTAAGCGTCGTCATGATGCACGCAGAACAGGAACGGATCCGCGGTAACCCACGGAAAGCCGAGGGGGACGATTTCGAGCACGCTTCCAGGCATCGAGCGAGTGTAGCGCGAGCCGGCAGAGTCGCACTATGCTCCCGAGCTTCGAGTTCACAGAAGCGCCACAACGTGCGCCGAAGGAGCAGTGATGCACAAGAAGATCGCGGTATTTTGGCCGGGGGACGCGCGAGAGGTTCCGAACCAGCTGGCGTTGCCGAATATGCAAGAGGCTACGTCCCAACTCGAACGCGCCTTGAAGAAGCTCGGACGCACGCCCTACCTGGTGCCTGGCTTCCTGTCGAAACCACACCACGCGATCGAGAAGCTCGGGCCGATCGACGATCCGATGATCGGCATGTGCGTCCATTGGTTTTATGGCCCGCACACGACCGATGGCGTCGTCGGCAAAGACAACCCACTGCTCTTGGCTAGCAATTTCTCCGGACGCTGGCCGGGCCTGGTCGGCTTGCTCAATACGGGCGCCTGCTTGGAGAGTTTGAATCGTCCGTTTTCCCGCGCCTGGACCGACGCGCAGGATTTCTCCAGTGACGACACGTTCATGGCCCAGCTCGACGAATGGTGCACCACGGGCGCCATTCGCTACGGGAGCGAAGAGCTCCGCTCGCATGCGCCGATTTCGCCCGCGGCCTCCACGTTGGCCTTGGAAGTCGCGCGTGAAATCCGCGAGCGGCGGGTGTTGATCCTGATGCTCGGCGATACCTCGATGGGAATGATCAACGGCTACTTCGGCCCGCGCTTGCTCAACCGTCACGGTTTCACCGAGCACAAGGTCGATCAGGCGTGGATCATCGATCGCGGCCGGAGGATCGATCAGAAGCGAATCGACGATGCCTATGGCTTCGTGAAGGACAAAGGGCTCACGTTCCACCATGGCGAGGCCGACGCCAAGGACTTCGACGAGAATGCCAGCAAGGAGCAGCTACGTGACTACCTGGTCGCGCTGGACTTGCTCGCCGAGTTCAAAGCCGATTGCCTGGGCTGGCAATATCAGCTCGGGCTGATCCCGCTGCGCCCACCGTCCGACTTGGCGGAAGGCCTGCTCAACTCCACTTGTCGCCCGGAATCGAACGGCGACACCGTCGCAACAGCCACTGAAGCAGACCAGGGCAACGTGATGCCCATGGAAATGATGAAGCGGCTGCTCAAGAAAAAGAACCTGCATCAAGCGGTGATGTTTCACGACGTTCGCTGGGGCGCCGAGCACGAAGGCCGATTTTTGTGGGTGTTGCTCAATTCCGGCTCGTGCGGCGCGTATGCGTTCAACCACGACCCGAGCACGCTGCGCGGCGCGCACTCGTATCGGCAGCCCTCACTCTATTTCCCGACGCCGGGCGGCACACTGGCCGGTGAAAGCTTGCCAGGAAAGATGACCTGGGCGCGCGCGTACATCCGCGCGGGCGAGCTCTGGATGGACATCGGGCGCGGCGAGGTCGTGAAGCTTCCGCCCAACGTGCGCGATCAGTGGTGGGAGGGCACGACGCGTCAGTGGCCGTTCATGGCCGCCGACATGGGCATCTCGCGCGATACGTTGATGGCGCACTATTTGTCGAATCACGTGGCCGTCGCGTACGGCGACATTTTCGAGGAAATGGTAGCCCTCTCGCAGGAGCTCGGTTTCAAAATTCGCATCCTCGGGAAAGCGGCCTGAGTCGTGGGCGACGCGTCCGCTGCCTATTTCCTGGGTGTTGACGTCGGCACGGGCAGCGCTCGCGCCGCGGTTTTCGACGACTCGGGAGTGATGCTCGGCAATCACTCCGAGAGCATCACCAACTTTCGCCCTGCGGAGGACTTCGTCGAGCAATCATCGGACGATATCTGGCGCGCGTGTGGAGTAGCAATCCGAGGCGCGTTGGCGACGGCTGGCTTGCGCGCAGACCGGATCGCGGGCTTGGCGTTCGATGCAACCTGCTCGCTCGTCGCCTTGGACGGCGACGACGCTCCGGTCACGGTCAGCCCCAGCGGGCGGAACGAGCAAAACGTGATCGTCTGGATGGACCACCGCGCCATCGCACAAGCCGAAGCGATCAACCTGACGAAACACGAGGTCCTGCGCTACGTGGGCGGCAGCATCTCGCCCGAGATGGAAACGCCCAAGCTGCTGTGGCTCAAGCAACATTTGCCCGAATCCTTCGCTAGGACAGCGCGCTTCTTGGATTTGCCTGATTTTCTCAGCTATCGCGCGACAGGCAATGATTGTCGTTCGCATTGCACGACGGTCTGTAAGTGGACGTATCTGGGTCACGAAAACGGCGGACGCGGCGCGTGGTCGCGCTCGTACTTCGAGCAGATCGGCCTGGCTGAGCTGCTCGCTGACGATGCTCGGCGCATCGGCAGTGAGGTGCGCCCGCTCGGCGAACGCGTCGGCGTGCTCAGCGAACGCTCGGCGAACGAGCTCGGGCTAATCGCGGGTATCCCCGTCGGAGTATCCGTGATCGACGCCCACGCAGGCGGCATCGGTTTGCTGGGGGGCGTGCTGCCTGGCGATACACTCGACGAAAACGGCTTCGAGAAGCGATTGGCGTTGATCGGCGGAACGTCGAGTTGCCACATGGCAGTCTCCAAAGAAGCGCGCTGGGTGAACGGCGTGTGGGGCCCCTACTATTCGGCGATGATTCCTGGGATGTGGCTCACCGAAGGCGGGCAATCCGCTACTGGCGCGTTGATCGACCACGTGCTGCAGTCGCACGCCCGCTACGCGGAAATCGCCGAGCTTGCCGCTGCTCGCTCGATTAGCGTGTACGCGCTGTTGAACGAGCGGCTGGGCGAGCTCGCCGGCTCGAGCGCAACCCCGGGCACGCTCACGCGCGATTTACACGTGCTGCCCGATCATCATGGCAATCGTTCTCCGCGCGCGAACCCCACGCTGCGGGGAATGATCTCTGGGCTCAAATTGAGCGCAACCGTGGATACTTTGGCGCTCGAGTACCTGGCGACCGTCCAAGCCATCGCCCACGGCACACGGCACATCATCGACACGATGAACGCGCACGGCTACCGCATCGACACCGTGATCGCCACCGGCGGTGACAGCAAGAACCCCGTCTTCCTACGCGAACACGCGGACGCGACCGGAGCCCGCATCTTGCTCCCAAAGGAGCCCGAAGCAGTGCTGCTCGGCTCAGCCATGCTCGCCGCGTGCGCCAGTGGCCACTTCGCGAGCGTAGTCGAGGCCATGACGAAGATGTCCGCGGTCTCGAGCGTGATCACGCCAAACGCCGCGGCGCGAGCCTTTCATGACAAGAAGCAACGCGTGTTCTTGCGCATGCACGACGATCAGCTCGCCTATCGACGAGAAATGGCCTGACCGCGTCTTTCTTCACACTCGCATGAACAGCCTAGCAATTTCAGCAGGTTAGCCCGAGAGAGCGAACCAATCACCCACCAGGGTGAAGCTCGGAACGACGAACGGCTCGCGGCGAATGTGGCGGAGGGCAGGCGCGTTTCGGGAGCGCGCTGCGGCGTGAAGCCACGCCGAAACATGGGCCTCACTACGTTCTGGCGAATTGTCTGGAGTGCAATTCGTGAAACGTGCGCCTGCCCCTTCGCTTGCTCGAAGTCCTTCCGTCCAATTCGTCGCGTGTCCCGCACAGCACGTATTATCGTGGATGGCGTTGGTCACACTGTTGCTTTTCGCATGCAGCGACCGCGGTCCAACGGGCGATTCGAGCGCCATATTTCTATCGCCCAGCAGCGACGCGTACAGGCTCGCCAATGAGGAGGAGCGTCATGGTTACGAATACCGCATCCGTGCCATCGATTCTGGAAAGTGGTCGGCGGTGCATCCGCAAATGCAACTCGACGCTCGCTTCGAAGTCGGCCGAGTCGCGCTCACCGGCCCACGCTCCGCCCGTGCACCAGCCGAGCCCGTGAATTTGGCCGCACGAGCGTGGGGCTGCCCGAACTCGTTAGCCGCGCTGCCACCGACGGTGCCCGAGCCGAGCGAGCTCCACCCCGGCGCACTCGAGTATCGCCACGCCAATATCGACGAATGGTACTTACCTGGCCCCGCAGGACTCGAACAAGGATTCACGATTCAGGCCCTGCCCGGCTGCGCGGCGCGCGGGGAACCCCTTCAAATTCGCTTGGTATTGGGCGGCGAGGCAATCACCGCAACGAGCGCTGCGAACGGTGAGGCGTCGCTCAACGCACCGGGAAGCCGAACCATCCACTATGGGCAAGCCTTCGCCCAAGACGCGCGGGGCAAAGAGCTGCCGGTGCGCATTCGTACCGACTCGGGCCTGGCGCTCGAGCTCGACGTGAGCGGAGCGCAACTTCCGATTGCGATCGATCCGTTGGCTTGGGTGGAAGTAGCGAGAGTTGCTGCCCAAGATGGCAGTGCCGGCGATTACTTCGGCAAAGCCATCGCGGCCTCTGGGGACACCTTGCTCGTGGGCGCATATGGAGACGATGATCGAGGTACCGATTCGGGGTCGGCCTACGTCTTCGTGAGAACGGGGGGTGCTTGGAGTTTACAGCAAAAGCTGACCGTCACTGACGGTGCCGCTGGCGATGCTTTTGGCTACTCGGTTGCGCTGAGCGGTGAAACCGCGGTCGTCGGAGCCTACTTGGCCGATGGCGCGGCGGCTGATTCAGGAGCTGCGTACGTCTTCACTCGCAGCGGGAGTACTTGGACGCAGCAAGCAAAGCTGATTGCTGCCGACGCTGCTGCGGGCGATCATCTGGCGACGTCGCTGGCCATTTCTGGACAGACCGTGGTGCTTGGGGCACCGCTGAAAAGAGCTGAAACTGGGGGCGAAGCGGGCGCGGCCTATGTGTTCAGTCGAAATGGCTCCGTTTGGTCGCAACAAGCCAAATTCACGCCAACCAACAACGCCGGCGATCACAACGGAACGGCTGTCGCGATCTCCGGCAATCAGCTGGCAGTCGGGACGGCTCGCCCGAACGGCTACCTCGTCAGCTTCTATTCCTTCAACGGCAATAGTTGGAGCGCGGCGGGCAACGTGAGCTCGAACAACGCGAACTTTGCTTACTACGGCTCGGTATTGGCAATGTCTGCGACGTACACGGTGATCGGCAGTTATGCCCATCCGCTCGGACCGTCGGGCGTCAACGGCACGGTGCTCGTGATTTCGAATGCCACGCACAGCCAGCAATACTCGCTCCGCGCCAATGATGGCTCAGTGAACGATCTATTTGGGCGCTCCGTCGCGATCTCCGACGGCAACGTGATCCTCGTGGGCAGCCCGCAAGACGACGATCTGGGCGACGATTCTGGCTCGGCGTTCGCGTTCGGTTTCAACGGCAACGCCTGGACGCAGCAGCAGAAGCTCTTGGCAAGTGACGGAAAGACCAAAGACGGCTTCGGCTCGTCAGTGGCGATCACCGCGAGCGCAGCGTTCAGCGGCGCGTGGCAGGGCAGCAGTCCGCTCGGCTCGGGCTTCGTGTCCGTCGAGGCGCTCGGCCAGACGGGGGCCGCTTGCACGCAAAGCAACGAATGCCAGAGTGGTTTCTGTGTCGAGGGCGTCTGCTGTGCGAGTGCGTGCAACGGCGTCTGCCAGAGCTGCTTGCAAAAGAACAAAGCCAGTAATGGCGGCGTCGATGGCGTCTGCGGAAGCGTCAAGCTCGACACCGATCCGCGCGATAGTTGTCTCGATTCGGGCGCAGACAGCTGCGGGACCACCGGTCTGTGCGACGGAAAGGGAGCCTGCTCTGTACGTGCGCCGGGCTCTAGTTGCACCTTCCCGGCGTGCGCTGGGCCAACCAGCTCGACCCTGAGCAGTGCGTGCAATGGCAGCGGCGAGTGCAAACCCACGGCGACCGTCCCCTGCCAGCTTGGCTATGCGTGTGTACTCGGGAATTGTCGATCGGGGTGCTTCGCAGACACAGACTGCGACGGCAGCCTCGGCTTCATTTGCACCGAAGAGCATGTGTGCAAACAACCCAAAGGCGCGGCGTGCACCAACGACGTGAATTGTTCGACGGGCACCTGCCAGTACGGGCACTGCTGCCTGGCAGACCGCGAAGGCGTCTGCCCCAAACCGCTCGGAACCCAATGTATTCTCGGGAGCGAGTGCGCCTCGAGCATGTGCACCGATGGCGTGTGTTGTTCATCGCCAGCATGCAACTTCTGTCAATCTTGTTCGATAGCAGGGAGCCAAGGCAACTGCGGACCGCTGGCGACCGCGCCGCCGGATACTCCGGGACAAGCCGTGTGCGCTGCGGGCGGTCGTGACAGCACAGGAGGCGACGGCGGCAACGCTGGCACCGGCACGGCGCAAGGTGTCGGAGGCACCGCGGGACAACCGATTTCGGTCGGAGGCAGCGGAAGCGAACGAGCGGCGGGGGGCGACGGAGGGGCACAAGCTGCTGGCATCGGCGGGGACACGGCAGGCCGCGGCGGTTCGGTATCGGATCGAGGTGGCATGTCCGCTCGCGGTGGCGAAGCCACTACAGCCGCGAGCGGCAACGGTGCATCGACGTTCGGCGGTGGTGCGGCGAACACGAGCGCTTCAGCGGGCCTGACGGGCACCGGCGGTGGCCAATTCACGGTCGAATGCAGCACCGACGCGGACTGCAGTGCTGCCTTGTCGTGCGACCCAGCGAACCACGTTTGTCGAGACCAACTCGTCACAGCTTGTGGCTGTCGAGTCGCGGGCTCGCGTGCATCCAGCCAGTCGTGGATTGGGCTTGCGGCGCTCGCGGTCTGCGGAGCAGCGGCGCGACGCAGGGGCCGAAATCAGCGCGGAGGTGGCTCACGCAAGAGTGGGTCGAGTGCACCCCGTCGGTCTAGCTTTGCGATGTCATCGTAGCCACCGACCGATGCGCCGTTGATGAAGATCTGGGGCACTGTGCGGGATCCGGTCTGATTGAGCAGTCGCTCGCGCGCGGCCGGATCGTCCGAAACGTCGACCTCCCGAAAGGGAACGCCTTTGGCCTTGAGTAGCATGGCTGCGCGCACGCAATAGGGACAATAAGGCGTCCGGTACATCACGACTTCAGCGAGCATGGCAAGTGACAGCATGGCCACTTGCCAGCGCTTTTCAAGGGCCCCTTCGGCCCGCCTGCCGAAGCAGCACTCCGGCCTCACTGCGCCGCGTGTGCACCCTCGGTGCCCAGAAGCTCGGGTTCTTCAACCTCGACCCCGGATTGCACACGGGCTCCCTCGCCGCGGTGATCCTTGGCGATCAGCACGTACACCGAAGGAATGACGAACAGCGTGAACAGCGTGCCGATACTCATGCCACCAACCAGCACGATGCCGATCGAGTTACGAGCCACGGCGCCGGCACCAGTTACCAGAGTGAGCGGAAAGTGCCCGGCCACGGTGGCCACGGTCGTCATCAAGATCGGCCGCAAGCGAGTAATGGCTGCCTCGTGCACCGCCTCCACTTTGCTCAAGCCCAAGGCCTGCTGCGAATTGGCAAATTCAACGATCAAGATGCCATTTTTCGCCACCAAACCGACGAGCGTGACCAAGCCGACTTGCGAGTAGATGTTGAGGGTGGTCGTCCAACCTTCAGTCAACTTGAAATGCATTCCGGGCGGTCCCGAGAACTTCAGGAAGGTGAAGATCATCGCCCCGAACATCGCTAGAGGAACGGAACCAGCCAAAATCACCAGCGGATCACGAAACGAGTTGAACTGCGCGGCCAACACCAAAAAGATTAGGAGCAACGCCAAGCCCATCGCCGGCAAGAACTTACCGCCCTCCTGACGGAGTTGACGCGACTCACCTGTGTAGTCGTAGCGATAGCCGGCGGGTAAGATCTTCTTCGACTCGTCCTCCAGCACCTTCAGCCCGGCGTCCAAGCCGCGGATCGCGACGCCCGAGAGCTTGACCGAATTCAGCTGCTGGAAGCGATTGAGCGTGCGCGGTTCGACGCCGATCTGCAAGGAGGCGACCGCGCTGAGCGGCATCAACTCACTCCCGGCACCGCGAATGTAGATGTCTTTCAGTTGATCGGCGTTGAGGCGACCTGCTCGCTCGATCTGCGGGATTACCTTGTAGGCTCGACCGTCGATATTGAAGCGGTTCACGAAGTTGCCGCCGACCGCAGCAGCCAAATCAGCGCCGACCTGCTGCATGCTGAGCCCCATCGACGAGACCTTGTCACGATCGATGACGATTGCCGCGTTTTGCTGATCGATGCGTACGTCGACCACGGGCGGGAACGCGAACATGCCGCTCTTGGCCGCCGTTTGCTGCAACTGATCCGCGAAGCGCAGGATCTCCTCGTGGGGCGCGGTCGAGGCGATCAAAAACTCGACCGGGAAGAACCCAGCGCTCGGCAGAGCCGAGGGCAAGAACACGGGCGCTCGCACACCGGTAACGACACCGAGCTTGGCGTTCACCTCTTCCTGGATCGGGAAGATGCTGCGCTTGCGATCTTCCCAAGACTTGGTGAGCATGCCGCCGAAACCGGCGTTGGCGAAGGTAATTTGAAAGCTATTCGCGAACTCCGGGGTGGTCTCGAAGATCTTCTCGACCTGTTCCGAATAGGTGCTCACCTGCTCCAAGGTGGCGTTGGCCGGAACGTCTAGGGCACCGAAGACCACGCCCTGGTCCTCATTCGGTGCAAGTTCCGCCGGTGAGAACATGTACATCGGCACCAGGACCAAGGCGAGCGTGGCCCAAACGGCGTACACGAGCCCGCGATTCTCGAGCGTCACCGAGAGCATGCGGCCGTATGCATTCTTGATGGCGTTGAAGCCACTGTCGATCTTGTGCACCAGCCAGCCGTGATTTTGCTCCGACTTGAGCAGGCGCGACGCCATCATCGGCGAAAGCGTGAGGGCAACCACGCCGGAAATGAATACCGCGCCGGCCAGAGTGAACGCGAACTCGCGGAACAGCGCGCCGGTCAGGCCACCTTGGAAACCAATCGGCGCGTACACGGCGGCCAAAGTGATCGTCATCGAGATGATCGGGCCGACCAGCTCGCGGGCGCCGATAATCGAAGCGTCCATTGGCGATTTGCCCTCGCGGATGTGACGCTCGACGTTTTCCACGACCACGATCGCATCGTCGACGACCAAACCTACCGCCAGCACGATCGCGAGCAACGTCAGCAAGTTCAACGTGAAGCCGAACACTTGCATCAAGAAGATCGCGCCAATCAGCGACACCGGGATCGAGACCAGGGGCACCAGCACGGTGCGCAGCGACCCGAGGAACAAGAAGATCACGATGATGACGATGCCGATCGTCTCGAGCAACGTATGTTGAACGTCATTGATCGCGCTATTGATGTACTTCGTGGAGTCGAAGGCGATGTTCGCTTGCATGCCCGACGGCAGCTCGGCCTTCAAGGTAGCCATCTCCTGCTTGACCTTCGCGATCACGTCCAAGGAGTTCGCGTTCGGCAGCACCCAGATGCCCATGAACACGGACTTTTTGCCGGACATGCGCACGTCCTGCTCGTAGGTGTCGGCACCGAGTTCGACGTCGGCGACGTCCGCCAGGCGAACCAACGAGCCATTTTGCGCGCGAATGACCAGCTTCTTGAACTCGTCGACCGACTTCAAGTCGGTGGCCGCGGTGATGTTGACCTGCACCAACGCGCCCTTGGTCTGTCCCACCGCCGCGAGGTAGTTGTTGGCGCCCAATGCTTGGCTGACTTGCGCCGGACTGACGTTGAGCGCCGCCATGCGCTCCGGCTTCAGCCAGGCACGAATGGCGAACGTGCGACCCCCGAGAATGTCGGCTCGCTGCACGCCAGCGATCGCCGATAGCCGCGGTTGCACGATCCGAATCAGGTAGTCGGTGACCTGGTTTTCAGCCAAGATCGTCGAGCCGAATGCCATGTACATCGAGGCGATTTGCGCGTCCGACGGCTGAATGCTGATCGCCGGAACTTGCGCCTCGGGCGGCAAATCGGCGCGCACTTGGTCGACGCGTGCGCTGATGTCCGCCAACGCGCTCGAAGCATTGAAATTGAGCTTCAGGCGCACGTTGATCGTGGACAACCCCTGCACGCTCTGAGACTCGATGTAGTCGATACCGTCGGCCGCTGCGATCACGCGCTCCAGCGGCGTGGTGATGAAACCACGCACGAGTTCGGCGTTGGCACCGACGTACACGGTGGTAACGCTGATCGACGCGCTTTCGAGCTTCGGGTACTGCCGCACGTTCAAAGTGCGAACGGCCTGAACACCCGCGATGATGATGATCAGATTGACGACGATCGCCAGAACCGGCCGGCGTAGAAATAGATCGGTGAACCGCATTTCAGTGGTTTTCCGGCTTGGGGTCTAGCTGGGGCTCGGTCTTGACCGTGTTGTCGACCACGATTGGCGAGTTGTTCCGCAGCTTGAAAGCTCCAGCAGTGACCAACTCTTGCCCGTCACCCACGCCATCGAGAACGGCCACGTAGTCCCCTCGCGCTTGACCCAAGCGCACGAATTGCTGGCGAGCATTCTTGATGGGCTTGCCGCTGGGCGAGGTCCGAGCGCCAGGGGCGTCGGGCTTTTTGTCCTCCACCACGAACACCGAATCCCCGAACGAAGCATGGACAACCGCGGTCAACGGGACGGTCACGACCTCGCCTTGGTCCGGCAGCAACACGGTCACGTTGGCGAACATCCCGGGGCTCAGCGTGTCGCCCGGATTGGGAACCGTTGCGCGCAGCTTGATCATGCGCGTCGCGCTGTCGATCGTCGGATCGACGGCAGCGATCACGCCGTCCCGCGGGGCATCCGAATTCCCCTCGATCTGAATCTTGACCGGCATACCCACGACAATCGTGCCGAGCTTCTGCTGCGGCAGTGAAAAGTCCACGTACACAGCCCCGATGGCCTGCAGCACGGTGAGCGTGGTGCCGGGGTTTAGGTACTGACCCACGTTCACGGCACGGATACCGAGGCGGCCGCTGAATGGCGCGCGCACAATCTTGCGCGCGATTTGAGCCTGAATCGTCTGCGCCTCGGTCTCGGAGCTCTTGACCTGAGCCTCGTCCGAGTCGAGCTGAATTTGCGTCGTGAGCTGATCTTTCATCAACGCACGCGAGCGATTCACGTTCACGAGCGCCAGATTGCGGCGAACGTTCGTGGAGGCGAGCTGCGCGCGCTCGACGCTCGTGTCGAGCTCGACCAACACCTGACCTTGCTTGACCACGGCGCCGGACTCGAAGCTAATCTTCGAAACTACGCCCGGCGCGTCGTTGCTCAGCGCTACGCCCTTGACTGGTGCGATGGTACCGACCGCCGTCAACTCGCTCTGCCAAGCTTGCTTCTTCGACATGCCCGAGCTCACCGACTCCGGCGGCGGGCCCGACTCCTCGAACTTCTTGCCCATGGCCATGAGCGAAGAGATCTGTGAGAACTTGATGAAGCCGAGCGTGCCGACGAGGGCGAGCAGGCCGACGATGACGAACAGGATCTTGAGGGCCTTGCGAGGCTTTCGAGGGGCTTTGGTGGTCACGGTGGTCACGGTGGATACTCGGGGCTGTGCATGAGGTGAAAACCCCTCGACCGCAATTGGCCCCAGCGCAATCCGCGTCCGATTTAGGGAGGATTTAGGACTCAACCGCCACAACGGCCCCGAACAGTTGCCTTAACTAAGTAAACCTTGCTTCGGAAACGCCGCCGAAAAGCGCAACGCGAAACGCTCACGTCATTGCAAGTCCGATGCGGGGGAACGGCGCCGCAGGATTGCCTCGGTCGCGTCACTCCTTCGCGCGTCGATCATCGCATTCTGGGACGTTCCTTCGGTGCCGGAAGGTTCTTCGCGTATCCTGCGCCGGCGCTCGGCACACCTCTGAGATGTTGCCAATGCTGGTTGCCTGGCAAGACTCGGCGAGCAGTGTCTTGCACACGAGACAGCGACACACTAAAAAGCGACGGGTGGCGCGATCCGAAGGCGAATCATGAGATTTTGGCAGGTGCTGCTGGCGGTAGTGACGCTGAGTGTCATCACGTTATCGAGGACTGCGCGCGCCGCGGATGTGCCCCCCTCGGGATTGTGGGACGCGGGCATCATCGTCAATGGCGTACTGATTCCATTTCCCCTGGAGCTCACCGTTTCAGGCAACGACGCGAGCGCCGCATTCTTCAACGGCGACGAGCGCGTTCCTTCGACGACCGGCTCGTATCGGGCTGGCGCGCTGTTGCTCCGCTTCGCGCACTACGCGAGCTCACTTCAAGCGCAATGGAACGACGGCAGGCTGACAGGCGCCTACGGTCGGAGCGGCTCACCCGCCTACGCTTTCCAGGCCAAGCCGCACTCTGCTGCCCCAGCCTCGAACGCCAAAGTTCCCTCGATCGCCGGGCACTGGGAAATCGCGGTGAAAAGTGCAAAGGGCGAGGCGGCATGGCGCTTCTTCGTGCGCCAATCAGGCGCGGAGGTAACCGCCAGCATCCTGCGCGTCGACGGCGACACCGGTGCGCTCTCGGGCCGCTACCAAGACGGGAAATTCGTGCTGAGCCACTTTTCCGGGGCACGCCCGTTGCTGCTCGAGATCACACCCAATGCCGACGGCAGCTTAACGCTCGTACAAAATGGCAAGGCACAGTACAGCGCGCTGAAGAGCAGCCAAGCCCGCGCCAAAAAGCTGCCGTTGCCCGCCGATCCGTCCCGCTGGACGAGCGTCAAAGATCCCAGGGAGCCGCTGCGCTTTGCTGCGCCGGATCTAAACGGAAAAGTCGTAACCGAGGCCGACCCTCGCTTCAAGGGCAAGGTCGTTCTGGTGAACGTCATGGGCAGTTGGTGCCCGAACTGCCACGACGAGGCGCCCTTTCTGGAAGAGCTCTATCGGAGCTACCGGTCGCGTGGGCTGGAGGTCGTCGCGCTGTCCTTCGAAGACGCTGAGCAGCTCAAAGATCCGGCGCGTCTACGCGCGTTCATCGCCGCCTATGGCATCGATTACACCGTTTTGCTCGGGGGCGAGCCGAGCCAGGTGAGCGAGAAACTCCCGCAAGCGTTGAACCTTTCGACTTGGCCAGCGACGTTCTTCGTCGGGCGGTCCGGTTTGGTCCAGGGCACGCACGCCGGATTTGCCGGCAAAGCCACCGGGGCGGCACACGAGGAGCTGAAGGCGGAGCTGCGCGCAACGGTAGAAAAGTTGCTCGCTCAAAAACCGTAGGGCCTCAAGCCGACAGGGCGCGGTGCGCAAACTCGACCAACGCCACCGCAGCCTCGATATCTGCCCGGCGGATCGACACGCTCTCCACATTGATCCCGAGCGGGATCGGGCCGCGTTGCCGACTGGCGATCTCGAGGATCAATTGCTCACAAATGGCGACCGACTCCGCCAGCATATCGCTGGCACGGAGCAGCCGCTGTTCGATCACGGGATCGAACGAAATCCCGAGCCACTTCATGAATCGCAGTGATTTTTCGCTGCCGCAAGGAGTGATCGTGAGCAAGACGGGCGCCGGGAGGAGCTCGCGGCTAGCAGCTTCGCGCGCGAGATCGGTGAGCAGCCTTCCGCTCGCGTTCAGATCATAAACCGCCTGCGAGACGAAGAACGAGCAGCCGAGGGCCTGCTTGTCCAGCATTCGTCGATGCTCATCGCCCTTTTGCGCGTGCCGTTCGGCAATGCCAATCCCACCGAGCAAGAGCCGTCGGCAGCGCTCGGCGTAGAGCTGATACGCACGCCGCAAACCGAGTCGCTCACGCATCTGAGGTGTGTGCGTTGGACTACCGACGAACGTGACCGCAGCGAGCTCGGTTCTAGACTCCGCGTCCGAAAGCCATTCGGCAAATTCGGCTTCCTGGTGGTTGGCCACCGCTCGATAGACGATCAGCTCGTGCCCGGCCCGAGCCACGTGATCGCGCCCATACGCAAATGGGTCGAGCGTCGGCAGAAACGCAAACGGGCGCGGTGACGGGTCGCGGCTCGACTCGTCCTGCAAATCGTAGAGCACGACCCCATCGACCGGCAACGAACGAAGTTGGCTTCGCTGCCGATCGGCGATCTCCGAGATTTTTTCCAGATCGTGCGCGGCACGCGGTGGGGTCAAGCCGTAGGTCAGAATCCCCGAGCGACGCGCGGTTACCTTTTCCCGGAAGCCAGCCATTGCTGCTCGTGACTAGCATCGCTGGCCTCCGACCGCGCGTCCAATTGCCCAATTGCCCAATCGCCCAATCGCTAGTGCCCCGGCTGCGCCGGAGCCTTGCCCGGGACAGGCGCCGGACTTACGGTGTCGCTCTTGACGAATCGCAACGTGAAGCGGTCACTCTCGCCGATGGCCGCGTACTTCTCGCGGTCCTTGGCGCCCAGCCGATAGCTGGGGGGTAGCGTCCAGACTCCGTCTGGGTAGTCCTTGGTGTCCTTGGGGTTCGCGTTGATCTCCGACTTTTCGCTGAGCTTGAACCCAGCCGCCTCGAGTTTTTGGATCACCCAGGCTTCCGGCAGGTAGCCTAACTTCGCGCTCTTCTGCGGATCCGCCGCCAGCAAGGCCCGATGATCGACGATGCCCAGCACCCCTTTGGGCTTGAGAGCGTGCTTGAACTCGGCAAGCCACTGGTCAATCGATCCGTCGTTCACCAGATTGTGAAGCTCGCGGATCACCAACACCGCGTCGAGTTTGCCTTCGAGCGGGATGGTCGGGTTCTGCGCGTCGATCGGGATGGGTTCGACTTTCGCGAACAGCTCCGGCGACGTTTCGAGTAGCAGCTTCAAACGATAGCCCGCGACCGAGCGCTCGCCAGCGCTGCCATTCGGATCGTCGCTCGTCACGTACAACTTGCCGCGCTTGGCCAAGGCGGGCGCGAGCAACTCCGTGTACCAGCCGCCGCCCGGCCCGTACTCGAGCACTGTCGACGTCGGCTGCAGCCCGAAAAACTCGAGCGTTTCGCGCGGGTGCCGGAACTTGTCACGCTCGGCATTGCCGGGTTGCCGGTGCGGGCTCGCGAGCACGGCCGTGAGTGCCGCATCGATGGAGGCGTAGGACGTTTCGGCGAGACGTTTGGCAGTCGCATGCAGCTCTGGCGTCCAACGCGCCAGCTCCTTTTGGTGCTCGGCGTCCGCCTTGGCCCGTCCCTTTTGTGCCCGCTCGGCATCGCTCACCACGGGTGCAGCTGAAGTCGCCGTGGGAGGTTGTGCTCCCGAAGCGACGGACACCGCAGTTGCAGACCGCGCGGAGTTCGATGCCGACGCGACGCTCACCGCGGGGGCCTCCTGCGCAGGCTTCGTCGTACAAGCAACCAGCAGCAATGGCACGAGAACGAATGGGGCTCGAAACGTCATACAGAGATGTCTACCATACAAGACCTAAGACCAACAGACCCTCCGAGGTGCGGCTCCTCCCGGGCCAGCTTGCGCCGTTCGCGAGTCTCGTATAATAGACCAAAGCGATGTCCACGCGCGCCCAGAGCACTCTCCACGTATCCAGTCGCCGCGGCCTGTTGATCGCAGGCGCGCTTACCGCCGTTGGCGGCGCATTCGCCGTGCGTGGCGCGTTCAGCCGCGGGGGTACGCAAGACGGGCACACGCCTTCGGGGATCGGGGGGGTTCGCAAAGGGGGTGAGTTACTGATCGCCTTCGACGGTGCCGCGGTCGCCACGTTTGCCCTCGATCCGCAGAACTCCGGGTTTGCACCGCACAACCGGGTCATGCGTTCGATCTTCGACAACCTCACGCATTTGCTACCGGACCAAACCGTGGGGCCCTGGCTCGCCGAGTCTTGGACGGTTTCGAACGATCTCAGGATATTCGAGTTCCAACTGCGCCGAGGAGTGAAATTTCACGACGGGACCTCCTTCGATGCTGCCGCTCTCAAGGCGAATTTCGAGCGTTTGGCGCTGCCTGGCAACGCCCTCACCTCGCGAACCAGCCTCGGTCCGTACCAGAGCTCCGAAATTCTCGCAGAGGATCGGCTACGGGTCACGCTCTCGGAACCCTTCGCGCCGTTCTTGCGCAATCTTTCGATGACCAAACTGGCGATCGTATCTCCTGCTGCTGTCGCCAAGTATGGTCAGACCTTCGCCCAAAATCCCGTTGGCACCGGCCCATTCCGCTTTGCCGGATCACTGCCTGGCACGGAGATTCGCCTCGAGCGCAACCCAGACTACGCTTGGGCTCCACCCAGCGCCGCGCACTCGGGTCCGGCGCACCTCGAGAAGCTGGTGTTCAAGAACGTGCCCGAAGAGTCCACGCGCGTGGCGGTGTTGCAAAGCGGTCAGGTGCACGCATCCGACCTGATCCCCGCGCAGAATCTGGCTGCCCTCAAACGCGACGAACGTTTTCATGTTCTCGAAAAGGAGCTGCTTAACACCAACTATTCACTCGCCTTGAATGTGGGCAAAGCCCCTTGGGACGACGAAGAGATCCGCCTGGCCGTCAAGCTGTCGCTCGACATCGACGCGATCGTGCGAATCATCTACCTTGGCACGTTCCCACGCGCTTGGTCTCCGCTCTCGCCGTCGATGTTCGGTTCTGCGGAAGCCGGCCTGGCCAATTCTTGGCGTTCTGACCCGGCCCGAGCGATCCAAATTCTCGAGCGCAAAGGTTGGAAGTTGGGGACCGACGGCGTTCGGGAGAAGGACGGCAAGCGCCTGACGATCAAATTCGTCGATTCGCAAGGCAATCGCGAAAAGAGGCTGGATGTCGTGCAACTCGTACGCCGACAATTAGCAGCGAGCGGCATCGCGCTCAGCATCGATAGCCAACCAGCCGGCGTGACCTCCAGCAAGCTCGCGACGAACGAGTTCGATCTCTACGGAGGGGCGAGCTTTCACGGCGATCCCGATATTCTCCGCCAAAGTTACGTGCCCGCTGCGCGCACCGTCAACTCGGGCAACAAGGTGATCGACGCAGAGCTGATCGAGTGGCTCACCCAAGCGGCCCGTGAAGCCGACGGCCCCAAGCGCAGTGAGCTGTATCGTTTGGCTCAGCGCAAGATCATCGAAAAGAGCTATTGCATTCCGATCTACGTGCTCTTGTACAACCTCGGCATCTCGAAGCGCGCGCACGGCATCGGTATCGATGCACATGGTTTCCCTGAGTTCTACGACGCCTGGCTCGAGGCTTGAGCCAAGAAGAGAGGGGCGCAGCCGGCTCGGCTCGCGCGGGAAGACCGCCGAGTAAGCCGACGAGCT
>Ga0164308_10000203_pt1 | contig 31736 bp, 22 predicted proteins | sample Whisoiple_246_MG_FD_109983 | JGI IMG/M metagenome (GOLD analysis project Ga0164308, IMG submission 109983) | Soil microbial communities amended with fresh organic matter from upstate New York, USA - Whitman soil sample_246_MG | ecosystem: Environmental > Terrestrial > Soil > Unclassified >... | reverse complement strand
GCCCCCGCGTCGCCTGCCCCCGCGTCGCCTGCCCCCGCGCTGGCTGAGCTGCCTGCGCTGGCTGAGCTGCCTGCGCTGGCCGAGCTGCCTGCGCTGGCCGAGCTGCCTGCGCTCCCCGCGTCCTCGACTTCGTCGGCGGCTGCTGCGCCCGCACTGGCGACAGTGCCCGGATCGCTCGCGCCACATCCGGGTGGGCCGAGTAAGGCCAAAGCTCCAAGTCCCACTAGGCCCAGGGCCGAAATGCGACATTGCGTCGCTAACCTTGACATGTGCCTGTGAATAGCAAGACCCGTGCCGCCAAAATCTCCCCTGAAACGTGCTGAGTTAGGCGAAAACCTGTGCCGAATTGAGCCAAGCCTGTGACACCGAGGGCTTTAATTGCCAGCTGTCCAGCGGACAAGCCCCGCGCGCAGCTATGTTTTTCTAGCAGTGCTCGCTTTCGGCGACGTCTGGCCTACAGTGTCAGCGTCGAGAGATGGTCAGGGTCCGCAATCCGAAGCGTCAACTCCGATGACGAACGCGCGTAAATCCGAGCGAGTCACAATCAACAAAGAGTTCGAGTCCTTCGATCAGTTCGTCGAAGAGTACGTGACGAACATTTCGCGCTCGGGGGCGTTCGTCAAAACGAGCACGCCGTTGCCCGTTGGCACCGAGGTCGACCTGCGTTTCACGGTCGTGATCGGCGGCATCGAGACGATCGAGGGCATCGGTGAGGTCGTGCGCGTGGAGACGGATCCGGCGGGGATGGGCGTCGTGTTCAAAGAGCTGAGCGGCTATTCCGCGCAGCTGATCGAGAAGCTGCTGACCGCAAAGACGTCCTGAGGGTCCGGTCCGTACGCCCTGCGTGGCTCGCGCTGAGCGCCAAGGGAGTGCCTGCGGTTGCCGAGCCCCGCGAGCCGCGGACCCGCCGCGGGCTCGCTCAAACCCTACGTTTGTCCGCGAACGCCCGCCTTTTGTCTGGGTCTAGCTACGGAACAGACGCGCAGGCGCTTGCTCTTGCTGCGACGACCTTGCGCAGACGCTTGTTTCGGCTTAAAAGCTGCCCCCCCATGTACATCCCGACCAAGACCCCCCGCAAACTCGACCGCAAGCGCTCCAAGCTCCTCCGCTCGAAGTTCAAAGCCAAGAACCGCGGTCGCCGTCAGCAGCTCAAGAAGTAGGTCGTCGTCCCTCGCGGGATGCAGCTCGCGCTCTTCTAGAACTCATCGTCGGTCGACGACGAGTTGCCGACCACGCGTGACGCGGTGTCGTAGTTGAACCCAGCGCGAGCCAGGGCCATGAGGTCCTTGCGTCGATACGCTTCGCGAACATCGGGCTTTCGGTGCGGCCCCAAACGACGCCTGCGCGCGAACGCTCGCGCCGCCTCGAGCTCGACGGATGCCGACTCTCCGCGGGGCAAGAGTTGCTGCACGACTTCTGCGTCGATGCCGCGCGCGCGCAGCTTCTGTTCGATCATCCGTCCAGACATGCCGCGATCGCGTTGCCGTGCCGCGAAGTTCTTGGCAAAGCGCTGGTCGTCGATCAGCCCAGACGCTTGATAGCGGAGCAAGAGCTCCTCGACGATCGCGGGCGCCGCGGACGCCTCCGCGACCCCGGCGCGGGCGGCCTTGGCAACGCGCTCGCGCAATACCTTTCGCAGCCTGGCTACCGAGCAATCGAAGCGCTCGAGATACCTGAGGGCCGCCGCCTCGATGCCCGCACGAGTCACGTTCGGCGGACGCGGGGTCCGCTCGAGCTTCGGCCTCCCTTTTCCGAAGCCAGGCACGAATCGTCTCAACCGCCGCGCTTGAGCTCGTTCAAAACCAGCTTGCTCACTGCCTTGAGCGTATCGAACACACCAACACCGCTGCGCGCGTTGGCTTCGAAGTCCGGCACGTTCATCGGGTTGATCAACGGACGCAGCTCTTCGACGGCAACCGCGTTCGGCAAGTCTCGCTTGTTGTATTGGATGACGTACGGGATCTTTTCCAGCGAGTAGCCCTGCTCTGCCAAGTTGGTGCGCAGATTCTCTACGCTCTCCTCGTTGGCCTCCAGGCGCTCCATCTGTGAGTCGGCGACGAAGATCACGCCATCGACACCCTTGAGGATGAGCTTGCGGCTGGCGTCGTAAAACACCTGACCGGGGACCGTATACAGGTGGAAACGGGTCTTGAAGCCACGAATTTCACCCAACGAGAGCGGCAAGAAATCGAAGAACAGCGTGCGCTCGGTCTCGGTCGCGAGGCTGATCATTTTGCCCTTCGCGTCCGGGTTGGTGCGCTCGTAAATGTACTGCAGGTTCGTCGTCTTCCCGCACAGCCCAGGCCCGTAATAGACGATCTTGCAGTTGATCTCCCGGGCCATGTAATTGATGAAACTCATCGCCGGGCGCCTCAGTCGTTGAAAAGGTTGTCGATGTCCTCGTCGGTGATCTCGGCGAACGGTGAATCGCTGCCCGGTTCGTGCACCTTGCTCAGCAAGGCTTCGAAAATGCGGTTCAACTCGTCGCTGGCCTTGCGGACGCGCAAGCGAACCAAGCCGAGGCTCGACTTGGAGTCGAAAATCACCACGAGAATCACGCGGTTGCCAACCAGCTGGATGTGGATGTTGGCCTTCTCGCCCTCGTGAAACTGCGTCGCGAACTCGTTCTCGCGAAGCAACTTGGCGATACCTCCAGTGGCGGCGATGTTGCCGGCAGTGAGGGACGCAAGCGACGTGGTGTCGATGTTGTCGACCTCTCCACTCGCCGCGATCAGCTGACCGTTCTTATCGACGATGAAGACGACTTTGGCGTTCGCTTCCCGAACCAGTCGGTCCACGACCGTCTGGATCTGGTTGAACTCCTCCTCGTACATCACCATCTGGGGATTGACCATCGCGAGCCTCCGCTAGACGACCGAGATCTGTCGGCGACTAGCTGTCCAATTCACAAATCTGGCAAGAAACCTGAGCCATTAGTTTTATCTGAGCACTCCCGGGCCCACAAGTCCGTTGTCTCGGGTGACGCTTTGCCGGCTCGGCTAGCAGCGCGCGCGCGCAGCTTGTCCAATGTGGGCAGGCGCTGCGCGCGGTAACTTTTTTCAACCTCGGCCGGCCGGCGGCAGCAGCAGAAGCAAAAAAGTGACGAACGGGGCGGCGCGTCAGCTCCGATTTCCGGCCCAACCGGATCGCCAAGCGCTAAAGCTAAGCCCGTGGAAAACAGGCCGGCCCAAAGAACGACTGTCCAGGCACTCGCGGTTCTCGTCGGCACGATCTGCGTGTTGAGCGTCGCGCACGCCGGACAAACCACCTTTCACCGTGATCTGAACGAGCTCAGCAAGCAGCTCGACCAAGCGCGGGGTCCGGAAGTGTACGCCACGCTGCGCAAGATCTGGGGCACGTGGGACCGGGCCGATCCGAGCCACGTGGAGGAAGTGTTACGAGCCGCCACGCGTGACACACGCCTGAGCGCCCCCGTGCGCGCGTATGCGGGCACCCTTTCCGCGTTGGGGCGCGCCCGACGCGGCGATCTGAAGGCCGCGCGAGATTCGATCCGTGCCCTCGGTTACGTCGACCAATGGCAAATCGTCGGTCCCTTCGACAACGAAGGCAAGGCAGGCCTCGACACTCCGAGCGGACCGGAACCCGAGCTCCTGCAGGCGATCGTGCCCGGCAAGGCCTACACGGGAAAAGAACGGCCGGTTCGCTATCGGCCGGTTCCGGCGGTGTTTCCGTATGGCTATTTGGACGCAGGTTCACTGGTGCGCCCCGAGTCGAAGATCTGCATTTTCGCGACGACTTTCGTGAGCGCGCCGCAAGCCAAGCGCAAGCTCAGCGTTTGGGCCGGCGCGGGTGGCTCTTTCAAGTTGTTTTGGAACGGCGACCTGGTGCTGCAAGACAGCGCGTATCGCGGCCACGACTACGACCGCTCGGCGACCTTGGTCGAGCTCGAGCCCGGGCCGAACGAGCTGACCGTCAAGCTGTGCGGCGATGACACCTCACCGGTGGGCTCCGTGCGAGTGGCGAGCCCTGACGGCGCGCCCGACCCCAGCTTGAGCTTTTCCAACGATTTGTTGCAGAGCCAGGAGTTTGCAAAAGCGTTCGCCAAGAAAAAAACGAGCGAAAAGCTGCTCGCTCACGCCGGCCCCGATGGCCCCATTCAGTCCTTCCAAAAGTTGACCGCCGGCAAAAATGCCTCGCCAGCGGCTCTCGAAGCCTTCGCGCGTTACTTGGCGGAGACCGGCGGTGACGATCCCTCGCGCCACGACGCGCGCGATTTCGCGCGCCAAGCGGCGGACCGTGAGCCCACCGTGCGCCGAGCATTGCTCGCCGGGCGTCTCGCTGAAGATCGCAATCAAACCGGCGAGTGGATCAAGAAAGCCGAAGCGCTCGCCGCACGTGACCCGCGACCGAACCGCGACGTCCTCCTGGCCCGCGCCCTGGATCGCCGCACGAGTCCGAATTGGCGCGATGCGTTCCCGTACTTCGACCAGGTGCTCGAGCTCGACCCTGACGACGCCTTGGCCTTGCGTGGTCGCGTCGAGCTATTCAACCTGGCCGGGCTGCCGCGCACCGCGCTGGCCACGCTCGAGGCCGCCGTCGCGCGCAACCCGAACTCGGTCAACTTGCTCAACATGTACGCTTCACAGCTGCGTATGTTGGGCCGCGCCACGGAAGCCGCGGAGGCCGAAAACCGCTACTCGGCGTTGCGCTTCGATGACGCGGGTTTCATTGGACAAAAAATCGAACTGGCGACGGCACGACGCGACCGTGCGGCGGCCGAGCGTTGGGTCGATCGTTTGCTCGAAACTCACCCGGATGGGCTGTGGGCGCTGGGGCTCGCCGCGCGCACCTACCGCGCCCTAGGCCAACCCGAGCGCGCAGTCGCCGCGTATCGCCGCGCACTCTTGCTGGCGCCCGAGGACACTGCCTCGCTGCGCGCCTTGGCCGATTTGGATGGCGACCTCGGCCGGAAGGACGAGCAGCTGGCGCTGCTGCGCGACATCTTGCGCATTCGCCCGCAAGACAAGGACGTGCGCGAGTACGTCGAGCATCTCGAGCCGCAGAAACCGCGCGCGGACGAAGCCTACGCTTGGGAATCGAGCAAATTCCTGAAGCTGCGTCACGCCCCGCCCAATGGGCAGAATCGCCGCGTTCTGCGCGACCTCACCGTGTCAACCGTGTTCGAAAACGGCCTCTCCAGCTCCTACCGCCAGATCGTGTTCCAGCCTTTGACCGACGCCGCCGCGGCCGCAGCGAGGCAGTACGGTTTTGGCTACGAGGCGGATAGCCAATCCGTGCAGCTCCGGGGCGCGCGCGTGTACCGAGGCGACGGCCGCGTGGACGAGGCCATCGAGTCCGGCGAGGGCCCTGCCGACGACCCCTCGATTGCCACCTACACCTCTGCGCGCACCTTCTACATCCAGTTCCCCAGGCTCGAACCCGGTGACGTGGTCGAGCTCCGCTACCGCGTCGACGACGTGACCCCGAAGAACGACTTCGGCAATTACTTCGGAGAGATCACCTACCTGCAGGGCACCGATCCGGTGCAAAACGCCGAGTACGTGCTGATTACGCCGAAGACACGCACGTTTTACATCGATCAGAACGTGCCGCAGTTGGTTCAAAGCAACGAAGTCGTCAACAATCAAAAGATCTACCACTTCTTCGCTGCGCAGGTGCCAGCGGTCGCGCCCGAGCCTGCCATGCCTCCGCTGCAAGAGGTGCTCGGCTTCGTGCACGTGTCTACGTACAAGGACTGGAAAGACCTCGGACGCTGGTACTGGGGCCTAGTCAAAGATCAATTCGACTTGGACGACGAAACGCGCAAACTCGCCAAGAAGATCACCGAAGGCAAGACGACCGACGTCGACAAGGTGAAGGCGGTCTACGAGTGGGTGACCAAGAACACGCGCTACGTCGCGCTCGAATTCGGCATCTACGGCTACAAGCCGCGGCGCTGCGTGCAGACCGTGGCGCGCGGTTGGGGCGACTGCAAAGACAAGGCGACGGTGATCACCACTCTTTTGAACGAGCTCGGCATCAAGACCACGATGGTCGTGCTGCGCACGCAAATGAAGGGTGACTTTCGTTCCAGCATCGCAAGCTTCGCCCCCTTCGATCACGCCATCGCCTACGTACCCTCGATGAACCTGTACCTGGACGGCACGGCCGAGCTCACCGGCATCAACGAACTGCCGCGGATGGACATCGGAGCTTTGGGGTTGCTCGTGAACGAAGGCAACACCGAGATGACGCACGTCCCGAACGTCGCGCCGGAGAAGAACTTCGTGCGCCGCGAAGTCAAAGCCCAGTTGGCCAAGGGCGGTGAGGCAAAGCTCGAATTCGACTATGCAACCGGCGGCTTCAACGCACCACAATGGCGCAGCCAGTACCAATCCGAAGCAACGCGCGTCGACCGCATCAACAACGATCTCGGCCGTGAGTTCCCCGGCTTCGAAATCGTCCCTGGAAATCAAGGGATCGTGACCAGCGACCTGACCAAGGTCGAAGAGCCGGTGCACATCAAAGTGCGGGGTTCTGCGCCTTCCTTCGCGCGCCACGAGGGCAATCAGCTGAGCATGGCCGTGACCAACTCCTTCCGCCTCACGCCGAGCTTTGCATCGCTCTCGCAGCGGCGGCACGATGTTCGCTTGCTCGCGTTCTCGACGCTCGAAGACCAATACACGATCAAGCTTCCGCCCGGCTCGAAGATCGTCTCGGCGCCCGGCAACGCCACCCAAGACGGTCGTTTCGGCTCCTACTCGGTCAGCGTCCAGCAAGATCACGATCAGATCACGGTCTCCAGCCGCTTGATGGTGAAGGTGGACCGCATAACCCCCAAAGACTACCCGGCATGGAAGAGCTTCTGCGAAGCAGCCGACCGCGCCCTCAGCCCCCGATTGGTGATCGAGTGATGCGTTGGTCGTCTCATCCTCATGTTGCGGCTTGGGTCTTGTGCCTCGGCCTGTTCGGCGCCTGCGCCCCGCACACCTCGACCACGCGAAGCGAAAGCGTGGAGAGCCTCCGCAAAAACGCCGACGACAGTAAGGACGCGCCGCTCGTCGGGAGCTGGTTACTTGCGGAGTTGATCGCCCCTGGCGGCAACAGCGCGCGCGCTGCGCGCGCCAAAGAGCAGCTCGAAGGACTCGGCGATCGCGACATGGTCGGCCATTTTGCGCTGGGGCTCGAGGCCTCCAGCCACGGCCAGTTCAGCGTCGTATCCGATCACTATCTGCAGGCGCTCAAGGCCGCCCGATTGTCGAACGACGAGCGCGCGCCTTTCGTGGCTTGGTATGCGGCGCACCAAGCGGTGGCCTTCCGCCACACCGCCAAAGATCTCTGGCAACGTTGGAAGCCGTTCGTCGAGAGCACGCTCAAGGATCCTCGCAACATCGGCTGGCGTGCGCGCGAAGAACTCGTCGACTGGTGGCGACTCGAAGCCTACCAAGAAGCGCAAAAGGGCTTCGACGACTCTGCGGCCGATCTTCATGGCTGCGTGAGCAAGCTGCGCATCGCGGGCCCGTTCGGGCGCAACGTCGCGAGCGACGCGTTGCGCTCGTTCCCGGCGGAGCTGCCTGGACCTTGGGCCCAGCGCTGGGACCCGGATGCGGCCGTCGGCGAGGCCCCACGCGTGCTCAGTGTCAAGCGCACGGGCTGCAGCTTCAACATCGACGAGCCGGTAGGTTCCGGCTTGTATTACGCTGAAACGTACTTGGATTTGCCCGAGGCTCAAGAGGTCTTGATCGCGCCTCAAAGCACGTTCGCGGTCTGGGTTGACGACCAGCTCGTGCAACGCAAAGACCCGCGACAATGGGGCGTTTGGACGCAGCTCGGCGTGCGAGTGAAACTCGCCCGCGGTCGGCACCGCGTGCTGATCAAGGTGGGCGAGCCGCAAGTCGTTCTACGTTTTCTGCGGCCGGACGGGCGTCCGCTGGGCGCGAGCGTGTCGGACGATCCGACCAGTCCGTACTCCGTGGTGCCGCCCGAAGTGGTGAGCGGCGCCAACGTCTTCGACGCTTTCGTCAAGAACGGCACGCTGAACGATCCGGGCGACGATCTGCTGCGCTTCGCCGGCGCGTTCTTGGCCAATCTAGAAGGCCAGGGGGACGTCGCCTCGGTCATGCTCGAACCCCTGCTGAAAGACCCCACTCGCGCCACGGGCGTGGTGCTGGATGCCGCCGCTGGCTTTGGCTCCAGCGATCCGATCTTCGCTCAGAGCCAACGTCGAGATTTGACCCGCGCCTTGCGTGAGAGCGCAATCAAGAAAGACGCCAAGCTGTGGAACTCGCAGCTCGCGCTGGCGCTTTGGGAAGCGGCCAAGAGCGGCATGAACGAAGGCGTTCGACGCGTGTCGACGCTCGTGGACACGTTTCCTCAAGTGCCGGACGTATTGACCGCGCTGGCGGGCATGTACAACGAGCTCGGCTGGACGTCCGAGAACTCGAGCACCGTTCGCGAGCTCGCCAAGCGCTTCCCGGACGATCCCGACGCCCTGACGGCGGCTGTGTCGGCCTTCGATGCCATCGGTGATACGAAGACCGCGGACGCGCTGGTGGAGCGCATCAAGAAGCTCGATCGCGACAGCGAGATCGTGCTCGGCCGCGCGCTGGGCCAACAGGATTATCCGACCGTGCTGGCCGAGCTGAAGCGGATCGCCATCCGCCGCCCGGAGCGCAAGGACATCGCAGAACGCATCTACGACGTGATGGTGCGTGCCGGCAACGAGCAGGAGACCTGGAACAAGCTCGAGGCCGCGGTCAAGAAAGAGCCGCGCAACGCCCGAGCGCGCTTGGATCTGGCCGACGCGCGCTATGCGAGTGGCTCGCACGACGCGCTGGTCCGTGCGCTGGTCGACGCCGTGCAGAATGGCGCACCCGCGGCGCCCTTGGAACAGGCGCTGGATCTGGTCGAGGGCTCGAGCGAACTCGAACCCTATCGGCTGAAAACCCAACCCCTGATCGACGAATTCGAAAAGTCCGGGACGGTGCTGCCTGGAACGGCCGCGCGCGTCTTGGACTACGCCGCTTTCTGGGTCCACGCCGACGGCTCGAGCCGCATGCTCGAACACGAGCTGATCCGTGTGCAGAGCGCCGAAGCGATCACCAGCATGGCCGAGCAGCAGCTGCAAAATGGGCTGATGTTGCACCTGCGGGTGATCAAGAAGGACGGCACCGTGCTCGAGCCCGAGCTCATCGAGGGCAAGCAGACCGTCACCATGCCGCACTTGGAAGTGGGCGATTACATCGAGACCGAGCGCATCGAGAGCAACCCGGGCGATGGCCAGCGCGGGCTCAACTACGCCGGGCCTCGCTGGTTCTTCCGCGAAGAGAACATCGCCTACGCGCGCAGCGAGCTGGTGGTGATCTCGCCCAAAGCCAAGCCGCTCGCGATCGAAACGCGCAACGACGTTCCGCCGCCGCAAGTCACTGAAAATGGCCCGCTCGTGGTGCGTCGGTGGCGCGTCCAGAACAGTCCCGCTGCGCCGGTCGAGCCGTTCGGCGCGCCGATCACCGAGTTTTTGCCCAGTGTGCAGCTCGGCTGGGGCATCAGCTTGAACGATAGCTTGCGTTCGATGAGCGACGCAGTGGCCGATCTCTCGCCAGTCGATCCGAGGTTGGTGCGGATTGCGCAGCACATCGTGGAGGGTGTGCCCGAGAGCTCGCGCACCGAACGCGCCAAGCGCTTGTATCGCTGGATCTTGGCCAACGTGCAGGAAGGCGAAGAGAGCGACGGCCGGCGAGTCGTGATCGGCAAAAACGGCAATCAGTGGCGCGGCTACATCACCCTGTGCCGGGCCCTGGGCATCTCCGTCAACTACGCGGTCGCACAAAACCGGCTCAGCTTGCCGCCGAGCGGGCCATTTTCAGAGGCCACGCTCTTCACGCAACCCTTGCTACGCGTCACCGCGGAGCACGAGCCGATCTGGCTCAGCTTCGCCGGCAAATACACGCCGTTCGCTTACGTTTCTGCAGAAGCGCGGGGCATGCCGGCGTACGTGCTTTCGGAAGACAAACCGGTAGCCGCCAAGGTGCCCGCGGCGGGAGCGCAAGACAACGTGCGCTACGGCGGCAAGATCCAACTGAACACGGATGGGTCGGCGGAATTGGAGCTGGAGCAAAGCTTCTTCGGAAAGTATGCGATGGGGCTGCGCAACGCGCTGGCCGAGATCCCCGAAGAGCAACTGCGTGACGTGCTCGAGTCGCGTTTGCTGGGCCCCGAGCTGCGCGGCCTCGAGCTGAAGAGTTACGCGCTGGACCATTTCGACGATCTGGACAGCCCGCTCGTGATCCGTGCGCGCGGCAGGATCCCGGCATTCGCCCAGCGCTCGGGAGACATGCTGCTGGTGGCGCCACCTTTCGGACCGCGAGTGAGTCAGCTAGCAGCGTTGCCACAACGGCAGACTCCGCTGCTGATGGCGGAGGCCACGCATCGCGAAATCAACCTGCGGCTCGTGCTCCCGAGCGGTGCCGTGCTCGTCAATGATCTCGCGCCGCAGACAATCAGTGACGGCGATCGCTCCGTTCGAGTGGCCGACACGATCAAGCCGGGCGAGCTGACTTTGAATCGCGTGGTGAACTTGCCGGCCGGCCGCGTGCAGCCCAAAGACTATCCGCGCTTTCTCAACTTCGCGCGGCGCGCCGACGATGCGCTCTCCCAAAGCGTGCGAGTGAAAGTGCAGTGAGCGGAGCGCGCGCCCTGCGCGAACTCCCGCCTACTTGGCGCTCTTGCGCACTGCCTCGTCCGCGGCCTGCGTGCCCTTTTCGATCCGGGCTTTGACCTGGACCGAATCGGCGCTCAGCTTCCTCCAGCCTTCGACCACTTTTTTCCGCTCCGCGCCCGAAGCCGAAAAGGGCAATGCTTTCGCCGTGGCGAACGCTTCGTACTCGGTCCAGCGCGCGCTGGCGTCGTCGTACGCCTTTTGCCGCTCCCGCAGGTCGGCCAAGGCGAACTGCAACTTTGCCTTCAACGCGACTCTGTCCGCCGCCACCGTGCGCAGCCCGGCTGCGAACGCAAGCTCGGCCTCGTGCAGGTCGCCCTTGAGGAGCTGCACTTCCCCGATGCGGTAGTAAGCGAACGCGTTGTCCGGCTCCTTGCCCAGAGCGTCCCGATACGCGGCGAGCGCAGCTTCGACATCGTGCGCAACGAGGGCGGTATCACCGCGCTTGATCGCCTCGCCAAACGGGCTGATGCCCTTGGTGCCGCGCGGATCGCGCCGCAACTCAGACGGCTTACCAGCCACAGCTTCCGCCTCCGCGACCCCAGTGAGCCCCAGCAGTGAAGCAAACAGCGCGACTGGATACAGGCGGTGCCGCATCCGCCGAGGCTAACATGTCAGCCATACACAGCCCTGTGCGTCAGCTGTGGAAAACTCCGCAACTCCTCGCATTTGAACGACATTTTACCCAGGCGCGCTCCTTTGCACCCCGCGCTACCATCCGGCCCACATGAGCCCGCTGCGAGCAACCGCCTATCCCTGGAATGCGCTCGAAAGCATGACGCGCCAAAACGCGCGGCAGGCGGCGCGCGCACGGCACCAAGTACAGGCGGTGCTCGACCCCTCACGGATTGCGGCGGCGCTCGGGGAGCTGATCGAGTGCGAGGTCTCGATCACCGTACACCGCCTCGGTTGCGCGGCGCCAAAACGACGGCCGCTGACCGAGCTTGGCTTCGAGCTTTCCGACCGCGGCCTGTGCTGCGCGCTTTCACTGGAGCCAGAGTTGGTCACGAACGCATTGGCGCGCTTGCTGCGCCGACCGCTCACGCTGACCCACCGCGGTCTGCTCGACGATGCGCTGACCGGTGCTTTGCATGCCCTCGTGTTCGAAGTGGCGCGGCGCTCCAGCGCGTGCGGCACACTCACTCTGCTCGACGCGACCGAAGCAAAGGCACGCGCGGACGAAGTCTTCGTCGAGGCGAGCGTGGTGGTCGATGGCGCGGCCTATCGAGTATTGGCCGCGCTGCGGCTGCCGGAGTTGCCGAGGCCACGCCAGCTGCCGCTGGCGGAACTCGGTGAGCTGCCGATAGCCGTTCCGCTCGTGGTCGGTTGGAGCTTGGCCGAGCGCGCAGATCTTGCCGACTTTCTGCCTGGAAACGCCTGGTTTCCCGGTGCGGGCCTTTGGCTAGACGCCACCGGCGCAGGCGCGGTGGCGCTGGCCTCTGCTGCTCGCGACGAAGGGCTCCTGGGCACTCTGTCGCGCGATGGCAAAATCGTGTTACGGGGAGGCAGCGTCCAGCTTTTGCCCGACGCAGGTGAGCTCATGTCAGATCCAGAAAAACCGGAAGCGTCCTTGACCGACGCGGTACTCGATTCGCCCATCGTGGTGCGCATCGAAATCGGCGCGGTGAGCATGAGCGCACGCGAGTGGGCCGAGCTTGCGCCAGGAGACGTGATCGAGAGTGGGCATCGCATCGCCGAGCCCGTGGTGTTGCGTGTGGCCGGGCGCGAAGTGGCGCGAGGCGAACTCGTCAATCTCGAGGGTGAGCTCGGCGTGCGCATCCGGGAGCTAGTACGTACATGATTCAGATGCGAAGGGTGCTCGGTCTCATCGTTTGCGGCGCGCTGTCGAGCTTGGTCGGCTGCAAAAGTCCCGCCAGCAACGCTTCCCCGGTGGCCTCAGCGCCGTCTTCGGCACCGGCGAGCAGCGCCCCCGCCGCCGCCGTGAAGCCTTGGTTTTCTGGCGGTTTCTCCGGCCAGTACCAAGCCAAGCTCGCGCCAGTGGAGGTCAAGCTGGGCGCGCTCAAAGAATGGACCAAAGATGACGGCAAGCTGGCCAGCGGTCCCGGCAAACTCGAGCTCAAAATCGACGACTCCGGCCAGGTGGATGGCACGAGCGAGGGCGCGCTCGGTGCCGGCAACGTCAGCGGCAAGGTCGAAGACGACACGTTGCGCGTGCAGCTCTCCCCGACGGACGCTGCGGGTCTGCACGGAGTCTTGGTCGCTACCCGCGATGGGGACGGCTTCAAAGGTGCCATCGAGGCCTCGAGCGGCGACAGCTTGCAGGTCCGCACCGCCAGCATCGAGTTGAAGAAGCTTTCCAACTGAGGCGGCCGTGGAGCAAGTCGCCCTGGGTTTGAATCGAGTGCGGGTGCAGTTGGCGCAAGCTTTGGCTAGCGCGGGGCGCGCGCCCGATTCGGCGCGCTTGATCGCCGTGTCCAAGCTACAACCGGCCAGCGCAATTCGCGCCGCGTACGCAGAAGGCCAGCGTGATTTCGGCGAAAACTACGTGCAGGAGCTGGAGCAGAAGGCCGCTGAGCTGTCCGACTTGAGCGATCTGCGTTGGCACATGATCGGTCACTTGCAGCGTAACAAGGCGCGCACCGTGGCGCCCCTGGCTTCGCTGATCCACACCGTGCACTCCATCGAGCTGGTGCGCGAGTTGGATAAGCGAGCGAGCAACGTTTCCCTGACCGGGGCACGCGCGTTCGTTCCCGGTGAACCGCGCCTGCCGGTTCTGGTCGAGGTGAACGTGGGCGGTGAGGCGCAAAAGAGCGGCTGTGCGCCGGAGCAGCTCGGCCCGCTACTCCAAGCGCTGGACCAAGCCTCGCACCTGCGCTCCCTGGGCGTGATGTGCGTGCCACCGCACACCGCAGATCCGAGCGCTTCGCGACCGTACTTCGAACAATTGCGACGACTGCGCGACGAGCACGGGGGCGCAGCGCGCCTACCCGAGCTAAGCATGGGCATGACCCTCGATTTGGCGTATGCGGTCGCTGCCGGCGCGACGATCGTGCGCGTGGGTACGGCAATTTTCGGCGAGCGACCGCGAGCGGAGCACTGAGCGTGGCGCGCCGCGGAGCTCGCCCTCCGACGAGCGATGCCACGCTGCTCGAGGCTGCCGCGCGACGCGGTCACTTGGCAGCGCCGCCCGCGCCGCTCGCCGAGCGCATGCGGCCGCGCACGCTGGAGGAGGTGCTCGGCCAAGACGCATTGCTGCGCAGTGGGCGATTGCTCCGCGAGGCCATCGAGCGCGATCGCGTGCCTTCGCTCATTTTGTGGGGACCGCCGGGCTCGGGCAAGACCTCACTGGCACACGTGATCTCGCGCCTGACCAAGACCGAGTTCGTGGCCTTCAGCGCGGTATTGGGGGGCGTGCAGGAGCTGCGCACGATCATCGACGCGGCGCGCGAACGGCGCTCGTACCAAGGCCGCGGAACGACGCTGTTCGTCGACGAGATCCATCGCTTCAACCGCAGTCAGCAAGACGCGTTCTTGCCGCACGTCGAAAATGGCACCGTGACTCTGATCGGCGCCACCACCGAAAACCCATCTTTCTCGGTCAATGCCGCGGTCTTGTCGCGCTGTCGCGTGTTCCGACTCGAGGGCTTGAAAGAGGCGGATATCGTGGCGCTACTCGAGCGCGCACTACTCGACTCGGAGCGCGGCTTGGGCGAGCGCGGCGTGCGAGCCGAGCCCGAAGCACTGGCGGCGATCGCCAAGGTGGCCGGCGGGGATGCGCGGCGCGCCCTGGGTTTGCTCGAAGTCGCGGTCTCGCTGCTGGACGACGATTCGACGGTGCTGGATCCGAGTACGGTCGAACGCGCCGGCGAAGCGCGCACCCTGCTCTACGACAAATCGGGTGAAGAGCACTACAACGTCACCAGTGCGTTGATCAAATCCCTGCGCGGCAGCGACCCGGACGCGGCGCTCTATTGGCTATTTCGCATGCTGGACGCGGGCGACGATCCTTTGTTCTTGTTGCGACGACTGATGATCTTCGCCAGCGAGGACGTCGGCAACGCAGACCCACGCGCGCTGGAGGTAGCGGTGAACGCCGATAGCGCATTTCGCCGCATGGGTCTGCCGGAAGGCATGTTTCCGCTGTCCCATGCCTGCCTGTACCTAGCGAGCTGCCCCAAATCCAACGCGGTCAAGCGCGCGATCGGCGCGACGCGCTCCGCCATCGACGAACGCGGCGCGCTACCGGTCCCTAAAAAACTGCGCAATGCGGTGACGCGGTTGATGAAGGACGAGGGTTACGGTCAGGGCTACCAATACCCGCCCGACCGTGAGGGCAGCTTCGTACCGGGGGAGACCTATCTTCCCGATGAACTGGCGGGCAGGCGTTTTTACGAGCCAACGCAACAAGGCCTGGAGAAGGCCATCGGCGAACGATTGCGTCGGCTACGCGGCGAGCCCGAGGGCGACCCGCAAGCGCCACTCGAACCCGCAGCCAAGCCCGACGAGCGTGAGTAGACCGGGAGCGCCACTCAGCCGCAGAACACGGGCAGGGTCGCATTCGGGTCGCTGTCGAAGTCGTGCACGCAGAAGCTATCGCGATCGGTCGGGCACGCGCAGTTGCAGGCGGCGTCACTGCTTTGGAAGCACAACCCTGCCTCGGTGAGCCAGGGACACGGACGCATCGGATGATCACTCAATTTGAAGCCGGGCGTGCACGGGCCGAGCTCTTTGGACGGAAACGGATTCGTGCCGCTGGCAGCGCCGGCCCAACCCGCGCCCCCCGCTGCGCCAGCGGTCTGAACCGGCAAATTCCCTTCCGAGCCGCCGCTACCAGGTTGTTCGATCGCACGGCCTCCGCAAGCAACCAGCCCCAGGAGTCCCAGTAGGCACCGCCCCAGCAACACTCGTTTCATGGCTCTGTGCAGCAATGTGCGGCACGCAATGGATCGATCACCCCCAGGACCGAGCCAGCCAGAGCGCTATTTCGAAGGTGTCTGTGCCGGGTCCAGCACACCCAAGTAAGGCAGATTTCGGTAGCGCTCGGCGTAATCGAGCCCATAGCCGACCACGAACACGTCATCGATCGTGAACCCGAGGTAGTCGATCTCGACTTCACGCTGGATGCGCGCCGGCTTGTGCAAGAGCGAGGCGACTTTGACGGAAGCGGGGTTGCGACCTTTCAGCTGCTCCCGCAAGTACGAGATGGTGAGCCCGGTATCGATGATGTCCTCGACGATCACCAGGTCGTCACCGGTGACGGGACGGGTCAAATCTTGCGTAATCTGCACCACGCCGCTGGATTTGGTGTCATCACCGTAGCTGCGAACACCGAGAAATTCCATGCGGATCGGCAGGTCGATCGCGCGCGCCAAGTCCGCCGCGAACACGAAACTGCCTTTGAGCACACTGAGCAGCACCAGCGAGCGCCCCGCGTAGTCACGCGTGATCTGCAGAGCGAGCTCGTTGACGCGTGTTGCGATGCGCTCGGCACTGATCAGGGGTCGGACTTCGGAGGGCGTGTAGGGAGGCACGCTCGGAGTTTCTCGTAGACCTGCGAGCGCGGCAAGGACGTTGCTCGAGAGCAAGAACGACGCTCGACGCCAGCAGCACCCTCTCGATCGAGGAATGCGCGGAAGACAGCATAGCCGGATGATCGGGTGGGCGATCGTGGGCCGGCCACGCACCCCCGAGCGCGCGCTGTTCCCGGTGCGCACGCCTAACGTTGCGGCGGTGTGCAACTCCGAAGGCGCGCCGAGCCGCCGTGCGACTCAACGCGGCAACCGCGCAGCGCGCACGGACAGCGAGTGGCCATCGCTGGTGATCTCCACCGAGCCGCTACGATCGAGACGCAAAGCCCGGACGTCGTGCGCAGCCAGGCGTTCGACGGTGGGCAGATGCGGGTGCCCGAAGCGGTTGCGGACGCCGCACGAAAGCGTCGCCACGGCGGGCGCGACCAGGGCTAAGAAGCCGTCGCTGGTCGAGGTACGACTGCCGTGATGGCCGACCTTCAGATAATCGGCGCGGAGCTCGGCGGCGTGGTCGCGGATCAGCTCGGCCTCTTCTTCGTGCTCGGCGTCGCCCGTGAATAGGAAACGGCGCTGACCGTAGGCGATTGAGAGCACCAACGAATTGTCGTTGGCACTGCGCTGCGGCGTAAAGGACGGGCAGGGGCCCAAGATACTGACCTGCGCTCCGCCAAAATTGCGCGGCCGGCCGCACAACTCTCTCGGGTGAATGATGGGCACGCCGCGCGTGCGGAGCGTGCGCAAGAGCTGGGCGTAGACCGGCCCCGCGCCTTCGGCTTCACCCTGGCCGGTATCCCAAAATTCCCCGACTTCCAGCTGCTCGAGCGCGCTGACCAGGCCCGTGAAATGATCCGGATGGGGGTGGCTGAGCACGACGACGTCGACCCGCTTGCGACGGCGCGCCCGGAGCACTGGCAGCAACACCGCCTTCCCCGGATCGACCGGGCTTCCGACGAAACCCCCGCCGTCGATCAAGAGACAAGCGCCGTTCGGCAGGTCAATCAGATTCGAATCGCCCTGGCCGACGTCGAGCGCACTGGCTCGAAGCACGCCATGGGGCGCGCCGACATCCCTCGTCACCCGCTCGAGCACGCACAAGGCCAGCAGCGAGGTTACGGTCCACGCGACCATCAAGCGACGCCGAACGCGCGCGCCCAGCTCGAGAAAGGGCCTGCCTCGCAGCGCGCAGCAACCAACGACGTAAATCGCGATCACGCTCAGCTGGAAGCGTCCGGGTTCGGGCAGGGTGAGGGCCAAACGTTTGGCGTCAGCGCTCGCCCAGGCGATGCGTTTCACCAACAACAGCGCGCCCGAAGCCACCAAAGCCGCACCGCGCTCCAGCGCGGGGATGGGTGAAAGGAGCAAGTGCGCGAGGCACAACGGCAACGCAACGCACTCACCGAGAGGTGCTGCCACGACGTTGGCGAGCAAGCCTGCCAAGGTGACGCCCGAAGCCAGCAACGCCAAAAGCGGCGCACAAGGAATCGTCGCCGATGCAGTCGTGGCCAAGCTCATCGCAAAAAAACGCACAGGCCGCGACTCAATACGCTCGCAGCGCGCAGCCCACGGCTGACCGAGCCAAATCAAACCCGCGGTAGCGGCCACCGACAGCATGAACGACAAATCGAAGGCACACAGCGGATCGAGCAACGCGAAGACGAGCGTCGAGAGTCCAAAGCTACGCACAGTGAGCGGTTTGCGCCCGACCGCTCGCGCGAAGAACGCGACCGAGAGCATGAACGCCGCTCGCCACGCCGAGCTGCTACCACCGGCGAAATCGGCGTAGATCAGGGCCAGAATCAGACCCAGGCCGCTGGCAAAACGCGCCACTACCCAGCGTGCAGCGAGCCGCTCGACGCGCGCGAGCAAAAAACTGAGCGCACGCACGATCGCCACGACTGCGAACACCAAGTGCGTGCCGCTGACCGCGAGCATGTGCGAAAGACCACTATCCTGAAACGCTTGCGCGTCTTTAGTCGGCAGATCGTTCTCTCCGAGCACGAGCGCGCGGGCCATGCCGGCTGCTGCTGGCGCGAAGGTGAGGACGATCCGCCTTCGAGCGTGGGCGCGGGCCCGGTCGATGAGCGTGCTCAGACCGAAACGGCGCTCGAGCACGGTGAGCGACAGCACACCGCCGGTGAGGACAATCTGCTGGCGCGCCGCGGCGGGCGTGGGGTCGGCGTTGTCCAAGTTACGAAACAGCTGAATCGGAGCTAAATCGGCGATCAGGTGCAGACGATCTTGCCGCGCTAGAGCGTCCGGGCCCCCGTGCAAGCGCGCTCGAAAAGGCACGGGCAAGGGCCGAGACTCGCAGTCGGCTCGCGTGACCTCCGCTATGAAGCTGCTGTTGCCGTCAGACCAGACCGGGGACGCTGCAACCGTTGCGCTGAGGTCACAGCGGCTGGGCGGGCCCAGCGCATCGCGCAACTGGATGCGCGTGATTTCGAAATGTTGAATTTCACGCGCACCCCGAGCGGCGCTCAGGGTGAAGAACAGCAGCGCGTAGCCCGCGTTTCGGCGGCTCAGCGCCGAGCCCAGCAGCAGCCAAGCGCAGACCATACCGAGCAGCGTCGGCACGGGATAGACGGCGCATAGGCCACCAGCCACTGCTCCCAGGGCGGCCAAGAGCACTCCATCGACCCGCATGGCGGCGAGAGTGCAAGCCTGAGGCCGCGCAACAACGCGCGGCCCCTCAGCTCGAGCCCCTGGCGAAACTCAGGGATTGGCCGCTGAAGCGCCAGCCTCCCCGCCGGGCGGGAGCGGATCTTGCGCATTCGGCACGGGCTCTTCGCCGCCAATCACCGGCATCTGTGGATCGGGAGCCGGGTCTTGCGCCGCAGGTTGCGGCTGTTGCGGATCGGGCGTCGGATCCTCGGTACTCACCGGAGGAGGCGCGGGCTCTCCGCCCCCGCCGCAGGCGAACAAAGCGCTACACACCAAGAGTGCCAGCAACGAACTTTTCACGGGCATGACCGGCTCCGTGTCAGTCGAAGTAGTAGAGAGCCGCGATGTTGCTGGTGAAGATGTTCCACGGGTTGTTACCGACGGACGTGCCCAGCGAGGTCGTGTTACGGGAGGCCGAAGCGCCTCCTCCGGCCGGCGTGCTCTTGGAATGATCGTAGTTGAAAGCCAGGCCGACGCCCGCTTGCAGCGACAACTCGGGGATGCCGATGAAGCCGAATTGTATCTCGCCGCCGGCCCGCGCACCAATGTCGAAGTGGATGCCGGTCAGATCATTGCTCGCTCCGCCCATGGCAGGCGCGGTTTTTGATCCAGCGATGCCGAAGTTGAGCTCGGGGATCACCTGGAAGCTGAAGTGTTTCGAACCCGCGAGGGCCAAGGGTACGCCACCGTGCAGCATGAATACCGAATAGCCCTGTAGGTCAGTGCTCGTGTCCCCCAACGTCGTCGAACCGCCGCTGAACAGCAGACCGACACCGGCATCGATGCCGATCATCGGGTCGAGCCAATAGCGAACGCCGATGATCGGCGCGTCGACCGTGGTCGGACCGGCGGGGTTGATGGTGATCGTCCTGCGTCCCATGTAGCCGATGCCGAAGTGCCGAACCACGAGCGCATGGTCGGTGCTCTCGACGACCGGTTCCGGCGCGGCACCGGGCAGGGTCATCCCGCGCTGGGCAGGCGCGGGCGGCGTGGTCGCCGGATCGCTGGGCGCGACCACCGGCGTGCTGGTCGTCGTGGTGGTCGTGGAGGTGGTCTGAACGGCCGCCTCCTCGGCCTGGGCAGGGCTGCCCTCTGTGAGTGCTGCTGCCGCCAACAACAGGCCAATTGCGTACTTTTCGCTGATCATGTCGGCATCGTGAATCGAATTGTTTCGTCTGAGCAACTACCCAGTAACGCAACGCGTCACGCAGACTGAGGCTACGGTCCGCACGTGCCGGCCAAACGACGCATCGACCTGTTGCTGGTGGAGCGCGAGCTCGCCCCCACTCGCGCTCAAGCCCAAGCGCTGATCCTCGCGGGCAAAGTGTTCAGCGGCGATCGCCGCATCGACAAAGCTGGCACCGAGCTCGATCCGAACATCGAGCTCACGGTGCGCGAACCCGAGCGCTTCGTGTCCCGCGGAGGGCACAAGCTGGAAGGCGCGCTCGACGCGCTCGCGTGCAACGTCGAAGCTGCAATCTGCGCGGATGTGGGCGCGTCCACGGGTGGCTTCACCGATTGCTTGCTGCAGCGTGGCGCTCGTAAGGTCTACGCCATCGACGTGGGGCACGGGCAACTCGCGCACAAGCTTGCGATCGACCCGCGCGTGGTGGTCATGGATCGCACGAACGCACGTCATTTGACGCTCGAAGCGTTCGCCGATCGCTTGGATTGGGTGATGGTGGATGCGTCGTTCATCAGCCTTGAAAAGCTGCTGCCCGCGATCAGTAGCTGGCTGTCACCCGGCGCGCGTTTGCTGGCGATGATCAAGCCTCAGTTCGAGGTCGGCCGGGACGAAGCACGCAAAAGCCGCGGTGTGATCCGCGATCAGACCGTGCGCAGCGCCGCCATCGAACACGTCCTCGGCGCCATCCGCGAGTCCGGGTTCGAGGTTCAAGGCGGCGCGGACTCCGACGTGCCCGGGCCAAAGGGCAACGTGGAGTACTTCGTGCTCGCGACGAAGCAGTGACGATCGCTCGCGCTCCGCTAGGCGTGGCCCGGTGAGCCGATCGAGCTCGCGAGCGCGGGCTCCACGCTCTCGCCTTCGGGCTTGGCCGCCTGCGGACGGTAACCTGCGAGCAGCACCCGCAGCACGCCAGGCAAGACGAACAAGGTCAAGAACGTGCTGATCGCCATGCCAATTACGACCGCAGTGGCGAGCGGGCGCTGCACTTCAGCGCCCGCGCTGGAAGCGGTAGCCATCGGCAAAAACCCGAGCGCCGCGACAGTCGCGGTCGTGAGCACCGCGCGCAGGGTGTGCGCGCAACCTTCGGTCACCGCTCGCTCGAGCGGAACGCCGCTGTCGAGTCGCGCGCGCACGTCACTGGCCATGACCACACCGTTCAGCACGGCGATGCCGCCGAGAGCGATGAACCCAACCGCTGCGGGCAAACTGAAAGACATGCCGCGTACGACCAACCCGAGCATGCCGCCCGCGAGTGACAGCGGCACCAGCGCGAACACTGCCACGCTCAAGCGCAAGTTCGAGAACATCCACAGCAGCATGGCGAAAATCAGTAGAATCACGATCGGCACGACGATCGCCAGGCGCGCCTGAGCGCGTTCGAAGTTCTCGAACTGACCGCCCCACTCCACGCGGTAGCCGGTCGGCAGACGTACGTTCTGCTTCACCGCGGCCTGCGCTTCGGAAACCCAGGACACCAAATCGCGACCGCGCAGGTTCACGTCCACGCGCACCGCGCGCATGCGATTTTCACGTCGAATCGCCGTCGGCCCTTCGCCTTCGGAGAGCGTCAATACCTCGCGCAGCGGCACGTTCTCGGAGTTGCGCGTGGTCACGAACAAGTCGCCGATACCTTCGGCGCTGGGCCGAGACGGCGGTTCGAGCACGCGGATTTCGAAGCGGCGCTCGTCCTCGTACACGTGTCCGACCGGCACGCCCTCGCGTGCCGCCGACAGCACCGCGAAGGCATCTTCGACGTGAACCCCGTAGCGCGCCAGCCGTGCTCGATCGACGACCGCGCTGATCGTGGGCGCACCCAGCACGCGTTCGACGCGCACGTCGCCGGTACCGGAGATCTTGCGCACACGCTGCCCCACCGCCTGAGCGAGGCGCATCAGACCTTCCAAATCATCGCCGAAGATCTGAATTTGCACGTCGGCGCGCGAGCCGCTGATCAGCTCGTTCGTCCGGTCCTCGATCGGCTGAGAGACCGAGACGAACGTGCCCGGCACGCGATTTTCGATTTGGGTCTTGAAACGCTCGGAGAGCGAGTCGAAATCGTGCGCGGTCTTCCACTCGTCGAGCGGTCGCAAACGCACGAACAAATCGGTGTTGTCGTTGCCCACCGGGTCCACCGCGACCTCCGCGCGACCGGTCATGCCCAAGGTGGTCAGCACTTCGGGAAACGAGTGCAGCACCTTTTCGGCTTCCAGATCGAGCTTGCGGGCCTCGTCGAGCGAGATGCTGGGTGCGCGGCGAATGGTCACCACCGCGTCGCCCTCGAAGATGCGCGGCACGAACTCCGCCCCTTGGCGACCGAACAGCCAGGCCGACACCCAGAAGATGCCGAGTGAGGCGGCCAACAGCAGCCAACGATAGCGCACGATCGAGCCCAACAGACCGCGGTAGCCTTGGCCCAAGCGTTCCAGCCAAGCCGGCCCGTGGCCTTTGGCGGGGGGGACCAGCGCCACCAACACGGCGGGGAAGAACAGCACGGCGTACAGCAGCGCGCCGAACAGCGCGCAGGCCATGGTGATCGCCATCGGCCGGAACATCTTGCCCTCCACGCCTTCCAGCGCGAGCAGCGGGATGTAGACCAACATGATGATCGCAACGGCGAACGCGACCGGTCGCGCGACGGCACCGGCAATGTCGGAGTAGCTCGCCGCGCGCGCCGCGCCGATCAGTCGCCGTCCGGCCGTGCCTGCGATGACAGCCTCCAAGATCACGATCGGACCATCGACCAAAAAGCCGAAGTCGATCGCGCCGAGCGACATCAGATCACCCGTGACGTGGAACAGGTGCATGCCGAGCAGCGCGACGCTCATCGCGCACGGAATGCCCAGCACGACCGCCAACGCGCCCCGCCAAGTGCCCAAGAAGACGATCAGCACCAAGGTGACGATGCCCACGCCCTCGGCCAGGTTCTTCATCACCGTCGACAACGTTCGGCCCACGAAATCGCTGCGATCGTAGATGACGTCGATCTTCACGCCAGGTGGCAGCGACGGCTCTATCTCGTGGACGCGCTGCGACACTGCCGTGACCACGGTTCGGCTATTGGCGCCCAAGAGCATCATGACCACGCCGGTCACGGCTTCGCCCTTACCATTGTGGGTGATGACGCCCTGGCGCAAAGCCGGGCCGACCTTCACCTCGGCGATGTGGTGGATCAACACAGCGGGGCTGCTGTTGTTGGAGCGCACCATCACGTTGCCGATCTCGTCCGGACTCGTGAGCATGCCTTGCCCGCGCACCGTAAAGGATTCTTCCCGGCGATCGATGTAGCCGCCGCCGGCATTCAGGTTGGCGGCGCGCAGCGCTCCCACCACGTCCGACAGCGAGAGCCCTTGGGCCTTCAGCTTGGCGCGGTCGGCCACGACTTGAAACTGCTTGAGCTCGCCGCCCATCGTGTTCACCTCCACCACGCCCGGGACGTTGCGCAGTTTAGGCACGATTTCCCAGTCGAGCAGCGTGCGGAGCTGCATCGCCGAGTGGTTGTCACTTCGCACGACGAACTGGAAGATCTCGCCCAGGCCGGACGAAACGGGCGCAAGTTCGGGCGCCGAGGCGACAGCCGGCAACTCGACACCGCGCAGACGCTCCAGCACCAGTTGGCGCGCGAACCAAATGTCCATCGTATCGCGAAAGATCACCGTCACGGCTGACAGACCCGAACGCGAAACGCTCCGCTGAGCGACCGCGCCCGGCACGCCGTTGAGCGCGTTCTCGAGTGGCATCGTCACCGTGCGCTCGATCTCGACCGGCGAGAGGCCGGAAGCCGAAGTGAGCACCGAGACCTGAACCGTAGACACGTCCGGCAAAGCATCGATGGGCAGCGTACGCGCCGCCCAAGCTCCCACCGCGAGCAGCAAGACCAACGCAGTGATCACCGCGCTGCGCGCCTGAATCGACGCTTGAACCAAATACTTCAGCATGTGGATATCCCGAAGCTCAGCGGAACAATTCGCTCTTCAACGCAAAAACGCCTTCGCTAACTACTTCCTCGCCGGGTTTCACGCCGCTGGTCGCCTCGGTCTCTTGACCATTGGTTATGCCGAGCTCCACCTTGACGACTCGTACCGCGTTCTCGCCGCTCTTCACGAATACCGTCGGTTTGCCGTCGACGAACGTGACCGCGCTCGAAGGCAGCAGCGTGCTCTCCTGCTCGCCGCCGCTCGCGGCGTGGATACGGGCGTTCACGGCCTGGCCGGCGCGTAGACGGCGATCGTGATTGTCGACTTCGACGCGGATCGGCGCGCTGCGTGTCTCCGAGTCGATGATGGCCCCGACACGCGCTACGCGTCCTTCGAACACGTCGTTCGGTGCAGAGAGCGGGCTCAGCTCTACGCGGTCGCCTACGCGGATCTTGGACAAGTTGCGCTCGAATACGTCGAGCGCGACCCACAAATGATCGATGTCGGCGACGCGAAACGCGACCAGCTGCCCTTCCACCGACTGACCGGGCGCGATGTTGCGCTCGACGATCGTGCCCTTCAGGGGCGAGCGCAGCTCGTGTGAGCCCAGGCGACTCGGCCGCCTGCCCACACCACCCGAGAGTGCTTCGACCTTCTGCCGGGCGGCTCCCAACAGCAATTGGTAGCGTTCCGCTTCGACGCCGGCCACTTCGGCTTCGCGTTGTGTGGTGAGGTTCTTCTGGGCGAGCGTTTTTTCACGTTGCAGGTTCACGTCTGCTGCGCGTTTCTCTGCCTCGAGCATGCTCACGGCAGCCTGCGCTTCGCCCAGCTCGGCGCTCTCGATCACGGCGAGCACCGTGCCCAATTCGACGGTGTCGCCCTCGAACTTGCTGACCCGGCTGACCAGACCTTTCAGGCGTGTGCCTACCGCCGCGACGTGCTCGGGGTTGAAATCGACCGTACCGACTGCGGTAATCACCGGCACCAACAGCGCGCGCGTGACCGGCCCGAACTTCAGCTTGGCGCGGTCGACGAAGCCCTTCGAAAACGTGATCCGCTCGCCATCGACGTGCGGCGTGTCGGCCGCTTCGGCCGGCGCGCTCGTTTCACCGGCGGAGCCCTGAGCTCGCCAAATCGCGAAAGCCGCACCGAGCACGGCCACGCCGATGCCTAGCGCAAGCCAACGCTTCTTCTTGCGCGACGCTGCAGCGCTCGGTACCGACGATGAGGGCGACGCCACGGGGGCGGGGGTGGGATTGGATACTTCTGAACTCATGGCAGCTCTCCCGTGATCTCGACCAAGTCGCCCAGCAGCTGCCAGCTCTTGTCGAGGATCTCCAGCCGGCGCAGCGACAACGCCGAAAAATCACGCCGACTCACCAATACGGACAACATATCGCCCTTGCCTACGCGATAGGTTTCCTTGGCAGCGGCGAGCGCACGCTCCGCAGCGGGCAATGCAGTGTGCGTCACGATCTCGAAGGCGCGGCCCAACTCACTGAGCTCGCTCGTCAGCAGAACGGCTCGGCGCGCGAAGAGTTCGCGCCGCAGCGCGAGCTCTTCCAGCGCACGCAGGCGTTCGGCGTCCGCGCGCGCTCGCTCGCCTTCGTTGGAGCGAAAGGTCGGGAAAGCATAGGCCAAGCCGCCGCCAAAACGTGTTTCGCCGAAATCACCGCGACCCGCCAAGATGCCCACACTGAGCGGAGTCCGACCCTCGCTCTGCAAGCGGTCTCGGGCCGACCCATAGTACTTCGCTTGGGCAGCGAGCACACGAAATTGCGGCGAGTGCTCGACCGCGGGCGGAGCACGCAGCGCGCCGGAAAAGCCTGGGGGCAGCGCCTCGGCGAGGCCCTCGGTGCTCGGGTTTCGACCAGTGAGCTCGAGCAAGTCGCTCACGATGCGTAGCAGATCGCTCTTGGTCTCACTCAGCTCGATTTGATGGGTCGCAGCATCGACGGCAGAGAGTGCGGCGTCACGCTCGGTGGCATCGCCAATGGCCATGCGCTCGGCGAAGTAGTGAGCCTCGGACTGCGCGGTCGCGGCGAGCTCGGTCAGCACGCGGAAGCGGCTGGCCCCGACCACCAGCGCGCCATAGGCTCGAACGGTACGGGCGCTGGCCGCGGCGCGCGCTTGGTCGAGCAGCGCGGCGTGCAGCTCCACGAAGTCCTCCGCTTCGCGCCCGCGGCGTGATTTTTGGCCTGAAACTTCGACAGGCAACCAGAGCGCGCTCTCGATGTTCACGTCCTTCACCACGTCTTTCGTGGCGCCTTGCACTTTCACCTCGAGCACTGGGTTGCCGAGCGGCGCGAGCCGCGCGTTCGCAAAGCTCGAACGGCTCGCGGTGAGCGCCGAGCGCCCGAGGACCACTTCCGGAGCTCGGTCTCTCGCCAACCGCACGAGCTCACTGAGCGTCAGGTTCTCGGCCGCCACCGTCGCCGCGGTTGGTACCGCGGCGGGCGACGCTTGGGCCGGTGGTGCGACCGCTGGTGCTGCTGACGCTTCCGCGTGCAAGGTGCTTGGAAGGAGCACCAGCACGCTCGAGAGCGCGGCGAAAAGGGTCCTCAACCGAGGCATCGGGAACATCGGAAGCATACAGAAGAGCACTACCACCTACCGGACTGTGCAGGCGTTCGAAGAGGCAGATGCTCTCAAAATAACCCGCAGCTTTGGCGCGATTTTTAATTCACTTTGACTTCACGTGCGAGTCCAATCGCCGGCACCTGAGCGCCTCCCGACTCGCTGCGCGCGAGGGTTCACCGACGGCGTTGCCCGACGATCCCTGGTCGGTCGCGCACTCTCACGGCCTGCAGCGGCACGACGCGTGCGTTGCTACTGACTCGAGCGTGTGTGCCGTGAGCGAGTCGCTGGCATCGCGCCGCTGGCTGACGCTCTGCGACGGGAACAGCGGGCCATTGCGAGGTGCGCGGCTGGACTCGGATCGCCCATCAGGCACGGTCGCTCCTTCGCTCGCGCACGCTCGGTCGCGATTGTTCCGCTGCTGACGCCATAGCAGTAGTCGCGCACACGCGGCCGGCTGACCAATTGGCGAAGTCAATGTTGCAAAGTCACCCGGACGAAACCGGCCGTCGCTAAGTTGCGTGCGCACGGCCGGTGGGGTCGCGCATTCATTAGGAGAGCCGATGCGAATGATCAAAATGCTGCGGGTGGTGGGTTCGGGCGTGCTGATGGCGGCGTGTTCGAGCGGAGCAGGGCCGGGGCTCGACGAGCGCAGTGCGGCAACCGGGGTGAGCGAAGAAGCGATCATCCGCGCGACACAAATCGGCGGCAAAGACCAGGTGGTGATGATCTACGCAACCACCTACGACGCAGCCACGAACACCATTCGCAAGGGCGTCACTTGCACCGGTTCGTACTTCGCGCCGCGCGTGGTGCTGACCGCCGCGCATTGCCTCGAGAAGATCTGGGGTGATCAGCTGTTCGTGTACTTCGGTGACAATTTCAGCGCGGATTTCGCGCAACTCACCCCGATCGGTGACACGTACGTCCCACCGGCCCCTGGCTCGCCGTCTGCTTGGGCACAGGCCAACTCGTACGAGAAGCATCCGCAGTGGGATCCAAACCTCGTTCATCCCGATATGGGCGTCATCTACCTCGATCGCAAGCTGCCTTTCGATCCGCTACCGCTCGCGCGCTTTCGTCTAGACAATACTTGGAACAACAAGCAGGTCACGATCGCGGGTTGGGGAGCCGACAGCGCGCCCACACCCACGACCGGCGCAGGCTCGCGTGTCGAGCGCACGGGCAAAACGAAAATCGTGGGGACGCCCACCGCCGCGGACTACCACCCCGAAGATCCGAATCCGGGCATGTTGAACCCGACCGTGCGGAGCAACACCGTCAAGCTCGACGGTCATGCTCCGAACTCGAACGGTTGTTTCGGCGACTCGGGCGGACCGATCATCGTCAATCAGAGCGGGCAGGACTACTTTGCCGGAGTGGCCTCATGGACCGGCCTATCCTGTGAAGACTACAGCTTGTACGTGCGGCTCGATCCATTCTTGCCTTTCTTGGATCAGGCGTACAAGAAGGGCGGGCAAGAGACGCTGATTCCCTTCCTGGAGTGCGTCGCGCCCAACCCGAGCGGCACGTACACCGCTTATTTTGGCTATCAAAATAAGAACGGCGTGACCGTCACCGTTCCCTACGGCACGAAGAACCAGCTCGCCCAAGATACGATTGGCTGGCGCCCCACGCAGTTCAAACCTGGCACGCAAAACTTCGTGTTCGGCGCTAGCTTCGCGGCCAACCAGACCCTCACTTACACGCTCTCCCCGGACAACAGCCCGACCACGACGCTCGCCGTAAACAAGAATTCCAAGGCATGCACGGCGGCACAGGCTCCGTTGGTCGCGTGCGGCAACCTGTGCAACGCCGAGCTACACTCGGGCTGCCCGAATCTGTTGCCGCTGATGAGCAACTGCATCAGCCAGTGTCAGAGCGATCAGCAGTTCATCGATGAGCTGGTGCCGGCCTGCTCGGACGAGTACGCGGCGATGAACAACTGCTTTGCCAGTGTTCCGCCGGGTCAGCCGCAAAACTGGACCTGTATCGAGGAATCAGTGCCGGCTCCGACCAGCGCTTGCCAGGCCGAGAGCAACGCACTCAACACCTGTTTTTCGGAAAACTTCTAAAAAACCGCACCCGAGTAGCGAACAGCGCCGTTGCCGAGTCGAATCGGCGGCGGCGCTGTTTCGTTTCTTGCGCGGCGCAGCGCTAAAAGAGCAAAATCCAGGCGTCGTAAATGGTGTGCGTCCAGACCGCAGGCGCGAAGCCGCGGAACGCGTAAATCGCAGTGAAAGCTAGGCCGCACACGCTACGAAACACGAACGAGCGCAGCTCGAACGGTTCGCCCAGATCACCCACGTAGTGCCAGCCACTGAACACGAAGGCGATGGTCAGCGCCCAGGCCAGCGCGATCAACGTGCGCTTGAGTCGTGGCAAGCCGCCGATCAAACCGAGAATCAAGCGTAACCCGAGCCCGAACAGCACGACGCGAAAGGCGATTTCCTCGTAGAACCCCGCGCCCAACGACATCACCAAAGCGCTGAAACGACCGTCCGGAATCCCGGGCACCAGTGCCAGCTGCGTGACCACGTACTGCCCAGCCAGGCGCATGGCTACCGCGTACAAGATGCCCTCGATGGCCACGAACAGGAAACGCGAACTGCGGAGCGTGTGGCCACGACCGAGCATCAGCAAAATGCCCGCGAACGCCGCGCCGATGCCGAGCGTGAGTCCGATGTATTGCCAAATGCTATTTTCCGCCAGCGTGGTCAGCTCCCGCGTCACGACGTCCGCGGCGTTCCGCACCGGCAGGAACACCACGCCCAAGTGGTAGCCGACGAACACGGGCAAAGTGAGCGCCAAATCCGCCCAAGGCCCGCTTCCTTCACGCAGGAAGCGTTGCGCCTCGCTCTCGGCTACTGCGGGTTTGGCCATTGTCGCTTTGGGTCGGACCGTAGACTAGCTTTGCCCGGGCGCCCTGGCCAAAACACGCGGGCTCGGGGAGCCAACGCGGGAGAAAGCGTCGACCGGGCGCTGGTTCTTTGGCAAATTCCGCGCGTGATTTTTCCGAGCTTGCCGGTGCCGGCCCAGGTCCGCCCTTGACCCCCCTCGCCAGCGCCAAAAAGCGCCACGCGGCGCTCCTGGCCGAGGTGCGTGCTCACGACTACCGCTACTACGTGCTCGACGATCCATCGCTGAGCGACCTCGAGTACGACGCGCTGTACGCCGAGCTGCGCGCATTGGAGAGCGAGCACCCCGAGCTGAAGTCGGCAGCGTCGCCCACGCAGCGGGTGGGGGACGAGCTGCGCACCGATCTGCGCAGCGTTCCGCACGTCGTGCCCATGATGTCGCTCGACAACACGTACAACGACGCCGAGTTGGCCGAGTTCGAGCGGCGTGTTTTGGGCGGCTTGCCGGCGAGCGCGGTGTCGGAGTTTTGCGTGGAGCCCAAGCTCGACGGCGGCAGCGTCGAGATCCTATATCGGGACGGCAAGCTCGTCGGCGGCTCGACGCGCGGCGACGGCATCAGCGGTGAAGACATCGCCACGAATCTGCGCACCATCCGCTCACTGCCGCTGACGATCCCGTACTCGGGTCCGCTGACCCTACGCGCCGAAGTCGTGATTTTTCGGCGTGATTTGGCCAAAATCAACGAGCAGCGGGTGGCCGCCGGGGAGGCGCCTTTCGCCAATCCGCGCAACGCCGCCTCGGGCTCACTGCGCATGCTGGATCCGCGCGTCGTGGCACAGCGTCAGCTACGGGTAATGGTTTGGCAAGTGGTGGAGGGCGCGGATTTGGCGCCGACACACGCCGGAGCATTGGCAAAAATCGCGGAGCTCGGCTTGCCCACGCATCGCTTGGAGCGCGTGTGCAAGACACCGGAGGAGGTCCGCCAAGCGATCGCGGACATCGATCGCGCGCGGCGCGAGTATCCGTACGAGACCGACGGGGCGGTGGTCAAGGTGAACTCGTTCCAGTCGCAGAACATCTTGGGCGCCACCGCGAAGTTTCCGCGCTGGGCGATCGCCTACAAGTTCGGCGCGGAGCGTGCGAACACGCGCGTACTCGGCATCGTGGTGCAGGTCGGCCGTACCGGCGCTTTGACGCCGGTGGCCAACTTGGAGCCGACCCAGCTCGCGGGCACGGTGGTGTCTCGCGCATCGCTGCACAACGCCGAGATCATCCAGCATTTGGACGTGCGCGTGGGCGACCTGGTGAGCATCGAAAAAGCCGGTGAAATCATCCCTCAGGTGATAGCCGTCGATCCCAGCGCGCGCTCCGGCGGCGAGGTCCCCTGGCAGATGCCCGAGTTCTGCCCGAGCTGCGGCACGAAGGTGGTGGTCAGTGAGGAAGAAGTCGCCATCCGCTGCCCCAACCGGGTCTGCCCGGCCAAAGTGAAGGGCGCGATTTTGCATTTCTCGCGGCGCTTCGCGATGGACATCGATCACCTCGGTGAGTCGCTGATCGAACAGCTGATCTCGAGCAAACTGATCGCCGATGTCTCGGACCTATACGAGCTGACCGTCTCGCAAATCGAGGCACTCGAGCGCATGGGCAAAAAGAGCGCCGAGAACGTGGTGCAGTCGATCGACGAGTCGCGCACTCGGCCGCTCGACCGCCTGCTCACCGGCATCGGTATCGAACACGTCGGCCAAGTCGCGGCCAAGCAGTTGGCAGAGGCGGCAGAGTCGCTGGAGAATTTGCTGGCTTGGGGTCCGGACCACGTCACCGAGCACGTGTCCCAGATCGCGGGATTCGGGCCAAAGATGGTCGAAAGCGTGCGGCGCTATCTGGAAGACCCGGAGAACCGGCGTTTACTCGAGAAATTCGCGCGTCTGCAGGTATCTCGGCCGCAACCCAAGGCGCGTGCGGCGGCACAAGGGCCGCTCTCCGGCGCTTCATTTTGCGTGACCGGAGTGCTCTCGCGCAAGCGCGAGGACGTGCACGACGCGATTCGCGCGGCGGGCGGTGAGGTGCACGACAAGGTCAAGAAGGGCACCAGTTACCTGGTCATCGGTGAAAAGGTGGGCAAAGCCAAGACCGACTCGGCCAAGAAGTTCGGCGCGCGCGTGATCGACGAACCCACTCTGGAGCGGCTGCTGCGCGGGGAAACCCTCCCCAGCGATGCCGAAGCCAGCGTTGAAACGTGAGCTCGCGCTCGGCTGTGGCGTGCTCTTGATGCAGGCCTCGGCGTGCCGCGCGCACCGGTCGGCGCCTCGGAAAGACGCGCCACCGGTGGTGCTCGCGGCCCCGCCGAGCGCGAGCGCGAGTCCGTTACCGAG
>Ga0164308_10000201_pt1 | contig 31917 bp, 26 predicted proteins | sample Whisoiple_246_MG_FD_109983 | JGI IMG/M metagenome (GOLD analysis project Ga0164308, IMG submission 109983) | Soil microbial communities amended with fresh organic matter from upstate New York, USA - Whitman soil sample_246_MG | ecosystem: Environmental > Terrestrial > Soil > Unclassified >... | reverse complement strand
TCGGCGTCATCCCGTCAGCGGACCGACGGCACGGCGGGGGGTCAGGCGGCCGGCATCAGGACGGTGTCGACGATGTAGACCGTGGCGTTGGCGGTCGGGACGTTGCCGCAGACGACCTTGGAGGAGTCGTTCACGGTGTACTCCTCGCCCGATCCCGCCGTCGTCAGCTTGGTCTTGGCGAGCGTGTCGAACGACCCCTTCTCCAGCTGCATCGGCGTCAGCTTCTCGCCGACCACGTGCGCGGTGAGCACCTTGGTGAGCTCGGCCTTGTTCGCGAGCAGCTTGTCCAGGTCGGCCTTCGGGATCTTGGCGAAGGCGTCGTTGGTGGGGGCGAACACCGTGATGTTCTCGGCGCTGTTCAGGGTGTCGACGAGGCCGGCCTGCTTGACGGCCGCCACCAGGGTGGACAGCGCCGGGTTGTTCGACGCGGCCGTGGCGACCGGGTCCTGCGCCATGCCCTTGAACGAGCCCGCGCCCTCCTTCGGGACCGACGCACAGCCCGGGCCGAACGGCTCGTCCATGGTCGCGGCGCTCTCGGTCGCCTTGGCGGGAGCGCTCGACGCGGCCTTGTCCGCACCGGCGTCGGACGAGGTGTCGGAGTCGCCGGAGCAGGCGGTCAGCGCCAGGGGCAGCAGGGCGGCGGCGGAGACGGCGACGGCGACGCGGCGAAGGTGACGGGTGTTCATGATGTTCTCCTGAGTGGATCGTTGTTGACAGAGGGAAGGGAAAGAGAGATTCGGTGGGAGCAGCGGTGGTCAGGTCACGTCGACCACCACCGAGTGCCACCCGGTCGCACCGTCGGGGACGGTGCCGACCCGTTTGTCGGTCTGTGTGGCGCCGGTGCGGTCCGTCGCGCGGACCTCGAGGGTGTGGTGGCCCGTCGTGGCGGGCCACTCCCACACCCACTGGCGCCAGGTGTCACGGCCGGCCTCCGCCGCCAGCTTCGCGGTGTGCCACTCGCCGCCGTCGACCCGGACCTCGACCCGGGCGATGCCGCGGTGCTGGGCCCAGGCGACACCGGCGACCGGCACCGTCCCGGCGCGCGGTGCGGCGAACGGGCGAGGCGTGTCGATCCGTGACTGGGTCTTGATCGGAGCCTCGCGGGACCAGTCACGCTTGACCCAGTAGGCGTCGTACGCGTCGAACGTCGTGAGCTCGATGTCCTGGATCCACTTGCACGCCGAGACGTAGCCGTAGAGGCCCGGGACGACCATCCGGACGGGGAAGCCGTGGTCGAACGGCAGGGGTTCGCCGTTCATACCGACCGCGAGCAGGGCGTCGCGCCCGTCCATGACGTCCTCCACCGGCGTGCCGATCGTCATCCCGTCCACGGAGCGCGACACGATCTGGTCCGCCGGCCCGCCCTTCGACGGGGGCTTCACACCCGCCTCGCGCAGCAGATCGGCCAGACGCACGCCGATCCACCGCGCGGTGCCGACGTACGGACCGCCCACCTGGTTGGACACACAGGTCAGGGTGATGTCGCGCTCGACGAGCTCGCGCCCCAGGAGGTCCTGGAAGGTGAGGGTGACGGGTCGCGCCACCCCCTTCCCGTGGATCCGCAGCCGCCACCGGTCGGCGTCGACACGCGGGACCACCAAGGCGGTGTCCACCCGGTAGAAGTCCTTGTTCGGGGTGGTGAACGAGCTCAGGCCGCGGATGCCCAGGTCCGCTCCGCCCGGTATCGCGGGGGCGGGTGAGCCCGGTGCGGGGAGCGCGATGTCACCCCGCGAGGCGGAGACCCCGGCCAGCCGGTCCGCCTGGAGCCGTCGCCCCAGAAGTCCCGCACCGGCCGAGGCCGCCGCCGCTGCGGTCGCCGCGACGACGAACCCGCGGCGGTCGAAGGCGCCCTGTTCCCCGTCCCCGCCCGTCTCCCCAGCCGCGGGAGGCGGAACGGTGACGGGGGCCAGCCGTCCGGTCAGGAGATACAGCACTCCTGCGGCCACCAGCGCGCCCACGACCGAGGGCAGTACGTCGAGCGGACGGCCCTCGGGCCGCCCGGCCGCGGACACTGCCCCGACCACACCGAAGACCAGGACGGCCGCCGCGCCGGTCCACCGGTGCCGCAGCGCGAGCACCCCCACCGCCATGGCGAAGACCGCCAGGAGGACGAGGATGCCGAGCTGCAGGACCAGCTTGTCGTCGGTGCCGAAGTTCCGTACCGCGAAGTCCTTGACGGCCGCGGGAGTGCGGTCGATGACCGCCCCGCCCACGGCCGTGACCGGACCCGCTTCTGGACGCACGGCAGCCGCGACCAGTTCGGCGACGCACAGGGCCGTGAACCCGGCGATCAGACCGCCGAGTGCGGCGAACGCGGCGCGCACCCGGCGGGATCGCCGGGAACGGGCGGCCCCTTGCTTCTGCGAAACGTCTTGGTCTGTTGTCACGCCGGGAATTCGGCGCGGATCGCCAGGCGGATTGGTCATTCACTCGATCGAAGGAAGTCCGATCATCGGCCAATCCGCGAGGCCCGCTGCTCCGAATGACCTCTGAGGGGCACTGGGAATCGGCCCCCGCACGGCATGCATGACCGGAAGGAACCCGAATGACAGGCGAGCGGCGGCGCACAGCCGTAGTGGGCAGCGGGGTGGCGGGACTCACCGCGGCGCACGTCCTGGGCAAGGCGCACGACGTGACGCTCCTCGAGGCGGACGGGCGCGTCGGCGGCCACGCGCACACCCACGATCTGACCTCGTCGGACGGCCGGACGCACCGCGTCGACTCCGGGTTCATCGTGCACAACCGGCGGACGTACCCGAACCTCCTCCGGCTCTTCGGCGAACTCGGCGTGGCCACCCAGGAGTCCGAGATGAGCATGTCCGTGCGCTGCGAGGGGTGCGGACTCGAGTACGCGGGAGCCCGGGGCGCCGCCGGGCTGTTCGCCCGCCCCGCGTCCCTGGTCCGCGGCCCGTACCTCCGGATGCTGACCGAGGTGCCGCGGTTCCACCGGGCGGCCCGGGCGCTCCTCGCCATGCCGGAGGGGACCGGGGCCATGACCCTGGGGGAGTTCGCGGCGCGCGGACGGTTCTCGCCCTACTTCTGCGCGCACTTCCTCACCCCGATGGTCTCCGCCGTCTGGTCCTGCGACCCGGTGACCGCGCTGCGCTACCCCGCCCGCTACCTGTTCCGTTTCCTCCAGCACCACGGGATGCTCACGATCGGCGACTCCCCGGTCTGGCGGACCGTCACCGGCGGGTCGCGCGAGTACGTCGACCGCATCGTCAAGCAGGTCCACTCCGTCCGGACGGCCACCCCCGTCCGGACGGTCCGCAGGCACAGCGACGGCGTGGAGATCGTCACCGAGGACGGCACCACCGAGGACTACGACGCGGTGGTCCTCGCCACCCACCCCGACCAGGCGCTCCGGCTGCTCGCCGATCCGACCGAGGAGGAGCGCCGGACGCTCGGGGCGTTCCGCTACTCCCGCAACCCGACGCTCCTGCACACCGACACCACGCTGCTGCCCCGCAGCCGGGGGGCCGCGGCCTCCTGGAACTACCTGATGCCGTCGTGCGCCGCCGACGCCGACCGGGTCACCGTCAGCTACGACATGAACCGCCTCCAGAGGCTGGACGCGCCCGAGCGGTTCGTCGTCACGCTGAACGGCGCCGACCGGGTCGACCCGGACCGCGTACGGGCCCGGATGGTGTACGAACACCCCGTCTTCACCCCCGAGTCGGTCGCCGCCCAGGCCCGGCTGCCCGCTCTGTCGGGACCGGTCACCGCCTACGCCGGGGCGTACCACGGCTGGGGGTTCCACGAGGACGGCTGCCGTTCGGGCGTCGAGGCGGCCGCGGCCCTCGGGGTGGCCTGGTGAACAGCTCCCTCTACCCGTGCACCATCACGCATGTGCGGACGGCGCCCCGCAGGTACGCCCTGCGGCACCGCACCTATCTGTGGCTCATCGACCCCGACCGCCCGCCCGAGCTGCCCGCGCTCCTGCGCCCGCTGGCCGGTTTCGACGCCCGGGACCACTTCGGGGGCACGGCGCCCACCGTCCGCGCCGGACTCGAACGGTTCCTGAGCAGCAGGGGGGTCGACCTCGCCGACGGCACCGTCACGATGCTCACCCAGGCCCGTGTCCTCGGCCACGTCTTCAACCCTCTGACCGTCTACTGGTGCCGCCGCTCCGACGGCAGCCCGCTCTGCGTGGTCGCCGAGGTGCACAACACCTACGGGGAGCGCCACTGCTACCTGCTGCGTCCGGACGCCGCGGACCGTGCGGAGACCCGCAAGGACTTCTACGTCTCGCCGTTCTTCCCGGTCGACGGCGACTACCGCATGCGGCTGCCCGAGCCGGACAGGCGGCTGAGCCTGACGATCCACCTGGAGCGCGAGGACGCCCGCCCGTTCACGGCGACCGTCCACGGCACCCGGCGCCCCGGCACGCCCGGGCAGCTGCTGAGGCTGTTCCTCCGTCACCCCTTCTCCACGGCGGTCGTGTCCGCCGCGATCCGGCTGCACGGCATCCGGCTGTTCCTGCGGCGGCTGCCCGTACAGCCCCGTCCCTCCCACCACACCCAGGAAGGCATGCAGTGAAGGTGCCCACCTCTCCCACTCCGCCCACCTCTCCCGTCGCGCCTGCCCGCAGCGGCACGATCCCGGCCCAGACACGGGCGGCCACGAACTCCCTGACCGGGGTGGACGCGGCCAGATGGCCCGATGTCGCCGCACAGCCACGGGCCTCCGGGATGAGGACGGCCGTGGCCGAACGGCTCGTACGGCACGCGCTGTCCCGGCTTCCGCTGCGTGCCCGGCTGGCCGGCCGCGACAGCATCGGGCTGGGCGGCCCGCTCATGGAGATCCGCCGGCCCGACGCGTTCTTCCGGCGGATCGGCGCGGGCGGGCTCATCGGCTTCGGTGAGTCGTACATGGCCGGTGAGTGGGACTCGCCCGACCTCGTCGGGGTGCTGAGCGTCCTCGCCGCGAACGCGGCGGACCTCGTCCCCGCACCGCTGCAGAAGCTGCGCGGTCTGTGGGCCCTGCGGCAGCCCGCCTCGCAGGCGAACACCCCCGAGGGCTCACGCGACAACATCAGCCACCACTACGACCTGTCGAACGACCTCTTCGCCCTCTTCCTCGACGACACGCTGACCTACTCCTCGGCGGTCTTCCGCGGTTTCCCGGCGGAGTACGACCTGCTGCCCGCCGCCCAGCACCGCAAGATCGACCTGCTGCTGGACCTGGCCGGCGTGGGCCCCGGCACCGAACTGCTGGAGATCGGCACCGGCTGGGGCGAACTCGCCCTCCGTGCCGCCGCGCGGGGCGCCCGCGTCACCACCCTCACGCTCTCCAGGGAGCAGCAGGAGCTGGCCAGGGGCCGTATCCGGGAGGCCGGCCACGAGGACCGGGTGGACGTGCGGCTCTGCGACTACCGGGACGTCACCGGGGAGTACGACGCGATCGTCAGCGTCGAGATGATCGAGGCCGTCGGCGAGGAGTTCTGGCCCGTGTACTTCCGGACACTGGAGCGCTGCCTCGCCCCCGGCGGCCGCATCGCGCTCCAGGCCATCACCATGCCGGACGACCGGATGCTCGCCAGCCGCAGCACCTACACCTGGATCCAGAAGTACATCTTCCCGGGCGGACTCCTCCCCTCCACCGAGGCGGTCGAACGCGTCACCACCGCCCACACGGGACTGCGGACGAGACAGCGCAGCACCTTCGGCATGCACTACGCCGAGACCCTGCGGCTGTGGCGGGAACGGTTCGAGGAGCGGGCCGCCGAGGTCGACGCGCTCGGCTTCGACGCGACCTTCCGCCGTATGTGGACCTTCTACCTCGCCTACTCCGAGGCCGGATTCCGGTCCGGTTACCTCGATGTGCAGCAGCTTCTCCTGACCCGTGAGGACACCGCGTGAACACCTTTACCGACACCCCGGGCACCGGAGCTGCGCAGCGGATCGCGCCGGTGGTCGAGCAGTTCCTCGGCGGCCCGCCGCCGGTCAGGATCAGGATGTGGGACGGCAGCGAGACCGGTCCCGAGGACGCTCCCACGGTCCATGTGCGCTCCCGCCGCGCGCTGCGCCGACTGCTGTGGCAGCCGGGCGAGCTCGGTCTCGCCGAGGCCTACATCACCGGTGACATCGACATCGCCGACGACCTCGCGGAAGGGCTGCGCGCCATGCGCCGCGCCTCACGGGAACAGGGTCTCGACCTGCCCCGTCCCGGTGTCGCCGACCGCCTCCGGGCGGCGGGGACCGCGCTGCGCCTCGGCGCGGTCGGCCCGCGCCCGCCGGTTCCCGCCGCCCGGGCCGGGCTCAGCGGGGCACTGCACAGCAAGGCCCGCGACCGTGCGGCCATCAGCCACCACTACGACCTGTCGAACGCCTTCTACTCCCTGCTGCTCGACGAGACCATGGCCTACTCGTGCGGCTACTGGACCGGCACCGGCCCGGACTACGGCCCTGCCGACGCCCAGCGCGACAAGCTGGAGCTGATCTGCCGGAAGCTGGGGCTGACTCCCGGCGCACGCCTCCTCGACATCGGCTGCGGCTGGGGTTCCCTGACGCTCCACGCGGCGGCCCGGCACGGGGTCCGCGTCACGGCGGTCACCCTGGCCAGGGAACAGGCGGCGTACGTACGCGGACAGGTGACGGAGCGCGGCCTGGAGGACCTCGTCGAGGTGCACTGCTGCGACTACCGTGACGTCGCCGGCCTGCCGGACTTCCGCGGCGGGTACGACGCGGTGTCCACCGTCGAGATGGGGGAGCACGTCGGGGACGCCGAGTACCCGGCCTTCACCGCGCTGCTGCACTCGGTGCTCCGGCCGCAGGGCCGCGCCCTGGTCCAGCAGATGTCCCGCGGCTCCACCGCCCCCGGCGGCGGCGCCTTCATCGAGTCGTACATCGCCCCGGACATGCACATGCGCCCTCTCGGGGAGACGGTCGGGCTCCTCGAAGGGGCGGGTCTCGAGGTGCGTGACGTGGAGTCGATGCGCGAGCACTACGTGCGGACCGTCGAGGCCTGGCACCGGACGCTGGAGGAACGCTGGCCCCAGTTCACGGCCCTCGTCGGCGAGGAGACCGCCCGGGTGTGGCGCCTCTACCTGGTGGGCGGTGCCCTCGCCTTCGAGGAGCGGCGCATGGGCGTGGACCAGATCCTCTCGGTCCGGCCGGACGCGGAGGGTGCGGTGGGCATGCCCCCGACCCGCCACGGATGGTACGAAGGCCTCGGCGTGGCCGGACGGGGCGGCGACGCTCCGGACGAGCCCGTCGTCGCCGGGCCGCGTGCCGGGGCCGGCCGGTGAACGGCTTCGCCTGGCAGGCGTTCGCCACGAATCTGGGCGCGGCCGCGGGAGCCGCCCTCGGCGTGATGCTCGTGACGTTCCTGATCGCCCTGCGCAAGCGCGTGCACCGGATCGTCGACGTCGCCTGGGGTCTCGGCTTCGCCGCCGTCGCCCTCGCCTCGTACGTCATGTCGGCCGACGGCGACGGCGACCAGGGGCGCCGCCTGCTGCTGACCGTGCTGACCGCGGTCTGGGGCGTGCGCCTGGCCGTGCACATCGGCCGGCGGGGCCGTGGCCACGGGGAGGACCCCCGCTACGCGGCCATGCTGGCCAAGGCGCCGGGCCATCCCGACCTGTACGCCTTGCGGAAGGTGTACCTGCTCCAGGGCGCGCTGGTCTGGCTCATCTCCCTGCCCGTGCAGGCCGGGTACTACCTGCCGGGGCCGCTGGACGCGTGGGCCTGGGCCGGTGCGGCGGTGTGGGCCGTGGGGCTCGCCTTCGAGGCGGTGGGGGACGCGCAGCTGGCCCGGTTCAAGCGCGACCCGGCCAACAAGGGCCGGATCATGGACCGGGGGCTGTGGTCATGGACCCGGCACCCGAACTACTTCGGTGACTTCTGCGTCTGGTGGGGACTGTTCCTCGTCGTCTGCGCCGACCCCGCGGTGGCGGCCACCACGCTCGTCTCACCCGTGGTGATGAGCCTCCTGCTGACCAAGGGGAGCGGCAAGGCGCTGCTGGAGCGGCACATGGAGGGCCGGCCGGGCTACGCCGAGTACCTCGCCCGCACCAGCGGCTTCTTCCCGCGGCCGCCCCGCAGGCGCTGACCGGACCGCGTGTGCCGCCCGGTCCGGCACCGCGCGCCTCGCCACGAGGCGCGCGGTGCCGGGTTCCTGGGCGGCCTCGGGACACCGACCGGCCCGGCTCGTCCGCGCGGTGGGGCCGGGCGTCGCGTGACGGGCGCGGCCGGCTTCGGCTACCCCCTCGGCTCCAGCCGGACGACCATGCCCTTGGCGGTCGGCTGGTTGCTCGACTCGGCGACACTGTCCAGCGGCAGCAGCACGTTGGTCTCGGGGTAGTAGGCGGCGGCGCAGCCGGGGGACGTCGGGTAGGCAACCACCGTGAAGTCCTCCGCGCGGCGATCCGCGCCGCCGGCCCAGACACTCACCAGGTCGACCTTCTGCCCCGGTGCCAGTCCGAGACGGGTCACGTCCTGCGGGTTCACGAGGACCACGCGGCGGCTCCCGTGGATGCCCCGGTAGCGGTCGTCGTCCGTGTAGGGGACGGTGTTCCACTGATCGTGGGAGCGCAGGCTCTGCAACACCAGGTGCCCGTCGGGAGCGTGCAGCATCTGCCAGGCGTTGCGGGTGAACATGGCCTTGCCGGTGGCGGTGCCGTAGACGCCCTCGTTGACGGGGTTGGGCAGCCTGATGCCACCGGGACGGGCCACCCGCCGGTTGAAGTCGTGCAGCCCGGGCACGATGCGGGCGATCCGGTTCCGGATGGTGCCGTAGTCCGCCTCGAACTCCGCCCAGGGGATTCCCGCGCTCGCGTCGAGGGTCCGGGCGGCGAGCCGGCACAGGATGGCGACCTCGCTGAGCAGGACCTTGGAAGCCGGCTCCAGACGCCCGTGGGAGCTGTGCACCTCGCTCATCGAGTTCTCCACGGTGACGAACTGCTCGCCCGTCGCCTGGATGTCCCGTTCGGTGCGGCCCAGGGTCGGCAGGATCAGCGCGGTCTCGCCGCACACCGTGTGGGACCTGTTGAGCTTGGTGGAGACGTGCACGGTGAGACGGCAGCGCCGCATGGCGTCCTCGGTGACGTCGCTGTCCGGAGCGGCCCGGACGAAGTTGCCCGCGACACCGACGAACACCTTGACCCGGCCTTCTCCCATGGCCCTGATCGCGTTGACCGAGTCGAACCCGTGGGCGCGGGGCGGCTCGAAGCCGAACTCCTCCCGCAGCGCGTCGAGGAAGGAGTCGGGCATCTGCTCCCACACGCCCATCGTCCGGTCACCCTGGACGTTGCTGTGCCCGCGGACCGGGCACGCCCCGGCCCCCGCCTTGCCGAGGTTGCCGCGCAGCAGCAGGAAGTTGACGATCTCCCGGATCGTGGGGACCCCGTGCCGGTGCTGTGTCACGCCCATCGCCCAGCAGACGACGACGCGCTCGCTGCGCAGGACCTCGTCCCTGACCTTCTCGATCTCGCCGCGGGTCAGCCCGGTCGCGACGAGGACGTCCTCCCAGGCCACGGTCCGGGCGTGGCGGGAGAACTCCTCGAAGCCACTGGTGTCGGAGCGGATGAAGTCCTGGTCCAGGACGGTGCCCGGCCGCGCGTCCTCCGCCTCCAGCAGCAGCCGGTTCAGGCCCTGGAACAGCGCGAGATCGCCACCGCTGCGGATCTGGAGGAACTGATCGGCGATCGGTACCCCGCGTCCGATGATCCCGCGTGCCTTCTGGGGGTTCCTGAACCGCAGGAGACCCGCCTCCGGCAGGGCGTTCACCGCGATGACGCGGGCGCCGTTGCGTTTGGCCTCCTCCAGAGCCGACAGCTGACGCGGGTGGTTGGTCCCGGGGTTCTGCCCCACCACGAGGATCAGGTCGGCGTGGTGGAGATCGTCCAGACTCACCGTGCCCTTGCCCGTGCCCAGGGTCTCGTGCAGGGCGAACCCGCTGGACTCGTGGCACATGTTGCTGCAGTCGGGCAGGTTGTTGGTGCCGAAGGCCCTGGCGAAGAGCTGCAGGAGGAACGCCGCCTCGTTGCTGACCCGGCCCGAGGTGTAGAAGACCGCCTCGTCCGGTGAGTCCAGCGACCGCAGCTCGTCGGCCAGGAGTCCGAGGGCGTCGTGCCAGCTGATCGGCTCGTAGTGATCCGCGCCGGGCCGCTTGACCATCGGCTCGGTGAGCCGGCCCTGCTGGTTGAGCCACCGGTCGGACCGACGGCCCAGTCCGGAGACCGTGTGCCTGCGGAAGAAGTCCGCCGTGACACGCCGGGACGTCGCCTCGTCGTTGATGTGCTTGGCGCCGTTCTCGCAGTACTCGTTGACGTGCCGGTGCCCAGGAGCCGGATCCGCCCAGGCGCACCCGGGGCAGTCGATCCCGCCCACCTGGTTCATGGTCAGGAGCGTCAGTCCGGTCCGCCGCACCGACGTCTCCGCGAGGGAGTACTCCAGGGCGTGCGTCACGGCGGGCACCCCGGTGGCCCATGTCTTGGGCGGGGTCACGGTCAGCCGTTCGTCCGGCTCCTCACGCGGGGCCTTCTTCATGGGACGTGCCCTCTCGCTCTCGTGCTCTCCGACGGACGGACGGTCAGCCGACGGGCCAGTGAGGGACCCGGCTCCTGGCCGGCTCCGTCCCCAGGGGCCGGACGTGGCCGCCGCGGATGGTTCCGCGCCAGGCCCCGCCCTCGCGTCCCAGGCCCTCGATGAACTCCTTGAAGTGACCGAGTTCGGCCCGCAGCGCACGACGTACGAGGCGGCCGGCGTGCGTGCGAGGATCTGCGGCGCCGTGGGACCTGAGGTCGATGCGTACGGACACCTCGGTGCGGTCCGCTTCCGTCGCGCGGAACGACACCTCGCCCCGGTGGGCGAGACGCGGACCGAGACTCCGCCACCTCACGAGGGAGTCGGGCCGCTGGTCCACGATCTCCGCGTCGAACTCGTGTCGCACCGGGCCGAGGCCGATCACCCAGCGGGTCAGATTGGGGCGGATCTGCTCGACCCCCTTCACGACGGCCATGAACCGGGGGAAGCTCTTGAACTGCGTCCACTGGTTGTAGGCGGTGCCGACCGGCACGGCTACGACGATCGTCTCCTCGACGGTGCTCATGGCCCCACCTGCCCCTCGGGCGCTGTGATGGTCGGTGTCGCCGCGCGTGCCCCGCCCCGTGATCGGCGATCGGAGAGGACGCGCCCCTGCTCACCCTGCATCAGCTCCCCGGACGCCGCTACTCAGGAGAACGCGGACTCCCCGGTCCCCGCCTCGTACGGAGGCGGGGACCGGGGAGCGCGGACAGCGTGGCGGAAGCGGGGGATCAGGCGTCGCGGAAGTCCATCAGCGCCACCGGCGACGAGGTCGGCTCGTCGGAACCGCCCGCCGGCTCCACCGTGATGCCCATGCCGGAAGCGCGGTCCACGGGCCCGTCCAGCAGCACCGCGTCGTCCGTCGCGGACGGGTTCATGAGTCCGGCCGAACGCATGGCTCCGGCGTCGTTGAACCACAGCTGGTAGACCTTGCCGCCCGGTGGCTGCGCCATGTCCGAAGCCAGGAAGACCGCCCGGTTCACGCTCTCCGAGACGACCACGGTGCCCCGGGCGCCGCCCCCCAGGTCCGCGGTGGTCGTCCGCGCGTCCGACGCGGTGAGCACCCGCGCCACCTGCTCGTTGTGCTGCTGGGCCCGGTCGGTCTCCTGCCGGGCGTCCTGGGCGACCTGGTTCTGCCACACGGCGACCCCGCCGAAGGCGGCAGCGGCGGCGACACAGGCGGCGAGCGCGTACGTCGACCAGCGGCCCGCCCGCCCGGTGACCGCCCCGGCGCGAGGACTGCGGCCGTGCGGTGGGGGCTCCTGCCGCACCGTCGTGATCTCCCGCAGCACCCGGTCGCGGAGCGCGGGCGGCGGAGTGGCCGACACGGCGAGTCCGAGCCGCGCGGCGGTGGCCGACAGCTCCCGTACCTCCTGGGCGCACGCCTCGCAGGCGCCCAGATGCCGTTCGAACGCGATCCGCTCGTCCTCCGGCAACGCGTGCAGTGCGTAGGCCCCGGTCAGCGTGTGCAGTTCGGCCGTGCTCATGCGCTCACCCCCAGGCAGTCGCGCAGCCGGATGAGTCCGTCGCGCAGCCGTGTCTTGATGGTTCCCAGTGGTACGGACAGCAGTTCGCCGACCTCGCGATAGGTCAGCCCGCGGTAGTACGCCAGCGTCACCGACTCCCGCTGGAGCTCGGAGAGGGTCCGCAGACAGCGTCGCACCTGCTCGCGCTCCAGACGGCTCTCCACCTGCTCGGACACCTCGTCGAAGTCCGGGGTGCGGTCGAGCAGCGCGGCCTTGTGCTCGCGTGCCGCGGCCGCCTCGGCCGACCGGACCCGGTCGACCGCGCGGTGGTGGGCGAGCGTCAGGACCCAGTTCATGGCGCTGCCGCGCGAAGGCTGGTAGCGGGGGGCCGTGCGCCACACCTCGACCAGGACCTCCTGGGCCACCTCCTCCGACTGCGCCGGGTCCCGGAGCACGCTCCGCACCAGTCCGAGGACGGGTCCGCTGACCTGGTCGTACACCTGGGTGAAGGCGTCCTGGTCGCCGCGGGCCACCTGGACGAGCAACTCCTGCAGGCCGGGGCCCGGTGAGGGCACCCCACTGATGTGTACGGCTTCTTTCACGCGGACGTTCCTCCCGGAGCATGCATCGTCTTCTAGGGTGATTCGGAGCCGCTGTTCCTCCGGATTGGTCGAACAGGCTACGGATTCGTGGGCCTGGCCGCGTGACGGGGAAACGCGGAACCCGGCCGGCGTCCAGGACGGCGACCGGGTTCCGCGGGCGGTGGAGGGCTTACCTGGCGGCGCTCTCCTGCTCGCGCTCCACCTGCTCGTTCCACTCGCGCTTGACCGCGCGCCACGCGTCGTCGTTCTTGCCGAGACGCCAGTAACCCGAGATCGACAGCTGCCGGAGCGGGACACCGCGGTCCAGACGGAGGTGGCGCCGGATCTCCTTCACGAAGCCCGCCTCGCCGTGGACGAAGGCCTGCACCTCGCCCTCCGGGAACTCCAGGCCGGTCACGGCCGCGACGAGGGCCTCGCCGACCGGCCGGTCGCCGCGGTGCAGCCAGGTCACCGAGACACCGTCCGGCGCCACCAGCTTCTGCTCCTCGGAGGCGTCCGGCACCTCCACGAACGCGTGCACCCGCGCACCCTGGGGCATCTGCTCCAGCGACGCGGCGATCGCGGGCAGCGCGCTCTCGTCGCCCACCAGCAGGTGCCAGCCGGCCGAGGCCTGCGGGGCGTAACCGCCGCCCGGTCCCAGGAAGGTCACCTGGTCGCCGGGCTGCGCCCGGGCCGCCCAGGGGCCCGCCAGACCCTCGTCGCCGTGCACCACGAAGTCGATGGCCAGCTCGCGCGAGGCGGGGTCCCAGGAGCGAACGGTGTACGTACGGGTGGTGGGCCACAGCTCGCGCGGGTACTCCTCGCGGATCGCGGCCATGTCGAAGGGGTGGCTGTAGCCGGCGCCCTCCGGAGCGAAGCACAGCTTGACGTAGTGGTCGGTGTAGCCCTCCAGGGCGAAGCCGGCCAGGGCGTCGCCACCGAGGACCACGCGCACCATGTGCGGGGTGATCTGCTCGGTGCGCAGGACCTGCGCCCCCTGCGCCTGCGGTGTCCGGCGTTGCGGCTGCTCTGCCACGAGGTTCTCCCTGCTCTGGGCACAAACGATGTCCTGCGCACTTAGGCTTACCTAAGCTAGCATCTTCACGCCTGGAGCGTGAGAAGCAGGCGCTGAAGGGAGTTCCCGAGGCCCCACCGGGCCGCGAGGGCCTCCAGGGCGGCCGGATCGCGGGGTTCGCGGGGGAGCGCCGGGTCGAACCCGGGGAGCGGGACGTCGTCGGCGACCCGGACGACCTTCGGCGCCACCGCGACGTAGTCCCGGGCCTCGTCCAGACGCCTGCGCTGGGACGGGGTCAGCCGGGCGGCGGGGTCGTCCACCGCCGCCATGATTCCGGCCAGGTCGCCGAAGGCGTCCAGCAGCTTCGCCGCCGTCTTCTCCCCGATGCCGGGGACCCCCGGGAGGCCGTCGCTCGGATCGCCGCGCAGCAGCGCCAGATCGACGTACCCGGCACCGTCCACGCCGTACTTCCCGCGCAGCCACTCCTCGTCCGTCACCTGGAGCGTCCCCACGCCCTTCAGGGGGTAGAGCACCCGCACACCGCGGGCGTCGTCGACCAGCTGGTAGAGGTCGCGGTCCCCGGTCACGATGTCCACCGGGCCGGTGGCCCGCCCGGTCAGCGTGCCGATCACGTCGTCCGCCTCGTACGGGGAGACCCCCACCCGTGCGATCCCGAGGGCGTCCAGCACGGCCTCGATCACCGGGACCTGCGGGGAGAGCGTGTCGGGCACCTCCTCCTCGTCGGGAAGGCCCTCGGCGGTCTCGGCGGCCACCCGGTGGGCCTTGTACGTCGGGATCAGGTCGACCCGCCACTGAGGGCGCCAGTCGGCGTCCATGCAGGCCACGAGGTCGTCCGGATGGTGGTCCTGCACCAGCCGGGCGATGAAGTCGAGCAGCCCGCGCACGGCGTTGACCGGGGTGCCGTCCGGTGCGCGCACCGAGTCCGGGACGCCGAAGTAGGCGCGGAAGTACAAGGAGGCGGTGTCGAGGAGCATCAGGCGTCGCGTCACCCCCCGATCATGCCGCACCCCACCGACACGGCGGCCCGGGGCGAGTGAGCGGTTCCCGGATCCGGCGGGTTTCCGGGTGACCTGGATCACACATGTGTTTGGGTCGTGTAAGTGGGGGCAGGCGCGGCACCGGAGCGGACCACGTCCATTTTTCAACCAGTGGTACGTGCTCTGCGGACCGAATCCGCACCGCTCCACGGTCTGCCGAAGGGGGTGGCAGACCGTTTTCGGTTCAACGCGTGAGGTGTATGTGTCCAGGCTGCAAGCCGAGCACTTGTACAAAGTGTTCGGCAGACGACCCGATCAAGCCGTGCGGAAGCTCGAGGGCGGTACCCACCGCGACGAGCTGCGCGCCGACGGAACGACCGCAGCGGTGATCGACGCCTCGTTCACCGTGGAACCGGGCCAGATCTTCGTCGTCATGGGACTCTCCGGTTCCGGGAAGTCCACCTTGCTCCGGATGCTCAACGGGCTGCTGGAGCCCACGGCCGGCCGTGTGCTGTTCGACGGGCAGGACCTGACCGCCCTGAGCCCCCGTGATCTGCGCAGCGTCCGCTCCAACAAGATCAGCATGGTCTTCCAGCACTTCGCCCTCTTCCCGCACCGCAGCGTGCTCGAGAACGCGGCGTACGGCCTGGAGGTCCAGGGCGTCCCGCGCGCTGAGCGCGAGGCGCGTGCCGCCGAGGCGCTGGAGCTGACCGGGCTCGCGGGCTGGGAGAAGTCCTGGCCCGACGAGCTGTCCGGCGGAATGCAGCAGCGCGTGGGTCTGGCCCGCGCGCTGGCCACCGACGCCGACCTGCTGCTCATGGACGAGTCCTTCAGCGCGCTCGACCCGCTGATCCGCCGTGACATGCAGGACCAGCTCCTCGAACTGCAGAAGCGTCTGAAGAAGACGATCGTCTTCATCACCCACGACCTCAACGAGGCCATGCGCCTCGGTGACCGCATCGCCGTGATGCGGGACGGCGAGATCGTGCAGCAGGGCACCGCCGAGGACATCCTCGTCCGGCCCTCCAACGACTACGTCGCGTCCTTCATCCAGGACGTCGACCGCTCCCGGGTGCTCACCGCGGGTTCCATCATGGAGGCGCCCGAGACGGGCCGCTCCGACGAGGACCTGCTGGCCGAGGCCCCGGCGACCGTGACGTCGGAGACCCCCATAGCCGAGCTCTTCACCCCCTTCTCCACCAGCGGGGCGGCCGTCGCCGTCACCGGTGAGGAGGGCGACGTCATCGGCGTCGTCCCGCGCGAGAGGCTGCTCGCGGCCCTCGGCGAGGAACCGCAGGTGGAGCCACAGGAGGACCCCCGGCCCGACACCCAGGTGCCGGCCCCCCGGGACGAGGCCAAGAAGGTGATCGCCGGTGCCTAGGCTCTCCTTCGGCAGCTGGGTCGAGGACGCGGTCGACTGGCTCCAGTCGAACCTCACCTGGATCTTCGACTTCATCAAGACCGTCCTCGGCGGCATGTACGACGGCGTCAACGCCGTGCTCGGCGGCGGTGAGCCGCTGCTGATGGCCGGCATCTTCGCCGTCATCGCCTTCTGGCTGCGCGGTGTGATCCCCGCCGTGGCCACCTTCGTGGGCTTCGCGCTCATCGACTCCCTCGCCCTCTGGGACGAGGCGATGGCCACCCTCTCGCTGGTGGTCGTGGCAGCGGTCATCACCATCGTGATCGCGGTCCCCACCGGTATCTGGGCGGCGCGCAACAGCCGGGTCAGCTCCGCGCTGCGGCCGGTGCTCGACGTCATGCAGACGATGCCCGCCTTCGTCTACCTGATCCCCGGCGTCATGTTCTTCGGCGTGGGTGTCACCCCCGGCGTGATCGCCACCATCGTCTTCGCGATGCCGCCCGGCGTCCGTATGACCGAGCTGGGCATCCGCCAGGTCGACAGCGAGCTGGTCGAGGCGGCCGAGGCCTTCGGCACCTCGCCCAAGCACACGCTCACCCGGGTGCAGCTCCCGCTCGCCCTGCCGACGATCATGGCCGGTATCAACCAGGTCATCATGCTGGCCCTGTCGATGGTCGTCATCGGCGGCATGGCCGGCGCGGGCGGCCTCGGCGAGAAGGTGTACGCCGCGATCACCCAGCTCCAGGTCGGCCTCGCCGCCGAGAGCGGGATCGCCGTCGTCATCCTGGCCATGTACCTGGACCGGATGACCGGTGCGCTCAACGAGCGGGTCTCCCCGCTCGGCCGCCGTGCCGCCGCCAAGGTCGCCGCCGGTGCGCGACGGCTGAAGTTCACGCACTACAAGCCGGGAACCGCCGTCGCCATGACCGGTGTCGTCGTCCTCGCGCTCGTCGCGGGCGGCCTCAACATCGCCGGCTCCTCCGACGCGAAGGGCTCGCAGGCGGACGCCTCGGACGTCGGCCAGGGCCAGAAGATCAACATGGGCTACATCCCCTGGGACGAGGGCATCGCCTCCACGTTCCTGTGGAAGGAGATCCTGGAGCAGCGCGGCTACGAGACCGGGATCACCCAGCTCGACGCCGGTCCGCTCTACTCCGGTGTCGCCCGCGGTGACATCGACTTCCAGACGGACTCCTGGCTGCCCACCACGCACAAGGACTACTGGGACAAGTACAGCGACCAGCTGGACGACATGGGCGCCTGGTACGGCCCGACGTCCCTGGAGCTGACGGTCCCCTCGTACGTCAAGGGCATCGACTCGCTCGAGGACCTCAAGGGCCAGGGCAAGAAGTTCGACGGCAAGATCATCGGCATCGAGGCCAGCGCCGGGATGATGGGCACCCTCAACAAGAAGGTGCTCAAGGAGTACGGCCTGGAGGGCGAGTACAAGGTCGTCTCCTCCAGCACCTCGTCGATGCTGGCCGAGCTGAACGCCTCCATCAAGAAGAAGGAGCCCGTCGTGGTGACCCTGTGGTCGCCGCACTGGGCCTACGGCAAGCACGACCTGAAGAAGCTCAAGGACCCGAAGGGCGCCTGGGGCAAGGGCGAAGAGGTCCACACCGTCGCGCACAAGGGCTTCGCGAAGAAGGCGCCCGCCGTCGCCAAGTGGCTCAAGGACTTCAAGCTCTCCGAGGAGCAGCTGACCAGCCTCGAGAACGAGATCCAGGACGCCGGCCAGGGCAAGGAGCAGGACGGCGTCCGCGCCTGGCTGAAGAAGAACGACGGTCTCGTCGACAAGCTGGCCCCGGTGCCGGGCGGCGCGGGCGGCTCGCAGCAGGGCAAGGACGCGGGCAAGACCGTCAACATGGGCTACTTCCCGTGGGACGAGGCCATCGCCTCCACCTACCTCTGGCAGAACATGCTGGAGGACCGGGGATACAAGACGACGGTCAAGCAGCTCGACCCGGGTCCGCTCTACACGGGTCTCGCGCAGGGCCAGCTCGACGTCCAGTTCGACTCCTGGCTGCCGACGACGCACAAGGACTACTGGGACCGGTACAAGGACAACCTCACCGATCTCGGTTCCTGGTACGGCCCCACCTCGCTGGAGCTGAGCGTCCCCTCGTACGTCAAGGGCATCGACTCGCTCGAGGACCTCAAGGGCCAGGGCAAGAAGTTCAAGGGCAAGATCATCGGCATCGAGTCGAGCGCCGGGATGATGGGCACCCTCAACAAGAAGGTGCTCAAGGAGTACGGCCTGGAGGGCGAGTACAAGGTCGTCTCCTCCAGCACCTCGTCGATGCTGGCCGAGCTGAACCGCTCGATCAAGAAGAAGGAGCCCGTCGTGGTGACCCTGTGGTCGCCGCACTGGGCCTACGGCAAGCACGACCTGAAGAAGCTCGAGGACCCGAAGGGCGCCTGGGGCGAGGGCGAGCAGATCCACACGGTCGCCAAGAAGGACTTCGCCAAGGACTTCCCGGAGCTGACCGGCTGGCTGAAGGACTTCAAGCTCAGTGAGGCGCAGCTGGCCTCGCTCGAGGTGGAGCTCCAGAAGGGCGGCGCCGGCAAGGAGAAGGAGTCCGCCCGCCGCTGGATGGACGCCAACCCGGACGTGGTCGCGAAGCTGGCGCCCGTCAGCTGACCCGCCCGGTCCACGGACCGGACACGACGAAGGGGACGGCCCCGGTAGCGAACCGGGGCCGTCCCCTTCAGGCTTGTCTGAGGGAGTCCCCGAAGGTTTCCCGTCCGTCCTCGTCCGCCGGCTTCCCCTCCATCACGCGAACGACATGCGTAGGGTGCTGGCAACCGGCAGGATGGCGAACCGGGGAGGGAGCCGGACATGGACGACAAGGAAGCCCTTCGAGTGGGTGCCGCGGTCCGCCGACGCCGCAGGACCCTCGGACTCACCCTGGCCGCGGTGGCCGGGAGGAGCGGACTGTCCGTGCCGTTCCTCAGCCAGATCGAGAACGAACGGGCCAGACCCAGCCCCCGGTCCCTGGACCGGGTGGCGCAGGCGCTGGAGACCACGACCGAGCGGCTGCGGGCCGCCGCGGACTCGGCGCGCGCCGTGGACGTCGTGCGCGCGGGCGACGAGGACGGCGTGCGCCGGCTGGTGCGCGGGCGGCACCAGCTCAGCGCGCTCGAGTTCATCGGCGAGCCGGACCTCGGACGCGAGTTCCAGCACCGCAACGACGAGGTGATGTACGTCGTGGAGGGCGCGGTCGAGGTCGAGGCCGAGGGGCGGGCCCACCGGCTGGGCAGGGGTGACACCCTCTTCCTCTCGGGCGGGGTCCGGCACCGGTGGCGGGCGACCGTGCCGGGTACCCGGCTGCTGGTCGTCTCGGTCGCCGAGCACATCGACGCGACGTACGACGCGCGCCGCTGACGGAGGAGTCCCGGCGGCTGTCCGGCACGTCCCGGGCGAGCGGGACGCCTCCGGTCCCGAGCCGGCGCGGCTCAGGCGGCAGGGGCGGGAGCCTGCCGGAGCGGCCGGGGCGCCGCCGGCAGCGTTCCGCCGAACAGGCCGGCCAGCGTCCGCACGCCGGCGACGGCCCAGGCGGTCAGCAGGAGGACGTAGAGCGCCACGGCCAGCCAGCCGAACGCGTCCAGCCCGGTGTGCCGGGCCAGCCCCGCCGCGCCGGTGACACACGTACCGACCGGGAAGGTGAATCCCCACCAGGTCATCGTGAACCCCATGCCCCTGCGCAGCGCGCGGACCACCATCGCGGCGGAGAGGGCCAGCCACAGCAGGGCGAACCCCATCACCGGCACCCCGTACAGCACCGCGAAGGCGCCGAAGGCCGAGGCGTACGGAGCGGGGACCGCGCCCGGCGCGACGTCGGCCAGCTGGTTGACCGCCGTCGTGGACTGGCCCAGCGGACCGAGCACCAGGAACAGCGTCGGGGTCAGCGCGAGCGGCAGGGGGCCCTCGTGGACCAGCCGGGCGAAGATCAGCGGGAGTACCACCAGGGTCGCCAGCAGGGACAGCCCGAACATCGCGTAACAGGCGAGCAGCAGCGCCTCGCGTCCCTGGCCGGGAGCCAGCTCGGGGACGAGCAGCGGTCCGACCGCGGCCGAGACCATCGGGGCCACCAGCGGCAGCAGCCACACCGGCGACGCGCTGCCCGGCGCGAGACGGTGGCGTACGACCATGAGGAAGGGGATCGCCACGGCGGCCGCGAGGCCCGCGACCGTGCCCGCCGTGAACAGCAGCGCGTCCACCGCGACGGCCGCCGGACGCCCGAGGACGTCCCGGCCGACCACCAGCGTGCCGGCGCCGACGGCGAGCAGGGCCATGGACATGCATCCGTGGAACGGGGCGACGGCCGGATCCAGGAGATGGGCGCGGGCCTGGTCCCGGTGCAGGATCCAGTGCCCGGCCCGCGCCGTCGCCACCACGGCCAGCAGCACCGCCGACAGGGCCCACACCACCACGCAGCCGGCCCGCAGCCCCGGCACGTCGACGGGCAGCGCGGCACCGGCCGTGGCCACGATCGCCGTGCCCATGACCGTCGCGTACCAGTTGGGGCCGAGGTGGCGCAGGGACGGGAGCCGGGGAGCGAGGGAGTGGGACACGGGGGCCCCGGTCCGGTTCCGCAGAAAGATGGCCATGCCACGATTCTCGGCGGGCGGGCCGGCGCCCACCAGGGAGCGCCGGGCTATGAGGTCATAGGCTGGAGTTATGTCCAGCCCCGTGCCCCCGCGCTCCTCCCTGACCCACCGTGTGCCCGACCTGGGGGCCATGGTGCTGCTGCTCGCCGTCGCACGGCACGGGAGCCTGGGCAGGGCGGCGAAGGAGGTCGGCATCAGCCAGCCCGCCGCCTCCGGCCGCATCCGGTCGATGGAGCGGCAGCTCGGCGTCGCGCTCCTGGACCGCTCGCCGCGCGGATCGAGGCTGACGGACGCGGGCGCCCTCGTCACCGACTGGGCGCGCCGGGTCGTCGAGGCGGCCGAGGCGTTCGACGCGGGGGCGCAGGCGCTCCGGGACCGGCGGGACTCCCGGCTCCGGGTGGCGGCCAGCATGACCATCGCGGAGTACCTGCTGCCCGGCTGGCTGATCGCGCTGCGGGCCGAGCGTCCGGGGACCGCGGTCTCCCTGCTCGCGGGCAACTCGGCGGCGGTCGCCCTGCGGCTGCTGGCCGGTGAGGCGGATCTGGGCTTCGTCGAAGGCCTCTCGACACCGGAGGGGCTCGACGGCACCGTCATCGCGCACGACCGGCTCGTCGTCGTGGTCGCCCCCTCCCACCCGTGGGCGCGCCGGGAACGGCTCACCCCCGGGGAACTGGCGGAGGCCCCGCTGATCCTCCGCGAACACGGCTCGGGAACCCGCCAGGTCCTGGACGCGGCACTCGCCGTGCACGGCGGACTGGCCCGCCCGCTGCTCGAACTCTCCTCCACCACCGCGGTGAAGGGGGCCGCCGAGAGCGGCGCCGGACCCTGCGTGCTGAGCGAACTCGCCCTGGGCGAGGAACTCTCCGCGCGGCGTCTGGTCAAGGTCCCGGTCGCGGGCGTCCGGCTGCGCCGTCAGCTGCGCGCGGTCTGGCCCGCCGGCCACCGGCCCACGGGCCCTGCTCGCGACCTGCTCTCCCTGACGGCCCGTGAGACGGGGGCCTGACGACCGGGGTGCCCCCGACGCCCCGCTCCCGCGCCCCTCAGGCCGACGGGACGACGGCTCCGCGCCGGGCCGCGGCCACCAGGGCCCGCATGATGCGGAGGTCGTCCCCCATCTCCGGGTGCCACTGCACCCCGAGCACCCACTGGGCCCCCGGCAGTTCGACCGCCTCGACGGTGCCGTCCGCCGCGTGCGCGGAGGCCACCAGCCCCGGCGCCAGCCGGTCCACGGCCTGGTGGTGGTACGTGGGTACGGACGCCTCCTCGTCCACGAGTGAGGCGTACAGCGTCCCCGGCACGGGCGTCACGGTGTGCTCGCCCAGGATGCCGGTCTTCCCGAACGGGCCCGCGTGGCCGTCCAGATGCTGGGTCAGGGTGCCGCCCATCGCCACGTTGAGCAGCTGCATGCCCCGGCAGATCCCGAGCACCGGGGTCCCGGCCGCCCGGGCGGCGCGGAGCAGGGCCACTTCCCAGGTGTCGCGCTCGTGCGCCGGCGGGCCCGTCCTGAAGTCGCGCTCCGCGCCGTACAGTCCGGGGTCGACGTCGGCGCCGCCCGCGATCACGAGGCCGTCCATCCGGGCCACGACCGCCGCCGCCTTCGCCGGATCGTCCGGCGGCAGCAGCGCGGCCGTCCCGCCGGAGCGCTGGACCAGCTGGGGGTAGGCGGAGGGGAGCACCGCCGCGGGGAGTTCCCAGACGCCCCAGCGAGCCGCCGGCTCCAGATAGGTCGTGACGCCGATGAGCGGTTCGTGCATGGTGCGGTCCCTCCGGCGGCCGGTCTGCGGGCCGGCCCGGTGCAATGGTGTTGCGATATACCTTTGTTCGTACCGGGCCGCCGCGCAAGAGGAGTGATCCGGAAAGGCTGGATCAAGCCAGGAAGCCGCGGAGCAGCGCGGCCGTTCCCGCGCAGTGCTCGCGCATCACCGCCCGCGCCGCCTCCTCGTCGCCGTCGAGCACCGCTTCGACGAGGACCGTGTGCTGATGCTGCGAGTGTTCGAGGTTCCGGACGAGCAGGGGGATGCAGTCCAGGAGGTCGTTCACGCTCGCCCGCACGGTCGCGTAACGGGCGGAGAGGGAGGGCGAACCGGAGAGCTCGGCGAGCGTCAGATGGAAAAGGGTGTCGATCCTGCGGTAGTCGGGCAGAGGTGCCTCGTGTGTCGCCGCCAGAGCACCGCGCAACCGCTCCGCCCCCTCGTCGTCGAGGCCACGCGACGCGCAGAGCCCGGCCGCCCCCGACTCCAGCACCTCGCGGAACAGCAGGACGTCCTCGAGGTCCACGTCCGCCACCCGGCGGCGCAGCTCGTCCCCGTCGGCCGGTCCGGTGCGGCCGAGCACGAACGTTCCGCCGTACCGGCCCCGCCTCGCCTCGATCAGGCCCTGGTCCTGGAGCACCTTCAGCACCTCGCGCAGGGTCACGCGGCTGATGCCGAGGAGACCGGCCAGCTCGCGCTCGGCCGGCAGCCGCCCGCCGCCGGGCACCAGACCCAGCCGGACCACCTGGAGGATCTGCTCCAGCGCCTCCTCGAAGCCGTTGCCCGCACGGACCGGCCGCAGCGCGGGCAGCAGCAGGCCCGGATCCCCGGGGTCCCCGGTTTCATCCGCCACGTCCTGATTCCCTTCCCCCCAATGGTTCTCTCCCATACCTTAGACCGACCGGCTGACCGAACGAGGAGTATCCCGTGGCAGACCGAACACCCCCGTTGGGGACCGACGAGCTGCGCGTGCGCGTGGAGCGCGGTGAGATCGACACCGTGGTCCTCGCCTTCCCCGACATGCAGGGCAGGCTCCAGGGCAAGCGGTTCGCCGCCTCCTTCTTCCTCGACGAGGTGCTGGAGCACGGCACGGAGGGCTGCAACTACCTGCTGGCCGTCGACACGGACATGAACACCGTCGACGGCTTCGCGATGTCCTCCTGGTCCAACGGCTACGGGGACTTCGCGATGCGCCCCGACCTGACGACCCTGCGCCCGATCCCCTGGCACGAGGGGACCGCCCTGGTCATGGCCGACCTCTCCTGGGAGGACGGCTCCCCGGTCGCCGCCGCGCCCCGCCAGATCCTGAGGCGGCAGCTGGAGCGGCTCGCCGCACACGGGCTGACCGCCCACGTCGGCACGGAACTCGAGTTCATCGTCTTCAAGGACACCTACGAGCAGGCCTGGGACCGTGACTACCGCGGCCTCACCCCGGCGAACCAGTACAACATCGACTACTCGGTCCTCGGCACCGGCCGCGTGGAACCGCTGCTGCGCCGCATCCGCAACGAGATGGCGGCCGCCGGGCTCACCGTCGAGTCCGCCAAGGGCGAGTGCAACCCCGGCCAGCACGAGATCGTCTTCCGCTACGACGAGGCGCTCGTCACCTGCGACCAGCACGCCGTCTACAAGACCGGCTCCAAGGAGATCGCCGCCCAGGAGGGTGTCGCGCTCACCTTCATGGCCAAGTTCAACGAGCGCGAGGGCAACTCCTGCCACATCCACCTCTCGCTCCAGGACACCGACGGGCGCAGCGTCATGGCGGGCGAGGACGGCGCCATGTCCCCGGTGATGCGGCACTTCCTCGCCGGCCAGCTCGCCGCGCTGCGCGACTTCTCCCTGCTGTACGCCCCCAACATCAACTCCTACAAGCGCTTCCAGCCCGGCTCCTTCGCCCCCACCGCCGTCGCCTGGGGCCACGACAACCGCACCTGCGCCCTGCGCGTCGTGGGACACGGCCGTTCGATGCGCTTCGAGAACCGGCTGCCCGGCGGCGACGTCAACCCCTACCTCGCGGTCGCCGGCCTCGTCGCCGCAGGACTGCACGGCATCGAGCACGGACTGGAACTCCCCGACGCCTGCGAGGGGAACGCCTACACCGCCCGGTACGACCAGGTCCCCACCTCGCTCCGTGAGGCCGCCGCCCTCTGGGAGGACAGCCAGGTGGCCCGGGAGGCCTTCGGCGACGACGTCGTCGCGCACTACCGCAACATGGCGCGCGTCGAACTGGAGGCATTCGACGCAGCGGTGACCGACTGGGAGCTCCGCCGCTCCTTCGAACGCCTGTGAGGAACCCCGTGATCCACGAGCACCGCGTACTGAACCCGGCGACGGAGGAACTCGTCGCCACCGTCCCCGCCACCTCCGCCGCGGAGGTGTCCACCGCAGTCACCAGGGCCGCCCAGGCCCAGCGCACCTGGGCCGCCCTGGCACCCGCGGACCGCGCCCGGCTGCTGCGCCGCTTCGCCGTCCTCGTCGACGACCACCGGGAACGGCTGGCCCGACTGGAGGTCACCGAAGCGGGACACACCCTGGGCAACGCCCGCTGGGAGGCCGCCAACGTCCGGGACCTGCTCGACTACGCGGCCGGGGGAGTGGAACGGCTGACGGGACGCCAGATCCCGGTACCGGGCGGGATCGACATCACGTTCCTCGAACCGCTGGGCGTCGTCGGAGTGATCGCCCCGTGGAACTTCCCCATGCCGATCGCCGCCTGGGGCGTCGCCCCCGCCCTCGCGGCCGGCAACGCGGTCCTCCTGAAACCGGCCGAGACCACCCCGCTGACCGCCCAGTACCTGGCCCGGCTCGCCCTGGAGGCGGGCCTGCCCGAGCATCTCTTCCAGGTGCTGCCCGGCGCGGGTGACGTGGCCGGCAGGGCCTTGGTCGAGCATCCGGGCGTGGCCAAGATCGTCTTCACCGGCTCCACCCGCGTCGGCAAGGAGATCATGGCCGGGTGCGCGGACCGGGTGAAGCGGCTGACCCTCGAACTCGGCGGCAAGAGCCCCAACATCGTCTTCGCCGACGCCGACATCGAGACCGCCGCGGCCGCCGCGCCGATGTCCTTCCTGGACAACGCGGGCCAGGACTGCTGCGCCCGTAGCCGCATCCTGGTCCAGCGGACCGTGTACGACCGCTTCCTGGAACTCCTCGTCCCGGCCGTCGCCTCGGTCGTCGTGGGGGACCCGTCGGACGAGAAGACCCAGATGGGACCGCTGATCTCCCTGGCCCAGCTGGAGCGCGTCCGCGGGTTCGTCCCGGACGGCGCCGACGGCATCCGGGGCAGCGCGCCCACCGGCGCCGGCTTCTGGTTCCCCCCGACCGTCCTCACCGGTGTCGCCCCCGACGCTCCCGTCGCCACGCAGGAGGTCTTCGGCCCCGTCGCCGTCGTCCTGCCCTTCGAGGACGAGGAGGACGCCGTCCGGCTGGCCGACGCCACCGACCACGGCCTGGCCGGTTCGGTCTGGACCCGCGACGTGGGGCGCGCCCTGCGCGTCTCCCGGGCGGTCCGGGCCGGGAACCTCTCGGTCAACTCCCACTCCGCCGTCCGCTACGGGACCCCGTTCGGCGGCTACAAGCAGTCCGGACTCGGCCGCGAACTGGGGCCCGACGCCCTGGCGGCCTTCACCGAGACCAAGAACGTCTTCATCGACACGGAGGCCTGAACACATGACGGACGAATCCGGCACGATCTGCCGCCGCCTGACCGGCCGCACCGCCGTCATCACCGGGGCGGGCAGCGGCATCGGGCTCGCCACCGCACGCCGGCTGGCGTCCGAAGGAGCCCATGTCGTCTGCGGGGACATCGACGAGAGCGCGGGCAGGGCGGCCGCCGAGGAGGCGGGCGGCACCTTCGTCCGCGTCGACGTCACCGACCCCGGCCAGGTCGAGGCCCTCTTCGCGACGGCGCACGAGACCTACGGCTCCGTCGACATCGCCTTCAACAACGCCGGTATCTCCCCTCCCGAGGACGACTCCATCCTCACGACCGGGCTGGAGGCGTGGAAGCGCGTCCAGGACGTCAACCTCACCTCCGTCTACCTCTGCTGCAAGGCCGCCGTCCCCTACATGCGCCGCCAGGGCCGCGGCTCGATCATCAACACCGCCTCCTTCGTGGCCCGGATGGGCGCCGCGACCTCCCAGATCTCGTACACCGCCTCCAAGGGCGGCGTCCTCGCCCTGTCCCGCGAACTCGGGGTGCAGTTCGCCCGCGAGGGGATCCGGGTCAATGCCCTGTGCCCCGGGCCGGTCAACACCCCCCTGCTCCGGGAGCTGTTCGCCACGGATCCGGAGCGCGCCGCCCGCAGGCTCGTGCACATCCCCCTCGGCCGGTTCGCCGAGGCGACGGAGATCGCGGCCGCGGTCGCCTTCCTGGCGAGCGACGACTCCTCGTTCGTCAACGCCACCGACTTCCTCGTCGACGGCGGGATCTCGGGGGCCTACGTCACACCGCTCGACTGACGCTCACCGGGGCGGTCCGCGCCGGCCGCCCCACCACGGACGCCGGCCCGGCCGTGCCGTCCGCACCGGCGACGGTGCGGACGGCACCGTCACCGCTGGACGGCGCCCTACAGGAAGGCGTGGCCCTCACCGCGGTACGTCGGGACGGTGGCGGTGATCCGGTCGCCCTCGATCAGCCGCAGTTCGTCGAAGCGTTCGCACAGCTCACCGGCCTTGGCGTGCCGGAACCACACCTTGTCGCCGATCAGCAGGTCGTCCGCCGGAGCACCGAGCAGCGGTGTCTGCACCTCCCCCGGGCCCTCCTGCGGGTCGTAGCGCAGTCCCTCGGGCAGATACGGCACCGGGAGCCGGTCGGGACCCGCCGCCCCGGACGCCGGATACCCCCCGCCGAGCACGGTGACCACGCCCACGCCCGGCCGCCGCACCACGGGCTGGGCGAACAGCGCCGCCGGACGCCCCGTGAAGGAGGTGTAGTTGTCGAACAGCCTCGGTACGAAGAGACCGGATCCCGCCGCGATCTCGGTCACCGCGGCCTCCGCGGCGGTGTGCTGCACGCTGCCGGTGCCGCCCCCGTTGACGAACTCCAGGCCGGGTGCCACCGCGCGGACCGCCCGCACGACCTCCGCCCGCCGGACCGCCAGCTCCCTGCGGGCCGCCGCCTGCATCAGCCGCACCGCGCGGGACCGGAAGGGCCGCCCGGCCACCGAGTCGCCCACACCGGCGACATGCCCCTCGTACGCCATCAGCCCCACCAGCCGGAAGCCCGGCCGGCGCTCCACCGAGCGGGCCAGCTCGGCCAGTTGCGCGGGGGAGCGGAGCGGGGAGCGCAGCGCGCCGATCCTGATCCGGCCGCCGAGCATCCGCAGCGAGGTGTCCAGCTCCAGACAGACGCGGATCTCCTCGGTGCCGCCGGCCCTCGCCGCGTCGATGAACTCCAGCTGCGCGTGGTCGTCCACCATCACCGTCACCGCGGCGGCCAGCTTCGGATCCGCCGCCAGCTCGGCGTACGCGGACCGGTCGGCCGACGGATAGGCCAGCAGCACGTCGTCGAATCCGGCGCGGGCCAGCCACAGCGACTCGGCGAGGGTGAACGACATGATCCCGGCGAAGCCCGGACGCGCGAGCACACGCTCCAGCAGGGCCCGGCAGCGCACCGACTTGCTCGCCACCCGGACGGGTTTTCCGCCCGCCCTGCGCACCAGATCGGCGGCGTTGGCGTCGAACGCCTCCAGGTCGACGACGGCCACCGGGGCGTCGAGGTGGGCGGTGGCCCTGTTGTAGCGGCTCCGGTCAGCGGCGCGGGCAGTCATGGCCGCAGCTTGCCAGACGTCCGTACCACTGGGTAGGGGACGTTCGGTGCAGATCGTGCCGCACCCCGCGTCCCGTCCCCACGGGGTCCCGTCCACCCCGTAGAGTGACCGTCACACGATCGACCGGCGGGCCCGCGCGGACGGCGGTCCGTGGGCGGTGCGGGGACGTGGACCAGGGGGGACGGATGAGTACCGAAGCGCGACGCGCTCCAGTCCCGCCCCGACCGGCCGGCCCGCCCCTCATACCCGGCAGCGCCCCCGTTCCCGCGGCCCCGCCCTCCGGATCCGTACCTCCCGGCCCGCCCTCGGAACCTGGACCACCGGCCCGGCGTCCCGAGACCGGACCACCGGCCCCTCGTCCCGAACCGCCGGTGGAAACGACCACCCGTCTCAGGCCCGTACCGCCCGTACCGGCCGCACCGCCCGCCGGGCACCCCGGGCCGCCGCCACCGCCCCCCGCCACCAGGCGCAGGCCCGTCGGCGCCGTGGACCTCACCCCGCGCCCGGGCGCCGCCCCGCCCCCGCCGTACGCGTACCACCCGTACGCCGCCGAGACCCCCGTCGAGACCACCACCCGGCTGCGCCCCGTCAAGGCCGGGAACCCCGTCAGGACGATGGCGGCGGCCGTCTGCGCCGTGCTCGGCCTCGGACTGGTCGGAGGCGCGGTCACCGGCAGATGGCTCACCGGGGACTCCGCCGCCGAGCCGGGTGCCGGCAGCGCGTACACCGTGGGCCGCTCCGCCTGGCACACCGTGCCCGTCGACTCCCTCTTCCCGCGCACCCTCAAGGGCGACGGCGCGGGCCCGGGAGCCACCGACCGCGTGTGGACCAGGGTCGCCGTCGCCGCTGACGGCGGCTGTGCGGCGGGCCTGGACCCGCTGCTGCTCAAGACGCTCCGGCCGGTCGGCTGCGAACGCCTCGTGCGCGCCACCTACACCGACGCCACCCGCAGCAGCGTCACCACCGTCGGCATGGTCTTCACCGAGGGCGACGCCGAGGCGATGGGCGCGCTCGACACCCGGTTCACCACCCAGCACCTCGCCGCCCGGGCCGATCTCATGCCGCGTACCTACCCGGCCGAGGGCACCGTCGCCGCGGGCTTCGGCGAGCAGCAGCGCGCCAGTTGGACGGTGCACGTCCTGACCGAGGTGCCCGTCGTCGTGTTCGCCGTCTCCGGCTTCGCCGACGGCCGGGCGGTCGCCGAACCGCAGCCCGCGGCCGAGGCCATGGCCGCCGACGCCACGAACGCCGTCGCCCAGGCAGGGCTCGGCCACGAGGCGAAGGGCATCGCCGACCGGGTGGAGCGCACGCTGCGCAGGACCGTCACCGACCTCACGGAGAAGCCGGAATGACCCGTCCCCGCCGGTCCAGGGCGCTCGCCGCCGTGACCGCGGCCACCGCCTTCGCGCTGCTGCCCGCCGTCCCGGCCCACGCGGACGCCATCCGCGACCAGCAGTGGGGCCTGGAGGCCCTCCACACCGGCGCCGCCTGGCAGACCACCCGGGGCAAGGGCATCACGGTCGCGGTCCTGGACACGGGCGTCGACGACGAACACCCCGACCTCGCCGGCCAGGTGCTCCCGGGCAAGGACCTCATCGGCTTCGGAGCCGAACGCGGCGACGGGTCCTGGGCCCTGCACGGCACCGCCATGGCCGGCATCATCGCCGGCCGCGGGAACGGCCCCGGGCGGGGCGACGGTGTGCTCGGCGTCGCCCCGGAGGCGAAGATCCTGCCCGTGCGGGTGATCCTCGAATCCGGTGACCCGTCGCGCTCCAAGGCCCGTGAGTCACGCGGCACGGCGCTGGCCGACGGCATCCGCTGGGCGACCGACCACGGTGCCGACGTCATCAACCTTTCCCTGGGGGACGACAGCGAGTCCGCCCACCCGGAGCCGGGTGAGGACGCCGCCGTGCAGTACGCGCTCGGCAAGGGCGTGGCGGTCGTCGCCTCCGCCGGCAACAGCGGGGACAAGGGCGACCGGGCCTCCTACCCCGCCGCCTACCCCGGTGTGATCGCCGCCGCCGCCGTCGACAGGTACGGCACCCACGCGGCCTTCTCCACCCGGCGCTGGTACGCCACCGTCAGCGCGCCCGGGGTCGACATCGTCGTCCCCAACCCCGACGGGCACTACTACATCGAGTGGGGAACCTCCGCCGCGTCGGCCTACGTCTCCGGGGCCGTCGCCCTCGTACGCGCCGCACACCCGGGTCTTACGCCCGCGCAGATCAAGACCCTGCTCACGGACACCGCCGGCAACGCGCCCGAGGGTGGCCGCGACGACGCCAGGGGCTACGGACTGGTCGACCCCGCCGCCGCCATAGCGGCAGGGGCGAAGCCACGCTCCGACGACCTGGGCGCGCGGGCAGCCGAAGCGGCCTACGGCAAGCGGTACTTCGGTTCGGGCCCCGACCCGGAGAAGGAGGAGGGGAAGCCCGCCGGGTGGCTGGCCCCCTCGGCGGGCGGCCTCGGAGCCGTCCTCCTCGCCCTGGCCGTCGTGCTGTGGCGCGGAAGGAACAACGGCGGGCGGTCCGGCGGCGCCCCGTTCCCCGCAGGCCCCTACCGCTGAGCGGACCGCGTCCGGCACCCCGGCCGGTCTCAGCCCGCCGCGGCCACCGCACCGGTCACGCCCACCGCCGCCTTCGCGACGGACTCGACGAGAGCGATGCCCGCCTCCTTCGTCGCGTGGCCGCGCGAAAGGACCGCCACCAGCACGGTGTGACCGCCGCTCTCCACCCGGCCGATGCTGTTGACGTCCCACAGCCCCGTCGTCGTCCGGGGCATCCAGCCGTTCTTCAGCACCGCGCCGGTGCCCGCGGCGGACACCCCCCACCGCTGGTCCGCCTCCACCTGGCCCATCAGCTCCGTCAGGTACGCGCGCGAGGCCGCCGACAGCTCCGAATCCGTCCCGGACACCGCCTCCAGCAGCCGCACCTGGTCGGCTGCCGTGGTCCGGGTGAGCCCCCACGCGTGGGCCGCCCTCGTCGCGGTCAGCCCCAGCCGCCCGTTGGCCGCGTCGAGCCCCTCCTCCCCGCCGATCACCTTGAGCAGCTCGGTGGCCGAGGTGTTGTCGCTGCGCCTGATCATGGCCTCCGCGTACGCCTGCTCCGCGCCGTTCAGCTGACGGCCCTCGTCCTGCGCCAGGAGCAGCAGGGCCGCCAGGATGTCGACCTTGACGATGCTGGCGGTGTCGTACGCCTCGTCCCCGTACGCGGCACCCGCGCCGCTCTCCGTGTCCAGCACGGCCACCGACACGTCGGCGCCGTCCGCCAGGGGTGCCAGCGCGTCGGCCAGCTCCGCGTCGAGATCCACCTGGGGCTCCTCGCTCCGGCCCGCCTCGGCCGGCGGGCTCGACGCGGACGATACGGCGGCCACGGAAGCGGCCGCGTCATCCGACGGGCGACCCACCAGATACGCACCTCCCGCGGCGGAACCGGCCAGCAGGACGGCGGCGGCGGTCACCAGGCCGGACAGCGCCGGCCCACGTGTTCTGTGACGGGACATGTGCCGGACGCCAGGCAGCGTGGCTGGCAGCAGCCTGTGCCCGACCTGTCGCCGAGGTGAGAGGACCGACCCACTACGCTCGTCGTGTGGCGCTCAAGAACATCCCGGACCCCGGTTTCTCCGACGACGACGGCACCGCCTCGCCCGAACTGACGGCGGCCCTCGCCGCCTGGGCCGAGGACCGGACGGCCGTCGGACCCGTCCTCGCGGCACTGCGCGGAGCCCGGCTGCTCGTGCCGGTCGTCGCCGTGCTGGGGGAGGTCGAGGAGGGCAGCGAAGCCGGCGGGAAGGATGGCGGCGGACGACGGGGAGCCGGGCTGCGCCGCGAGAAGACCAGCGA
>Ga0164308_10000199_pt1 | contig 32138 bp, 17 predicted proteins | sample Whisoiple_246_MG_FD_109983 | JGI IMG/M metagenome (GOLD analysis project Ga0164308, IMG submission 109983) | Soil microbial communities amended with fresh organic matter from upstate New York, USA - Whitman soil sample_246_MG | ecosystem: Environmental > Terrestrial > Soil > Unclassified >... | reverse complement strand
TCAGTCGTGTCCACCACCGGGAGCACCTCAACGTCTGCGAACGACGTCTGGCGGCGACTCTGGTTGTCGAACGGGCTGATCCGGACCAGGCGGTGGGTGCCCTGCTCGACGCTCAGGGTTCCGTACGCGTACGGCGCCTCGACCTTGAACGTCGCCGACTTGATGCCGGCCTCCTCCGCGTACGAGGTGTCGTAGACCTCGGTCGGGTAGCCGTGCCGCTCGGCCCAGCGCAGGTACATGCGCATCAGCTGCTCGGCGAAGTCGGCGGCGTCCACGCCGCCCGCCTCGGCACGGATGTTGACCAGGGCCTCGCGGGAGTCGTACTCGCCGGAGAGGAGCGTACGGACCTCCATCTCGTCCAGCGCCTTCCGGACGGACTCCAGCTCGCTCTCCGCCTCGGCGAGCGCGTCGGCGTCACCCTCGTCCTCGGCGAGCTCGAAGAGGACCTCGAGGTCGTCGATGCGGCCCCGCAGGGTCTCGGTCTTGCGGACCTCCGCCTGGAGGTGCGAAAGCTTGCTGGTGATCTTCTGCGCCGCCTCCGGGTCGTCCCAGAGGGACGGCGCCGCCGCCTGCTCCTCGAGCGCGGCGATGTCGTCCCTCAGCGCATCCAGGTCCAGGACGGCCTCGATCGACCCCATGGTCGAGGAGAGGGACTTCAGCTCTTCGGAAATATCGACGACTGCCACGGGTCCAGCGTAACGGCTGGACGGGTGAACCTGTCCCTCCCCCGGATCCCCGACCCCTCGGGCCCGCCTCTCAGGGGGCCGTGGGGGCCGAGTTCCGCGTGTCCTCGGGGGCCGAGCCGGGGTCGTCCCCGCTCGTGGCGAACCATCCGCCGACCCCTATGGCGGCACACAGGGCGACAGCGGCCACACCGAGGGTGATCCTGCGCTTGCGGACCGCCGCCGACCTGTTGCGGGCCGAGCCGGGGCGCGGCCTGCCGGGCGCGCGCGGGGCGCGAGCCGTGCCGAGGGGGCCGCCGGAGAGTTCGTCGGGGGCGGGTACACGCATGCTCGTGTGCGTGTCGCGGTTGGAGTCCGGGGAGGACCCGGGCACCAGCGGGACCGCTCCGCGGCGGCGGGGCTCCTCCCGCGCCGGGGTGTACTGCTGCTCGTCGTAGGCCTGCGGTTCGGCCTCGTTGTCCGGCTCGTCGACGTCGAGCGGGGGTATCCCGGACAGGAGCGGGATCAGTTCCCGCAGCCGGGTCGCGAGCTCGGAGGCGCGCAGCCGGGAGGCCGGCGCCTTGGCCAGGCACTGGACCAGCAGCTGCCAGAGTTCCTCGGGGATGCCCGGGAGCGGGACGACCCTCTCGGTCACATGACGGCGCAGGACGGCGCCGGGGTGGCCGCCACCGAAGGGGGTGAAACCGGCGAGGAGCTCGTAGAACACGGTCGCGAGGGCGTAGATGTCCACGGCCGCGCGGGGCGGGAGCCCTTCGACGATCTCGGGGGCCAGGTAGTCCGGCGTACCGATGATCTTGGTGGCCTTGGTGCGGCGAGGGGTGTCGATGAGCTTGGCGACACCGAAGTCGGTGAGCAGCGCGGGGTGTGATCCGCCGGGGCCGAGCGGGCCCTCCATGTCGAGCAGGATGTTCTCCGGCTTGACGTCGCGGTGGACCACCCCGGCGCGGTGGGCGGCGGCCAGACCGTCCGCGACGTCGGCGACGATCGCCGCGGCCGCCTCGGGCGCGAGGCGGCGCTCCCGGTCCAGGCGGGTACGCAGGTCGGTGCCCCGCACGAGGTCCATCACGAGCGCCAGGTCGGTGCCGTCCACGACGAGGTCGCGGACGGCGACGACGTGCGGATGGCTGAGCCCGAGCAGCGCGGTGCGTTCCTGTACGAAGCGGCCCACGAGCTCCTGGTCGGACGCGAGGTCCTCGCGGAGCAGCTTGATGGCGACCGGGCCCTCGGGCCCTTCGCCGAGCCACACCGTGCCGGCGCTGCCGCGCCCCAGGATCTGGTGGGCGGTGTACCGGCTGCCGATATTCCGTGCCAAGACTGCTCCCTCAGCGGCTGGCGTTGACCCCCCGGTCGACAAAGTTACGCGGCGAACGGGGGGTCGCGTGCCCGGGATGGCGCCAACCTTCACTTCTGCGGGCGAATTGGGCCCGCAGAAGTCGACAAAGAAACGAGGTGGGGGCTGTTACTGACCGGGCGTACCGCCGGAGTCGCTCCCGCCGAGGTCCTCGAACCACTTGGTGACGTTGTCGATGCCGTCCCCTATGGCGTCCCAGAAGCTCTGCCCCTGGGCGACCCAGTCCTGAAGCGGCGTGAGCTCCCAGATGAGCCAGGCGGCGACGACCAGCAGCACCACCGAGAACAGGCAGCCCTTGAGGCAGCCGAGGCCGGGGATGCGCATCGGGTTGGCGCTGCGCTGCCTCGGCTGTCGCGGGGCGGGCGGCTGGGGCGCGGGCTGCTGCGGGGGCGCGTACTGCTGCCGCTGCTGCTGCTGTGGCTGGTGCGGCTGCTGGTAGCGCTGGGGCTGCTGCTGGGCGCGCTGGGGCTGCCGGCGCTGCTGGGCCTGGGGCGGCTGCTGCGCCTGCGGCGGCTGCTGGCGCTGGGGGCGACGGCGCAGCGGGTCCTGGCTCGGATCGAGGTACTGGACCTGCGTCTGCTCGTTGCGGTCCCTGGCGGCCCGGAGCTGGGACTGCCAGGGGTGCGGCTCGTCGGGCCGCGGGGGGCCGTCGGGGCGCGGCGGTACGGGCGGCAGCATCGCGGTCGGGTCGGCCTGGCCGCCTCCGCCGGGAGTCTGCCGCATCACGCTGGTCGGAGCGGCGGGGTCGTACGAACCGGCGTTGCTCGGCAGCACCTGGGTCGCGTCCGCGGCGCCGGGGGTGTCCGGGACGGCGGCGGGCGCCGGGTCGGGGGCGAGCAGGGCGCCCACGCCCTCGGCGGCGGCGATCTGCGCCGAGTTCGCGTGCACCCCGACGCCCTCGCCGACGGTACGCAGCGCGCGGGCGAGGTTCACGGCGCTGGGCCGCTGGTCCGGGTCCTTGCGCAGGCAGCGTTCGATCACCGTCCACAGCGGCTCGGGGACGTTGCCGGGGCGGCGGGGCTCCTCGCTGAGGTGCCGGTGCAGGACCTCCAGCGCGGTGCCCCCGGCGAACGGCGGGCGGCCGGTGACCAGTTCGTAGAGCAGGATGCCGGCGCCGTAGATGTCCACGGCGGAGGTCTGCGGACGGCCTTCGGCCGACTCGGGCGCCACATAGGCGGGCGTGCCGACGAACTCATGGGTCCGGGTCAGGCCCGGGGAGTCCGCGAGGCGCGCGATGCCGAAGTCGGTGAGCATCGGGTGCATCTCGCCGTCGCGCTCGTCGAGCAGCACGTTGGCGGGCTTCAGGTCGCGGTGCACGACACCGTCCGCGTGGCTCGCGGCCAGCGCGTCCGCGATCTGCGCGGTGAGCAGCGCGGCGGCGACCGGGGTGAGCGGGCCGTTCTCGCGGAGGTAGCGGTGCAGGTCGGGGCCGTCGACCAGGTCCATCACCAGGGCGAGGAGATCGCCCTCGACGACGAGGTCGCGGGTGCGCACGATGTTCGCGTGGGTGAGCCGCAGCAGCACCGAGCGCTCACGCAGGAACCGCATGACGACATCCGCGTCGTTGGCGAGCTCCTCCTTGAGCACCTTGATCGCAACGGTCTCGCCGGGCTGCCCGGCGACGGCCGCCTCGGCGCCCGCGGTCTCCCGCTGGCGGGCTCGCCAGACGGTGCCCGTGGCGCCGCGTCCGAGCGGCTCCTCGAGCAGGTACTTGCTGCCTACCGGCCGCACGTCATGCGCTCCCTGCTGGTCGTTGTGCTTGCGGTCCCCCGGGCCCGCCCGGATGTGTTCCGGCCCACTCTAATGCCGCCGTACGGGGCAACGGCCGGTCGTCCTCCGGTCGTGTTGCCGCTGTGTCAGCGGGAAGACGCACACTCGGAAGAGTTGGTTGCCGAACGAGTGTGCAACACGTCCCCGGCAGGACCAAGCAGGCACTTTTGCACGCACACTCGGCGATTCAAGATCACTAAGCGGTCACCCCCGGGCGTGTTGTCAGTGGCAGGTGCGAGGATGCCTGCAGCACAGAACCGTGGGGTACGGAGCCTCACGTTCCGTGACGACCTGAACCGGACGACGCGTCCGTGCCGGGTGGGGGGAATCACAGGGCTTCTCCCCTGCCGGGCACCCCGCGCAGAAGGGACCGCTGACGGCGATGCAGATCCGGCTGACCGTCCTCGCGCCGCCCAGCGGCCAGAACCCGGCGCGCGCCTGCGACGTGCTCGTGACCGCCCCGGCCGGCACGGCCCTCGCCGCCGTCGCCTCCGGCCTGGCCACGGCGGTCTGCGGCCCCGAGGGCTCGCAGGGCGGCGGCGCGACCGTGCTGTACGCCGGGCGCGAGCGGCTCGACCCCCAGCGCTGCGCCCTCGGCGAGCCGCCCCTGACCGACGGCGCGGTGCTCTCGCTCCAGGTGCCCGGGGCCGACGAGGCGGCCGACGACGCCGTTCCCGCGCAGCTTCACGTGATCGCGGGACCGGACGCCGGCGGGGTCCATCTGCTGCACGGCGGACAGATCCGCATCGGCCGCTCCGCCGAGGCGGACGTCCCGCTCGACGACCCGGACGTGTCCCGGCTGCACTGCGCCGTGACCGTCTCGGAGGACGGCCGGGTGTCCGTCGCCGACCTCGGGTCCACCAACGGCACCTCCCTGGACGGCGCGGACGTGCACGACCGTCCGGTGCGACTGGCCCCCGGCGCGCTGCTGCGGCTCGGGGAGTCCACGCTCCGGCTGACGTCCGGCACCCGTACGCCCACGCTGACGACCACACCCGATGGCGAGGGCCACCTCAGAGTGGCTCTCGCCGAGGCGGCCGCCCCCGGGGCGGAGCGCGCGCCCGCCGCGGGGGGTCCGCACGGCACGGGAGGACACGGCCAGGCATACGGCACCGCATCCGCCGCACACCCCACGCACCGGACCTACGACGACGAACCGGCCGGTCACGACGCCCCTCAGGGCCACACCTCCCCGCAGGTCACGCACGGCCGCGGCGCGCCGCTGGCCGACCCGGAGCCCCCCAGACGGGGCATAGGCGCCTGGGCGCGGCGGCTCACCGGCGGCAAGGGAGACCCGGCGCACGAGGCGATGCCCGGTGAACCGCCGGCTGCCGGACAGGATCCCGCCTCGGCCACGCACGCCCCCTCCGCTCCACCTCACTCCTCCTCCGCGCCCGCGGGGACCTGGCCGGATCCCGCGACCGTGCTCCTCACGGCGCTCGGCCCCGGCCCCCGCCTGTGGGAGCGCGGCACCACGCACCCCGAGGCCCTGGTCGTCCGGCTGGGGACGACGGAGCGCGCCGATCTGCCCGCCGTCCCGGTCACCGTGGGGCTGCGGGAGGCCGGGTCGCTCGGCCTCGCGGGCCCGCGGGCCCGGCTGTCCGGGCTGGCCCGCTCGACGGTGGCGCAGCTCGCCGCCCTGCACTCCCCGTTCGACCTGGAGATCGTGCTGATCAGCACGGACCGGTCCCGGAGCCTGGAGGAGCGGCGGCGCGAGTGGTCGTGGCTCGGCTGGCTGCCCCATCTGCGCCCGATGCACGGCCAGGACTGCCGCCTGCTCCTCGCGTACGACCGCGAGCAGGCCGCCGCCCGCGCCGCGGAACTGGAGCGGCGCGTGCAGGAGGGCCCGCTGGGGCCCGGCTGGGCGAGCGCCGACCGGTCCACCGTCGCCGACGCGGCCCGCCGGCACACCGGGCCCTACACCGTGGTGATCGTGGACGGCGATCCCGGCTCCGCGGCCCTGCGCGAGACGACGGCCGGGCTGGCCGGTGCCGGCGCGGCCTCCGGGATCCACCTGATCTGCCTGGCCGAGACCCCGGCCGCCTCCCCGACCTCCCCGGTCGCCGCGACCTACGACACCGCGTGCCGGGCCTCGATCGCCTTCCGGGAGTGCGGTGCGGTCGCCATGCTCAGCGGCGACGTGGCGACTGCGCTGCGGCTGCTGCGCACGGCGGGCGGCCAGGCGGCGGGCCACGGCACCGTTGCCGCGGTGGACGCCGTGTCGGTCGCCTGGGCCGAGCGGTTCGGGCGTGCCCTCGCCCCGCTGCGCGACGAGGGCTCGACCGCGCTGCCCGGCCGTCCCACGGCGGCGGCCCTGCCCCCGTCCGCCCGTCTGCTGGACGAGCTGGGCCTCGCCCGAGCCACACCGGCCTCCCTGATGGCCCGTTGGGCCTCCACGGCCGAGGAGCAGCCGGGCGCGACGGTCCGCCCGGCCGCGTCCGGCGCGGCGGACCTGGACACCACCGGCTCCGGCCGCACCGTGAGCACCGGGCCCCGGGTGGCCGCCCAGCGCGAGTCCCCCGACTCCGGCCGCACCCCGTTCCGGGGCAGCGGGCCGACCAGCGCGGGCTCCGGCCGCTCCGCCTGGACCGCCGCGCCCTCCGACGGCGGCGCCCCCCGGATCGGCGCGCAGCGCCGTGACAGCGGGGCCGCGGAGACCGTGCCCCCGGGAACGCCCGCCGGCGGCGCGGGACGCCCGGTGATCGTGCTGGGCGCCGGCCCCAGGGGGCCGCTCTCGGTCGACCTGGCCGACGAGGGCCCCCATCTGCTGATCGAGGGCCCCGCGGGAAGCGGCCGTACGGAGCTGCTGCGCGCCGTCGCCGCCTCCCTGGCCTCCGCCGCACGGCCCGACCGGCTCGGCATACTCCTCATCGACGGGGCGGGCGGCGAGCACGGGGAGCGCGGCGAGGGGCTGCGCCCCTGCACGGAGCTGCCGCACGCCTACACGCACCTGGTGGCCTCCGACCCCGTCCGCATGAGGGAGTTCGCGCAGGCGCTGGGCGGTGAGCTCAAACGCCGGGCGGAGCTGCTCGGCACCCTGGACTTCACCGAGTGGCACACCCGGTACGAGGAGCCGCAGACGCTCAGCGGACGCCGCCCCGCGAGCGCCGCCGAACAGCGCGGGGATCTCGAATCGCCCGCGAGCGGCACCCTGCGGCTGAGACCCACCGCGGCGCGGCCGGCGGACCCCGGGCCCTCGCCGCTTCCCCGGCTGGTCGTCCTGGCCGACGACTTCGACGCCCTGGTCGCCCCGGCGCTCGGCAGCCCCGGACGCCCGTCCGCCGGGTCCGTGGTCCGTGTGCTGGAGGCGGTGGCCAGGGACGGTGGGCGTCTCGGCGTCCATCTGGTCGCCACGTCCGCCCGCCCGGACCGCACCGAGGACACGGAGCTGGCCCGGGGCGCGCGGCTGCGCATCGTGCTCGACCCGCCCGTCGTCCCCCCGTCCCCGGACGAGGCCGCCCCGGGGCGTGGGCGGTTGGGGCATCCGGACGGCCGGGTGACACCGTTCCAGGGCGGCCGGGTGACCGGCCGCATCCCCCGCACGGCGACCCTCCGCCCCACCGTCGTACCGCTGGAGTGGGAGCGGATGGGCGATCCGCCGGCCCGCCGGCCGGTCCGCGAGCTGGGCAACGGCCCCACCGACCTGGCCCTGCTGGCCAGCGCCCTGGACAGGGCCGCCCGTTCGGTGAACGCGGAGCCGCTCCCGCCGCTGATCCCCTGAGCGCCCGTGACGGTGCGCGCGGCACCGGGCGGCCGGTGTCGCCGGCTGCCGCCTTGGGCATCACCCGAACCCTTCCTGACGTGACGTCACGAGCCGATCACGATGCCGGAGTTGGCGCGACCGGCGGTATTGCGGCCCCGGTGTCGCGGGCATAGGACTGTGCGCACGGACGATGTGAACCGCACGATGTGAGACGTGAACGGCACCGCGGGGTCCCACCGTGGGTGTCGGACCGCTCATGCGCGCGCAGGAGAGACGGGGCAGGGATGCGCAGAACCCTTCGAATGCGTAGGGCCGCAATGGTGTTCACCGCGATCGGGGCGCTGGCCCTCACCGGATGCGGTGACGACGGCGGCAGCAAGGACAAGACCGGCGACGGCGCCGCCACGGGCGGGAGCAGCAAGCCGAGCGTCACTCTGCCGAAGCTCGACGGCGAGAAGATCTCGGTCGCCGCGGTGTGGACCGGGCCCGAGCAGGCCAACTTCACCAAGGTCCTGGACGAGTTCGAGGCGAGGACGGGCGCGACGGTCACCTTCGTCCCGGCGCAGGACCCGATCGTCAACTTCCTCGGTACGAAGATCGCGGGCGGCCAGCCCCCGGACGTCGCGATGATCCCGCAGGTGGGCGCGATCCAGCAGGCCGTGGCCAAGAAGTGGGCCAAGCCGGTGGGCGCGGAGGCGAAGGCGCAGCTGAGCAAGAACTACGCGAAGGTCTGGCAGGACCTCGGCGCGGTCGACGGTACCCAGTACGGCGTCTACTTCAAGGCCGCCAACAAGTCCCTGGTCTGGTACAACGCCAAGGCGTTCGAGAACGCGGGCGCGAGCGAGCCGAAGACCTGGAAGGACTTCATCGCCACGGCCGAGACGGTCTCCGCCTCCGGCGTCACCCCGGTCTCGGTCGGCGGCGCGGACGGCTGGACCCTCACCGACTGGTTCGAGAACATCTACCTCTCCCAGGCCGGACCGGAGAAGTACGACCAGCTGGCCGCGCACGAGATCAAGTGGACGGACCCGTCCGTCAAGGACGCCCTGACCACGCTCGCCGAACTCTTCGGCAAGCCGGCTCTGATCTCCGGTGGCGCCGACGGGGCGCTGCAGACCGAGTTCCCGGTGTCCGTCACCCAGACGTTCACCGGTGGCGACCAGCCCAAGGGCGCGATGGTCTTCGAGGGTGACTTCGTCTCCGTCAACATCGCGCAGACCGAGGCGAAGATCGGTACGGACGCCAAGGTGTTCCCGTTCCCCGCGGTCGGCGCGGACTCCCCCGTGGTGACGGGTGGCGACGCGGCCGTGGCGCTCAAGGACGGCAAGGGCGCCCAGGCGCTGCTGACCTGGCTCGCCTCGACCGACGCCGCGAAGATCTGGGCCGAGGCCGGCGGGTTCATCTCGCCCAACAAGGCTCTGGACGCGGCCGCCTACCCGAACGACGTGCAGCGCAAGATCGCCGAGGCGCTGATCGCCGCCGGTGACGACGTCCGGTTCGACATGTCCGACCAGGCCCCGCAGTCGTTCGGCGGGACGCCCGGCAAGGGTGAGTGGAAGACGCTCCAGGACTTCCTGAAGAACCCGAAGGACATCGCGGGGACCCAGGCGAAGCTGGAGTCCGACGCGGCCAAGGCCTGGACGAGCTGACGGGATGACCACAGCGACAGCGGGGGGCGCCGGGAGCGCGCCCCCCGCCGACAAACGTCCTGACACGGGTACGGGCAAGGGCACGGGCGGGCGGTCGCGCGGAGGGGTGACCGGGACGAGGAGAACCGTCGCCGCGGCGTTCCTGCTGCCGGCCCTGGTGCTGCTCGGCGCGCTCGTCGTCTATCCGATCGTGTACTCCGTCTACCGCTCGTTCCTCGACCAGTCCGGTACCGGTTTCGCCGGACTCGACAACTACGAGGCGCTGTTCACCGACGCCACCATCCGGACCGCGGTGAAGAACAACGCGATCTGGGTGGTGTTCGCACCGACGGTCGCCACCGTCCTGGGGCTGATCTTCGCGGTCCTCACCGAACGGATCCGGTGGGGTACGGCGTTCAAGCTGATCGTCTTCATGCCGATGGCCATCTCCATGCTGGCCGCCGGCATCATCTTCCGGCTGGTCTACGAGCAGGCGCCGGAGCGCGGTGTCGCCAACGCCGTGGCGGTCGGGGTGCACGACACGTTCGCCGAGTCCTCCGGCTTCCCGAAGGCGCATCCGCTGCCCGTCCATCCGCTGGAGGCCGGCGGCGGCGGTTCCTTCGTGACGAAGGAGACGGTGCGCGCCGGACAGCCGGTGAGCCTGCCGCTGGTCGGCGTGGTGCCCGCGAAGATGCCGGGCGACGCGGAGCCCGCGAAGGCGGCCACCGCGTCGGGCGACGGCATCACCGGGACGGCCTGGCTGGACTTCACCAAGGGCGGTGGCGGGAAGCCCAACGTGGTCGATCCGAAGGAGCTCGGCCTCAAGGGCCTCACCGTCGAGGCGGTGAAGGACGGCAAGGTCGTCGCCACGGCCACGGCGGGCGCGGACGGTGTGTTCACCCTGCCGGCCTCGGCCGACGGGTCACTGCTCCGGCTGCCGGCGGACAACTTCCGGGAGCCGTACAACGGCGTCGACTGGCTGGGGCCGTCCCTCGTGACGCCGGGGATCATCGGCAGTTACGTCTGGATGTGGGCCGGATTCGCCATGGTGCTGATCGCCGCCGGTCTCGCGGGCCTGCCGCGCGAACTCCTCGAGGCGGCGCGTGTGGACGGGGCCAACGAGTGGCAGGTGTTCCGCCGGATCACGGTCCCGATGCTGGCGCCCGTACTCGCGGTGGTGCTGGTCACCCTCATGATCAACGTACTGAAGATCTTCGACCTGGTCTTCATCATCGCGCCGGGTTCCTCCCAGGACGACGCGAACGTCCTGGCCCTCCAGCTGTACCGCACCTCGTTCGGCACGGACGCGGATCTCGGGGTCGGCAGCGCCATCGCCGTACTGCTGTTGCTGCTGGTGATCCCGGTGATGCTCTTCAATGTCCGCCGGATCCGGAAGGAGGGGCGCCGGTGACGACGACCGAGACCTCACAGGCCGAGCAGGTCCGGCGGGCGGGCGGGCCCGCCACGAGCACGCAGTCCCTCGGCGCGCGGATGGCCGCCCGGGCCGGTGGCGGAGTCATGCGGGTCTTCCTCGTCCTGGTGGGTCTGTTCTGGCTCATGCCCACCATCGGACTGCTGCTCTCCTCGCTGCGCGGCCCGGAGGACATCGCGGCGAGCGGCTGGTGGAAGGTGTTCACCGCCCCCTCCGAGCTGACCTTCTCCAACTACCAGCGTCTGCTGGACAATTCGACGATCACGGATTCCCTGCTCAGCACGGTCCTGATCACCGTTCCGGCCACGTTCCTGGTGGTCGTCATCGGCTCGCTCGCCGGTTACGCCTTCGCCTGGATGGAGTTCCCCGGCCGCGACTGGTGGTTCCTGGTGGTCGTGGGGCTGCTGGTGGTCCCGGTGCAGGTCGCACTGATCCCGGTGTCCGAGCTCTTCGGCACCATCGGGATCTTCGAGACGACCTTCGGTGTGATCATGTTCCACACGGCGTTCGGCCTGCCGTTCGCCATCTTCCTGCTCAGGAACTTCTTCGCCGAGATCCCGCGCGAACTGCTGGAGGCCGCACGGCTGGACGGCGCGGGCGAGATCCGCCTGTTCACCCGGGTCGTGATGCCGCTCGGCGGCCCCGCGATCGCCTCACTCGGGATCTTCCAGTTCCTCTGGGTGTGGAACGACATGCTGGTGGCGCTGATCTTCGCGGACTCGGACTCCCCTCCGATCACCGTGGCGCTCCAGCAGCAGGTACGGCAGTTCGGCAACAACATCGACGTGCTGGCGCCCGGCGCCTTCGTGTCCATGGTGATCCCGCTGGCGGTGTTCTTCGCCTTCCAGCGCCAGTTCGTCTCCGGGGTGATGGCCGGAGCGGTCAAGTAGCGGGAGCCGCCACCGGCACGGGGCGGAAACCGCGAGCAGCACATCCGTTCGTCAACATCGGGGCGGTCCGTTCACTCGCGAACGGGCCGCCCTACCTCGCACTTCCCCCGGATGCCACATCCGCCGTAACCATGTCACTCCTTCGGCCGTTTGCGGGCCACCTGCCCGCCCGCGAGCGACCCCTGGATGTGTTGTGCCCCGGTTCAGTGTCATCGTGCCCGCGTACCGGGTCCAGGCGTATCTGCACGCGTGTCTCGACTCCGTGCTGGACCAGTCCTTCAAGGACTACGAGATCATCGTGGTCGACGACTGTTCACCGGACGCCTGCGGCCCGATCGCCGACGAGTACGCCGTACGCGACCCCCGGGTCAGCGCCGTCCACCTGCCGCGCAACTCCGGCCTCGGCCCCGCCCGCAACGCCGGGGTGGCCAGGGCGACCGGGGACTACCTGCTCTTCCTCGACGCCGACGACACCTTCACCCCCGAGGCGCTCCAGGCCATCGCCGACCGTCTGGAGGCCACCGGCGGCCCCGACGTCCTGGTCTACGACTACGCGCGGACCTACTGGTCGGGCGAGAGTGTGCGCAACACCTTCGCCGAGCACCTGTCCGAGGCCGGACCGGCCTCCTTCAGGCTCGCCGACCGGCCCGAACTGCTCAAGGTCCTGATGGTCGTCTGGAACAAGGCGTACCGGCGCGAGTTCATCGAGGCGGGCGGGTTCACCTTCCCGCCGGGCTACTACGAGGACACCCCCTGGACCTACCCGGTGCTGATGGCCGCCGGGTCGATCGCCGTGCTGGACACCGTCTGCGTCGGCTACCGGCAGCGGCGCCGCGGCAACATCCTCTCCACCACGACCCGGCGGCACTTCGACGTCTTCGACCAGTACGACCGGGTCTTCGCCTTCATCGACGCGCGCCCCGAACTCGCCGTCTGGCGACCGGTGATGTTCCGGAGGATGCTCGACCACTTCTCGACCCTCTTCACCTCCAGGGACCGGCTGCCGCGCGGGACCCGGGTCGAGTTCTTCCGGCGGGCCCGCGCGCACTGCCGCCGCTACCGCACGCCGGGCGCCCCCGTGCCCCGGCGGGCACGGCTGCGGCACGCGCTGTTCCGGCTGGGCGCCCACCGCACCTACCGCGCCCTGTGGACCGCTCAGCGGCTGCGCGGCCGGCTCGGGCGCACCGCCGCGTCCGTGAACCGGGCGGTGCGCGCGGCGGCTCTCCAGCTGCACTACCGCGTTCAGCTGCTGCTGCCCGTACGGAGCGGGGACGCGGTGTTCGCCGCCTACTGGCACCGGGGCTACACCTGTAGCCCGGCGGCCCTGGAGGCCACGGCCAGGGCCCTCGTGCCCGGCCTGCGCACCTCCTGGATCTGCCGCCCGGAGGACGCCCACACCGTGCCGGACACGACCCGAGTGCTGCATCCGGGAACAGCCGCGTACTGGACGGCCCTGGCGCGTTCCAGGTACCTCGTGAACAACGTCAACTTCGATCGCAGGCTGGTGAAGAGACGGGGTCAGGTCCTCCTGCAGACCCATCACGGCACACCTCTGAAGACCATGGGCACCGACCTCGTGCACCGGCCCGCGGCGGCCGGCGGCATGGACTTCGGGCAGCTGCTGCGCAACGTCGACAAGTGGGACTTCTCTCTCTCGGCCAACCAGCACTCCACGCTGGTGTGGGAGCGCACCTACCCGTCGGGCTACACCACGCTGGAGTACGGCAGCCCGCGCAACGACGTCTTCCACCGCGCGGACCCCGGCAGGACGGCGCGGCTGCGCGAACGCCTGGGCGTCCCGGAGGGGAGCACCGCTCTGCTGTACGCACCGACCCACCGCGACTACCGCCGTGCCCAGCAGCACACCCTGGACCTCGACCGGCTGGTCCGCGTCCTGGGCCCGCGCTTCGTGATCCTGGCCCGCTCCCACTACCTGGACGCGACGTCCCGGGCCACCGCCGGGCACACCCGGCACCCCCGGATCATCGACGTCAGCGCCCACCCGTCCGTCGAGGAGCTCTGTCTCGCCTCCGACGGGCTGATCACGGACTACTCGTCCCTGATGTTCGACTACGTCAACCTGGACCGGCCGGTCGTCCTGCACCTGGAGGACGCGCAGGCCTACGAGGCGTCCCGGGGCACGTACTTCGACCCGGCGGCCTTCCCTCCCGGTGCGGTGGCCCGGGACCAGGAGGAGCTGCACGAGATCTTCGCCACCGACCACTGGCGGGGGCCCCGGTCCGCGCAGCGCCGGGCGGCGTTCCGGGCCCGGTTCTGCCCGTACGACGACGGGCACGCGGCGGAGCGGGTGGTGCGGCGGGTCTTCCTGGACGAGACGTCGGAGATGCCGCCGCCCGCCCAGCCGGCGGGCCGCGGGCCCACCGGGGTACCGCGCCAGGTACCGGTGCGGGAGTACACCAACGGGTGACGCCCGGGCCCCGCGGTCCCGGTGGGCCCGGGGAGCCGCGGCGGCGGCCCGGTCAGCGCTCCAGGAGGGCGAACAGCTCTTCCCAGCGGCCCATGGTCTCCGCCTCGGAGAACCGCTGGACGTTGGCCCGCGCCCGGTCGCCCATCGCGTCCCGCATCCGGGGGTTCCCGGTGAGCCGGAGCAGCCGGTCCGCGAGGGCCCCGATGTCACCGGCCGGCGCGAGCAGGCCGTCCTCACCGTCGCGGATGATCTCCCGTACGCCCGGCGCGCAGTCGAACGCCGCACACGGGACGCCGCTCGCCATGGCCTCCAGCAGCGCGAGCGGGAAGCCCTCGCCGCGTGAGGACTGGACGAACACGGACGAGTCCGCGAGAGCTCCGGGGACGTCGTCCGTACGCCCCCGCCAGTCCACGGAGCCGTCGAGGCCCAGAGCGGTGCACAGGGTCCTCAGCTCCGCCTCGTCCTCCCCGGTGCCGTACACGTCCAGCCGCCAGTCGGGCCGCTGCGGGGCAACGAGCGCCCAGGCGTCCAGGAGCATGTCGATGCCCTTCTGGTCGGTCAGCCGGCCGATGCTCGCCACGGACTTCTCGCGGCGCGGGGACGGCACGTCGGGCAGTCCGGCCAGGGCGTTGGGCATGAAACCGACGTTGTTCATCCCGTCGCCCGCCCACTTGTCGGCGTCCTCGGCCGTCAGGACGAGCCAGTGGTCGAGCGCCGGATAGTGGTTCCTGATCCAGCGGTAGCGGTGGCTCGCCCGGGAGTAGTCGTAGGACTCGTGGCTCATCCCGATGACCCGGAGCCCGGCGGTGTCCGCCTCGCCGACCCATTCCATCGCCCAGACCTGGGTGACGATCACCACCCCGCCGGGCCGGGCCGCCCGGAAGATCTCCGAGAGCCGGTCGACGGCCAGGCGCTTGCGGACGACGCGGCGGGCCTCGGCCCGCCGGGCGGGAATCCGGAAGCGGTCCCGCAGGCCCCTGGGAGCCCAGGGGGTGGGAGGATGCGCCGGATAGAGGGCCGTCACCGGGTATCCGGGCGGATCGGGCAGGGCCATCTTCCGCTCGGCGGCGTGGACGCCGACGGTGTGCACCCGGTGGCCCGCCTCCTGGAACAGCTGGGCGGTCCGGTGCATCCAGCCCGTCACACCACCGAGCTCGTCGGTGCTGTTGGACACGATGAAGATGTCGCGGCTGCCGCTCATCGGCCGGCCTCCCCGGTAGGGACGGTACGGGAGGGGGCGAGGTGCCGGGCGAACACGGTGTCGACCACCGCGCGGGCCGCGTCCCCCCGGTCGTAGGCGCCGAACTCCTCGGCGAACGCGGTGCGCCGCTCCTGGAACTCCGTCTCGGCGGTCTTCAGCCGGGCCAGCACGGCGAACAGTTCCTCCTCGGTCGCGGTCACCGGTCCCGGCGCCTTCTCCCGGAGGTCGAAGTAGCTGCCCCGCTCGGCGGCGTAGGCGTCGAGATCAGGGGCGAAGAGGACGATCGGACGGTCCAGGAGGGCATAGTCGAACATGATCGACGAGTAGTCCGTGACCAGGACGTCGGTGAGCGCGAGGATCTCACTGACGTCGTGGTGGCGCGAGACGTCCACGACGGTCCCCGGCGGGCACGCGGGCAGACTCGCCGCCTCCAGGTAGTGCGCCCGCACCAGCAGTGTGTACGTGTCGCCGAAGCGTTCCGCGAAGCGCGCCGCGTCCAGCAGCAGCCGTTGCCGTTTGCGCGTGCCCGGCCTGCCCCGGAAGGTCGGCGCGTACAGCACGACCTTGCGGTGGTCGAGCAGGCCGAGTTCGGCCGCGAGCGCCGGACGGGGCAGCCGGCCCTCGGCCTCGTCCCGCGCACGCGCGGCGAGCAGGACGTCGTTGCGGGGGTACCCGGTGCGCAGCAGCGTCCGCTCCGGCAGCCGGTAGGCGCGGGCCAGCGTGCGCTCGTCGTGCTCGGACCGTACGAGGAAGTGGTCGAAGCGGTGCACGGCCTGCTGGAGCCGTTCGCGCTGCGGGGTGTTCTGCAGGCGCACCCGGGTCTCGTCGAAGCCCATGCGCTTGTACGCCGACCCGTGCCAGGTCTGGAGGTAGGTCGTGCCGGACGGCTTGTCGAGGTTCTGCGGGAACCCCTGGTTGTCGACCCAGTACTCCGCCCGGGCCAGGGCCCACAGATAGCGCCAGGACCAGCGGCGCACGAGCCGGACGTCGGTGGGGAAGCCCTCCGTGGAGTCGGCGTGGACCCAGACGGGGCGGAGCCGGAGCCCTCGGGCGCGTACCTCCTCGTGGACGGCGCGGGGGCTGTCGCCGTAGCAGGTGCCCATGTGGCTCTCGAAGACCACCGACCCCCGGCGCTTGGGCAGTCGCAGCAGCCAGGAGCGGTACACCGCGACCTTGAAACCCCTGGCGTGCAACCGGTCCCGGCGCCTGCCCAGGGCACGCAGCGCCAGCCTCACCCTGCGTGCGGGACGGAAGTGGGTGGCGTAGTGGACCAGCCCGCGGGCCGTACGGGCGGGACGGTGACGGGCTTCGAGCCTGAGTGCCAGATGGTCCCGGAGGGTGACGTAGGGCTGCCAGGTGTCCCCGGTCGTCCTCCCGAGCCGCGGCCGGGCGGGCGAACGCTCCCCGGGCCCGACGAGGTCGTGCGCCGCGAAGAGGTCGCTCACCGAGCGGGTCCGGCCGTCCTCCACCACCATCCGCGCGTCCCACACGGTGTCGCGCGGTCCGAAGGGGCGCAGCAGGCGTGTCACGTCGAGACCCGTGGACCAGCTGATCCCGGTGGCGTCGGGCCGCAGCGAGTCGACCGGGGCGTGGAAGGCGCGCGAGCCGTCGCGTACGCGGAACTCCAGACGGGCGGTGAGCCGGCCGTCCGGGGCGGGTCCGGTGTGCAAGGGCAGGACGAGCCGGCCCGCGAGCAGGACCCGGCTGCCGTGCGCCTCGTAGCGGGTGACCCGGTTCATCAGCTTCAGCTCGTCGAACGGCCGGTACTGGTGGCCGAGTTCGGTGACGTCGAGCACGGGGTCGGGGCCGCCCTGCCAGTACACCCGTCCGTCGTCCTGCACGGAGAGGGGCGCGGCCACGACACCCCGCCGGCGCAGCGCGTACGCCGCCGTGAGCACCCCGTCCGCGTCGCCCCGCTCCAGCAGCCGGACGCCGACGCGCTCGACGGCGGGCAGGGTCAGCAGGACCCGCTCGGGGACGACGTCGGGCAGCACCCGGGCCGCCGTCGCCGCGACGCGTTCGCGCGCGGCGACGGGCCGTTCGGGGAACGTCCGCACGAGGGGCACGAGATGGTCCAGCAGGAAGGACCGGTCCCGCTCCTCGCGCAGTTCCGCCAGCCCCTGTGCCGCCAGCACATGGCACACGCGCCGGTGCGCCTCGACGAGCCCGGCGAGGTCCCGGCCGGCGTCGGGCGCGGCCCGCCCGGAGACGATCCGGCGGCGTACGAGTGCGATCCGGCCGACCACGGCCGCCACCAGGGGGCCGAAGAGGACCTCGCTGTGGGTGAGGTCCTCGTCGTAACGCAGCGCGTGGCGTTCCAGGGCCGCCCGGCGTACGCAGAATCCGGTCACCAGGGCGTCGCGCACGGCCAGTTCGGGGGCCTCGGTGAACCGGGCGACGGTGCGGGAACGGGCGAACAGCGGGTGCTGCCAGGAGGGTTCCCGTTCCTTCGACCCCTCTCCGGTGGAACGGCTCCAACGCCCGGCGACGAGGTCGGCACGGGTGCGCGTCCCGGCCTCCCAGAGGTTGCGGCAGGCGTGCCGCTGGAGGCGTTCGCCGGCGTCGAGCACGAGGACGTACGTGCCGAGTGCCGCGTCCAGACCGGCGTTGCGCAGGGAGGCGACACCGTCGGTGCCGGGGTCGAGCACCCGTACCCGGTCCGGGGAGCGCACGGCCGCCGATCCGGCCGCCGTGCGCAGCCCCGCGGGGGCGCCGGCGGGCAGCACGACGAGGGCCTCGACGGCGCGCAGGCTCTGGTCCAGCACGGATTCCAGGGACGCGGCCAGGGCGTCCTCCCCGCCCTCACCCGCGGTGATCACACAGCTGACGTCGGGCGTGCTCATCCCTGTGCCCCCTTCAGCATCAGGTCCACGACCCGGGCGGCGGCGGTCCCGTCGTCGAAGTCGCAGAAGGCCTCACGGAAGCGGGCGTACGCCTCACGGTGGCCGGCGGTCGCGGCGTCCGGGTCGCGCAGTGCCTCGACGACCGCTGCCGAGTCGGTGATCAGCGGGCCGGGCGCCCGGGTCTCGAAGTCGAAGCAGAAACCGCGCAGGGTGTCGCGGTAGTGCTCCAGGTCGTAGGTGTGGAACAGCATCGGCCGGCCCGTCTGGGCGAAGTCGAACATCAGGGACGAGTAGTCCGTGACCAGCACGTCGCTGATCAGCATCAGCTCGGTGACGTCGGGGTGGCGCGACACGTCGCGGACGAAGTCGTTCTCGGGGACGCTCCCGCCGACCAGGTAGTGGCGGCGCACCAGCAGGACGTGGTCCTCGCCGAGCGCCTTCCGTGCATGCTCCAGGTCCAGCTGGAGGTCGAGTCCGTACCGGCCGCCGTGCTTGGGCCGGTCCTCGCGCCAGGTCGGGGCGTACAGGACGACCCTCCTGCCGTCGGGCACGGCGAGCGACCGCCGGACCGCGTCGGCCGTCTTCGCCCGGTCGGGGGCGTACAGCAGGTCGTTGCGCGGGTAGCCGCATTCGAGCACCTCGCCCGTGTGGCCGAAGGCGCGGCGCAGGACGGGTGTGGAGAAGCTGTTCGGGGACACGAGCACGCTCCACTGGGCGGCCCGCCGCGGCATGGACTCCATGTACGCGGTGTCCGCGAAGGCGGTGCCGGCGAGGTCCCGGCCGATGCGCTTGAGCGGGGTGCCGTGCCAGGTCTGGACGACGTACTGGCCCTCCGCGCGTTCGAACCACTCGGGCAGCTGGGTGTTGGTGACGATCCACCGGCTCCTGGCCAGCGCCTCGTGCCACTCGGCGCTGTGCAGGGCGACGGCGCGCACCCCGGCGGGCACGGCGGCCTGCTGGTCCCGGACCACCCAGAGGTGTTCGACGCCGGTGCCGCGCCGGGCCAGCTCCTCGTGGACGGCGCGGGGCGAGTCGGAGTACTGCCGCCCGTCGAAGCTGGAGTACAGCACGGCGTCGCGGAGCTCCTCCCCGTGTGCGCCCGCCCAGCGCTCACGGAGCAGCCGCTGTCCGTACGCGCCCCGCTCCGCCGGCGGCAGGGCGCTGCCGGACCGCAGGGAGAGCCGGTCGTGGAAGCGCCTCTCCAGGGTGAAGCGGCGTCCTCCCGTCTCCCGCCACCGCGGCAGGCCCGCGTGCAGCTGGTGCACCACGCGCAGCGGGAGATAGCGCTCGGGGTCGGTCTCGCCCACTTTCCGGAGGAAGGGGTACCACCGGCCCTCGGCGAGCGGCAGCGCGCCTCCGGGGCCGTCGACGGCACCGGGCGACAGCGCCGCACGGAACCCGCCGCCCGTGCGTTCCACCGCGAAGGAGTGCTCCTCCTGGTGGCCGCTGTGCCGCAGGACCAGTTCGTCGGTGTGGTACCGCGCCGCCGGGAAGGTCCCTTCGAGGACCAGGCCGGTGTCGTCGTCCCAGGACATGCCGGTGACGACGGGCCGCACGACCCGGTCGGTGAGCACCAGGTCCCCGGACGGATTCGCGGCGGCGTAGACCTCACGGCCGCCGGGCAGCGGGTACCGCGCGGCGTCGGTCTCCGGGCGGGCGGCGACCGGGAGCCCGCGGGTTCCGCCGGTGAGCTGGACGCCCCAGTCGCCGTCGGACCCCCGAAACGTCATCAGCGGCACCTCGGCGACGACGGTCCTGCCGTCCGAGCCCTCGTCCGCCGCCAGGGGGAACTCCCGGACCTCCTTCGTCCGCCACTCCTGGATCCGCAGGGCCGTCGGTGTCTCGCCGCCCAGCAGCCGCACCGCGATCCGGATCCCGTCGCCGGCGTCCGTCGGCCCGTGGCCGGCGAGCACGGCTTCGACCCGCTCGGCGCGCAGCTCCAGCTTGTTCCCGGAGAGCAGCGGGACGACCCGGGTGCGCTCGTCGACGTACCGCACGGCGGGCGCGGCGGGGTTGCCGAGCAGCCGCATCGGCCCACGGCGCGGCCGTCCGGCGGCGAGGACGACGGTTTCCAGCTTCCACAGGGTGCGGGTGCCCCGGGCGGTCGCCCCGGTGACGATCCGGCGCGGGTCGACGACCGTCTCGAAACCGGAGCGTTCGTAACCGTGCAGCGAGCGGCCCGATCCGGCCGCCGCGTCGTCCGTCGTCCCTCTCCGCAGCCGGAGCGGGACCAGCCGGCGGCCCGACCTCAGCCAGCCCGTGGCCACCGGCCCGCCCGGGGCGTTGCGCACGTACGCATAGCCCTTGAGGTGCAGCTGCCCGTCCCGCCACACCGCCTCGGTGAGGTGCGCGTGCACGGGGAGGTCCTGGGCGGACAGTGCGGTGACCTTGCCGGGCAGGGGCGCGACGACGCACGGGTACGCGGCCCGCGGCCGCAGCCACCCCCGGACGTGGAAGGTGTCGCGGTCCGTGGACTCGTGGGCCAGGAGCGCGAGCAGCTCCGCCGTCCTGCGTTCCCGGATCAGCTGCCACTTGACCCGCAGGTGCAGCGGCAGTCCGTCGAGGACCTCGGGGCCGACCGTGTCGGCGAAGGCGTTGGCGTGGGTGAGGAAGGCCTCGTGGAAGTCCTCGTCGCCCTCGGGGAGCGCCTCCATGAACAGCCAGAGGTCTCCCGAGAGCGCGTGCTCGTCGTAGCGCCGCTTCGCCTCGGGCATGTCGCGGTCGGCGAGGAAACGGCTCACCGTGGAGACCGCCGTGACCCGGTCGCGGATGCCCCGGGCCACCGCGCGCCGGGTGGTGATCGAGCCGTCGCGGTCCCGCCAGTGGTAGACCGGCTCCTCCACGACGTCGACGCTCCGCGCCAGGAAATGGGCCGGCAGGACCACCGCGATGTCCTCGTACAGGACACCCGTCGGGAAGGCGAAGGCGTGCTGGTCCCAGAAGGACCTGCGGAACACCTTGTTGCACGCGATGCGGTCGCCGAGCAGGACCCAGTCCCGGGTCACGTGGGTGGCCCGGCGGGACCTCTCCATCGGCCTGCGGAACATCGGGGACTGTTCGAGCAGCCCGTTCGCCCGGAGCCTGAGGACGTTGCCCGTCGCGAAGTCCGATCCGGAGGAGTCGAGTTCGCCGAGCATCCTGGCGAAGGCGCCCGGCGGCACGACGTCGTCGCTGTCCACGAACGTCAGGAACCCGGCGTCCGGGTGCGCCTGCCCGGCCCCCGCGTTGCGTGCCGCCCCGAGTCCCCCGTTCTTCTGCCGGATCAGCCGGAAGCGCGGGTCACGCCGGGAGAACTCCAGTGCCACGTCGGCACTTCCGTCCGTCGAGCCGTCGTCGACCATGACGACCTCCAGATCGGCCATGGTCTGTCCGGCGAGCGACTCCAGGCAGGCTCCGAGGTACTCCTCGACGTTGTAGAGCGGGACGACGACGGTGAGACGGGGTGCCATGACGCTGCGCACGATCCTTCCGGACGGACGAACATACTTCTCCTGGTGGAACGAGCCCCGTGCCAGGGAGGCACGGGGCTCGCGAAGGGTTACCGCCCACTCAGGGTTTGACGGCGATGCGGCCCTCGTCCATGCGCAGCAGCAGGAGCTGCTCGCCGGTCTCCTCCAGGAACTCGTCCACGGCCTGGCGCGATCCCTGCCAGTAGCCGTAGTCGTCGATCAGCAGGACACCGCCGCTCACCAGGCGGCCGTACAGGTGGTGCAGTTCGTGCTTGGTCGACGCGTACCAGTCGGTGTCCAGCCGGAGGATGGAGATCTGCTCCGGCGCACGCTCCGGGAGGGTGTCCTCGACCTTGCCCCGCACGTAGTGGACGCGGTCCTTCGGGTAGGGGACCCGCTCGAACCCGGCCTGTACGTCCTCCAGGGAGGCCACGGCCCAGATCGGCCGGTCCTTGCCCTGCGCGTCGAGCAGCTCCCGGGCCGGCCTGCCGTCCCGCCGCAGGTCCTCGGCGGTGGGCGGGGTCATGCCCTCGTACGTGTCGAAGAGGTAGAGGTCGCGGTCTGTCTCGCCGAGCGACAGGAGCGTCTTCGCGCAGGCCTGCATGGAACCGCCGCGCCAGACACCGCACTCGACGATGTCCCCCGGGATGCCGTGCCTGACGATGTGCCGGGTCGCGAGGACGAAGGCGTTGAGCCGCTCCGGCGAGGTCATCGTGTACGGCTTCACCGCACGGATGATGTCCTTCGCCTCGTCGTCGTAGTCCGCGGGCAGGGCAGGCGTCTTCGCCACGGCCGGCTTCGTCGCGACGGGCTTCACCACGGGCGGGGCCTGGGTGGCCGCCGGGGCGGACCGGGGAGCGGGCACGGTCGCACGCCTGAGCTGGTATCCGGTGAGTTGCTGAAGGACGCCGTTGACGGCGTTGCGCCAAGCCATGGGGCGGGACACTACGCACGCTTTGCGGCTCATGTCATCTTTCGTCAACCTGTAGTTGATGGGACCGTACGGCTGTCCGGTCGTCCGCACCGCTCCCGTCCGTCCAGCGGCCGGGGCAGCGGGATCCGGTCCACTCCCCCGGCCCGGTTGGCCCACCAGACCGCCGTCTCGCGCACGGCGAGGTCGGCCAGCGTGTTCTTCAGCCGGGTCACCGGCCGCCGGTCCGGCAGCGGGCGGCGGAAGACGCCCACCGAGTCGCCCCAGTAGGCGGCCTCGGAGTCGATGGAGGCGTAGTCGTGCCGGATCCCCCTGGCGGGCGGGAAGTCCGTGTACGCCTCGCGGAGTTCGAGCCGTGAGTGGGCGGCCATCGCGCGGAAGCCGTCGGGGTAGTAGCGCCAGCAGTCCTGTGCGTCGTGGGCGTGCCCGCGCGAGGGCGCGGTGATGAAGGCGTGACCGCCGGGCCTGAGCACGCGGGCGATCTCCATCATGGACACCCAGAAGAAGGGGATGTGCTCGAACGCCTGGCCGGACAGCACCACGTCGGCGCTCCGCGACTTCGCGGGGATCCGGTAGGGGCGGGTCATGACCGCGTCCACGTTGGGGCCGTCGAGGACGTCGACCCCGAGGTAGTCGACGTCGTGGCCGGCCAGCAGTCCGCGGTGGGTACGGGTCTGCTTCCCGGAGATCCGTGAGCCGAGGTCCACGACGCGGTGCCTGCGGTCCTTGGGCAGGTACTCCTCGATGCAGAGCTGCATCTGCTCGTAGGCGGACCGGTGCATGAGCTTCTCCCAACGTTGCCTGATGCGCGCGCTGTCGAGCACAACGACGGCGGCGTGCGGAGGGGTCGCCCCGTACGGGTGACCCGCTGTTCAGTCCGGGGCCACGGGGAAGATCCGCCGCACCACCCGCTCCGCCGCGTGCCCGTCGTCGTACGGGCAGAAGCGGTCGCGGAACGCGGCGCGCAGGGCGTCGGCCTCCGGGGACCGCCAGGCGCCGCCGCGCAGCACGCCGACGAGCTCGTCCTCGGTGGTGGCGACCGCGCCCGGGGTGTCGCCGGGGCGGCCGGACAGCAGGTCGACGTAGGTGCCCCGGGCGGCGCGGTAGGCCTCCCAGTCGGGTACGTAGGCGATGATCGGGCGGTCCAGACAGGCGTAGTCGAACATCAGGGACGAGTAGTCGGTGATCAGTGCGTCGGCGGCCAGGAAGAGCTCCTCGACGACGGGGTGCGCGGTGACGTCGACGATCCGGTCCCCCGCCGCCCCCGCCGAACGCCCGTAGAAGTAGTGGGCGCGCACCAGCAGCGTGAAGCCGGGACCCAGTTCACGGGTGAGGCGTTCCAGGTCGAGCCGGGGGACGAAACCCCTGCGGTAGTCGCGGTGGGTGGGCGCGTACAGCAGGACGGTCGCCCCGGGCGCGATGCCGAGTTCCGCGCGGATCTTGCCCGTCAGCTCGGGGGAGGCACCGCACAGGACGTCGTTGCGCGGGTAGCCGTAGGGCAGTTGCTCGTAGGCGGAGGGGTAGACCCGGTCCCAGACCTCGGTGCTGTGCGGGTTGGCGGAGAGGCTGAAGTCCCACTGGTCGGCGTGGGCGACGATCCGCTCGAAATCGACACCGCCGGTGAGGGCGGGGTACGGGAGCTGGTCCAGGCCCATGGTCTTCAACGGGGTCCCGTGGTGGGTCTGCAGATAGGTCTGGCCGGGCCGTTTGGTGAAGCCGCCGGGAAAGCTGGAGTTGTTGACGAGGTACGTCGCGGTGGCCATGGCCCGCCAGTAGGCGCGGGAGCCCTCGATGACGTACGGCATGCCGGGCGGCATCCGGTCGCGGTGGCGGGAGGAGACGACCCAGACGCCCCGGATGTGCGGGACCAGCTCGCGGGCCTTGGCGTGGACGGCGGCCGGATTGCAGGCGACGCCCCTGTTCCAGTACGCCCCGTAGACGGCGAGGCGGGGATCCAGCGGCCGGCGCAGGTCGGCGCGGTAGAGCACCCTCAGCACGCGGGCGCGCAGCGACTTCCGGCCCGCGCGCGCGACGGCTCGCGCCCGGGCACGCCCGGCGCGGACCGCCTCCCGGACCCGGTGGGAGAAGTAGCGGCCGGGGAGCCCCGCCGCCCGGAAGAAGGCGGCACGGTCACGCGGGGCGACACGGCCCCGGTCGTCGAGCACGGCCCTCAGGTGGGCGGCGCGCGCGGCCTCGACGCGCGGGTCGTCGCCGGTCTCGGCGGCGAGCCGCTCGTAGGCGCGGATGACCGCGAAGTGCGCGCGGCCCGGTGTCGTGGCCGTCGTGCCCGCGCGGCGCCGGCCGTGCCGTACGCAGATCCGGTCGAGTCCGGCGAGGGTGCCCGCGTCGGACGCCAGGAGGACCGCACGGTGGACGGGCACGACGTCGCCGTACGGGCCCTCGGTGAAGCGGAGCCGGTGGGCCTCCCAGAAGGCGCGGCGGAAGAGCTGGTTGCGGGCGGCCGGGAGGGCGGCGTCGCCCGGCTCGACCGTGCCCCACCAGTCGACCCGGTCGTGGCCCAGGCGCAGCACGTCGGGCGGGTCCTGCGGGAGCCGCGCACCGGCCGGGTCCTGCGGGAGCGGGTCACCGGCCCGGTCCTGCGGGGGCCGCGCGCCGCAGGGGCCGTCCGACAACCGCGCGGAGATCTCCGCCACCGCTCCGGGAAGGAGCACGTCGTCCCCGTCGAGGAAGAGCAGATAGGCGCCACGCGCCGCCGCCGCACCGGCGTTCCTCGCCGCGCCGGTGTCCCAGGGGCCGTCGAGGACCAGCACGCGCACCCGGGGGTCCCGCTCGGCGGTCTCCCGCGCGACGGCGAGCTCCAGCGGGCTGTCGGGCGTGCAGACGGCGATCAGCTCGGGCTCCGCCTCCCCGGCCGGCCCCTGCCCGGTCACGGACTCCAGGGCCGCCCGCAGGTACCCCTGAACGCGGTGGGCGGGCACGACGACACTGAGGAGCATGGCAGCCGAGCGTAACGGGGGCCCCGCCGCCCGCCCTAGCGATCTTCACCCGTTCGGGTCAGCCGCGTGACCCGCGGCGCTCGCCCGGGTTGATCCGTACATGAAGCCACTCCTCAGCGTCGTCGTCCCCGTGCACAACGTCGAGGACTACCTGGCGGAGTGTCTCGACTCGCTGGCCGGGCAGTCCCTCGACGCCATCGAGGTAGTGATGGTCGACGACGGCTCGACCGACGGGAGCCGCCGGATCGCCGAGGAGTTCGCCGCCCGGGACGACCGCTTCCGCTGCGTCCACCAGCCCAACGCGGGGCTCGGCGCCGCCCGGAACACGGGGGTCGCCCGCACCACCCCCGGCGTCCCGTACCTCGCGTTCGCCGACAGCGACGACGTCCTCGTCCGTGACGCGTACGCACGGATGCTGGCGTCCCTGGAGTCGACGGGTTCCGACCTGGTGACGGGCAACGTGTGGCGGCTCACCGGGCAGAAACGGCAACAGGCCTGGCAGTACCGCTGGCTGACCGGCGACCGCCTCCGCACCCACATCACCCGCGACGCCCGGCTCCTCTCGGACCGCGTCGCGTGGAACAAGGTGTTCCGGCGCTCCTTCTGGGACCGGCACGCCTTCTCCTTCCCGGTGGGCAGGCTCTACGAGGACACCCCGGTGATGATCCCGGCGCACTACCTCGCCGGGTCGGTGGACGTGCTGCACGAGCACGTCTACCACTGGCGGGTCAGGGAGGGCTCGATCACCCGGCGGCGCACGGACGTGCGGGGCGTGCGGGACCGGATCGCCGCCTGCGAACAGGTCAGCGCGTTCCTCTCGGACCGCGGCGCCGACCAGCGGCTGCGCTACGACGTCTCGTGCCTGCGCGACGACTTCGTGTACTTCCTGGAAGGTCTGCCGATGGGCGGCCCCGCGTACCGTTCCGCGTTCATGACGGACGCGGGCGCGTTCGTCGACCGGGCGGGCGACGCGGCCCTGGCCGGGCTGCCGGCCCCGGCACGCATCCGCTGGCAGCTGGTGCGGGAGCGCAGGGTCCACGAACTGCTGGCCGTCCTGGAGTTCGAACGGGCCAACGGGGCGGGCACGTTCGCCGTGGCGGGTCCGCCGGGCAGACGGCGGGCCGTGCACCCCCGGGTGGCGGACGGCAGGAGCGTCTCGGCGCGCCTGGGCAAGGGCGATCTCCCGGCCGTGGCACGGCTGGTGGACTCGTCATGGGCCGACGACGGCACCCTGCGGCTGCGCGGGTACGCGTACGTCCGCAACCTCCCGGCCGAGTCGGCCCGGCAGTCCCTGAAGGGCGCCCTGGTGCGGGAGGCGGTGGGCGGGCGGATGCGGCCCGTTCCCGTGCGCACGGTCCGGACCGAGCGGGCAACCGCCGACTCCGGGCAGGAGCTGCACCGTTACGACCACGCGGGCTTCGAGATGGTCCTCGACCCCGGACGGCTGGGGCCGGGCCGCTGGCTGGTGGGGGTGGTGGTCGCGGGCCACGGCGTCGTACGGCGGGCCGCCCTGCGCGCGGTGGAGGCGGCCTCGGCACAGCCCGTGGTGCGGGACCTGGGCGGGGGCCTGCGCGCGGTGCTCGGTTACCGGGACGGCCGGCTGGAGCTGACCGTGACCAGACCGGCCGCGATGACCACCGGCCACGACCGCGGCCGGGACGTGCTGGAACTGACCGGCCGGCTGTACGCGGACGTCCGGCCGTCCGCACTCGTGCTGGCCCGTGACGGGTCCGAGGACGTCGTCTGCCCGGTGCGGTGCGACGACGGCGGTGGCGGTGGCCGCGGGGACCGGGACGGCGGCGGGGCCGGTTTCGGCGTGCGGCTCCCGCTCGACGCGCTCGCGGCAGGTTCCGTTCCGGGGCAGGACCGGTGGCGGGCGGCGCTCGTGGCCGACGGTGTCCGCGTGCCGCTCGCCGCCGGGCCGGACCTGCCGCCCCCCGCCTTCGCCGACGCCGAGGGCAACCTGGTGGTGGACCTGACGGACGAGCCGTACGTGGACCGCGCCGGGGCCACCGCGGACGGTGGGCTGCGCATCCACGGGGCCGGGACCGGCACGCTCGAACTGCGGCACGCCACCCTCGGCTGGACGGTGCCCGTCCCCGTCTCGCGGCAGAAGTCCGTCGAGCGGCACGCTCCCGCCGGACGGCGGGAGCAGCGCTTCGCGGCCGTGCTCGCCCGGCCGCCCCGCGAAGGTGACTGGGAGGTGTTCCTGGGCGGCCGGCCGGTGAGGGTGGAGACGGCGCTCTCCGCGCTCCTGCCCCTGGGCCCCGCGGGGTCCGGATTCCGCCTCGACCGCCGTCACGGCGACCGGCTGACCGTGCACGGCGCCTCTCCGCTCGGCGACGCGGAGCGGAGCGCGTACCAGCAGGGCCGGCTGCGGACGGCGCACTTCCCCGCGCAGCGCCGGCTCGCGCTCCGGGACGCCGTGCTCCACGTCGGGGACGGTCCCGTGCGCGCGGTGCACACCGAACTCGTACGCCGGAGCACGGACGCCGAACTGCTCTGGGTCACCGACGGGTCCGCGGGCGCCGCGGCGTCCGTCCCGCCCACCGCCGTCCCCGTCGTGGCGCACAGCACCGCCTGGTACGAGGCGCTGGCGCGGTCCCGCCGGATCGTCGTGTCCGGCCATCTGCCCGCATGGTTCGAGCGCCGCCCGGACCAGTCGGTCGTGCAGATCTGGCACGGTGCCCCGCTCGGCCGGTTCGGCCTGGACCTCACCGGCTCCCTGTACGCCGACCACCAGGACCTCGCCACACTGGCCCACCGCTCCGCCCAGTGGTCGGTCCTGGTCTCCCCGGGCGCCTTCGCCACCCCGCACCTGCGCCGCGCCCTGGCCTACCGGGGCGAGGTTCTGGAGGCGGGTTCACCGGCCGACGACCTGCTGTTCGCCCCCGGCCGGGACAAGACGGCCGAACGGGTACGCCGGCAGCTGGGCGTCCCCGACGGCCACCGGGTGGTGCTGTACGCGCCGACGTACCGCGACCATCTCGCGCACGCCCCGGCCGACGTCCCCCTCGGCCAGGCGCCGCTGTACCGCTGGGACCCCGCGCTCGACCTGCTCGCGCTGACACGCTCGCTGGACCGGCGCACCACCGTGCTGGTCCGCAGGCATCCGCGGGTGACGGGCAGCGTCCCGGCCCACCCCGCGCTGCGTGACGTGTCCGCGCACCCGGACGCCACCGAGCTCCTGCTGATCGCCGACGTGCTGCTCACCGACTACTCGGGCCTCGTGTTCGGCTTCGCGCACACGGGCCGCCCGATGCTCTTCCACACCTACGACCTGGAGCACTACCGGGACACGGTGCGCGGTTTCTGCCTGGACTTCGAGACCCGGGCTCCGGGACCGCTGCTCGTGACCACCCAGGAGGTGGCCCAGGCCCTGCGGACTACTCCGGCGTCCGCGGCGCTGCACGCGGAGGCCTACGAGAGCTTCCGGCGGGACCATCGCGGTCCGGCCGACGGCGGGGCGGCCCGCCGTGTGGTGGACCGTCTGCTCGACGGGCCCCCCGGCCCCGCGTAGCGCGGCCCCGGCCCCGCGCAGTGCGAGCGCCCGGGCGTCAGGCCTTGAGCGCCCGGACCGCCGACGCCGCGAGGTCGTCCAGGTATCCCTTGGGCAGGTCGCCCCGGACCACGACGAGCCGCCAGTACAGCGGCCCGACGATCAGGTCCAGCGCCCGGTCGGGGTCACTGCCCTCGGGCAGCTCGCCCCGCGCCACCGCGGCCCGTACGACCACGGCGGCCACCCCCTTCTGCTGGTCGAGCAGGGCGGCCTTGATGCCGTCGGAGATCTCCGGGTTGCGGGCCGCCTCGACCAGCAGGTCGGGGATCACCTGGGAGGCCACGGGGTGGCGGAGGGCGTACGCGGCCAGTTCGAGGACGGCGCGCACATCGCCGTGGAGCGAACCCGTCGCAGGTGCGGGCATGCCCTGCGCGGCGACCGCCGCGACCAGGTCCAGGACGAGATGGAGCTTGGACTTCCAGCGGCGGTAGACGGCGGTCTTGCCCACCCCCGCGCGCCGGGCGATGCCCTCGATCGACATCCGCGCGAAGCCCACGGCGGCCAGTTCCTCGAAGACGGCGCCGCGGATCGCGTCGGTGACGTCCTCGCGCAGCACCGCGGCACCTGCCGGGGTGCGGCGCCCGGTTCGCCGTTCGGTGGTCATGGCCCGAATGATAGACCGTAACGACGAAACGGTTGCGTTGCGACGTACAAACGTCCTACTGTCAGCGTTGCGACGATACGGTGCCGTCCCATCGACCCGAATCTCTGCGCACCGACACCCCCGACCCCCCTGTCGAAAGCGATCGTGGTGAGCCAGACAGCAGCCCCGCCGGCCCCGGTGGACACCGCATCAACCGCCCTCCTCCCCGTGTACGAACCCGGCGAGCTGGCCGCGCTCGCGGCCCGGCACGGACTGACCGTGAGCGGGGCACGGCCGACGCTCGGCGCGTACGTCCGGCAGCTCTGGGGGCGCAGGCACTTCATCACGGCCTTCGCCACGGCGAAGCTGACGGCGCAGTACAGCCAGGCGAAGCTCGGCCAGATCTGGCAGATCATGACCCCGCTGCTCAACGCGACGGTCTACTACTTCATCTTCGGCGTCCTGATGAACACCAAGCACGGAGTCCCCGACTACGTGCCCTTCCTCGTCACCGGCGTCTTCATCTGGACCTTCACCGCCAGCTCGATCACCGCCGGCACCCGGGCCATCAGCGGCAACACCGGCCTCGTCCGGGCCCTGCACTTCCCCCGGGCGTCCCTGCCGATCGCCCTGGCCATCCAGCAGCTCCAGCAGCTGCTGTTCTCCCTGGGCGCGCTGACGCTGATCCTGCTGGTGTTCGGCCAGTACCCGCAGCCCTCCTGGCTGCTGGCGATCCCCGCGCTCACGCTCCAGGCCCTGTTCAACACCGGGCTCTCGATGGTGATGGCCCGGCTGGCGGCCAAGACCCCGGACATCGCGCAGCTGACCCCCTTCATCCTGCGCACCTGGATGTACGCGTCCGGCGTCATGTGGAGCCTGGACACCCTGCTCTCGGGGGACCGCGTCCCGCGGCTCGTCCTGCTGGCACTGGAGTGCAACCCGGCGGCCGTCTACATCGACCTGATGCGCTACGCCCTGATCGACAGCTTCTCCGGCACGCAGCTGCCCCCGCACGTGTGGGCCGTCGCCACCGGCTGGGCGCTGGTCTGCGGCGTCGGCGGGTTCGTGTACTTCTGGAAGGCCGAGGAGAGGTACGGACGTGGCTGACACCGCCGACACCCGGGTACCCACCGTCGTCGTCGACGACGTCCACATCACCTACACCGTGAACGGCGCGCGCACCGGAAGGGGCAGCGCCACCTCCGCCCTGAACAGGATCGTGTCGCGCCGCCAGCCCCGGGGCGCCCGCCAGGTGCACGCGGTGAAGGGCGTCAGCTTCGCCGCGTACAAGGGCGAGGCCATCGGCCTGATCGGCTCCAACGGATCCGGGAAGTCGACGCTGCTCAAAGCGATCGCGGGACTGCTGCCCCCGTCGCAGGGCCGTGTCCACACCCAGGGCCAGCCCTCGCTGCTCGGCGTGAACGCCGCCCTGATGAGCGACCTGACCGGCGAGCGCAACGTCGTGCTCGGCGGCCTGGCCATGGGCATGACGCGCGAGCAGATCCGCGAGCGCTACCAGGACATCGTCGACTTCTCCGGGATCAACGAGAAGGGCGACTTCATCACCCTGCCCATGCGGACCTACTCCTCGGGCATGGGGGCCAGGCTGCGCTTCTCCATCGCCGCCGCCAAGAGCCATGACGTCCTGCTGATCGACGAGGCGCTGTCCACCGGCGACGCGAAGTTCCAGCGGCGCAGCAAGGACCGGATCATGGAGCTCCGCGAGGAGGCCGGCACGGTGTTCCTGGTCAGCCACAGCAACCGGTCGATCACCGAGACCTGCGACCGGGCGATCTGGCTGGAGGCGGGCACCCTGCGGATGGACGGTCCGGCCAAGGACGTCGTCGCCGCGTACGAGGAGTTCACCGGGCCCGCGAAGCCCCGTAAGAAATGACGCGATGACGTCATGAAGCCGTCCGCCGGACGGGCCGATGGCCCGTCCGGCGGACGGCTTTCGTCGCGGCCCGTCCGGCCGCGCCGGGTCAGGCGTGCGTACGCAGCAGGGTACGCATCGTCCGCATGGCCACCGACAGGTTGGCCAGGTCGAAGGACTCCGAGCTCCGGATCTCCTCCAGGGTGGCGCGCGAACGCGCCAGGATCGCCGCGTTCTTCTCCTCCCAGGCCGTGAACCGCTGCTCCGGCGACGAGGTCCCGTCGCCGACGGACAGGACGTCCGACGTGAGCGCGGCGTGCGCGGCGTACAGGTCCTCACGGATGGAGGCACGGGCCATGGACTGCCAGCGGTCGGCCCGCGGCAGCTCGATGATCCGGTCCATCAGCTGGGTGATGCCCAGCCGGTCCGCGAGGTCGTAGTACACCTCGGCGACGGCCAGCGGGTCCTTGTCCGTACGGTCCGCGATGGCCACGATGTCCAGCGCCGGGAACGCCGAGGAGAATCCGGCCACCCGCACCGCCAGCTCGTCCGGCACACCCACCGAGGTGAGCTCGTCGAGGATCGACCGGTACCAGTCGGCGTCCGCGCCCTTGAGCAGCTTGGGCAGCTCGTTCCAGACGCGCTCGACGCCCTCGCGGAAGAACCCGATGGTCTCCGCGATCCCGACCGGCTGCGGCCGGTTGCCGAGGAGCCAGCGCGAACCGCGCTCGACGAGCCGGCGCGAGTGCAGCCTGATCCGGGTCTGCACATCGGCCGCCACCGTGTTGTCGAGCGCCTCGACGGCGTCCCACACGGCGGACAGCCCGAAGATCTCACGGGCGGCGTACTGGGCCCGC
>Ga0164308_10000198_pt1 | contig 32291 bp, 24 predicted proteins | sample Whisoiple_246_MG_FD_109983 | JGI IMG/M metagenome (GOLD analysis project Ga0164308, IMG submission 109983) | Soil microbial communities amended with fresh organic matter from upstate New York, USA - Whitman soil sample_246_MG | ecosystem: Environmental > Terrestrial > Soil > Unclassified >... | reverse complement strand
CGCCAGCGCGGGCCCGAAGCTCACGTCGGGCTTGGGGTGGAAGCCTTCGGTGTACGCAGTGCGCACGCCAGCGCGCCGTACGACGCGCGGCAGCTCACGCAGGAGGTCCAGGTGGCCGATCAGCGCCGCTGGGCCGGTCTTCTCGAAGCGGAGGCGCAAGCGGACGGGCGGGCTGCCGGGACGCGCCGGACGGTACATCTCGGGGCGCGGGCGGGGTGCCTTCGGCGGGGCCGTCTTGGGCAGCAGGATGGTCCCGGTGGGCTCAGGCACGATGGCGGCCGGATCACCGACGGCGGGAGAGCTGGGAGCGGCGCCCGCAGCACCGACAGCTGGGCGCGGTGCGGTGACGACAGGCAGCATCGCCCGCTGTCCCACGGCGGTGGCGCCCATCTCACCGAGAAAACGAATGCGCTCACTCTTCATGCGGCCAAGGTCGCAGGCGATGCCGCAGTCGTAGCAAACGAGCTTTCGCGCATCGGCCGCCGCATCCACCGTGTTCGTGTGGTGGATGAACATGCCGCGCGCCTTGCCGCAGGGCGGGCTCAAGCGGCTCTGCAGGGCTTTGCGGTACTCACGGGCCAAAAACCCGTCTTCGAGGCCAATGTCGAGGTGGTCCCAGGGCAGGCGTGCCGAAAGGGGCAGCGTGTCGAGGAACGGGGCGCGCTCGATGCCGTGCTCGAGGAACGCTTGGTCCCAGGCGGCTTCCTTGTAGTGGTCGTCCCAGGAGTCGAAGCACGCGCCCTTCTGGTACGCCGTCTCGATGACGTCGGCGACGCGACGATCGCCCCGAGCCAGGACGCCTTCGAGCTCGCTGGCGGTGCTGTCGTGCAGGCGCAGCGTGATGCCCTTCTTGCCGCGGAGCTCCGCTTTGAGCAGGCCCTGCTTGCGCCGAACCTCCTCGCGGTCGTCCATTCTGCACCACTGGAAGGGCGTGTGGGGCTTGGGCACGTGGACCGAGACGCTGACGGTGACGTTCGGCCGCTTTCCGACCCGGCGGCCCACGGCCAGGGCATTTCGCCCAACGTCCGCGATGCCGAGCACGTCCTCGTCGGTCTCCGTCGGCAACCCGAGGATGAAATAGAGCTTCATCTTGTCGAAGCCGCGGGAGAACACGCGCTCCGCCGTTTCGAGCAGCTGCTCCTCGGTGACGTTCTTGTTGATGACGTCGCGCATGCGCTGCGTGCCAGCTTCCGGCGCAAACGTCAGCCCGGAGGCGCGCACCTTGCGCATGTCGTCGAGCAGCTCTTCCGCCAGGCCATAGGCACGCAGGCTGGCCACGCTCAGGCTCACCCGCTCGGGCGCCGTCTTTTCGACCAGCTTCTTGATGAGCGGCGAGATGCAAGACACGTCCGCGGTGGACAGCGCCGTCAGGCTGACTTCGTCCTGCCCGCTCTTCTCGATGGCGCGCAGCACCGTATCGACCACTTCCTGCGGGTCGCGCTCGCGCACGGGGCGGTAGATCATGCCGGCCTGGCAGAAGCGGCAGCCTTCGGTGCAGCCGCGCGCCACCTCGATGCTCATGCGATCGAAGATCGCCTCGGGCCCGCCGACGGGGAACGTATCGGGGAAGGGGAATTTGCTGAGATCCGGCACCAGGCGGCGCTCGATCGGAAACGGCGGCAGGCGGCCCTGATGGTCGCGCTCGGTCGGCTTCGAGACGACGTGAAAGCCCGTATCCGCGTCGATTTCCGTACCATACAGCGACGGCACGTAGACGCCGGTGATCTGCGCCAGATCTTCGAGCCGCTGACGCCGCGTCTTGCCGGCGCGCTTGCCGTCGGTCCAGGACAGGACCATCTCCTGGGCCGCTTCCTCGCCGTCGCCGACCAGGATGGCGTCGAAGAACGGCGCCATGGCCTCGGCATGCGTGGCCACTGGTCCGCCAGCAACGACCAAGGGGTCCGCCTCACTCCGAGCAGCAGAGCGCAACGGGATGCCGCCCCGATCGATCATCAAGAGCACGTTGGTGAACGTGAGCTCGAACTGGAGCGAGAAGCCGACCATGTCGAACTCCGAGAGCGCACGCACGCTCTCCAAGCTGGCGATCGGCAGCTTGCGCTCGGCCAGCTTGCCGAGCATGTCGACGTACGGCGTGTAGCAGCGCTCGGCCAGAATGCGCGGATCGGCGTTCAGCAGGTTGTAGAGGATGCGGTAGCCGAGGTGGCTCATGCCGATGTCGTAGACGTCGGGAAAAGCCAGGCAGACGCGCGCCTCCACGCTGTCCCAGTCCTTCTTGATCGCACCGTGCTCGGCCCCGATGTAGCGGGCGGGCTTGTTCACCTCCTGGAGGAAGGAAGCGTAGGGGTGTGCGAAGAGGTCCATGGGAAAGTCGGAACGGCGGGCGGGCAGGGGTTCTGACTGCCGGGGGCGGGCGTGTCAACGCGCGGGGCGCGGACGCCGGGGCGCCATGTGGCGGGAGACCGCTCCGCCGAACCCCGAAAAAATTGTTAGCATGCTAACGACTTCCGAAGGCCTGGAGGAGCAGGGCGGCGGACGGCGATCTCATGATAGGGTGCCGCGGCCTATGTCACTTCCACTGCGTGCTTCATCAACTTGGCTATTCGCCATCGCAATGCTCCTCACGTTCGGTGCCTGTTCGGGGACCACGACGGGCCTCATCTGTGGCGAGGGGACCGTGGAAGAAGACGGCCAATGCGTCGTCGAGAATGGCGGCTCCGGTGGTGACGAAGGCTCCGGCGGCGATGACTCCGACGGTGATGGTGGAACGGAGGGCGACGGAGGCTCCGAAGGCGACGGAGGCTCCGAAGGTGATGGTGGAACGGAGGGCGACGGAGGCTCCGAAGGCGACGGAGGCTCCGAAGGTGATGGAGGCTCCGAAGGCGACGGAGGCAGCGGAGGGTCGGGTGGCACGGGCGGTGCTGGTGGATCCGGTGGTACCGGTGGCGGTGGATCGGGCCAGCTGATCTCCACGCCCCAGAATTGCGGATCGCGGGACGTGGCGGGAGCCACAGTCGTCTACGGGATCATCAGCACCGACACCACATGGTCGGGCCTGATTCACGTCGTGTCGGACGTCTCGGTGCAGAACGAGGCCACGCTGACCATCCTGCCAGGGACCAAGGTCATCGTTGGAAATGAGGTCGAGATCCTGTTCGGCTGGGAGGGCAGCGCGCCGACCCTCATCGCCAAGGGCACCGTCGGTGCGCCCATCCGTTTCTGCGGCGAGGCGGCTGGTGCAGGTTACTGGAAGCACCTGCGGACGAACGCGAACGTCACACCCGACAGCATCCTCGAAAACGTGCTCATCTCGGGCGCTGGCTCGTTGGACGCGGACGCCGAAGCGGCCTTGCACCTGGAAGGCCTCGTCACCTTGCGCGGGGTGCAGGTTCAGGATGCTCAGGCTCCAGGCATCCGCGTGACCGACTTCGGCGACGACAGCGACACGGTGGACGTCGAGTCGACAAGCAGCATCGTAGCCGACCTCCATGGTCCGGCCGCAATGACATGGCCCGAAAACTCGACCGTTTCCAGCAGTGGATCGAACCCGGTGATCCGCATCCACGACGCAGTGTTCGATCGCGACATCACACTCCGCAATCTGGGTGTCATGTATGACGCCATCACGTCTTGGGCGGCAGTCGACAACGAGGACGCGACCATCGTCCTCGAGGCGGGTGTCAGCTATCGATCCCTTGGTTTCCAGTTCGGCTTCGCGCAGGTGCTCGCACAGGGAACAACGAGCGATCCAGTCCGCTTGCTCTGCCCCGTTTCAGTACCGAATTGCGCCGGCCAAATCGGGATCTCGTCGACGGATCCGAGTGAATGGTCCTACGTGGAAGTGGAAGGGGACTACACGCTAGGTCTGCAGGGCGCGGGACCGGTGCTGATCCGAGGCATGCAAGCGCACGCCCTGGGCGTGAACGGTGGTTCCTCCTTGGCCGAGGGCTCGGAAGACATCACGGTCGCGGACCTCTACGTCCTCGATTGCCACATGTTGGCCAGCCTCCAGCCGATTGTTCTCGCGGCAAACGTCTATCTCGCAAGCGACAGCTCCATCGGCGCTGGCGAGAGCTGCACGCTCGCAGCCTTCAACCCATCGGGGATCAGGACCCCGTATTACACGGGCGCTTTCGTCGTGGAAAGCGGCGGCGAGCTGACGATCGATGCCGGGCTGGATGTGCACATCGACAACAAGATCGAGGTCGAGGACGGCGGCAGCTTCTCCATCCTCGGCACCGCGGACCAGCAGGTCTACTTGACGGGATACAACTACTGGAGTGGCCTGCGCCTCTGGTCCGACGATGTCACGATCGAGTACATGGTGCTCGAGGCCAGCGAGCTGGAAGAGAACGCTCCCTGTGCCGCAGCGGTCGTCGCCGCGCAGCCCTTCGATATGCTCGTCTCCTTCATCACAGGCGTCGCTCCGCTGACGGCCCTGTGCATTTCGAGCACCGACACCACCGACTACGAGCTGACCAACTCCCTGATGGGCCAAGACGACGAGGGCGAATGGAACGCCCCGCCGATCACGTTCGTGCCGTAGGACCGTTCAAATACCCCGCGCAGAGCCGCATCAGCTCTCGAACCAGCGTGCCGTCGGCGAGCGTTTCCGGCCGTTCGAACAGGGCTGCATGAATGCTCGCCTCGATGGCGCTGCCGATGAGCAGCGCCGCGAACGCTGGCTCGACGCCCGCGCCGAGCTCGCCCTTGCGCTGCACCAAGAAGTCGCGGAGCAGCGCGCGGCCCTCGGCAGCCACCGCACGAATCTTGTCGTGCTGCCCGAGCTCCGGCACGTAGCGCAGCATCCAGCGGTAGAGACCAGGGTTCCGCGCGTGGCGCCCCACGAGCTCGCTCACCGCCCGCTCCAGCGCCCCGAGCAACGATAGCTCGCGCGCCTCGTCGAACACCGTGCGTAGATGCGCCAAATCGCCTCGCGCCTCGCGCTCGATCAGCGCCGCCAGGAGCGATGCCTTGCCGGGGAAGTACTGGCAGAGCGAGCCGATGCTGACCCCGGCCACCTCGGCGATGCGGTTGGTGGTGGCTTGGTCCAGACCCACCTGGCCCACCGCCGCGGGAGACTTGGCAATCTTCAACGATGAGTGTGTGAACGAGGACAGCGCTCTGCTCATCGATGGCACCAAATACGAGTTCCTGCAGACGTGCACATGGTCGCGCATCGATCTCGAGACAGGCCTCTGGCAACCCCCCGCAAACTACGCGCGCCTGCGGATCCCCGGCAACGGCAGTGACTTCGGCCGTGGCGTGGACCCCGAGGGACACAGCGACGGCACCGTGGTCATCCGCTCATTTTTGGACTCGGGACCCGACGAGACACCGTCCGTGTTCGATCGAGCGCCCTTGCAAGTCGGCACCGGCGAAGAGACGCAGGTGAACACCTTCTCAGCCACTGGTGAGCTACTCTGGAACTTCACGTGCCGGGACGTGCCGGAGCAAGGCTCGACCGGGCCCCAGGCCGCGGCTCTGAGCGCGTACAACATGGGCGCTGGCAACGCGTACCTGGTCGGTTTCCATCGTGGGTTGCTCGATTGCTCCGGGATCCAACTGCCAGCCTGCGACAGCGAGGATGGGGAATGTCCCTTCGCCTGGCGCGTCTCGAACGGAGTGATTGGCACCAGCTACGATTTCGACACCTCGAGCGTGACCCCGCGAGGTTCAGAGGGGTTGGTCAGCACTCCCGACGAATATCCCGTGACTGCCGTGACCGCCCTCGACGCGGCCGGGGAGCTCGACTGGAGCTTCTCGAACTTCACCTATCCCATCTTGGATTCGCACGGCGACGGGACCTACTTTGCTCTGCTCAGCTACGACCTCGATTTCCCGGGCGAAGGGGAGCTGATCGTGCTCGATGAGCTCTCGGGTGAGGAGATCATGCGCGTGTCCGGCGTCCATGCGAGCCAGGTGGTGGTCGGCGCGGGCGTTGTCTGGATCCTGTACGGGTACTCGGTCGGGGGCGATTTCAGCGTCGGTGTGTTCGACGCGGCCACGGGCGACGAGCTCGGGGCCTTCGGACTGGATACCTTCGCCGAGCTGCACGGCGTGGCGGAGGACGGCGGGCTGTTCATCGAAGTGGGAGGGGTCCTGCAGAAGCGACACCTGGCGAGGGACTAGTCGAGCCACGGGCGGGCCTGGCAGCCGCTGCAGCGGCCCCCGGAAAAATCCAACTTGCCCGCCGCGGGCCGTTGCGATACCGCGCCTTCCGCCATGTTCGAAAGCGTCGCTCTCGCACCACCCGATCCCATTCTCGGCATCACCGAGTCCTTCAACAAGGACGAGCGCGGGACCAAGATCAACTTGTCGGTCGGCGTCTACAAGGACGCGTCGGGCGCGACGCCCGTGCTCCCGAGCGTGAAGGAAGCCGAGAAGCGCCTGCTCGCGAGCGAGAAGAGCAAGGGCTACAAGCCCATCGACGGCGACCCCGCTTACGGCAAGGCCGTGCGCGAGCTCTTGTTCGGCAAGCAGAGCCCGCTCGTCGCCCCCGGCGGCCGCGCTGCCACCTGTCACACCCCCGGCGGCACCGGCGGCCTGCGTTTGGCTGCGGACTTCCTCGCCACCAAGGCCGGCGCCAAGCGCATTTGGATGAGCGATCCGACCTGGGAGAACCACCAGGCCATCTTCCGCGCCGCTGGCTTCGAGGTAGAGAAATACGGCTACTATTCGGCGGCCAGCCACGGCCTCGACTTCACCGCCATGAAGGAGTCGCTCGGCCAGGTGAAGGCTGGGGACGTCGTGCTCCTGCACGCCTGCTGTCACAACCCGACCGGCGTCGACCCGACCGTGGCCCAGTGGCGCGAGATCGCGGACCTGCTCGCCCTGCGGGGCGCCCTGCCGCTGGTCGATTTCGCCTACCAAGGCTTCGGCGTCGGTCTGGAAGAGGACGCGGAGAGCGTGCGCATCCTGGAGGCGAAGTTCGACGAGCTGCTCGTCTGCTCGAGCTTCTCCAAGAACTTTGGCCTCTACAACGAGCGCACCGGTGCTCTCACCATCAAGGCCGGCTCACCCGAGGCCTGCTCGGCCTCGCTCAGCCAGCTCAAGATCTGCGCACGCGTGAACTACTCGAACCCGCCGGCCCACGGCGGCGCCATCGTCTCGACCATCCTGACCGATGCCGACCTGCGCAAGCAGTGGGAGGGCGAGGTCACCGAGATGCGCGCGCGCATCCAGTCCATGCGCGACGCGTTCGTGGCCGGCCTGGCAGCCGCCGGCACCAAGCAAGACTTCTCCTTCATCTCGAAGCAAAAGGGCATGTTCAGCTTCTCGGGGCTGAGCAAGGACCAGGTGGAACGTCTGAAGGCGGAGTTCGGCATCTACATCGTCGGCTCGGGCCGCCTGAACGTGGCCGGCATGACGCAAGGCAACATGGCGGCGCTCTGCAAGGCCGTCGTGGCAGTGCTCTAAGCGGATATCTCGCGAGCAAACATGGCGGAAACCATCTTCTCGAAGATCCTGCGGGGCGAGATCCCGTGCCACAAGGTGTACGAGGACGAGCACGTGCTCGCCTTCCTCGACATCAATCCGCTGGCTCGGGGTCACATCTTGGTGATCCCCAAACAAGAGGTGGCCACGCTGGCGGAGCTCTCGGACGATGCGGCTGCTGCCATCGGGCGCGTGCTGCCGCGCCTCTGCCGCGCGGTCGTGAAGGTGAGCGGCGCGGTGGACTACAACGTCTTGCAGAACAACGGCGCCCCCGCCCACCAAGCGGTGATGCACGTCCATTTCCACATCATCCCCAAGCCCAACCAAACAGCGGGCCTGGGCGTCCAGTGGCCGTCGAGCGCGCTGGCGAAGGAAGATGCGCCCCGTTTGGCCAGCGAATTGCGCGCAGCCATCGAAGGTGCCTGAATCAGGCCCCCCTCGATGGCCGACACCAAACCGACGACCGTCTACACCGACGGCGCATGCAGCGGGAATCCGGGTCCGGGTGGCTGGGCCTGGGCCATCCCGGGCGGACGCTTTCGCAGTGGCGCCGATCCTGCGACCACCAATCAGCGCATGGAGATCATGGCGGCGCTCGACGCGGTGCGGCAGCTCGAGGGACCGCTGCTCGTGGTCAGCGACAGCACCTACGTCGTGAACTGTTTCAAGGATCGCTGGCATGTGGGCTGGAAGAGCCGCGGCTGGACCAACTCCAAGAAGCAGCCGGTCGCCAATCGTGACCTGTGGGAGCCGCTGATTGAGCTCGTGCTCGCCCGCAAGACGGTTCGCTTCGAGTGGGTCAAGGGACACAGTGGGGATCCGATGAACGACCTGGTCGATCGCCTGGCCGTCAAGGCGACGCAGAGCGGCCGCGGTGAGGAGGGCAGCCTGTGACTGGCCCGCTGGACGCATTTCCTCCGGGGCCTCTGCCGATCCCGCCGCTCGCGGCGCCCGCTGGTGCAGCCCCCTTCGTGTGGCGCATCCCGGGCTCCAAGAGCATCACCAATCGCGCGCTGCCCTTGGCCGCCCTGTCCGAGGGCACCACGGTGCTGACCGGCGTCTTGCATAGCGACGACACGCAGCACATGCGCCGCGCGCTCGAAGCACTCGGCGTCTTGATCGAGGACGTGGACGCGACGACGCTCCGCGTTCAGGGCGGTCTGAGTCGCCTGCGGGCGCCCAAAGAGCCGCTTTTCATCGGCAACTCCGGGACCACCGTGCGCTTCCTGACTGCGCTGGCAGCACTGGTACCCGGGCCGGTCACCCTCGTCGGCGACGAGCACATGGCAAAGCGCCCGATCTCCGATTTGGTCGATGGGATGCGGCAGCTCGGCGTGCGCGTGGACTGTGAGACGGGCTGTCCACCCCTGACCATTCACGGTGGTCAGCTGCGGGGCGGCACGGTCGTCATGCGGGGCGACAAGTCGAGTCAGTATTTCTCGGCCCTGCTCATGGTGGCGCCGTGCGCAGAGGGCCCGCTCCGGCTCGAAGTGGAGGGCAGTCTGGTCAGCCGGCCCTACGTCGACATCACGCTCAGCATGATGCGTGCCTTCGGCGGGAGCGTGCAGGCGACGGCAGAGAGCTTCGACATCGTCCCCCGGCGCGGCGGCTACGCGCCCCGGCAGTACGCGATCGAACCAGACGCCTCCTCGGCCAGTTATGCGTTCGCCTGCGCCGCGGCGACCGGTCTGTCGATCACCGTGCCAGACCTCGGGCTCGGTGCCTTGCAGGGCGACTACGCATTCGTGGACTTGCTCGAACAGGCGGGAGCTGAGGTGACCCGAGCGCCGGACGCGACCACCGTGCGCGGCAACGGGCGCCTGCGTGGCCTCGACGTCGACATGCACCACATCTCCGACACGGTGATGACTCTGGCGGCGCTGGCGCCGCTTTCCGATGGCCCAACGAAGATCCGAAACGTGGAGAACATTCGCATCAAAGAGACCGACCGCCTGGATGCGACCGTCAGCGAGCTCGGCCGGCTGGGCCAAAAGGTCAGCTCCGGACGCGACTGGCTGGAGATCGTGCCCGCCCCGATCACCCCCTGCGTGGTCCGCTCCTACTCCGATCATCGCATGGCCATGGCCTTCGCGGTGCTCGGCCTGTGCCGTCCCGGCGTCGCCATCGAAACGCCCTCGTGCGTGAAGAAAACGTACCCAACCTTCTGGCAGGACCTGCGGCGCCTCTATGCGCACGTGGGCCAGGCGGTGCCATTTTGAGCGCGTCCCAGGTGAACACCATGCGCATCATCGGCACGGGTCACGTGCTTCCAGGCGCTCCGGTGCACAACGATGCGCTGTCGCGCGTGATGGACACGAACGACGAGTGGATTCGGCAGCGCACCGGCATCACAACGCGCCACTTTGCCGCACCCGGCGAGCCACCGAGCGTGCTCGGCGCCGAAGCGAGTCGGCGCGCCCTCGGGCAAGCGGGTCTCGAGCCCAAGGACGTGGACTACGTCCTCTTCAACACCATGACCCCGGATCACATGTTCCCGGGCTCCGGTGCATTGCTCACGGCCGCCCTCGGCATCACCTGCCCGGCGCTCGACCTGCGCACGCAATGCGCGGCGTTCCTGTTCAGCTTGCAGGTCACCGCCGGCCTGCTCGCCACCGGTGCGGCCAAGCGCGTCTTGGTGGTCAGCGCCGAGACGCACGCCGGCTTCATGCCCTGGGAGGATTGGGACATCGTCCGCGGGGAGCGCGAAGGCAAACCCTCGCCCGAGGCTTGGGAACGGGCCACCCGCCACCGCGGCTGGTCGATCATCTTCGGAGATGGCGCCGGAGCGGTGCTCTTCGAACGCGGAAGCGAGGGCCAGGGGCTCGTGTCGATGGATCTGGCCACCGACGGGCGCTACGCGCCGGAGCTGCTCATCAAGAGTGGCTTCTCGGCCCAGCCCTATCTCAGCAAAGAGGCCTTGGCGGCCGACGAACATCTGCCGTTCATGGATGGCAAGGAAGTGTTCAAGCACGCCGTGACCAAGCTGCCGAAGAGCGTGATTGCTGCCTGTCGCGCCGCCGGCGTGGCCATCGGCGACGTGGACTGGTTCTTGGCGCATCAGGCCAACCAGCGCATCAACGATGCCATCGTCGATCGACTGAAGATCGACCCAGCGCGCGTCCCTTCGAACATCGAGCGCATCGGCAACACCTCCGCTGCCACCATTCCCATTCTGCTTTCCGAAATGCGCGCCGATGGTCGGCTGAAACCCGGCCAGACCTTGTGCTTCCTGGCTCTCGGGGCGGGCCTCCACTGGGGCGCCGCGGTCTTCCGCACGTAGAACGCCAGGCGAGAAGCAGTGCCGCGATGCCTGTGGACAGGCGCGACGGCCGGGGCTCAGACTGGTGAGAATGACGCTGAGGTACCGGCCCAAAGGTTACGTAGGACACAGGCACGAAACCCTCGGCTCCGACATCCTCTCGGTGGCCCGCATCTTGAAGCTGCCCGAGCAGACCCTCGGACACGAGCGCGCGGCCAAGCTGGCCAGCGTGAAGGCCGACCAGTGGTACCCCATCGCCGACCTCCTGGACCTGATGGAGGCGCTCGACGAGCGCGTCGGCAGCATGGGACTCCTCCGCATGGGCCGCTCGCTGTTCGACCTCTCACACAAGGAAAATGTCCGCAAAATGGCCAGCTCCGCGAAGGACATTCTCTACGCATTCGACAGTCTCTACCATCACGCCAACCGGGGTGATCGCATCGGCGGCTGGCACGTCCTCAAGTTCGAACCCGGCTATGCCGAGCTGGAAAATACGACGCCGCACCACTGCATGATGGAGCAGGGAATCATGACGGCGGCGCTCTCCGCCGTCGATTGCCCGAGCACCGTGTCGCAATCCCAGTGCATCCGCACGACCGGCCACGACTGCTGCATTTTCACGGTGAGCTCGATGTTCACGGACGCGCGCTGGAACGGGCAAGGCTGAGCGGAAACTTTCCGCGCGAGCAGAGGCGCACGCGCGGATTGCGAGGGCGGCGTCGAATTCGAGGATCGAGGTGGCCGGTCCGCCCCATGATTCCCCCGTGATCCTTGGTGCCCGCTCCCGCCCGCGCGTCCGCCTGCTGGCGGCGCTCGGCCTGCTCCTGGCCTGTCAGGGGGCCTGTCAGGGGCCGCAGCCAGGGAGTGGCGACGTCGGCAGCGGCGGCACGACCGGAACGGGCGGGAGCCCGGCTGGTGGCACGACGGCCAGCGGCGGCGCCACGGCCAGCGGCGGCGCCACGGCCAGCGGCGGGAGCGGCGGCGCCACGGCGAGCGGCGGCGCGCTGGCCAGCGGCGGGGCGAGCTCGGGCGGAGCCACGGGAGGCACGGGCGGTAACCCGAGCGGCGGCAGCTCGAGCTTCGAGCCGGCGTTCATGCTCGGTGCGGACATCTCGACCGCGCAGGAGAGCAGCGCGACCTACGTCGACACGGACGGGCAGACGAAGAGCCTGTTCGAGCTCTTGAAGAACCACGGCTTCAATTTCGTCCGCCTCCGCACCTTCGTCGATCCCAGCGCACCAGGCGGCTACGCGTCGACGGACAACGGCTGCGCGGGCAAGGCGGAAGCGTACGGCGACAAGGCGCACGTCATTGCCTACGGCAAAGAGGCCAAAGATGCCGGCATGGGGTTCCTGCTCGATTTTCACTACTCGGACGTGTGGGCCGATCCGGGCAACCAGATCATCCCCGCGAGCTGGCGTGATGCGACCACCACCGACGAGCTCGCCGAGCTGCTGGCGGCGTACACCAAAGACGTGCTCGAGGATGCCATCGCCGGCGGCGCCCGCCCCGACATGGTCCAGATTGGCAACGAGATCACGCCAGGCACGGTGGTGCATCTCCCGGGACAAGACACCGATTGTTGGGGCAATAATCCTGGTTCCACGAGCTCCATCGGTGGCACCACCGGCGCCTGGGATCGCCTGGCGACGCTCCTGACTGCCGGTATCGAGGCAGTGCGGGAGGTGGATCCCACGATCAAGGTCATGCTCCACATCGAGAACACCGATGATCTCGAGGGAGTCCAGTGGTGGGTGGAGAGCGCCGTCTCCCGGGGCGTCGACTTCGATGTGCTCGGCTTGTCTTGCTACACGGCGTTCCAGGGGCCGCCGAGCACGTGGGAGGCGACCTTCACCCAGATGGCCGAGGACTACCCCGAGCTCGAGTTCGCCATCGCCGAGTACAATCCGGAGCGCACGGCCGCCAACCTGCTCATGAAGAACTTGCCCGACGGTCGCGGCCTCGGCACCTTCTTCTGGGAGCCAACGCTCGAAGGCGAATGGGGCGACTCGATGTTCACCTGGGACGGCAACACGCAGGTCGCGATCCCGAGCGCTTTCGAGGAATACGACGATATGCTGGGCGAGCTCGGGCTCTAGCCTGGGCCGGGCGAGCGACCTCACTCCTCTTCGGCTGCGGCGGGATAGGCTTCCATGCCGATCTCGGCGATGTCGAGGCCGTCGCGTTCGTCGTCCGCGCTGACACGAACGCCCATGGTGACCTTGATGAACCACCAGCACACGTACGAGCTCACGAACGTCACCACGCCGACGGCGGCGACACCTTCGAGCTGAGCCCCCAGCTGCGTCAGCCCGCCGCCGTAGAAGACGCCGTTGCGCGTCAGGCCGCCGAGGTCCTTGATGCCGAAGAGGCCGACGGCAACCGTGCCCCAGACGCCGTTGATCAAATGCACGGAGGTGGCACCCACGGGGTCATCGACCTTGAGCCGGTCGAACAACATCACGCCCTCGATCACGAAAATGGCGGCGACGGCGCCAATGACGACCGCCGAGCCCATGCTGACGCACGAGCACGGCGCCGTGATGGCGACCAGGCCCGCCAGCGTACCGTTCACCGAAAAGGTGAAATCCGGCTTGCCGATTCGCACCCAGGCGTAGAGCGTCGCCACCACTGCGCCCGCCGCGCCGGACAGGTTCGTCACCAGGGCAATGCGCGCGATCTCACCAGGTGCCGCCGCCATGGTCGACCCCGGGTTGAAGCCGAACCAGCCGAGCCACAGGATGAAGCCGCCCAAAAAGACATAGCCCATGTGGTGGCCGGGGATCGGATTGACGCTGCCGTCCGGTGCATAGCGCCCGAGCCGCGGACCGATGACGAGCACGCCCGCCAGCGCCGCCCAGCCGCCCACGCTGTGGACGACGCTGGAGCCCGCAAAGTCGAGCATGCCCGCCTTGGCCAAAAAGCCACCGCCCCAGATCCAGTGCCCGATGATCGGGTAGATGATGCCCGTGAGCACTGCGGAAAAGACGAGAAATGCGGAGTATTTGGTGCGCTCGTTCACCGCGCCCGACACGATGGTCGCCGCCGTGCCGCAAAACACCAGCTGGAAGAAGAACTTGGCTTCGAGCGGCACGCCCGTCCAACTCAAAGCACCAAAGATGCCGCGGTAGGCGTCACCCGTGGCGGGACTGTTGTCCGGGCCCGTCAGAAAAAAGCCGCCGGCCGTGCCGGCCAGCCCGCCGTCCGCGAACATCAAGCCAAAGCCGAGCGCCCAATAGGCCAGGCTCGAGATGGCGAAGACCATGAAGTTCTTCGACATGATCATGGCCGCGTTCTTACTGCGGCACAGCCCCGACTCGAGCAGGCCGAACCCCGCGTTCATGAAGAACACGAGGGCGGCGGTGACCATGACCCAAACGGTATCCAGCGCGACTTTCAGCTCGTCGGGACTCATCGCCGTAAGACTGTACGCAGTCTCAGGTTTCCGTCCCGTTTCCCTCTTCCTCGCGGTCGAGCGCGGCCAAGATCGGAGCGATCAAGGGCTCGAGCCCCGATGATCGCACCACGAGAGCCGTCTCTAGCTGTCGACCGAGCTTGCCCTCGGGCATGCCCTGGCGCTTGAACCAGGCCAGATAGGCCTCCGGCAATTGGACGAGGCGCACGCCCTTGTACTTGCCGAACGGCATCCGTGCCCGACAGAGCTCGAGCAGAAGCTCGCCGTCTGGAACGTTCTCACTCACTGATCGACTCACTCGCTGATCGAGGACGCCCAGGTGAGGACGAGCTCGTGCGCCGTCACGCTTGCCTGAACCGTCCCGAACCTACTGCGCCGCCGCTTTGAAGGCGTTGGCGAACTCTCCCTCCTTGGGGATGTCGTTCGGCCGCTCCGTCGGCTGTGCGTCGTCGTTCGCCGTGCCGCGCATCTGCCGCTGTTCGGCAGCGCGCACGTCATCGTCGGTCGTTCGCCCCGGCGGCAAGCTGCGCCCGATCACCGCGTCGGGCGGAGCCTTGGAGAGCTCGACCGGCGAAGGCGCGGCCTTGTCCTCCGTCGGCAGGAGCGTCATGGCCAGGATCACCGCACCGGCAACGAGGACGAGGACCAAGGGACGCTGCCAGCCACCACGTCGAAACTCCGCGTGCGGGTCGCGGATGTCCGGTGCCGCGGCGCCAGCACGGACGATCAAAGGCGCGCCGTTCGCGGGCGGAATGACGCGTGGTTCACGTGCGCTCTGCGGCGCGCTCGCTACGGCGGCTACGGCGCGCGGTGACGAGACCGGGGCGGGTGCTGCGAGAAACGGATTGGTGGGCGCGGACTGGTCTGGCCCGGAGGCGAACGGGCTTGCGCTCGGCTCGGCCACGTCGGGATAGAAGCTGCCTGCGTCGGGAATGTCCTGCGCGCCGCTCGTCCAATCGGCAACACCGGGATCGAAGGCCGGAGCTCGCTGACGGACCGGCGTCTCTTGGTCGAAGATCGATTCATCGATCGCAGGTGGACCATCCACTCGGCGCGGCGGCGGGGGGGGCATTTCCGGCATGACGGCAAAGCCTAGCCAAAGTCGAGGGGGAGCGCCGGGCATTTTTTCCGGGAGGCGCTCCCATTCGCCTAGGCCATGCCGGGGGCCTGTCTGGCCGATACCGCCGGCGCGTGCGAAAAGGCAGCCCAGAGATGTTCCGTGACACGACGATCCAGCGCCGCACCGAGTGGGCATCCGGCCTGGTCAGCCTGGTCCTCGATGGACCGACTCCACCTTTCGTTCCCGGGCAATTCTTCCAGCTCGGTGTGCGCGGACAGGACGGGGAGCTCATCCGTCGTTCGTACTCGGCCGCCTCGGGCCCTGGCCGGCCACTGGAGTTCTTGCTCAGCGAAGTCCCGGGCGGCGCGCTGACACCCAAGCTGTGCGCGCTGGGCGAAGGCGACACTCTCGAGCTCGACGACGTCCCGCTCGGCTTCTTTACCCTGGCCGAGGTGCCTGCCTGCGACACGCTGTGGCTCGTCGCCACCGGCACGGGTCTCGGGCCGTTCCTGTCTATGCTGCGCGCAGAAGGTGCGCTGGAAAGATTCAATCAGGTCGTCATCGTGCACGGCGCTCACGAGCGAGCACGCCTCGCCCACGCGGACGAGGTGCGCGCCCTCACGCGGGGCCGGAACGCACGCTACGTGCCCTGCGTCACCCGCGAAGAACCCCCAGAGGACGGTTTGCGCGGCCGCGTCACCGACCTTTTGACCAAGGGAGAGCTGGAAGCGGCCGCCGGCACCCCCGTCGACGCCAGCGCCCATGTCCTGCTCTGCGGGAATCCAGCCATGATCGACGACATGGTGGGCCTCCTCCGAGCGCGCGGCTTGGAGAAGCACCGCCGCCGTGCGCCCGGGCACTTCAACTTCGAGAAGTACTGGACCTAGACGGGTAGCCGGTCAGGCCTCTGGCTCGGGCGGCGCGACGACGATGCGCACCGCCAACACGCGGCGCGGTGTGGCCTCGACGACGTGGAGCCGGATGCCGCCCTCGGCATCGAGCACGTCACCGCTCCTCGGCATGCGTCCAGCCAGCGCCATGCACAGGCCCCCGATGGTGGTGAAGCCGCCATCCTCGGGCAGGTCGATGCGCAGACTGCGGTTGATGTCGCGAATCGGCACGTTGCCCTGCACCAAGGTCGAGCCCGTCGGTTCTGGGGCGATGGACCGCGGTGGCGGACGCACGTGCTCACTGAAGATTTCCCCGACCATCTCCTCGAGCAGGTCCTCGATGGTGACGATACCGGAGGTGCCACCGTGTTCTTCGACCACCACGGCGATGGGGACGTGCTGCTGCATGTCGCGCAAGAGGTCCACGACCTTCTTCGACTCGGGGACGAAGTACACCTTCTGCAATGCGGACCTGAGCGCCAGCGGTCGCGCCTCGAGGGCTGGCACGAGGAGGTCGCGGACGTTGACGTAACCAACGATGTCGTCGACGCCTTGGTCGTACACCGGGAAGCGGCTGAACTTGTGCTTGGCCAGGATGCGCGTGAGCTCCTCTGGGCTCGTATCGAGCGCGATCATCACGGCCTGCTGGCGGGGCACCATGACGTCCGCAGCCGTGAGGTTGGGCAGGTCGAGCACACGCGAGGCAATCTCGCCGGCTTCCGGGTGAATCGCCTTACTGCGCGCGGCCTCCTCGACGAGCACCGACAATTCCTCCGCCGAGTGGCGCGCCTCGGTGAAGGTGGTGCTGTCACCGAACGGGCGGAGCACGATGTTGGCGCTGGCCGACAAGAGCCACACCACGGGCCTCGCCAGCCAGGCGAGCACCAAGATGGGGCGCGCGATGAGCAGCGCGTAGCGCTCGGCACCGCGCAAGGCGAGGGACTTGGGGACGAGCTCGCCGACGACGACCGACAGAAACGAGACGATGGCCACGACGAGCCCGATGGCAATGGCCTCCGCCTGCTCCGCGGTGAGCGGAAAGCCCATCAGGAACGGGGTGAGGCGTTCCGCCAGCGAGGCACCACCGAAGGCCGCCGCGCTGGCGCCGACCACCGTGATCCCGACCTGAACCGTGGCGAGGAAGCGTTCCGGCTGGTTCTTGAGAGCCAACACGGCGCGCGCGCGTCCACTGCCTCGGTCGACGAGCTCTTGCATGCGCGCTGCACGCACGGTGAGCACCGCGATCTCCGCGCCGGCGAAGATGCCGTTGGCCAGCACCAAGAGCGCAATGATGACGAGTTCGCTCATGCTGCCGCCGCCCGAGCATACCTACTGCGGTCGCCCGAGAAAGGGACGCTTCGAGGTTGCTTGCTCAGAGGCAGTCCGGCTGATCGTCGAGCCCTGGGCACTGTGACGTTTCGTCTTGCGGCAAGCTGACGCGGCACTCGGGGCCAGCGTCGTCGAAGGTGTTCGCGTCCAGGATCGTCTGAGCTGAACCGGCGGCATCGCCATCGTAGTCCCAACCGAGGAGGATCTGCGTGTCACCGCCCGCGGACTCGATGGTCGTGTTCTCGATGAACGGCGCCACGGGTTCGGGATTCAGAATCAGAATGCTGGCGTCGTTCTCGATCGGTCCGCAACCGTAGCTCTGCGCGCCGCTGAAGGCGCCGGCGTGCGCGACCTCGACGTACTCGACGCGGTTGCCGGTCGTGACCGGCTCGCTGAAGTAGAGGCCCAGCCAATCACCCGGGGCTGGGTCGTCCAAGGCCGACTCGAAGCGAATGGGCTCGGCCTCGGTGCCGACGGCGATCAGCCGTCCTTCGAGATCCACGCCATTGCCGATCTCGAGACCACTGCCTGCGCTGTCCTCCATGCGCAAGGTCACTCCCGGCTCGATGGTCAGCGTGGCGACCGCGCCCGTTTCTGGGGCCACGGTGAGCTGCCCGCTGACACGGTACGGATAACCCAAGTTCTTGAAGGTATCCTCCTCCACCGGCCGGAATGGAATGACGAGGATCTCGTCCACCGCGTTGGCGTCGAAGGTGAGCATATCCGGCAGTGCACCGACTGCGCCCGCCTCGACATAGATCGGATAAGGGCTCTCTTCGCTCCCGGATGAGTCGATGACGAAGTCCGTCGAATCCTCCGTGAAACCGGCGCGCGTCTCGAGCATCACGCCGTAGTTCTGCGAGCCTGAAATGCTGACCCCCAGTGCGCGCACGTTGCGGTGCGGCAAACCGTACTGATCCTCGCCCCAGGCATGGATCGTCGCCTCCTGCGAGCCGCCCCCCAGGAAACCCGTGACTTCGAGGTCGAGGAAGCCCTCCGGCTGGACATCGATGCTCCCCCAGGGGGCGTCGGTGTTCGGAACGAAGGCGACGGGCGAGAGCACGACGTCGCCGCCATCCCCTTCCTCGGCCGTCCCCCTGGCGACGAGCGAACCATTCACGAAAAACCGAGTACCGGGGTCGAGGCGGACCACGGTGCACGCCTCGAGCAGGAGCTCCGCATCGACGCTCACGTCACTCGTGACGATGTAAGGGCTGCCCTCCGGGGTCCAGACCGTGTCTTCGGCGATGGTGCCCGAGACCTCCGTGCCCTCGCCCGTGAGCTCGCCGCATCCGGATTGTTCGGTGCCGCCACTTCCGGAGCCAACACCGCCGGGGCCAGCACCGCCCGGGTCTGCGCCGCCCGGGCCAGAACCACCGCTGCTCGAGCTGCCGCCCGTCCCGTCGTCCGCCTCGCCGCCGACGCAGGCAATCGTCAGCAAGAAGGGAGCCGAGACCAAGGTGAAGACCAAAGCGAGGGAGCGACGAAACATGGCCCCGTATCCTAGACGCCTAGGCTCGGAACAGCGAACTTCGCGCGCCCAGCCGAGGAAACCTTGCCTGGTTTCGGGGCTGCCTGCCCTGCTAGGGTGCTCCGCCATGTTGGGGCGACGTCCACTGCACCTCTTGGCCACCCTCTGCTTGTCCGGGCAGGTCTTGTCGGCGCAGCCTAGCTTCGCTGCGGAGCCCACGGCGACGCCCCCTACTCCGACGGCCGCCACCCCGAGCGCAGCGGAGGAGCCCGCCCCACCGACCGAGCCGACCGCTGAAGCAACGAGCGAAGAACCCGCGCCAGCGGAGGAGCCGCCCACAGAAGCGACACCTAGCGAGGAACCCCCGCCCCCAGTGGAGGAGCCGGTGGCGGAGCCAGTCGAACCGCCGCCCGCCGAGCCCCTCTACGTGGCACCCAGCGAAGAGCCCCCCGTCGAACCACCTTCGAAGGCGGGCCTCTTTGCGCAAGGGCGCCTGCGCGTGGGCGGCAGCATCGGCTTTTCAACGGCGATCGGTGGTGCGTCGAATCAGAGCTGGTTCATCCTGGGCGTCGGCCTCGGCGCGTTCGTGCTCGATGGCCTGGAGGTCCACGCCGATTCGACGTTCTGGATCGGCGACCCGTTCCTGGCCACCTTGACCCCCGGCGTGCGCTACGTGTTTTGGATGGTGCCCACGGTCAAGCCCTACGTCGGCACCTTCTTCCGCCACTACTTCGTGACGGGCGTGCTCGAAGACTCCAACTCACTCGGCGGCCGCGCCGGCATCAACATCATGATGAGTGAGCGTGCGTACGTCGGCGGCGGTGTGATCTACGAGCATTTCCTGGACGACGCGCTCTTCACCAACGCAGACCAGGTCTATCCCGAGATCACGATCGCCGTCGCGTTCTAGCCTGCCTAGTTCGTGCCCTTCCCCGCTTTGTCGGCGGACGCCTTGAGCTTGGCCCAGCGCGCCTTGACGTCTTCGTAGAGCTTCTGAGCCGCTTCGTCGGCCTCGCCGCCGAGGTCCTCGAGCCGAGCCTCGAGCTTGGCCATGTTCTGCTCGGCTTCCATCCACGCCTTGCGCAGCTCGGAGCTGGCTTCGGCCTTCGCCAGTCTTGCCTGGAATCCTGCCTCGCTGGCCCAAGATTTCATGCCCGCCAGTTCCTTCTCGACGCGTTCTTTCAGTGACATCACGGTTCTCCTTTTCGAGATTCGTTTCGGGCAGGATCGATGTGCTCGACCCTCGAAGGATCCCTGCCGCTCGGTCCACGACCGGTCAAACTGCGCTCGCGCGCGGGTGTTTCTCCGGCCTATTCCCTGCCGAACGGCGGGCCGAGTGCGATTCGGACGACCAGCAAAGTCTGCGCGTTTTTCTGATCTCGCTCGTCATCCACGAGCTGCGCGGCGTGTTCTTCCTGCCGGCTCCTCGAACCGGGGCGAGCCCGCGAGCCCAAGCGCTCCTGGCACGTCGCCGCCTGAGAGCGACTACTCCCCCGCCAAAACCGGCTCCATCCACGGCACTGGAGGAGCGTCGTAAGCGAGGGTCTTCCACTCGCTGTCGGTCAAGCGCGACAAGCCCGCTTCGAGGCGCTCGTGATACGAGGAAACGACGCCAGCGTAGGCACGAGGGCCTTCGCAGGAGTCGACGGTGACGACCATGAGCTGCGGTGAGCCCGTCCCCACGTGCAGCACACTCGGCTCGCGCGTAACCGGTAACTCGCCGCCGATGTCGGTGTGAACATCCGTGATGCTGGGATCGTACTCGACAGCCTGCAGAGAGTCGAAGTGGAGATCGGCGTACCAGCCGGTGTGACCCAAGACGGTTCCGTCGCAATTGACGTTCGCGTTGACCGCCTGGTTGATGAAGGCCAAGTGCGCTTCGCTGTGCGGCTGGCCGGAGCGCTCGAGCTCGGCCATTTCGGCCAAGGTGCCATTGATCTGCACGACACGCTCGAAATAGCTGGAGATACTCTCACCAAGCTCGCCCGAGATACCGAGCTCGTCCACGATCTGCTGCCCGCGCTCGCCGAGCTCGATCACCTTGCGGAAGAACTCGGGATAGGGATCGACGTAGGCGTCGGGGTACTCGCAGGACGCACCCGAGGTGTACGACTGTTTGACGTAGAGGACGTTGTTGTGGCGGAGCTGGGCCCACGAGGCGAGCTGGGTGGACAAGAGGCGGCGGCCCCAACGCTCGCTGCGCGCAACGGTGGGCAGTCCTTCACTCTCTTCGGCCGTCGCCGGGGAGAGTGTGCGCAATGCACTCAGCCACGAAGTGTAGAAGCTGCTCTGCCAGTATTCGTTCGAGTGCGCATCGACCACGTAGCGCATGGCCGACAAGGCTCCGGCAAAGCCGTCCTCGTCTTCGAGCTCGCTCCCGAGCAGGGGTAGTGCCTGGTTATTGCCAAGCGCGCCGAAAGCCACATCGAGCGGATTTGGTACGACGCGTGTGGGCACGCGATCGTAGACGACCTGCGAAAAGACATGACTGTCGACGGTGTAGCGCTGTCCAAGCAGCGCAAAGCTGACGTTCAACGGGAACGTGCCGCCCGAAACCTGCTTTTGCATGACGTGGCTCGCAATGCGCTGCTCGCCGTACTGCCCTTCGATCAGCGTGCGGGCAATGTCCTCGTCGCTCACGTCATCCAGGTCCCCGGGACTGCCCAGGTCACTGGTGAACGGCTCGACCTCCTGCAAGGTCATGTAGTCGTGCTCGCCGACGAAGGCGCTGATCGCGTGATCGAACCTGAGGTACTTGTCGTAGGTAGCCTCGTCGAACAGCGCCCGGAGTGCGAGCATCGAATCGACCTGCTGGCGCCTGAACACCTGGGAGCCATCGTCTTGCGTCTCAATCAGGCGAAAATCGATGCGACCAAGCCAGATCATGGCACGGAAGTATTTCTCGAGCGCCGCCTCTCCTTCGTAGTGCCCGCGTGGCTTGAACTGCGAAAAGTCGATCTCGCGCTCGACTCCGAAGAGGACCTTCGTCTCGATCCCGTCGGCCGCAAGGGCCGCGTTCACGAAGTCTTGAACCCCGGATGGCTCGCCGCCTCCCACCTGGCCGTGGAGTAGGGATAGCGCCACGCCCAGATAGAAGTTGAGGTCCGACGCCGCTTCCGGCGAAAGCGTGTCTGCCCGGTCGACCAGGCGCGTTCGCAGACTCGAGAGCAGATCGTCGAGCAAGGGAACGAGCGCACTCTGCTCGAGACTCTGCAAGATCTTGTCGTGGGAGCGATAGATCGCCTCCAGCACCATGTCGGCCGTCACATAGACCGGGAGATCTTGCATGTAGATCTCCGAATAACCGTAAGCGAAGGACGAGAAGCTCTGATCATCGACGATGGCGAAGCCGTTCTCCTCGACTTTTGCGCGCACCGCGTCAGGCGACGACCACACGGCCTTTTCCAGAATGTCATCGAGGAAAGCCGCAGCTCCGGCCTCGTAGCCCAGATCGCTTTCAAACGCGGTCGGGTAGCTCTCGAGCACTTCGGCCGACGTCTGCTCTTGTCGCTCGGCCACCGAGTCGGTCAACGCCGTCAGTCCCTGAAGCTCCAGCTTCACCGTGACAGCGTCGCCCGGATCTGGCTCTCCGCCCACACTCGGAATGGCCGGCTCCAACGTGACAGGCGTGCCCGGATCTGGCTCACCTGGCACACTCGGAATGGCCGACGGATCGGGCCCCGACGCGCAGCCAGCGAGACCGACTAGCCCCACACCGACGAGGAAACGGGACCCAAGAGCTCGAGAAACGGTCATGGCTCTCGGAGAAAGCAATGACCGTGCCGACCGGGACCGGATCTCTAGGCCGCCGCGGCGCCGGACTCACGGAGCGCCGTCAGCAGTGCATCCACGTTCTTCTTGGCATCACCGAACAACATGTCGTTGTTCGGCTTGTAGAAGAGCGGGTTGTCGATGCCGGCGTAGCCGGAGCCCATCGAGCGCTTCATGACGATGGTCTGCTTGGCCTTCCAGCACTCGAGCACCGGCATGCCGTAGATGGGGCTCGTGGCATCTTCGAGCGCGGCGGGGTTGACGATGTCGTTCGCGCCGATGACCAAGACGACGTCCGTGTCCGGGAAGTCGTGATTGATCTCCTCCATCTCGAGCACGATGTCGTAGGGAACCTTGGCTTCGGCCAGGAGCACGTTCATGTGCCCGGGCAGGCGGCCCGCCACGGGATGAATGGCGAAGCGCACCGCCGTGCCGCGGTCCCGCAAAGTCTTCACGATCTCGTAGAGCGGGTACTGCGCCTGCGCGACGGCCATGCCGTAGCCGGGCACGATGATGACGCTCGATGCTTCGCGCAGGAGCACGGCCGTCTCCGGCACGCTCACCGAGGTCACCTCGCCGACCACCTGGGCAGCGCCAGACCCTGACGCCGCCGGACCGCCGAAGCTGCCGAAGATGACGTTGAAGAAGGAGCGGTTCATGGCCGCGCACATGATGTAGCTCAGGATGGCGCCGCTCGAACCGACCAGGGCGCCCGTGATGATGAGCAGGTCGTTTTCGAGCATGAAGCCCGCCGCCGCAGCCGCCCAGCCCGAGTAGCTGTTGAGCATCGAGACCACGACGGGCATGTCGGCGCCGCCGATGGCCATGACCATCAGGATGCCGAACACCGAGGCGATGCCGGTCATGATGTAGAGGTTCAAGAGGCCGCCGTGGTTCTCTTGGCCAACGAAGCCGACGGCGAAGTAGGCCGCCCCTGCGAGCATGGCGACGTTCCAGAAGTTGCGGCCTGGCAAGGCGAGGGCCTTCGAACCGATGGTGCCGCGCAGCTTGCCGAAGGCGACGACCGAGCCGGTGAACGTGACCGCGCCGATGAAGATGCCGACGTAGATCTCGACCTCGTGGATCAAGCCTTCGATGCCAGCCACGTGCGCGTTCGGATCGAGGTAGCTGGCGAAGCCGACGAGCACCGCCGCCAGGCCCACGAACGAATGCAGGATGGCCACGAGCTCCGGCATGCTCGTCATCTCGACCTTGGCGGCCAAGACGGCGCCAATCACCGTACCGACCAGCACCGCCGGAACCAGCACCTGGTAGCCCGTCACGCGTGGGTCGAGTGCCGTCACCAGGATGGCCAAGGCCATGCCGAGCATGCCGTACAGGTTGCCGCGCTTGGCGGTTTCCTGCTTGGAGAGGCCGCCCAGGCTGAGGATGAAAAGGACTCCGCTCAGAAGATAGGAAGCGGTGATCAGGGTACTGGACATGACGGGCCGACGAAGAGAGGGGTAGCGAGCAGACTCAGCGAAAAGACTCAGCGCGAGAACATCTTGAGCATGCGCTGCGTGACCAAGAAGCCACCGGCAATGTTGATGGTGGCGACCAGGATGGCGACCGCACCGAGGATCGTCACCGGGCTCGCAGCGGGGCCGGAGATCTGGAGCATGCCGCCGACGATGATGATGCCACTGATGGCGTTGGTGACGCTCATCAGCGGAGTGTGCAGGGCCGCCGTCACGTTCCAGACGACCTGCCAACCGACGAACACGCTGAGCACGAAGACCGTGAGGTGAGCCACGAAGGCGGCCGGTGCCACGGCGCCGAGGCCGAGCAGCGCCGCGGCGAGCCCCAGCAAGACCAGGAGCGATCGAGCGCCCTGCTGCTTTGCCTTGTCGGCGGCGCTGAGCGCAGCCGGAACCGGCTTGGCTGGGGCCGCTTTGACCTCGATGGGATGCGCGGCCGGTGGCGGCGGCCAGGTGATCTCACCGGCGTGTGTGACGAGCGCGCCCCGGATGACCTCGTCCTCGAGGTTGAGGTTCCACTTCGACGCTCCGCCGAGGTCCGTCAAGAAGTGCACTAGGTTCATGCCGTAGAGCTGGCTCGCGGTGGGCGCCAAACGACTCGGCAGGTCCGTGTAGCCGACGACGTGGACGCCGTTTTCGGTGGTGAAGAGCTCGCCCGGCACCGTGCGCTCGCAGTTGCCACCGGCTTCGGCAGCCAAGTCGACGATGACGCTGCCGGGCTTCATGGCCGCCACCATGTCGGCCAGGATGAGCTTGGGCGCCCCCTTGCCGGGAATGAGCGCAGTGGTGACGATGATGTCGACCTCTTTGGCTTGCTTGCGGAAGAGCTCCATCTCGGCCGCGATGAACTCGGCGCTCATCACCTTGGCGTAGCCGCCCGCGCCAGTGCCGTCTTCCTCGAAGGCGAGCTCGAGGAACTCCGCGCCCATCGATTTGACCTGCTCTTTGACGGCGGGTCGCGTGTCGAAAGCGCGCACGATGGCACCGAGGCTGCTCGCCGCGCCGATGGCCGCCAGACCGGCCACTCCGGCGCCGATGACGAGCACCTTGGCGGGCGGCACCTTGCCGGCGGCCGTCATCTGCCCGGTGAAGAAGCGCCCAAACAAGTTGGCCGCCTCGACGATGGCGCGATAGCCGGCGATGTTGGCCATCGAAGACAGTGCGTCGAGCTTCTGAGCGCGGGTGATGCGGGGCACCGCGTCCATGGCCAGCGTGGAGATCTTGCGGGCGCGCAGGCGCTCCAACAGCTCGGGGCTCTTGCCCGGCCAAATGAAGGAGATGAGCAAAGCTCCCTCGCGCGGCAGGTCGGCCTCGTGGCCACCGTCGAACGCGGATGGCGGGTTCACCTTGAGCACGACGTCCGCCTCACCCCAGGCGCTCCGCCGATCGGCTACGATCGTGGCTCCAGCTGCTCGAAACGCGTCGTCGCTGATACCGGCCCGCACTCCGGCCCCGGCCTCGACCGTGACCTCGAATCCGAGTTTGTCCTTCAGCCGAGCCACCGTGTCGGGGGTGGCGGCCACGCGACGCTCGTCCGCGCGGATCTCCTTGACGATCGCAATCTTCATGCGTGCTCCGGGGCCGGGGTCAGCGGCCGAACCGGCCGCCGACGAGGCGAAGCCGCATAGCAAAGAACCCCCCCGTTAGCGAGGAAGGACCATGGCGCAAATCAGCCAGAAACGAGGCCGTAGCGCTCGCGGTTCCGAGCCACCAAGTCCACGTAGTAGTCGGCGTCCTGGTGGGCTTCGATCTCGCCGGAATCGGCAGCCAGCTCCAGAGCGCGCATCAACGTCCCGAGCTGCCGAGACGGTGGAATGCCAAACACCCGCATCAGGTGGTCACCGAGGCCCTTGGGCAGCGGCGGTACGCGCGCGTCCACTTCTGCGAGCTGGACGATGCGCTCGGACAACTCCTGAATCATGCGCATGGCGGCCCGCTTCTTCTCCGGGCGTTTCGTCGTCATGTCGGCGCGCGAAAGCAGGAGCAGCCCGTCGAGGTGCGGCCCCATTTCGCGGGCAAAGCGGCGTACGGCGCTGTCCGTCCACGAGCCGTCGTAGCAACCGGCCCGTAGATGATGCAAAACGAGGAAGCGGACTTCCTCACGCAAGGTTTCCTCGCGCCCGAACAGCTTCAGGCGCCGCTCGAGCTTGTCGAACATGCGAGCGCCGACTTCGGCGTGCCCGAAGAAGTGCACCTCGCCCGAATCGCTGATGGTGCGCGTCTTCACTTTGCCAATGTCGTGGAGCAGAGCCGCCCAGCGCAGCTCGACCCGGGGCACAGCCTGGATGACGACCTGTTTGGTGTGCTTCCACACGTCCTTGTGTCGCCATTCGCCGTCGCCGAAGCCCACCATGGCCTGGACTTCCGGCAAGAGAGCCTCCAAAACGCCGCTGGCGAGCAAGGCATCGAGCCCGACGTCCGCGTGCCGGGCCGTGAGCAGGCGATCGAGGCCGGGCCTCAAGTCGGCCGCGCCCAGCCCGTTCAGATCGTCGGGACGCACGATCACGAGCGGCGCAAGCTGGCCGGTCTCGGCACTCTCGACGGCAGTCTCGAGCGCCTGCACGACTCGCTGCCGATCGGCGGGGAGGGCTTCGAGGGCGGAACCGGCTAGCGCGGAACCGGATCGAGCGCGGGGCACGTCGCTGACCCGAGGAGCCGAGCCGGGCTCCGGCGGCGTTGGATCCGGCAGCGCGGCGGATGCGGTGGGCTTGGACGGATCACTCATAACGGCACGCACTGTGGGGCCCGCAGGGTCGGCGGGAATAGCACATGGTGCCTGAGCGAACAGTGGCGCGGGGCAATTTTCCGCCTTTGGCTGATTTCGGTAGGATCTGCTGCGTCGAACGTAGGAACGTGTGGCGACGGACTTGAACGCCCGCGCCGATTTCTTGCAGGAGCCGCTTTTTTAGCCCCCTGCTACGTTGAAACCCACGGTGTCGCCGCTTCGTCCCGAAAGAAGGCCCGCTCGGCGGGCACGCACCGAGTTCGATCTCGGCCGCTGGGTCGCGCGCGCCCTGTGCCTGGTGTTCGCCCTGGTCGGAGCCATCCCGCTGACCGGCGGCGTCGTCCTGCGGTCCCGGCCCGTCCAGAAATGGGCGGTGGCCGAGACGTCCCGACTCCTGCGTGAGCAGCTCGGCGTTTCCGCGCGCTTCGAGGTCGAGCTCGAGCTCATCCCCTTGCGCCTCGCGGTGACGAACCTGGTCGTGCCTTCGAACGACGGCGGGCCGCCCGCTCTGCGAACCCAGGAGGTTGCCGTCAGCCCCCGCTTGTTCTCGCTCTTGGCGGGCCGCATCGATGTCGGCGACGTGGAGCTCGAGGAGAGTCAGGTTCGCCTGGTGCTCCGGGGCGGGGAGGTCAAAAACGTCTCCTATCGCTTCCCGACCACGAGCGGCAAACGTCCGCCCCTGCTGCGCTCACCCTTCCGCAGTTTGGCGGTCACCGGCGCGCGCCTCGATCTGCAAGTGGACGACACCCGCGTCGTCACGGAAGACATCGACATCGACGCATTCGCCGAGCCGAAGCTCGCGTTCGACGTGGCGATCCGCGTGGCTGGAGCCGACATCGAGCGCCGGCGGGCCGTCGGTGAAACCTTCAGCGTCGACGAAGATCGACTGTGCGCGCTCGACCTGCGCACCTTCGCGTCGGAAAAAGAGCTGTCGATCAAGCGCTTCTCCGTAGCGGGCGTGCTCGACGACTCGCCGGAGCCAGGCACGCGGCCGAGCTGTGATCATGAGGGTGACCAGCGCCTGCTCTTGCGCCTGTCCCATTTCGATGTCGCACTGTCGCGCGCCCGCGGCGCGCTGCGTCCCACGCTGGACGGAAAGGTCACCGCGCGCGTGCCGCTACCACTGGCCAACCGCTTCGCCCCGCGGCTCGCTCCCATGCGCGGGTGGGTCGGCTTCTCCGGCAGCGTTCGCTACGACGGCACCACGCGCCTACCAGAGCTCGACGGCCACATTTCCGGGGCGCGCATGGGCCTCGGCCGATACGCCTTTGCCGAGCACCTGCAGGCCGAGCTGCGCGTCCTTTCCGACACGGTGAAGGTGCCCAAGCTGGAGGCCGGCTACGGCAACGGCACCGCCTGGATCGAGAATCTGACGGTCGAGCCCTTCGCCCCCAAGGTGCCGATCGCCATCGGCACCGTGCGGTCCAAGAACGTGACCTTCCCTGGCATGATGCGCGACGTCGGTATCGCTCCCAACACGATCGTCGACTGGAACTTCGGTGACATGCTGGTGAGCCAGCTCGCCGGCACGCTTTCGCCCTTTTATATCGACGCCGGCGTGGTCGCGAACACACACGACTTCGCCGTCTACAATCGCGCCTGGCACGACCCGACGAAGATGCGCATGATCGGCGTCAAACAGGCCAAGATCGAGGGGCGTGTCCGGGCACACCAGAAAGCACTCGAGTTCTACGACACGCTGGCGACCTTCGGAAAAAGCCGCCTGCCAGCGAAGCTGGTGAGCATCGGCTGGAAGAACGACATCGTCCTCGACCTCGGTCAGACGGCCACCCTCGACCTTGCGGACGTGACCCCCATCGCCGGCATCGACGTCGCCGGAACGGCCAGCCTCGACGTCGATATGGCCGGTCAAGCCAAGAGCGTCGCCCTGGACGGAGACCTGGCGGTCAAGGACCTGTCGATCGGCGGCTTCGTGGCTGGAGACCTGAAGCAGAGTCGCGTGCACTTCCAGCCGCTGCGCGTCGATTTCTCGGACGCCGTCGGTCAGAAGGGCGACATGAGCTACTCGCTGCCGAGCGCTCAGCTCAACTTCGACGGCCCGGCAACGGTGGAATTCACGGCGCTCGTCGACAGCAAGCAGTTCGTCGTAGGCCGCTTCTTCGAGATCTTCCATTTCGACCAAGATCCACGCTTCGCCGACATCTCCGGCTCGGGGAAAACGCTGGCCCGGGTGCGCTACGTGCTCGGTGGGAAGGAGGACGTGTGCAAGAGCGGCCGGCTGACGGTGGATGGACGAACGCAGCTGGCCACAGCCAGTGTGTTCGGAGAGTCATTCACGGCCGCGGAGGGCGATTTCAACTTCGAGTGGTTCGACATCGTCGCTGGCTCGCGCGGGATGAAGCTGGATGTACCCAGTATTTCTCTGCGCAAAGGTAGTGGCACGGTGTTTGGCAGCGCACGACTCACGCCAGGGGGCGCACTACGTGGCGACTTCGTCGGTAGTCGCGTGCCCGTGTCGCGCATCGATGGCTTGGCCGCGTTCGGCAAGGCGGTCGAAGGTTTCGTCACCGGCACCGTGCACGTCGATGGGAACGTGGAGGCGCTGGCGTTTCAAGGTCGGGCAGACGTTACCGAGCTACGCACGGAAGGGGCGACCCTGCCGGCGTCGAACTTGACGGTGCGCCTGGAGCCGGCGAGCACGCAGCTCGAAAACTCGGGCAAGACGTCGGCCTGCGGGCGCGCCATCGCCCCGGAATTCGACCCCGCCCGTTACGCCAAGGACGAGAACGACGGCACCTTCCACGTCGATGGCCAGCTTTTCGGCGGTCAGATCCGGCTCGCCGATCTCCGCATCTCCCGCCAGAGCAAGAAGCACGTCCAGGGCAGTGTCGACTTCGAGGGCCTGGACCTGGCGGCCGTTCTGCCCGCATTCGGTTTCGGCGCAGCAGCGTCCACCGTCCGCTCCGGACACCTCACGGGCCATCTGGACATCGAGGAGCTCCCCATCGACCGGCCCTTCGCAGCCGACGCTCGCTTCGACGTCCGCGACCTGCGCGTCGAGGGGAGTGCCTTCTCGATTCGTCTGTTGCCGCCCTCCGCGCCCGCCAAGTCGGGAGCGAGCAGCCCGCCGAGCGACGCGCCCCCTGCAACCAACTCGTTCGCCGTCGTGATGGTCAAGGACAAGGTCCTGTCCACGAGCGGCCTCGCCCTCGGCCTGAAGACACCGGGCGGCCAGAGCGCGGTGCTCGACGCCGAGCTGCAGATGGCGGAGGACCTGACCCTCGACGCCGAGTTCACCTTGCGTGAAACCAGCCTGTCGATGCTGACTCAAACCATGGACGGCGTCGAACGCGCGGAGGGCAGGCTCCTCGGTCATTTCGGAGCCCACGGACGCTGGCCCGCGCCGCAACTGTCGGGGGCCGTCGAGGTCCACGACGGCAAGGTCGTCCTCTCGAGTCTGAAGACACCCATCACCGACATCGAGCTCGGGGTGGCCGTCAGCTCGGGCGGCTTCAACGTGTCACGCGGGGAGGCAACCTGGGGCGGCGGCAAGCTCGAGCTCAAGGGCTCCGCGCCCTTGAGCATGGGCAAGCTGGGTGAGGTGCAGCTCGCCTTGCGCGCTCGCCACGTCTCCCTGCCGCTGAGCAAGGAAGCCCGGGTCACGTTCGATTCCGACTTGCGCCTCGCAGTCCCGACCGACACGGACGATGGCAAGGCGCTCCCGGTACTCTCCGGGCGCATCGACCTCGACGGCGCGAGTTACAAGAGCCCGATGACGGTGACTGCAGACATCGCCAACCTGGCGACACGCGGCAGGAAGAGCGAGGTCCAGACCTACGACGAGGGCAGCGCGCGCGTGGAGATCGACGTGGCGCTTCATGCGCGCAAGCCGGCGGTGGTGCAAAACAACCTGGTGGACACGACTCTGATCGTGGACCCACAGGGCGTGCGGATCAGCGGGACGGATCAGCGTTTCGGCGCCGTCGGCAGCGTGGAGCTGCCTCCGGGCGGCCAGATTCACCTGCGCGGGCATGAGTTCGAGATTCAAGGCGGGCTCGTTCGGTTCGACGATCCGACCCGCTTGCGCCCGCAGGTCGACCTCACGGCCGTCTCGGATTTTCGCCGCTTCAACAGCAACAACACCAACAGCGGAGTCACCGGGACGGCGTCGACGAGCAGCACCACGGGGACGCCGGTGGCCGGCAACTGGCGCATCTTCATGCACGCGTACGGGGAACCCGAAGACCTGAAGGTCGATTTGAGCAGCGATCCCCCCCTCGCGCAGGACGACATCTTCCTCCTCTTGACCGTGGGGATGACGCAGACCGAGATGAACCAGTCTCGCACGAGTGGCCTCGGCTCCTCGGTGGCGCTCGAGGCCCTGGGCTCGCTGTCCGGTGCCGAAAGTGCGGTCACCGAAACGGTACAGATCGACGAGTTCCGCTTCGGCAGCACCTACTCCACGCGGAGCGGGCGAACCGAGCCCACCGTGACCGTCGGCAAACGGCTGAGCGAACGCTTGCGCGCTACCATCACCACGAGTCTCAGCGATTCGAGCGAAGTCCGCTCGAACGTCGAGTACCGCGCCACGGGCAATCTGTCGGTGGAAGGAAGCTACGACAACGCGCAGAGCTCCGGTTCGACCTCCGTCGGCAACGTGGGTGGCGATATCCGCTGGCGCTTGGAATTCGAGTGACGCTGCGCCCTCCGCGCCCGGGCTTGCGCCCGGGTTGGAAGATGGATCTGGCGGTGGATTGTCGCTGCATCGCGGACAAAGCGCGCTCATAATGGTCTACGTGGTGTGATTCTCGACTCGGGCGACGCGCCCGGAGAAGGAGGAACGACTTCGATGGAACGGATGAGGCACGTCGCGGCCTGGGCCCTTCGCTACTGGGCAGCGCTGATCGCGATGACCGTCGCCTGCCTGATGTCCGTTTCCCTGTGGTCGGCGCACATGGCGCGCACCGGGACCCCATTCGGCTGGCCAGTCGCTGAGCTCCTCGGGGCCGCCCTCGTCACGGCGATGGGGTTGCTCTGGGCGCCCCTCTTGGCGGACGTCGAGGCACGCAAGACCTCGCTCCTGCGCCGGCTGGGGCGGGTACCGGACCCGATGCAGGCGCTCTTGGCCGCGACGCTGGTCCTCAGCTGGACCCTCGCCGGCCTGCTCTTGCTCGATGGCGCCGTCGGTGCGGTCCGCTTGAGCTCGCTCTAGGCCCAGCTATAGAGCCCGGGTGACCGAATCTCGCCTCGGACCGAGACAGCGCGTGGCCCGCGCCGCGCAGCTCGCCTTCGTCGTCGTGGCTGCGTTCTTCGCGTATGCGTTCGTGGCGACGGCCAAAGACGGCGAGCTCAGGCGCAGCTGCTCGGCGGTGTGCGCCCTGTCGCCGAACTACGCCGCCCGCGCTCGGCGCGCTCCGGACTTCGAGTTCAAGAACTTGGCAGGCAAGCCGGTGCGGCTGTCGTCCTTTCGCGGCAAGGTCGTGATCCTCAACTTCTGGAGCCGGGCGTGTCCGCCCTGCTTGGAAGAGATGCCCTCG
>Ga0164308_10000195_pt1 | contig 32732 bp, 31 predicted proteins | sample Whisoiple_246_MG_FD_109983 | JGI IMG/M metagenome (GOLD analysis project Ga0164308, IMG submission 109983) | Soil microbial communities amended with fresh organic matter from upstate New York, USA - Whitman soil sample_246_MG | ecosystem: Environmental > Terrestrial > Soil > Unclassified >... | reverse complement strand
CGCGCAGACGGAGGAAGAGGATAGTTGGCTGCGGTTGAGCGCGCCGGCTGGCTGTCCGGATCGGACCAGCATCGAAGCGCGCGTCGTGGAGCTGCTCGGCCGATCGGTGCCGAGCCCCGCGGAGCTCGACGTGCGGGCGGTGATCACGTTCGATGCGCCCGACTGGGAAGTCGACGTCACGCTAGCGGCCGGTGATGCTCGGGGAACGCGTCGCCTGCGCGCCGCGACCTGCGCGGACGTCGCGGACTTCGTTGCCATCACGGTGGTCTTGGCCATCGATCCGGGGCACGCGGCTGTGGAGCCCGAGCCTGCTCTTGTCGGCCCGTTTGAGGCTCCCGTGGCCGAACCCATTGTCTCCGCGGAGGCGGCTCCGGCTGCGCCGCTGGCTGTCAGCAAGGTGCCCCGCTCCCGCCGATTCTTCCTGGCTGCAGGCGCCGAAGGTCTGGTCGGCACGTTGCCCTCGGTGCGCGTCGGACCGACGGCGTCGGCGGGTGCGCAGCTCGGGTCCTTCCTGCTCGCGCTCGGCGGCAGTTACTTCCCGCCGCTCGGTGAAGGGGCCGACATCGCGGCGAACCCCATCGCGCTGTCGCTCGTGCACGCCCGGGCTCGGAGCTGCCTCTCGTTTGGAGCGCGGTCGCTGAGCGGAGGGCCCTGCTTGCACGTCGATGTGGGCGCCATGATGGCGGATGAGGCGGTGACGGGGGGCCGCCGCGCCACCGAGCTCTACGTAGCCCTCGGCGGCGGGGCCCGGGGCGTCCTGCGCCTGTCTCCGCATGTATCCCTCGTAGCTCAGGCGGGGGTCGCCGTGCCCCTGACCCAGCCGCGCTTCGTCTTGAGCGACGGGACCCTGGTCCACCAGCCGCGGCTCGGGGGAACAGCCTCACTCGAACTTTCGCTGAATTGGCCGGGAGTGACGAAAACGGACGCGCCCGACACTGAGTAGGAATCGAATGCCACTCGATTTCCGGGAGTTCTTCGATGCCCACGTGGCGCTCGTCTGGCGCGTGCTGCGAGCCTTGGGTGTGCCGGAGGCACACGTGCCGGATGCAGCGCAAGAGGTGTTTCTAGTGGCTCACGCCAAACTTCCCGAGTTCGAGGGGCGCTCGAAGCTCAGCACCTGGGTGTATGCCATCACCTATCGTGTGGGGAAAAATGCGCGGCGCCGCTTCCGTCGTGAGGGCCTGCACCTCGACGTGATGGATGTACCGCTCGCCTCGGGCGACTCACCCGACGCCGCGCTCCGAGGCAAACGCACGACCGAGCTCGTGCTGCGCTTCTGTGCGGACTTGGAGGACGGCATGCGCGACGTGTTCGTGCTCCGTTTTATCGAGGAGCGGTCCTTGGCCGAGACGGCGGAGCTGCTCGGGCTCGGCATCAACACCGTGTCCTCGCGGGTGCGCCTCCTGCGCACACAGCTCGAGCGGACCCTCGCGGACGGCGAGCACTACTTGGAGGCCCGGTGACCGACGACGACTTGGACCTGGATTCGAGCTTGCGGGACAGCCTCCGCTCGGCGCGCTCGCGGCTCGAGCCTCCAGCTCAACAGCAGGGCGAGCTGTTCCAGCGCGTTGCGCTCGCGCTCGGGGCACCGGCATTACCAGGGACCGAGCTGCCGGGGGCCGAGCCCGGCTCAGCCGGGGCGGCAGCTACGGCGGCGGCGACGCCAGCTTTGGTCAAGGCGCTGGTGGTCTCGGCTGTCGTCGGCGCCGCTGTCGGCGCCGTGGCTCTCGCTCCCTGGTCGGTGTCGGAGCCGGAGCCCCCACCGCGCGCCCGGATCGAGCGGCAGCACGATGCGGTGAATCCCGTCGCGCCGCGCATGGAGGAACGGTTCACGCCCCCTGCTCGAGCACAACCCGAGGCCGCGCCAGCGCGCGAGGTCGCACCTGCACGTCCGGTCGCCCCGCGGCAGGTCGAGCCGTCAGTCGCCAGCGGCCCCGAGCCGCTCAGCCGCGGGGAGGAGCTCGCTCATTTGCGCCGCGCCCAAGCTGCGCTGCGCGATGGCGATGCTGCGCTCGCGCTGCGTCTGATGGACAGCTTGGACTCCGCCCGGACCGCGGGGGCGCTCTCGGCAGAACGAGGCGTCACGCGGGTGCTGGCCCTGTGCGCGCTCGGACGCTCCGTTGAGGCCGAGCAGGCGGCTCGGCTCGTCCTCGGGCAGGCCGACGCGGCGGTGTACCGGCCGCGCGTGGCTGCTTCGTGCGCCAAGGACGTGCTCCTGTCAGAACCAAGTGACGAAACGCCTGCCGTGCGGACACAGAGCATTGAATCCAGCAGAAAGGAACAACGATGACTCAGCGCACCTTTGGTTCGAATGACAGGTCTCTGGCCGGCTACTTGGCCCTCGGTTCTCTCGTACTCTTCCCCATCACGCTCGTCGCTTGCGGGACGGATGTCGTGGTCGGCGATCCGAATCCCCAGACGCTCCTCGATGAAGAGGGCAATGGCCCGACACCGGTCCCCACGGGTGCGGGCGGGTTCCCGTACGAGGTACCGCCGACACCGGTCCCGATGGGCGCGGGCGGGGACCTGCTTGCACCAGACGGGACGCCAGTGCCGACCGGAGCAGGCGGTTCCGGCCTCGAGCCGGACGGGACGCCAGTGCCGACCGGAGCAGGCGGTTCGGGCCTCGAGCCAGACGGGACGCCAGTGCCGACTGGAGCAGGCGGTTCCGGCTTCGAGCCAGACGGGACGCCAGTGCCGACCGGAGCGGGCGGTTCCGGCCTCCAGCCAGACGGGACGCTCATCGGTAGCGGCGGCCTCGTGGGCGCCGACTGACGGCTGCGCTAGTCCGCCACCCAGACCGAGCCGGAGACCACGCTGACGCCTTCGGGGCTGACGGGGACGGGACTGTCGCTGCCGTCGGTGGGGACGATGTGCAGCCGAATCGGTCCGTCCGTGACCTCTTGCTGGCCGTAGGCGATCAGAGTGTCGCTCACGAAGGTCACGCCGAAATCGTACGCTTGGCGTTCGAGGGAGCTGCCTTCGTTCAACCTGGCAGGAGCGCCGGGCGAGCCGCCGTCGAGCGAGGCGTAGAAGATGTCGATGATGCCGGGCTGGAGCTGATCGGCAAAGTACACGAGGCCATGGCCCCCAGGTGTGGGGTAGCAGGAAGAAACGGAGGAGTCCGCTGCCGCGAGCGCCGTGTTCACACGCATGCGCGCGCCCACGCCGGAGGGCGTGACTCGAGCCACGAACAGCTCGACTAGTTCGTCGGTCAGCACATCTCCCGTGAACCACACGAACGCGGAATCCGGAGTCCAACCGAAGCGTCCACCGTGGAAGAAGGGATCGACCGCGCCTCCGGCAGGGAGCGAGCCGCTGGCGAGCTGCGGGGCGCTCGGGGTGTCGTCCGACAGGTCCACGACCCAGAGCTCCGGACGATCCTGCACCGTCTGCGCGGCGATGTACGCATAGGACGCCGAGTTTGGTGACCACTGGCCGGCGATACCAATGGCCTCGTCGGCCGGCAGGGCGGTGTTCAGGCGTGTGGCCCCTTCGGGCACGGTGCCGGTCTGGTCGAGCAGGAACGCCTCGATCAGGAGCGGGGCCTGCACGTCGGCTCGGTAGGCGTAATGCTCCGAGCTCGGGGACCACTCTCCGACCAGGTAGTTGTCGGCGGTCACGAGCGACCCCTCGAGCGGCACGGGTGCGCTCGGCGTGCCCAGCAGGTCGGCGACCATGAAGAGCTCCATGGGCGCTTCGAACAGGTTTCGCTGGTAGACGAGGCGCGTTTGGTCGGGGGAGAGGTCGGGGTAGGCGATGCCTTCGCCGGTCGATGGATCGTCCGAAATCAGGAATGGATCCGCGGGCGCTCCATCCGTCACATCGGCCATGTAGATCTCGCGGCGGGACAGTTCCTCCGAAAGTACCGTTTGATCGGGGGTCTCGGTGTAGACGAGCGAGGTCCCGGCCCAGGACGCGAAGTCGACGGTCTCGACGTCGGCAGTGCGATCGTTGACGGCGGCGGGCACCGACGGCGTCGGGCCCGTCAGATCCACGACCATGAGGTCGTTGCCCCGATTGTTGTCGGGCCGCGACGAGTACATGAGGAGGTTCTCGTCGGCATCCGGCGTCCACCAGCCGAGAGCACCATTTTCCGCGTCGAGCGGCGTATTGATGCGGATGGGCTCCCCCGGGTGGGCCCCGGACAGGTCGACCAGGAAGATCTCGGTCATCTGGTACGGCGGAGTACGCAAGCCGTAGACCACTGCCTGTCGGCCCGGCAGCGTGGTGACTGCGGCGACTTCTTTGCCCGGTGGAAGGGGTGCACTCAGCGTCACGGGCTCCAGCGGTACGCCGTTTTCGAGTCGAGCCCCGAAGAGCACGGCCGGATCGTCATCGATCTTCCCCGTGTAGACGAGCCAACCCGTGTTGCTCGGTGTGACGCTGCCGCTGCCACCGTCTCCTTCGGTTCCTCCGTCGCCGTCGGAGCCGCCCTCGGCTTCACTGCCGCCGCTGCTGGGCGTGCCGCCGGCGCCACCTTCGTTGGGCAGGGTGTCGTCGCTGCCGCCCGTGCCGGACGCCTCGCCGCCGGTGTTGCCCTCCGTGCCGCCACTGCCGCCCAGACCGTCGTCCGCCGGTTCGCTCGGCTCCGGCGTGCAGCTGAAAGCCACGGTCAGGCCTGCTAGGGCGACCACCCAGCGTTTGCTCGATCTCATCAGCGATCCCTCCTCCGCGCCCAGGTAAACACGAATGGCGGGCGCCGGAAAGGCAGCCCACGGTTCCCCTGGCGCAGGTCCCGGCGTGCGCGCCATGGTAGGGCCATGGCCAAGCGAGGGAAGAAGGGGTCAGGGCGCATCGAGCACGACAGCTTGGGCGAGCTCGAGGTGGCAGAGGACGCCCTTTGGGGCGCACAGACGGAGCGAGCACGGCGGAACTTCCAACTGTCCGAGCGGCGCTTGCCACGGACATTTCTGCGCGCGCTCGGTCTCTTGAAGGCGGCTGCAGCTCGCGCCAACGAGGAGCTCGGCTACCTGCCGCGTGCGCTCGCGCGGCCGATCGAGAAAGCAGCGCTCGAGGTGGCCGCCGGCCAGCACGACGCCCATTTCCCCGTCGACGTGTTTCAGACGGGCTCTGGCACGTCCACCAACATGAATGCCAACGAGGTCATCGCTCGCTTGGCCTCCGCCGGTCGAGCGCAACCGATCCATCCGAACGACCACGTCAACTTCGGCCAGAGCTCGAACGACGTGATCCCGTCCACGATCCTCGTCGCCGCCAGCCTGGCGGTGACGGAAGACCTCCTGCCAGCGCTCGCGCATTTGCGCGCCGTGATCGATCGCCGCTCGCGTGAGCTGTCCCGGACCGTGAAGACCGGTCGCACCCACTTGATGGACGCCGTGCCGCTGACCTTCGGCCAGGAGCTGTCCGCTTGGAGCGCGCAGGTCCGGGACCTCGAGGAGCGTCTAGGTGAGGGCTCGATGCGACTGCGACGCCTGCCCATCGGCGGCACGGCCGTGGGCACCGGCCTCAACGCCGATCCCGCTTTCGCAGGCAAAGTCATGGTTCATCTGCGAGCACGAACGAAGGTGCGCTTCGAGCTCGCGAAGAACCGCTTCGCCGGGCTCGCCTCGCCGGACGCCGCGGGGGAGCTCGCGAGCACCTTGCAGGGCCTCGCAGCCGTGCTGCTCAAGATCTCGAACGACCTCCGGCTCATGAACTCGGGTCCGCTCGCCGGCTTCGGTGACATTGAGCTGCCAATCTTGCAGCCGGGTTCTTCGATCATGCCGGGCAAGGTCAACCCCGTCATTCCCGAGGCCGTGGCGATGGCCGCGGTCGACATCCTGGGCTCGGCACAGTCAATCGCCATCGCCTGCGCGAGCGGCAGCTTCCAGCTGAACGTCATGCTCCCTCTGATCGCGGACCGGCTGCTCGGCAGCGTATCGCTCGCCGCACGGGCTGCGCGCTCCCTCGCCGACCAAGCCATCGCGGGCTTCACGGTGCGCGAGGCACACGTTCTGTCGCAGCTCGCCAAGAATCCCATTTTGGTGACCGCGCTCAATCCGATCATCGGTTATGAAAAGGGGGCTGCCATCGCAAAGAAGGCCTACGCCCAGGGGCGGCCCATCTTGGACGTCGCGCAGGAGGAGACGAACCTGAGTGAGGTAGAACTTCGCCGTTTGCTCGATCCGAGCGCGCTCACCAAGGGCGGCATGATCGAAGCGCCGGGCGCCAAGAAGGGTTCTCGTCGCTAGCGCCGCTGGATGCGGCGTGACAGGCTGAGCGCATGAAGCTGGAGGGGCCTTTATCCATGCTGGCGCTCGCCGTGACCCTCGTGGGTTGCGGGAAAGTCGACAGCGATGGCGGCACGGGCGGCGCGCCGGGAGCCGACGGCTCCATCGGTAGTGGCGGATCGGGCGGGTCGAGCGCCTGTGATGGGACCAACGACAATCTGTCCCCCTGTCGGGACGAGCGCATCGAAAACTGTGGTCGGCAAGAGCTCGACCGTTGCACCGAGGTCTCGTACTGCCAGGTGTTGAACGCGTCGCCCATCGACCTCGCTGCGGAGTGTGTCGGCGACTCCCCGCAGGACGTGGGCTGCGGAATCATCGGTTGTGGCGCACGCGAGACGCGCGCCGAGGATCCCGACGGAAATCACTGGTATTTCCCCAGCACCTGCATTCCCTACGGTTGGACCGACCTGGGCTTTCCGAGCGGCTTGGGCGAATGTTCTGGCCTGGGTGGCGGCGCCGGAGCCGGCCCTTAGCGCCGTTCGACAGCTCGCGCCGGATCCGTGATCCACTCGCTGTACGAGCCAGCGTAGAGCCGCGGCATCGGCAGACCAGCGTGCACGGCGCCGAGCAAGAGGTGGCACGCAGTGACGCCACTGCCGCAGTAGCAGACGGCTTCTGCGGAATCGGTGCCGGCGAGCACGTCTTCGAATGCTGCGCGCACCTGCTCGGGCGCCGCGAAGTGTCCGCTGTCCAAGAGGGAACCGAAGGGCAGCGAACGCGCACTGGGAATGTGCCCCGGGACGCGGTCGATGGGCTCTTCGTCGCCCCAGTAGCGAGGCGCGGCACGCGCATCGAGGAGCGGCGGATTGCCGGAACGGCTGGCGACCTCGACGGCACGGGCGTCGACCACGAGCTCCTGCCGCACGCGCGGCGTGAACGTGACTGGGCGCGGAGTTGGCTCCGTCGTTTCGAGGGGACCACCGGCGGCCTTCCACGCGGTTAGCCCTCCGTCCAAAACGAACGTTCGTTCGTTTCCGAGCCAGAGCAGGAGCCACCACAGGCGCGCGGCGATGGAGCCATTGGCTTCGTCGTAGGCCACGACCGTCGTCCGCGAGGAGATGCCCCAGGAGCCGAGTCGCTCCGCCAGCGTCGCCGCATCCGGCAACGGATGGCGCCCCGTAACACCGGGCACGACGGGCGCGGACAAATCCTGGTTGAGGTCGGCGTACTGGGCGCCCGGAATGTGACCTGCCTGATAGGCCTCGCGTCCGGCCGTCGGCCTCATCAGGTCGAAGCGACAATCGACGACGACCAGATCCGCGTCACCCAAGCGTTCCTGCAGTTCTTTTGCGCTCCAGAGGGGGTCGACCATCCCCCGCTACCTAGCAGAAGTGCGCCGCTCGGACGTACGATGGCGGGCATGCCCGTTCACACAGGCGAATCGATCCCGGAGGTCGTGGCCGGGTGGCTCGAGCGCTGGTTCGGTCGGGGCGTCGCGCGGGCTCTGACGGGGCGCTTTGCGCCATGGACGACGGAGCGCGTGTTGGCTTTCGGTTACCTCGCCGTCGACATTGCCGCGCGCGAGTTCGTGCCGGTCGTCTTCGAGCTGGTTGGCCGGGACGGGGATGCGCGCAGGCTGCGGCTGCTGCGCGTGATCGTGGACCCAACGACCGCCGCGGAGGCGCTCCGCCTCCTGGAGCTCGAGCCGCACCCTGCGCTCGAGCGCCCACTCTTCGTCAGCTCGGTGTGCCGAGCCATCGGAGACATCGTGGCCGCTGACGAGGAGCACAGGCGCACCGGCACGGTCGACCTGACCTGGTTCATCGGTGCTTTCGGTGACGCGGCAGCCCTCGACATGGCCGCCGGCCGGGCACGGTCCTTCGTAGGCGATCGTTTCGACATTGCGGCGCTGTTCCAGAGCGCGATCTTGGCGCGCAGCCTCGATGCCTGACAGACTGCGTGGTCGTGATGAGAGGAAAGGGTTGGCTCGTTGCGTTGGTCGCCTTCATGGGCGCGAGTGCCGCCTGCGGCGGCGGCACGACCAACGACGCCGGCTCCACCGGTGGAGCGGTCGCCGCGGGTGGAACCTCGACCGGCGGCAGTGCGCCGGCCAGTGGCGGGACGATGCCCTCGAGCGGAGGGACGTCGAGCTCCGGTGGCGCGCCCAGCGGTGGCACCACGAGCTCGGGCGGGCAAACGTCGAGCGGTGGCTCGGGCGGGACGTCGTCGACCGGCGGGACGTCGAGCGGTGGCTCCGGCGGCAGCTTGCCCGCGGGCTGTGATTGCGATGCGCCCTCGGTCTGGGTGTGCGGCGTGGACGGGCAGACGTACGACGCCGGCTGCGGTAACGAGTGCGTGCCGGAGGCCATCGCCTGCTCCGGTCAATGCCCGTGTGATCCCGAGGCGGGCTGCGGCTGCGTCCCCGAGGGCACCAGCATTGCGCAGTGCGACGCCCAGGACGGCCTCGTCTACGTGTGTGGAGGCAGCGACTGGATCGGCAGCGCGGCGCCGGACCTCTGTGAGGATGTCCCGACCGACGCCGTGCGCTTCTGCTGCCCGCTCAGCATGCCGGCGGACGCATTCTGTCCGGATTGAGGTACTCCCAGATCGTTTCATCTCCGTGACGATTGGGCGACGTCTTCCGGTATGGACGAGGGCAGCGCCCTAAGTGATAGAGCGGCTGATGGACGAGGTCTTCCGTCTCTTCCCGACACCGTTCATGCGAGCACCGGCCACGCTCGATGCGGTCCTCGTCGCCGGGTTGGTCGAGCATTTCACCGCTCGAGCCACGCAGGACAACAGCTCGTCGACGAATTTGGCCCACACCGAGATGCTGAAGCCGAGCGACAGCCCACTACTCGCTGATGTGGCCGCGCTGGTGGCTCCGAAGTTGGTCGATTTCGGCGTGTCGCTCTTCGGCGAGCGCTTGGGTTGGGGCCTGAAAGAGATGTGGGTCAACGTGCTCGACACCGGTGGGCGTCAGGCCATGCACAACCACGCGAACAGCTTCATCTCGGGCGTGGTGTATCTGACGCCCACCCATCCGAGCTCGCAGACCGTGTTCATGAGGTCGCCGGGTGGCCACGATTTCCTCTTCAAGAACGACCACCCCGGCATGACTCCGAACGAGTTCTGCGCCGACAAATGGATTAGCCCGCCGCCCCAGCCCGGCGACATGGTCCTCTTCCCGAGCTATCTCATGCACGCCGTGCCGCCCAACCAGGGCGAGCGTCGCATCACACTGTCGTTCAACGCCATCCCCAGCGCGCTCAAGTCCTGGGACTACGTCATCAGGTTCGGAGCTTGACGGGCGCTGCAGGGCGCCGGTTTGCCGCCGGGATCTCGATGGCGGCCTCGGGCTTCGCCGGGCTCGGCTATCAAATCGTGTGGACGCAGCTGTGCTCGCTCTGGCTGGGTCATGAGACTGCCGCTGTGCTGGCGGTCGTTACGGCGTTTTTCGGCGGTCTTGCGCTGGGCGGTTTCGCGCTCGGAGCGCGGATCGAACGGAGCGCGCAGCCCGTGCGTTGGTACGTCGGATGCGAGCTGGTCATCGGGCTTTGGAGTCAGGTCGTGCTCGTCCTGGGACCTGCCTTGTCTGGCCTCTTGGCGCGTGCGACTGGGGTCGACCCCTCCGCCTGGTGGCAATGGTCGCTGGCTTTCCTCGGCAGCTCCCTGTTGTTCTTGCCGGCCACCGTGGCCATGGGCGCCACGCTGCCCGCGATGGAGCGGCTCACCCTAGGCCTGCGCCCGCACGGGCGTTCCATCTCGATACTCTACGCAGCCAATACCTTCGGTGCGGTCGGCGGCGTACTCGCTTCGACCTTTTGGCTGATCCCGACCCTCGGGCTCGCGCGCGGCACACTCATTTGCGTGGGGCTCAACCTCTCGTGCGGGGCGCTAGCGCTCGCCGCGTTTCCGAACCCGGTTCCACCAGAAACCATGCGACGGTCGCCCGATCCGCAGCGCGGGCCCCGAGTGCTGATGGTCCTGACGCTCACCGGGCTTCTCGGTATCGGGTACGAGGTGCTCGTCGTGCGGGTGCTGTCTCAGGTCGCCGAGGACACGGTCTACACGTTCGCGCTGCTGCTCGCTGTGTACCTCGCCCTAACAGCCTCTGGTGCCGCTGCCTATCGGCGCTGGCTCGAGGGTCGTGTCGACTCGGACAAGGGAACTGACTGGCTACTTTCCGCGCTTTCGTCGGCGTGCCTGCTCGGCACGGCCTCTCTCTGGGCCGCAGAATGGTCCAAGCGAGCGGCGCTGTCCGTCCTCGGTCCGGGTCTCCCATCCGCCATTGCCGCCGAGGCCGTTCTGGCCTTGCTGGCGTTCGGAGCACCGACGTTCGTCATGGGAGCCTTGTTCAGTCACCTCGGGCGCGCCGCGCTCTCGCTGGGAGTGGCCTTCGGGCGCGCGACGGGGTTCAACCTGTTGGCGGCAGCGGTGGCGCCGGCTCTCTTTGGCGTGATCCTGGTTCCTGCGCTCGGTCCGAAACTATCGCTGCTGGTGGTTGCCCTCGGCTACCTGGCTGCGACCACGCGACGTGCTTGGTCGACCGCGAAGGTCGCATTGCCCGCTCTCGCGGCACTCGCTCTCGGGCTCCTGGCGCCGCCGCTCCGGTTCGTCGATGTCCCCGCTGGCGGCCGGATCGTGAGCTACCACGAAGGCGTGATGGGAGCGGTCAGCGTGGTCGAAGACCAGGATGGCGTAGCTGTGCTCCACATCAACAATCGGCAGCAGGAAGGCAGTAGCGCGAGTCGATACGTCGATGCCCGTCAGGCCTGGCTGCCCCTCTTGCTTCATCCTGCGCCCCGACGCGCACTTTTCCTTGGGCTTGGTACGGGTGTCACGGCATTTGCCGCCGCCGAAGACGCCTCGCTCGAGGTCGACGTGGTCGAGCTGGTCCCCGAGGTGATCGCCGCCTCGACTCACTTCACGAGTCGAGGCGAGCAAGAGGAGCCTCCGAGGCGGCCACGCATCGTGGCGGCCGACGCACGCCGCTACGTACAGGCTACAGGCGAGCGCTACGACGTCATCGTGTCGGACAACTTCCATCCGGCGAGGCGGGGGCGCTCCTCGCCGTGGAGCATTTCCAGGCGGTCCGCCTGCGACTGACGAGCGGCGGCGTTTTCTGCCAGTGGCTGCCCCTGCACCAGCTCGACCTCGTGACGCTCAGAAGCCTCGTGCGGTCGTTCCTGGCGGCCTACCCCCACGGCGGAGCCATCTTGGCCAGTAACAGCCTGGAAACGCCCGTGCTCGGCCTGGTCGCGCGCCGGGACGCACTCCCCTTCGACGTCCGAGACGTGCAGGCGCGGCTGGCGCAGCCGTCGCAGTCGCGTCTCCTTGCGGGCTTGGGGCTCGAAGACGAGTACGCCGTGCTCGGCAGCTTCGTCGCCGGGCCAGTCGGCCTGGCACGTTTCGCCGGCGACGCACCGATCAACAGCGAGAACTATCCCGTCGTGGCCTACCGGGCACCGCGCGTGACTTACGCGGCTGACTCACGTCCGCGCGAGCGCCTGCTCGCGCTCCTCGCGGAGCTCTCGCTCGAGCCGAGCGAGCTCTTCACTCGAGCGCCCGAGGCGACCTGGTCGCGCCTTTCGGCCTATTGGGCGGCGCGCAACGGCTATCTCGAGCTGGGCCGGGACGTGCGACCGTCGCCCCGCGTGGAGGACATGCTCGCGCAGTTGCAGCGGCCCCTACTTGGCCTCTTGCGCACGAGCCCTGACTTTCGACCAGCCTACGACCCGCTCCTGAACATGGCGGGCGCCCTGGCGCGGTCGAACGTACTCGCCGCTCGCTCGCTTCTCGCCGAGCTCGTGCGCCTCCAACCGGCGCGAGATGAAGCATTTCAGTTACTTTCTCGTTTGGACGACGGCACTTCCGTGAGTGCGGCTCTGCTCCGGGCGCCGTCGCCCGACTGAAGGCAAGCCTCCGAAAACCGGAATCCCGTTCGGATTCTTGGAGGGTGCGCCCGATCTCCCCAGGAGGTCGTGCGACCGACTTTGCGAAGGGCCAGTCGTTTCCGGCGCTCTGCGGACTCGCCCTCGACTTGGCTTGCCTTTTGCTCAGACGGAGGGCGTCAGCACAGCTGCTCGCCAGCAAACCCGACGAGAGTGAGACAAAGCGATGACGACTGGAACGAATTTGACGATGAAAAGCCGCAATCTGACCATCTTGGCCTTGGGCATCTGCGGCCTGGCCTCCTTTGGGCTCGCAGGCTGCATGGGAGACGATGAGTCGAACACGCCGTCCGCGGTAGACGACGATTCCGTTGGCTCCATCAGCCTGGATCTGAAGCTAGCCAACGGCCACACGGTCGACAGCGCGAAGTACGAGATCACCGGACCGAAGGGGTTCAAGAAGAAGGGCACGCTCGACGTGTCCAAGTCGAACACCATCGCGGGGCAGATCGGCGGGATCCCCGCTGGATTGGGCTACTCGATCACGGTCTCGGCCGAGAGCGTCGAGGCTAGCGACCAATGCAAGGGTTCGGCGAACTTCGAGGTCAAGGCGGGCAAGACCGCCAAGGTCGTCGTCTCGATGAGTTGTCAGGAGGCGCCCGGCGCCGGGAGCGTGCTGGTCAACGGGGTGCTCAACCTGTGCCCCACCATCGACGGCGTCGGCTTGAGCCCCGCCGAGGTGAACGTCGGCTCGAGCCTGGCCGTTTCGGCCCTGGCGCACGATAGCGATGCGGCCCCGGGCGCTCTCACCTACGCCTGGACCGCCAGCTCCGGCGCCACCCTGAGCAGCGCCACCATCAAGGACCCCAGCCTGCTCTGCGACAGCCCCGGCACCGTCGAGCTCGAGGTGACCGTCAGCGACGGCGACCCGGCCTGCGCGGACACCGAGACCGTCCAGGTGACGTGCTCCGTCGCGCCCGAGACGCCCGGCACCTACGTCGCGGGTGACATTCACAACCACACGACTTGCTCCGACGGTTCGATTTCGATGCAGAAGTTGGTCAAGAAAGCGACCGACAAAGAGGACACGCCGTGGGGCCTCGATTGGTTCGTTCAGGCCGGCCACGGCGGCAACGGCAACCGCAACTGCACCCTGGTCGAAGACGCCACCTTGGGCACGCCAGCGTACCCGTACGTTGCGAGCAAGCCGCCGACCACGACCTGGGTCAACTCCGGCGTGACCCCCAAGGGCGACGTCTCGGGCTCGGGCGCGAACCAGAACATGTGGCGCTGGCAGTCTTTGCAGGAGTTCCAGTACCCGCTGATCGAGTACCTGAACGCGTACAAGAACCTGCCCTTGTTCGTCGGCGTCGAGACGGTGAACCCCGGGCACGAGCACACCAGCATGTCGATCTTCACCGGCCAGATCCCCGCCGGGCTCGCGGATGCGACGCTTCCCACGACGCCGGGCTACACCGCACTCGGCAATGCCAACGCCCTGGCGCAGTGGGAGTACTGCTTCGATCGCAACGACAGCGACACCAGCCGCGGCACGGCCAACCAGTGGGACTGCTCGGTGCCGGGTAGTGCGAACTCGGCGGACCCGAGCTGGAACAACACCGCCAAGAAGCTGATCCCCGCTGGCGGCGCGGGCACCGGCACGAAGGGCCACAACAAGTCCCTCGAAGCGGTCAAGTGGATGGCGACCTTCCATCCCCACACGAGCTACTTCCTGCCGACGCACCTCGAGCGCGCCGGACCGTTCAATCCGGACGGCAACAACGGCTTCAACGTCGAGCACCTGCGTAACTTCAACAACGCCGCTCCGGACGTCGCCTTCGGCTTCGAGACGCAGCCGGGTCACGGCGCTTCGGAGAATCGCGGAGAATACTCGCCCCTGCGCAACAACATCGGGGGTGTCCAGGTCGACTCCGTTGGTGGCACGACCTACGGCGGGACGGGCGTTTACGGCGCAGTCGTCGGCGGCGTGTGGGACGCGCTCCTTGGCGAGGGACGCAACTACTGGTTCCACGCCAGTTCCGACTGGCACAACCGCGGTAGCTTCGGCCCGGACGATCGCCGCTCCTCGCAGGACTTCTACCCCGGCGAGTACCAGCGCAGCTACACCGTGGTCCGCAGCGGCGCAGACAAGATCGGCCCGCAAGCCGTCGTCGATGGCCTGCGCAGCGGCAACACCTTCGCCGCTTCGGGACAGATCATCGATCGGCTCAGCTTCGTGGTTTGCTCCGGCAAGTCCGAAGGCCAAGTGGCCGAGGTGGCGGCGAATGCTGCGGTGACCAACGCCCCGGCAGAGGTCGATGGCTGCGCCACGATGGGCCAAAAGCTCGAGGTGGCCGCGGGCACGGAGCTCATCGTCGGCATCACCGTGCGCGACCCGGATGGGGCGAACTACTCGCCCTACACCTTCGCCAACCCCTCGCTTGCGCAGATTGGCTGGACCCAGCCCATCAACGAGCCCGTGCTCGATCACATCGACCTGATCGGTGGTTTGGTCAGCGGCTACAAGACGCCGGGCGCAGCGGACTACTCGGGTGAGTGGCCACGCAACACCAACTGGCTGAAGGCGGACGGCACGACGGCGGACCTCTCCGTGGTCCCGGATGCTGCCAAGAACGTGAGCGCGGCCCTGCTGCACACGTTCGCCGGCAGCGGTGGCTCGGCCTGGGAAACCGTGACGTCCCACATCGACGGCTCGACGTTCTACACCATGACGTTCCACATCCCGGCGGTGACGGCCTCGCAGTACGTGCGTCTCCGCGGCACCAACCTACCCGCGGCGGTGCCCTACGAGACGGACGCAAACGGCAACCCGCTCGCCGACGTCTACACCAACGCCGGCAACAAGGATCGGCTGCGCATCCCGTGCACCGTTCCCCACACGTCCGGCAGTCAGTTCGATGGCTGCCCGGATCACCTGCCGGCCGCAACGGGCGCCGGCAACCCGATCGCGGGCCAGAAGGCAGTTTCGTTCGACGTAGCAGCCTGGGCGGATCTCTGGTTCTACAGTAACCCGATCTACATCCAGGTAGCCGGCGGGACGGTCGTGGCTGGCGTGGACTGATCCACGGACGTCACCAGACCGTGACAGACGAGCGGCGCCTCGCGAGTAAAGTCGCGCGGCGCCGCTGCCTTTTTGGGGGGCGGCTTGGTACCCGTCATGTCCGCGCCCTTCACCGATCTCTACCCGCCCGACACCTCCTCCGCTGCGCCGCCTGCGGCTCCATCCAGCCCCGCTCCGTTTCGCCGGGCAGCAGGACTGCGGCCTCCGGAATGGCTGCGCGAGCCACTCCTGCACTTCGTGGTGCTCGGCGGCCTGTTGTTCGCGCTGGACTCGTACGTCTCCGGTAGGGCGGACGATCGAGAGACCATTTTCGTCGGTGCCGACGTGAACCACGAAGCCATCGCCACCTTTGAGCGCTCCAGCGGCCGCAAACCGGAGGACAAGGAGCTCCACGCTTTGCACCGCGTCTGGCTCGACAACGAGGTGCTCTACCGCGAGGGCCTCGCCATGGGCGTCGACAAAGGCGATTCAGCCATCCGCGAGCGTGTGATCTTCAAGGCGCTGAGCATGGTGGACGCCACCCTCGAGCTGCCTCCAGTCGACGACCAGGCGCTCCGCTCTTGGTTCGAGGGCCACCGCGACAAGTACGACGAGCCGGCGCGCTATGATTTCGAAGAAGGGGCGCTTTCGGGCAACCAATCAGAAGCCGCCGTGCGCGCCTTCGTCCAGGACTTGAATGCCGGTACACCCGGCGACGCCAAGGCCGGCCTGCGCGTCTTCAAGGCGAGGCCGCACGCCAACCTGGTCGAGAGCTACGGCGAGAGCTTCGCGAGCGCGCTCGAGCGGGCCAAGCCCGGGGAGTGGCAAGCGCTCCAGACGCGGGACGGCTGGCGTGCCATCCGGCTTGGCAGCATCACGGCGCCACGGCCCGCCGTGTTCGAGGTCGTACGCGGCATCGTGCTGCGCGACTGGACCGACGCGGAGTCAGCCTCCCAGCGCACGGCCGCCGTGCGTGCCCTGACGAAGAAGTACAAGATCGAGTTCGCGGACGCTCACGTGTGTGAGGCCGATGAATAACCGCGCCTTCTGGGTCCCCCGATGGCAGCTCCCTCTCGCCCTGGCGCTGCTCGCGACACTGCTCACGACACTGTTCGCGAGGCCTGCTCGTGCCCACGAGATGACCATCGCCGAGATGGAGGTGCAGGAGAGCTCGCCGGGCGAGTTCTCCTGGCGCTGGTCGGCCGCCAATGACAAGCGGCCCATGGGCGACGACTTGCAGCCGATCTGGCCGAGCGTCTGCCAGGCCGAGGACAATTTGCTGCACTGCGGCAGCGAAGGGCTCAAGGGGCGCCTCTCGATCGAAGGCGTCGGTGAGCGCTACTCGGCGGCCCTCGTCAAGGTCACGTGGCAGGACGGCCAGACGAGCGTCTACACCTTGACCAGCGCGCAGCCGAAGGTCGAGCTCTACGGCTCCGCGGATGACCGCCGCGGCCGCGCCGAGATTGCCAAGGTCTACACGGCGCTGGGAGTCGAGCACATCTTGAGCGGAGTCGATCACCTGCTCTTCGTGGCTTCGCTGCTCTTTCTCGTCGGTTTTCGACGCCGGCTCACCCTGACCATCACGGCGTTCACCGTCGCGCACAGCTTGACCTTGGCTTGCGGGGTTTTTGGCTGGATCACACTGCGCTCGCCGCCCGTCGAGGCCACGATCGCTCTCTCGATTGTGCTGGTGGCCGGGGAGGCCCTCAGGGAGCGCGAGACGCTCGCTCGGCGCTGGCCAGCGCTCGTCTCGTTCCTATTCGGGTTGGTTCATGGCCTCGGATTTGCTGGAGCCCTCGAAGAAGTGGGACTCCCCCAGAGCCACCTGCCGCTCGCGCTCTTGTGTTTCAACGTCGGAGTCGAGCTGGGCCAACTCTTGATGGTTCTGGTCATCTACGCAGTCCTGCGCGTGCCCATCGTGGAGCGCTCCCTCGGCCGCTTCCGCACGCCGGCGCTGTATGCCATCGGCGCCGTCGCCGCCTACTGGTCCTGGGCGCGCATCGCGCTCATCGTCGCGCTTTGAGCCCCGCAGGCGTCTAAGCAAGCTGTTCGGTCCGCGGCCTCGTTCGATCAGCCTCGCCGCAATGCTTGCCTACGGCTGGATCGGACCTGGGCAAAGGTGCGAGCAGAGTCGGGTCGACCGTCGGCTCCTTGGCCGCAGCCGTGCTACAGGGAAACCGTTTTCCTTAGGTGAAAGGCCGCTCATTGCGCTCGTCCACTGTCTTCTTCTTTTCGTCTTTGCTCCTGGCCGGCTGCTCGAGTGCCCCTCCCACTCAGATGGGGACCGGCGGTGCTCCCCCTGCAACGGGCGGCGGCCCCACCGCGGCCGGCGGCTCCGGGGCGGGTGGAGGCCAGGCGATCTCGACCGGTGGAACGGCGAGCGGCGGCGCGAGCGGTGGGAGCCCGGCAAGCGGCGGCACGAGCACAGGTGGGGTTCCCGCGGCGGTCACCGCCGCCGACGCCGATGAGGCCTACGAAGCCTGGAAGGCGGTTCACCTCGAAGACTGCGGCAGCGGCGTCTCGCGGGTTCGCTGGGAGAACGCCAAGCAAGACGCCACCGTGTCCGAGGGCATCGGCTACGGCATGCTGCTCACCGTCGCGCACGGTGACCAGGCAGCGTTCGACGGGCTCTTCGCGTACAGCAAGCTGATGCACGACGACAACGGGCTCATGCATTGGCTCCGCTATGGCTGCGACGCGCACGGTGACACGATCTACAGCGCGAATCCCGACTACGCGGCGTCGGATGCCGACCTCGACGTGGCGATGTCCCTCTTGATGGCGGACTGCAAATGGCCCGGTGGCAACTATGGCGGCGAGGCCACCACGGTCATCAAGGCCATCAAGGACCACATGTTCATGGACCACAATGGTCAGCAAGTGCTGCAGCCCGGCGATTCGTCGTGGTTCGATCAGCTCGGTGCCGGCTGCGTGAACTATTCGTATTTTGCGCCTGCTTACTACCGCGAGTTCGGCAAGCACGTGACCGAGGACCAGGAATTCTGGAACCAAGCGGCGGATAACTCCTACGACCTCTTGGCCGTCGCCTCGAACGAGAGCACGGGCCTGGTACGCAACTGGGGCTCGGCGGACGGTGGCGAGGCCACGGCCGATTGCCGCAACGCCTACAACCGCGCCAACTCCTACGGCGACGATGCGGCGCGCACGCCCTGGCGCATCGCCACCGACTGGCAGTGGAATGCCACGGCCGACGCCAAGGCCTGGAACGACAAGGTCACCACCTGGGTGAAGAGCGTCGGCATTACCAACATCGTGCAATGGTACAACCTGGATGGCACGCCCGACATGGAGGCGAACACCTGGGATGACCACACGGCCATCAACATCGGGCCGTTCGCCGTCGGCGCCCTGACCATGGATCAGGCCACGGCCGACGAGTTCGTGACTGAATTACTCGCGATTCCGAGCAGCGACGGTAGTCACGATGCCGAGTACTTCCCGCGCATGCTCAAGGCGCTCACGCTCCTCAACCTCACCGATCAGTTCACCGCCTGCGGCGGAAATTGACAATGAGGGGCGTGTGAGTGTGGCCGCTGGGTAGTCAGCGCGGCAAACCTTGCGCGACGGAGCCGCGATCCGGCGCATCGATTCCATTGACCGCGACCGAAGGACCGGGGAAGCTTCGAAGGGCAGGGCAGCCTGCGCTTGGCTTCTAGGAGACGTTTGTGATGTCGAAGGCTTGGTATTCTCTCGTTCTGGTCGGTGCGTGTCTGGCTGCTTGCAGTGATCCCGCGGCAACGGATCTGGGTCCTGGCAGCGGCGGTGCAGGGTCTGGCGGAGCGGCGCCGACTGGCGGCGCGCCTGGCAGCGGCGGGGTCGGCGGCCCGAGCAGCGGCGGTGCTCCTTTCGGCTCGGGCGGCGCTTTCGGCACGGGTGGCGTCACTCCGGGTTCGGGCGGTGCGGTGTTGGGCACGGGTGGCGCCGCACCGGGTACCGGCGGCGCGCTCGCAGGTACCGGCGGCGAGGCCAGCATCTACTCCATGGCCTGCGCCCGCTGCCATGGCGAAAATGCCGAAGGCGTCGAGGATAGCGAAGGCGCGACGGGTCATGGTCCGCCCATCGTTCGTGCCACGCACGAGATTCTCACCTGGATCGTGCGCAACGGCGACGAGAACGAAACCCTGAACAACATGGGTCAGGTGGTGGGCGACCCGGGTAAGATGGACACTTTCACCGCCGAGATGCTGCCGGACTCCGAGGTCGCAATCATCGAGGAGTTCCTCCACTCGTTCCCGAAACCGACGACCGGCGCTGGCCTGTTCGCCGAAAACTGCGCCTATTGCCACGGTGCGAACGGCAAGGGCGGCGAGCAGGAGTACGCCAGCGCTTTCCATTCCGCTCCGTTCGCCATGCTGGACCTGGCCAAGTTCACGACCGCCGTCCAGCAGGGTCACACCACGGAGGGTGGCCAGCCGATCGGCCCGGAGGACCGTCGCGAGTACATGCCGCCGTTCCAGAACGTGCTGTCGACCGAGGAAATCTCGCTCATCTGGGACTGGGCGAGCGCCCAGTAGTGCGGCGGGGGCTGGCCCGCGTCACTCGAAGATGCGCGGCTGGCCCGTGGCTTCGATCACGCTCATCCACAGATCGCCGTGGAGCTCGACCTCCTTGCGGCCGCGCGTCGCCAGGCCCATCGGCACGTGCACGAAGCGTCCATGCCAGCGGCCAATCAGCATCTCCGTGTTGCCCGCCATGGCGGCATGGACCGCGTTGCGCGCCATGTTCCAGCAATACACGCTGTCGGAGGGCGTCGCCGGCACGCTGCGGATGGTGTAGCTCGGGTCGATGTACTTGAGCGTGATCTCGCGATTATTGCTCTTGAAATGCGAGTTGATGCGGTCGCGCAAGAACGGGCCGACGTCGACCAGCTTCTTGTTGCCGCTCTTGTCGCTTTCGGCGCCTGTGGCGAGCACGTCCTGCGCGGCGCCCTCCGCTACCACGATCACCGCGTAGCCCTGACGCGTGAGCACGCGTTCGATGAACGCTAGGACGCCCAAGTCGCCTTCGAGCGCCATCGGCACCTCCGGAACCAGCACCAAATCGACGCCGGCCGAGGCGAGCACCGCATTGCAGGCGACGAAGCCCGAGTGCCGACCCATTAGTTTGACGAGGCCGATGCCGTCGCGCGCCCCGATCGCCTCCGCGCGCGCGGCGCGAATGACGTCGACGGCCGCCGAGTACGCGCTCTCGAAGCCGAACGAGCGATCGATGAAGTGGATGTCGTTGTCGATCGTCTTCGGGATGCCGACGACGCAAATGGGCAGCTTTCGCCGCTCGATCTCGGCGATGAGCTGCTGCGCCCCGCGGATGGTGCCATCCCCGCCGATCACGAAGAGCAGCGAGATGCCGCGCGCCTCGAGCGTATCGACCATCTTCTCCGGATCCTGGTTGCCGCGCGAGGAGCCGAGCATCGTGCCACCTTGTTCGTGGATGTCGCGCACCACCTCTGGCGAGAGCTCGATGGGCGGCACGCCTCGCGCCACGATGCCTTCGTAGCCGTAACGAAAGCCGAAAATCCGCCGCACGCCGTAGCCGAACCACAGCTCGAACACGAGCCCGCGGATCACGTTGTTGAGCCCTGGGCACAGGCCGCCGCAGGTCACGATGCCCGCGCGCACCTTGGTCGGGTCGAAGAACACGCGATTGCGTGGCCCGGCGAGCTCGAACGCTGGCAAGGCTGCGAGTGCCTCCGGATCGCGGGGCAGCTGCGACAGCTGGTCGTTGACGAGGACCTTGTCCGCGGCGCCGACGAACGTCATCGCTTCGTCGCCCAGGTGCGAGGAGACCGGCGACGGGAAGGTGCATTTTCCGATGTCCTTGATCGCGACGTCGCTCTTCGACACGCCGCCACCGGGGCCGCCGGGAACCTGGACGCGCAGTTCGGTCATCTCCGGCTAGCCTGACCAATCAGATGTTTCCGGACGCTTTCGGTGTGCTTCACCCTTGGTACACTCCGCACGATGACGCGTTGGATGGGGCGCCGAGCCCACCTGAGCCTTTGGGCGGGGGCCTTCCTGCTTCTCGCTTGTCGGCGCGGCTCTCCTGAGCCTCCGACCGAGCCGCAGGCCGAACCGAAGCCGGCCACCGCTGCCCCGGCCGCGAGCACTGCCCTGGCCGCCCCCGCTGCGATTCCTTCTGCAGTGAAAGCTCCCCTTTCGGCCGCGTTTCGAAGGCCAGCGCCTGCCCGTCTGGTCGCCGTCGGTGACCTGCACGGCGACTTTTACGCCACCCAGGCGGTCCTCCGCTTGGCCGGGGCCTTGGGCGCTGACGGACATTGGGCCGGCGAAAAGCTGGTCCTGGTGCAGACGGGCGACCAGCTCGATCGCGGCGGCGGCGAGAAGGAGATCCTCGATCTGTTCGAGCGCCTCGCCACCGAGGCAAAAGCCGCGGGCGGCCAAGTCCTCGCGCTGAACGGCAACCACGAGACGATGAACGCCCTCGGCGACTTCCGCTACGTCACCGCCGACGCCGAGCACGACTTCGACCATCTCGATCCCGACTCACCCTTTGCCCAGAGCATCAGCGGCCCGCACCACGAACGCGCCGCCGCCTTTCTCCCCGGCGGCTCGATGGCGCTGCGCCTAGCCGAGCGCCCCGTCGTCGCCCAAGTCGGCGACACCGTGTTCGTCCACGGCGGCCTCGAGCCCGAGCACGTGCGCTACGGCTTGGACCGCCTGAACGCCGAGGTGCAAGCCTTCTTGCGCGGCCAGGGCCGCCCTCCCGCCCCCATGCTGGACGATGGCGGCCCCCTGTGGACGCGCCGCTACGGAACCGGACCGTTGGATGCGGGGACGTGCGCTGTGCTCGGCGAAACGCTCGCCGCCGTGGGCGCCAAGCGGCTCGTCATCGGCCACACGATTCAAGAGGGCGGCATCTCCTCGGCGTGCGCCGAGCGCGTGTATCGCATCGACGTCGGCATGTCGGCGCACTACGGCGGCCACTTGCTGCAAGCGCTCGAAATTCGCGGCGACCAGGTGAAGGTGCTGTCGGCGGAAAAGGCGGCGGAGAAGCCGGCCGAGAACTAACGGCGCGCCGCGGCGAGCCGTCGCGTCAGGCCGGAGTGTGCCCTGCCGGCGTCCAGAAATTGGTTAGCATGCTAACGATTTTGGAGGATTGCGCGCGCGTGGGGGTGCTCGGCAGCCGTGGGGCTGCGGCCCCCGGTGTCGGAAAAGTTGTTAGTATACTAACAAGTTTTGCGGTCCTGACGCGGGAGGGGTGCACCCGGCCAGCCACCGGCCAAGGGAGCCCCTTGGGTGAAATAGGCAGCTTTCCGAAACGGCCGGGCCGTCTAGCCCTCTAAAGCTTTCGCGATCGTCCCAATCGCCAAGAACATCGGCTGCGGCTCACCGTGCAAGAGGCCCTCGCGCACGCCGTCTAGCGCCACGAAACCGAGCCGCTCGTAGAAGCTGACCGCCTCTGGCTTGGCATCCGTGACGACGCCGACGCAGCCCATGTGGTCGCGTTGCAAGACGGCCAGGGTGAGCACCTGCCGAAGCAGAGCCGTACCCAGGCCGTGGCCCTGTGCCCGCGGGTCGACGCCCAGCCGGGCTAGACGTAGGACCGGGAGCGGGGAGGCGGGCAAGCGCTGGCGGAGGCGAGCGCTCGGCAGGCTGGCGCGCTCGAGGGAGGAAGCCGCGACCGTGGCAAAGCCCACGACGCGTGCATCGGCGACGGCGACGTACGTGACGGCCAGGTGCAGCTTGAACTGGTTCTGACCGGCGTAGTGCTGAAGAAAGCGGTCCAGGTCGGGCTGGCCACACGAAAACGCCGTGAGGTCGTCGTCTTGGGCGAGCGGGCGCAGCTCAACGGCGACGGCCACGCATTAGCTCTCGCAAGGCTCGAGTTGGGGCCGGTGGGCTCTCCATCAGCGTGACGATGCGATCGAAGGCGTGGTTCTCGAGCACCAGGCGGGCGGGGATGAGCGCTTCGTCGGGCAGCTCACGGCGGGCCTCCATGAAGTAGAGCAGCGCTTGTTCGACGACGAAGTTCTTCTTTAGGCCATGGCTCTCGGTGAAGCGATCGAGACGCTCCTTGGTTGCCTCCGAGATGGTGGCCGAGATCTGTGACTGGCTGCTCATGAGGGCCTCTGGCGGATGTGCCTGGAAAAACAGGGGTGACCATGGAAAAACTAGCAAGCGGCCCGGTCTAGCGCAAAATGTGGCCAAAGGGCGCGTTATTTCGAGCGGTTGGGCGGGCCCTCAGCCCGCTGGGATGTGCGTCGCCACGACGACGCGGTCGCGACCTTCGTTCTTGGCGCGATAGAGCGCCTGGTCGGCTGCCTTCAGGAGGGTCGTCTCGAACTCGGCGGTGCGGCCCAACTTGTGGAGGCCGAGCTCGGCCGTGTTCGCCACGCCGATGCTGAGGGTCTGCTCGCCCGCCGGGGCGAGGGCGTGAGTCCGTTGCCGGAAGAGGATGCGAATGCGCTCGCCGAGATCTTTGGCTTGCTGCAGAGTGGTCGCCGGGCAGAGCACGATGAATTCCTCGCCGCCGTAGCGGAAAGCGAGGTCTTCCGTGTGCACGGTTTCATCCAGGACCTGGCCGACCGTGGCGAGCACGACGTCTCCGACGGCGTGCCCGTGGCGATCGTTGACGGCCTTGAAGTGATCGATGTCGATCATCAGGGCCGAGAGTGGCGTCTCGCCCAAAATGGCCTGGCTAACCTCGTCCGCTAGGCGCTCTTCCAGGCTGCGGCGGTTCAGAAGGCCGGTTAGGTTGTCGATGTTGGCGAGGAGAGCCAAGCGCTTCGTGCGCACCTCGAGCGCGTGTGTCAACCGGCGAATGCGCAGCATCGCTATCAGGCGGATGTGCAGATCGAGGGCATCGATGGGCTTGACCAAGTAGTCGTCGGCCCCGCTCTCGACGCCACGCAGGCGGCTCTTCGAATCGGCCAGGCCCGTGATGAACACCACCGGCACGTAGGTCGTCGTGCGTTTGCGCAAGATGCCCGTCAGCTTGAAGCCGTCGACGGTGGGCATCACGGCATCCATGAGCACCAGATCAATCTCGTGCTTCGTGAACAGCTCGAGAGCTTCGGTCCACGTGTTCGCGATGAAGGTGTCGTGGCCCTCCTTGCTGACCATGTCCGCTAGGACGCTCGAGCTCAGCCGATCGTCGTCCACGATCAGGATCCGTGCGCCACCCAAGCCTGCGGACGACGAAGGCGGGGGCAAGCTTGGATTGACGCGATGCGGCGACGCAGACCCGTAGCGAACGACGGACATGACGGGTCATGATGGCCCAAAACGGGCCCCCTCGGGGAGCCGTCGACCGGGGGCCCGCTCGATCGCCCGGGATTTCAGCGGGTTTCACGGGCGGCGTCAGCTGAATCACCGGCCGGCCGCATCATGGAAGCATGGAGCAGAACCCCTACGCAGCACCGACGGTCGATCCAAGGCCCTCACCAACGTTCACGGGAAGCGGTCCGCGAGAGTGGACGATCGGCCAAGCTATCGGTGTCGGCTGGGAGAGGACCAAGGCAGACTTCCTCCCCCTCGTGGGCGGTTACACCCTCATCTTGATCATCAACCAAGTGATCCAGACCGTCCTACAACGTGCCCTCGGCTTCGGAGGCACCTCGACCGATCCAATCGCTGCGCTCACGGGCTTAGCGGCGTTCATGCCCGTCGCCATCTTCCTCGGTATCTACTTTTCCATCGGTCAGTTTCGCGTCGCGATCGCCGCTGCCCGCGGTGAGGAGTTCCAGTTTGCGCGGTTCTTCTCGGGATTCGACCGACTGCTCCCCGGCATCTTCGCCTCCGTCGTCGTCTACCTCGGGGTCCTCGTGGGAACGCTCTTCTTGATCGTTCCTGGCATCATCATCGGACTCGGGTGGAGCCTGTTGATGCCGCTGCTCGCGGACAGCACATTGGGGCCGTGGGAGGTACTCTCCGAAAGCTGGAACGCGACGAAGGGCCAGCGTGGTCAGCTCTTCCTCTTCTATCTGGCGTGCTGCGGTGTAGCGCTCCTGGGCCTATTGGCCCTCGGCGTGGGCCTCTTGGTGGCAATCCCCGTGATTGGGATCGCCATGGCGGAAGTCTACATGTGCGTCACCGGGCGGCGTGCGGCAGAAGGCTGAATCCCTTCAGAGCCTTACTGCCGTCAGCCGCGTAGCGCGGGGCGGCCCGTGAGCCGCCCGGCGTTGAGGCGCTTCAGGCGGTCGGCGCAGCTGCGCTGCGGAAGATCTCGATCGCGGTGATCTCTTGCGCCTGATTGGGGCAGTCGCGGGCGTCCCGGGGGACGTTGGCGATCTTCTTGATCACGTCTTGGCCGACGACGATGTGGCCGAACACCGAGTGACGGCGGTCGAGGTGCGGCGTCGGGCCTTCGGTGATGAAGAGCTGCGAGCCGTTGGTGCCGGGGCCGGCGTTGGCCATGCTGAGCACGCCGGGTTTGTCGTGCTTGAGCTCGGGGTGGAACTCGTCGGCGAAGCGGTAGCCGGGGCCGCCGGTGCCCCACTGGCGCTTGGCGGACTCGTGGCGGCTGGCGGGATCGCCGACCTGAACCATGAAGCCGGGGATGACGCGGTGGAACTTCACGCCTGCGTAGAGCGAGGTGCCGGTCTGCTTCTTGCCGGTGACCGGATCGGTCCACTCGATCGTGCCGGTGGCCAGGCCCACGAAGTTCTTCACGGTCTCCGGCGCGCGCTTCTCCTCGAGCAGGATGACGACGTTGCCTTGGGTCGTGCTGAGGCGAGCGTAGAGCTGGCCCTCGCCAGCGACGTTGATATCGGGGAATTGCATGACGGGTTTCCTTCGGAGTGAGAGCCGGCGCCGTCAGGCGCGCAGCGTGTGTCCCTTGAGCTCTGCTTCGCAGGTGACGCAGGCTTCGGGCACGGAATCCTTGTGATAGACCTGCCCGCAGCGTGGGCAGAGGCGGGCATCCTCTTCGAGTTGGATGGCGTTGCCCGAGTTGGCGCAGCGGTTGCCGGCCACTTGGTCGCCTTTGACCGGCTGATCCAAGCCGCCAGTGTGGCTCGGTTCCGGCAGTTTCTCGGCGGCGGCCTGATCGACGTCGAGCGCGCTCGGCATGCGCTCGGCGGCCTCCTTGAGCGCCCAGGCAGCGGCCTTGGGGTTCGCCCCGACGGAGAAACGCACCGTGGTGCCGGCGGCGCTCGCTACCATCATGCCGCGTTCGATGCGCAGACTCTTCATCGCGTACCAAGGCACGCGGACGACCTCGCTGCCGTCTTCGACGGCGATGCCCGCGTCACCGACGGCCACGGCCGTCTCCGACGGTTGCCCGAACCAGAGCGAGATGCCGAGACCGAGGCCTCCGCCGGCGACCAGGTAGGAGGCAAAAGCAAGCGGAGGATCCAGGATCCACAGGGCAAAGACCCCTGCGCCGAGCACCAGCGAGCCCACGATGCCCACCGCTGCAATCACCGGGGCGATGTACGTCGACGAGGTTGCGAAGCGGTGCTCCCTCCGGCGTGCATGTTGCGACGAAGAGCCTTGTTTGCGACGGGTCTTTGGTCCCTTGGCAGCCATCGGGCCGGGAGACTAGTGGTTCCGGCGGCGGATCCAAGAGAGGGCTTGTGGTGAGGAGTGGTAGGCTTTTTGGCCGTGCCGTCTCGCCTGCCGCTGGGGCTCGTGGTCCTCCCACTGCTCACATTACTAGCGCTGGCATTTTCCATGCTGTCTGACCTTTCGGCCTCGCGGCTGACCTATGCGCGCGTGTGGGGCGGCCCACCGGTGGGCGCCCCGGCGCTGCGGCTTCAGGTCGTCGAGGAAGAGAGCGGCCTCTCGCGCGGCGTTTCCTCGGCCCTGGTCACCGTCGAAGGATCGGCGGGCGGCGTCACCGCCCTGCGCAGCGTACGGACCGACAGCGGCGGCTTTACTGACGTGACTCTGCCCCTATCCACTCACGCAGAGTTCGAGCTGGTCGCCTATCGGGAAAGACGAGCGGGTGCGCCTCTCGTGCGCGGACGAGTGCGCGACGTGCGCGCCGCCTGGCTCGCAAGTGCGACGCGCGTTTCGGCCCCCGTCCCGGCTGACGCGGAGCGTCCACTCCTCGCTTTTCGCTTCGATCCTCCGGTGTGGTCCGTTCCCTTCGCCGCCGACCTGATCGTCGAGCTCTCGCCCAGGGCGCTCGGACCCATCGACCTCGAGGTGCACCCCGTCGGCGCGCGGCTGCTCTCCGCTGCGCAGATTCATCTGGCGCCGGGCGTGCCGACGCGCGTCCGGCTACAGCCCCTCGAACACGGGTCCATGGTCTCCATCGAAGCGTCGTCTTCACCGCATGGTCGCCCTTCGCGCATCCTCGCCTTGCCCGTGCGGCCGGGCAGCCTGACGATGGTGCCGGGGCCGGACGCGCTCACCATTCTCTCACCGGTGCTGCGCGAGCGCGCCTACTACGCCGTCGTGACCCAGGCAGGGCGCCTCGGTGGAGGAGTCGTTTCTTTGGGGCCGCGCCCCGACGGCACCAGCGCGGGGCGCCTGGCGCGCGGCGACCTTCCGTCGGGAGCGGACAGGTACCTGGTCCTGTCGAGCGCGCCGGATGGGCAGGCACCGGCCACTACGGGCCTGCCCCTGGATGGCCAGAACAGCACCTTCGACGCGAAGGACCTGCTCCTGCTCGACGGTCGCGCCGCTGCCCTCCGCGCCACGGAGCGGCAACGTTTGCGCGTGCGCTGGGCGCTTTCGGCCTACGCCGCGATCGGTGGCGCGCTCTGTCTCGTGCTCTTTGTTTGGCACATCAGACGCGCTAACGAGCGCCTGCGCGCCGACCTGGCCGAGGCGGGCGCACCAGCCCTGGCTCGCGATCGGTCGCTGTTTGGCCCCCTCTGTGCGCTTCTCTGTTTGCTGTTTGCTTTCGGCCTGGTCTTGACTTGGATCCTGCTCAGATGACCTCGAAAGCACCCCTGCCGCGACGAAAGTCGCTCGCCCCTCGCGAGGCCTGGTTTCTCGCCGTGATGGCCGCCGTCGTCATCGGCATGTTCGCCTTCGTGATCTTGCCGTACTTCGACCCGAAGATCCCGCGCCTGGTTTTGGAGGAGATCGCGCAGCGGCCCCTGCCAGTGCTCGGCGGCGACGCCGGCTCGGAGCTTCGTCTGGGCGACCTGCGCGGTCGGCCGGTGCTGATCGACTTCTGGGCGAGCTGGTGCGGACCCTGCGCAGCGCAGTCGATCGCGGTCTCGCACCTAGCCGACGAGGTCGGCGACTCAGCGCGTGTCGTCGGCCTTGCCACCAGTGACGAGCGCGAGGCCGCCGAGTCCTTCGTTCGCTCGCACAAGCCCCACTACGCGACGGTCTTCGACACCGACTCGCGCCTTGCGCTGCTTCTCGACGTCAAGGTGCTGCCGACGATCGCGGTGCTCGACGAAACCGGGACAGTCGTAGCGCTCGAGCGCGGACCGCTGAACCTCGAGGAGCTGCACCGCCTGCTCGAACGTGGGAGAAAGCATTGAGCTCACCCGTGTTCGAAGCCTTCGTGCTCGGCCTGATCCAGGGCCTGACCGAGTTCTTGCCGGTCTCGAGCGATGGCCACCTGGCGCTGGCGGGCTTCTTGTTTGGTTTCAAGGAAGGCGGGCTCACGCTGACCGTCCTCTTGCATGCCGGCACGCTGCTCGCGACCGCGCTCGTGCTCAGGCAGCGGGTGTGGCAGACACTGCTCGCGGGGCTCAGCGGAGTCGTTCGGCCGAGCCGGTTTCTCGTCGACGCATCCGGACGCGATGCGCTGTTCGTTCTGGTAGCGAGCGTGCCCACCGGCATCATCGGACTCGCCCTTAGGGACGCGGTGGCCGTGTGGACGCATTCGCCGCTGATCGTGGGCGTCGGCTTTCTGGTCACGGCCGCGGCGCTCGCATCGACCGCCTGGGCCCCGCCGGGGCGGGCAGAACACCCGACCGTGGGCGCTGCCCTCGTGGTTGGCTTCATGCAAGGTTTGGCGGTGGCGCCGGGTGTCTCGCGCAGCGGGCTCACCATCGCATCGCTACTGTTTCTCGGCATTGCGCGCGGCCGCGCGTTCGAGCTCAGCATGCTGATGAGCCTGCCGGTGATCTTCGGCGCGGTGTTGCTCGAGGCCGTCCAGCACGCCTCGGAGCTGAGCGGCCTCGGCGTGGCGGCGCTCGGCGCCGTGGTGGCCTTCGGGTCCGGCATTGCGGCCTTGCTCGTGCTGCGCCGAGTCGTGGTCGGTGGCCGCTTTCACTGGTTCGCGCTGTGGGTCACGCCGCTTGCGCTGGCCACGCTCGCGCTGGCCCGCGCCTGGCCGTGAGCTGCTAAGCTCCGTTCCCCATGTCCGCCAAAACGAACGTCTATGCCGTCATCCTCGCTGGTGGCAGTGGCACGCGCTTCTGGCCCGCCTCGCGGCGCCTTCGGCCCAAGCAGCTCCTGCCGCTCGCTCCCGGGGACCCACGGAGCTTGCTCCTTGCCACCGTCCAGCGCCTCGAGGGTCTGGTCCCGCTGGGTTGCGTCTTCATCGCCACGGGCACGCATCTTCAGGCCGAGACCCAGCGTGCGCTGCCAGAGCTGTCACCGGAGCAGATCTTGGCCGAACCCGTGGCCAAGAACACGGCCCCCTGCATCGCCTGGGCGACCGAGGTCATTCTGGACCGCGATCCGAACGCCGTGGTCGTCGTCCTGCCGAGCGATCAGCATGCCGAAGATCCGGCCGAGTTTCGCCGCACGCTGGAGCTTGCCATTCAGGAAGCGGAAGGGGGCCGCATCACCGTGGTCGGTATCGTGCCGACGCGTCCAGAGACTGGCTATGGCTACGTCAAAGCAGGCACGCCGCGCGGGCACGGTGCGAGCGGGCACGGTGCGAGCGGCCACGGGGCACGCGAGGTGGAGGCGTTCGTGGAGAAGCCGAACCTCGAGCTTGCCGAAAGCTACGTGAAGAGCGGCAAGTACTATTGGAACGCCGGGATGTTCATCTTCCGCGCGCGCGACATGCGAGCTGCGATTCTGACCCACTTGCCCGAGCTCGGTGCCGCTTGTCGCGATTTGAAGGCCAGCGGGGTCGATGCTTTCTTCGCGCGTGCGCCGGGCATCAGCATCGACCATGGTGTGATGGAGAAGGTCACGGACATTTCCGTGGTTCCCGGCGACTTCGGCTGGAGTGACCTCGGCAGCTGGGAAAGCGTGTGGGAGCTCACAGCCAAGGACGAGCGCGGCAACGTCGCACCCGAGTCAGCGGTGCTCGTGGACGCCGACCGGAACCTGGTCGTCGACCTGCGGACGAAAAAGGACGGTCCGGTGCCCGTCGTGGCGCTCGTTGGCACGGCCGATCTGTGCGTGGTGCAGACGGACGATGGCCTCTTGGTGCTGCCGCGCGCCCGAAGCCAAGACGTGCGCGACGTGACGGCGCTCCTGAAGACGCGCGGGCGCGGCGACCTGCTCTGACGCCTCTTTAGACAGGGGCCCGCTGCGTGGGAGACATGCGACCGATATCCTCGGGAGGTGCCCATGAAGACGAAAGTACGCACGGTTCTATTGGCCTTGGCTCTGTCCAGCGCGCTCGCGAGCACGGTGGGTTGCGCCTCCATCCGCGCCTCGGGCGCTCGCCATCAGTACATCGAGAACAAGACCGAGTCGCACGTCTACGACAAGCCACTCAGTGCGGTGTGGCCGGAAGCGCGTCAGCTTCTGTTCGCCAAGGGCTACTCGGTCAAAGACACCGACTCGTCCTCGGCCGAGACGGAATGGAAGAAGTCGAGCGATGACTTCCGCAATCGCATCCTGCTCACCGGCACGCCGCTCAGCGACACCTCGTGCAAGGTGCAGTTCATGAAAGAAGAGCAGCAGCGCATGGACGGCGAGTGGAGCTCGAGTGGCGCGGAGCGTGACCTCGGTCTCGAGTGGGAGCTCATTCGCAAGGTGACGCCAGACGTCGCCGACAAGATCGAGACCGAAGCCGACGCCGAAGGCCAAAAGGCCGCAGCCAAGAGCTAGCGCTTCAAGTCTTCCAGCCAGGCGGGCACTGCACTGACGGGTGGTAAGGCCGCGATCTCGGCGGCTACTGCCCGCGCGCGGTCCGTGAAGGACGACTCGCGGAGGACGCGAGTCAGCGCCTGGGCGATTGCTTCGGCAGTAGCGCCGGCATACGGGACCGAGAGGCCGGCGCCGACCTTCGCCACTTCCGTCGCATTGGTCGGTTGATCGGCGAAAAGTGGCACGACGACCATCGGCACGCCGGCCGCGAGCGTTCCCAGTACCGTACCCGAACCGCCATGACAGACGACGGCGCGAACGTGGCCCAAGAGCTCGGCTTGCGGCACGAAGCGTTCGACGTGGACGTTGTCCGGGATCGGCCCGAGGCTTGCCGGATCGAGCGCCTCGCCAGTGGTGAGCAGCGCGTGGACCGGCACGGAGCCGAGTGCGTCCAGAACCAAGCGGTAGGCGCTTGTCAGCTCGTTCATACTGCCTGCGACGGTTCCGAGCGTCGCGTAGACCAAGGGTCGCTCGGAGCCGGACCAGGCGCTGGGCACCGCCTTGGGCAATGGCGCATTGTCGACGGGGCTTGCCGCGCGGAATCGGAATAGCTGCTGTGCAGCTGGGTCTGGCCAGAAGCTGGGCGGAAATTGGGTGACGATGCGTTCGCGCGCGAGCGCTTCGCCCGTGGCGTCGACAGCGAGGCCTAGGTTCTTCCGATGCTCGCCAAGCGCGGGCACGACATCGTGCAAGTTCAGGAGCGGCGCTTCGAGGGAGATGCCGACGCGTACGCTCGGCACTCCCGTTTTCTCACCAACGAGTAGAGCCGCATACTCTTGAGCTTCGCGCACGATGACGTCCGGCTTGCGCTTTTCGACGTGCTCGAGCAGTGCCGGAAGCGCCGCACGGACACAGGCGCCCGCGAAGATCTTGCCCATCACGAACGAGCCGCGCTCTCCCTCCGGCACTTCACGCATCGCGCGCCACAGCGGCTCGAGGCCTGCGTCACCGGGGTGTCCGAACGGCAAGAACTCCGCGCCCGTCTTGGCCACGCGCTCGGCCAGGTCAGGCGGTGCCGAGACGAGCGTTTCGTGGCCCTCGGCCAGACAGCCCTCGATGAGCGGCACGAGCGGCTGGTAATGACCGATGTTTCGGATCGATGTGAAGAGCACGCGCATGGCGATGGACACTACGGGAAGGCTCTGCGCTCGCCTATCGCTAGCGACGGAACATTCGCGTTCCGCTGTCTCGAAACCGGGCGAAGATGGGGATCGGTGTGGAATCGGTGAACCAAAATCCCGTGCTCGTGACACGCACGCGGCAGCTGTTTTTGGCTGGAAAACGCTTTATCCACGTGGACTCGAATCCAGCGCGCGGCTATCTGATCCGTCGGTCCGACTCCCGGCCCCCCAACCGAAAATAGTGCCATGCGCCGCAGCCACGCCCTCCTCGCCCTCGCCTTGACCAGCCCGCTCGCTGTCGTCGGCTGCTCGTCGACCGTCACCCCGACGCCCGGCACCGGCGGTTCGCCGGCAACCGGGGGGACCGTGGGCGTGGGCGGAACCAGCGCCGGCGGTACGGCCAGTGGCGGCACCGCGAGTGGCGGAACTGCCAGTGGCGGCACGGCGAGCGGTGGCACCGCCAGCGGCGGCGCTGGAACCGGCGGGACCGCGACCGGCGGATCTGGCACTGGTGGCGCTGGGACCGGTGGAGCTGG
>Ga0164308_10000194_pt1 | contig 32741 bp, 30 predicted proteins | sample Whisoiple_246_MG_FD_109983 | JGI IMG/M metagenome (GOLD analysis project Ga0164308, IMG submission 109983) | Soil microbial communities amended with fresh organic matter from upstate New York, USA - Whitman soil sample_246_MG | ecosystem: Environmental > Terrestrial > Soil > Unclassified >... | reverse complement strand
GGCGTGTGCAACGGTCAGGGTCTTTGCGAGTACGGTAAATGCGCTGCGGCACCGTGACATCGACGCTGCCGATCGGGGGTTCCCGTCGCTACAACAACCCATAAACACTGATCTCGCCGGTACTGTACGGGGACACGCTGAGCGCTCCGTCGGCATTCGTCCAACCGAGAAACACGCGCTGGTTGAACACCGCGGCGGCGGGGGCGCCCGAGGTCGTGTCTGGGAACGTGAACTTGTAGCGGAACGCGTCGACAGTCGCGTCATCCGAAGTCTTCACGTTGAGGGAACGGTTGGATTGCGTCCAAAACAGGAACAGATCGGGGTCGGTCCCACCCGCTCCCAGGCTGACAATGCGCGGGCCGCTGTTGCTCTTGTCGTCGAAGGGCTGTTTTTTCGTGAAGGTGTGGCCGTCGTCGACCGAATACGCGACGTTGATGCGCGCATCGGGATCGAGCCAAGCGATATAGACGCGCCCACTTTCGTAAGCGAGTGAGGGCGCGGCGGTGCTTCGTTCGGAAACGATGACTTTGCTGCTGGGGTCGAAGCTTAGCCCCGTGCTCGCGCCCGAGATCAACGTCAATTCCCCGTCCTCCGCGGTCCACGCGAGGAAAACGCGATCGCCGCTCGCGGTGAGCGCGGGGGCGAGTCCGCTCTTCTCGGGCGCGGCTGCATTTGACGCGGGCGCATCAGACGCGATCGTCGCTGGTCCCGTGCCGTCGAGACCGTCCATGGGCGCGGTCGTCATGAATCCGTCCGTGGAGCGGAGCACCTTGACGTGGTTGTCTGCAGTGACGAACCCGAGGTAGAGCGCGCTGCCGCTCGCGGCGAGTGTCGGGCCGGTGCTGCTGGTCTGGGAAAGGGGAGTCTTTGCCGAAAACTCGAGGCCGTCGCTCGTGCTTTCGATGCTCAAGTGCCCGTCGGCTTCGGTCCAGCCTAGATACAAGCTCGATTTCCGATCGCTCGATCCTTGGCGCGCGACGAGGGCTGGACTGAACTTGCTCTTCTCCGTGAGCGTCTTCGTGTGTGTCGGGCCGGTGAAGCTCGGCACGAACACACTGCCGTTGGCAACGGTCGGCGCCGCGGTTTTTGCGTACCGACCCACGTCGTCGCGCGCCGGCTCCTGCTTCGAGTTCCAGAGTTCGATTTCGAGATCGCTCGCGTCGTACGCTCGCAAGATCCCCTCCCGTACGTCCTGGTTGGCGTTGCCCTGATAGGGATGCAAGCCCCAGAGGATGCCAGTGCCTTCAGTCTTGCCGTTCGCCGAGAGCGAAAGGAAGCCGCCCGGCATACTCCGCCTCGTGCCGCCGGGCGCGTCCTCGGGGTCCCTGGTCTTGCTCACCGAAATCGCCGCGCACAGGGGATCGGCCTCGGCGCCGCAATCGACTCGCCCCGTGGACGCATCGAATTGAAACGCTTTTGCGTAGTCGTTCTCGGGCCAGACGTAGATCCGCGGGCCTTTCGGGCCGTCCCAGTACACCGGCGAGCCATGCACGTGGTGGCAATCAGGCGTCGAGAGATTCGCTTGGCAGGGCTGTGCGGCGAAGAAGCGCTGCAGCACGCCCGCTTGTTGGTCATCCTGGGTCGAATCGAAGTAGCCCAGGCCACTGCGCTCGAGGAGATAGAACTTTCCCTCTTTGCCCGCTCCGAGCACGATGTTCGTGTTCGGCAGGAGCATGGCTCCCGAGGCCCCGAGATCGCCGTCTTCGTCGTTCAGGTAGGCATTGTTTGCGGGAGAAAACCAACTCTGGAGAGTGAGTTGGTCACTCAGCTTGATGAAGCTCTCGGACAGATCACGGGCAGTTAGGAATTCCGGCGCGTTGTCGTTGAACGGACCATTGCCGGTGATGGCATACACATTTCCGTCCGCGTCGGCGGCCGGACCTTGCCCTGCCATCCAGATCCCGCCTCCGCTCCCGCTCTCGGTCGTGCGGAACACCGAGGGTTGCGAGCGGTCACTCAAGGTTTCGGTATCGTAGCCGAACATGAAACCACGATACGCGCCTTGGTCGCCGTAGGCTGCGAAGGCAACGTAGAGCGTGTGATTCGACAACAGCAGCGAGCTGCGTTGGTTTTCGAGCTCACTCACGAAGCCGGTCGCTTGGATCTCGACCTGACTCCCTTTCTCACCCGTGGTCAGCTCCAGTCGCTGCAGCCGATGATAGAACCGCCCCTCTTCCTTGCAGGTGGCGACCACGAACAGCGCGTTCAAGTCAGGGGAAATCACAGGCGTGCTGACAATGCCGATCTCACCGCTCGTGTCGCGGTAGCCTTCGCCACCGCCGATGGCGGGGTCCGGCAAGGAAATCGGCGGACAGAGTGAAACCGGGCCCCAGAGTGGCGCGGTCGAGGAGCCATCGGCGGGGAACGCGTACACGAAGTTGTGCATGGTCGCGATGTAAACGACGTCGTGCGTCGCGCCGGCGATGTTCAGCTTCGGCACGTAGAGTGGCTGCGCAGTCACCGAGCCTCGAACGTGAAGCGATGCCTTCTTGCCGAACTGCTGCTTGTTCACGTTCTTGGTATTGAGCACGGTTTCGCTCAAAATCGCGCCGGTTCGTGCGTTGTCGTTGTGCTGCGTCAGGACTGCGCCCGGCGCCGGCTCTGCGGCCCCGATCTTTTCCTCCCCTCCCGACGGGGCGGCGCTAGGCGACTTACTCGAGCAAGCCAGCGCGCCCAACGCGACGGCGAGCAGAACCCGGGTCGGCAACCCTGACATTGCTTGCTCCAGCGCGATCATCGCGTTTCTCCTGACGTCGCGAACCGGGATACAGCCGCCGTCGTCGTGTTCATCAATCAGGCCTGTGTGCGTCGGCGCGAAATCGGGTGACGCCCGACCCGCTCGCCGCCGCACAGTGTGACCCCCGCACACATCGTCTCACGAATCCGTTCGCGTCGCGTCTGTGTGTTTGCGAGAAGTAGTCGAAAGCGCCTAGGCTCGGTTGCCAACTGGGAGGACGAATGAAGTTCTTGCGAAATCTGGCGGGTACGAGTTTGTTGATGGCGGTGGTGCTCGGCGTCGTAGGCTGTGGGGATGATGGCGGCGGGGATAGTTCTGCAAAGCTCGCTTCGTGCAAGCAGGTTTGTGAAAAGCAGTCGACCGTGACTTGCCCGATCAGCTTCCCGCTCGAAACCTGCAAGCAACTTTGCGACGCCCATGCGCAGGCGCCCGCAGCCTGCCAAGATGCACTCAAGGCGCTCTCCGACTGTCAGCTGATGCAGGCTGACATCTGTTCGGACAGCGGGTGTGAAACTCAAAGCAACGCGTACGATGCGGCCTGCAGCTAGTCGCCGGGCGCGACCGCCCAGCCCATCGATACCCGCGGCTGCGTGAAACATGCTGTTTCCCGGGCCAGTCGTACGATAAACTTTGGCTATCGATGTCCGAGACCCTGCTCGTCGGCGGTTTCGGACATTCGGTGTTCCGCCCGACTGGCAATCACGGTCGGCCGTCCTGTGCGCGCAGACCCAGAAAATGTCACCGGGTTTCCCTCATGCGGTAGTACCGTGCCTGCCGCCGTGCACGAGCTCGGCGGATCCCTTGTGGGAGGAGACTAGAATATGGTGTCGAGAACAGGTGTGTTCGGAGTGTGGTTGTCTCGGAGTGGATCGCGGATCGGGTTTCCGCGTACCGGCACGCTGGTTGCGTTGCAGGCCTTTTCGTTGCTCGCGCTCGGCGCATGCAGCGGGCCCTCCGACGGACCGCGAGGCAACGAGTCGGGTGCAGAGTCGGTCGCCTCGGCGGTCTCCGCGAATCAGGCTGCCCGGCAGGGCGAGGCGCTGTTCGAGACCGCGTTTCCTGGTACGAACGGGCGCTCGTGCGCGAGCTGCCACGTCCGCGCAGATCACGCGGTGTTGAACCCGGCGCACGTGGCCGCGACGCTGGCGTCGAACCCGGCCGATCCGCTGTTCAACCGGCTTGACGCGGACGATCCGACCGCCGCGGTGCCAACGTACGAGCACCTGAAGAAGGGGCTCGTACGGGTCGTGCTGACCCTGCCCGACAATATGGACACCATCGATCCCCTCGGGAACGTGAACACGCCGCCCGATCGCAAGATCGCGGTCTGGCGTGGCGTGCCGACGGTGGAGAACACCGCCATCACTGCGCCGTACCAGTTCGACGGCCGCAAGGGGACACTGCAGGAACAAGCCCAGGGCGCGATCACGGCGCACAGCGAGGGCGGCACGGTGGCGCAAGCGGAGCTGGACGCGATCGCCGCGTTTCAAAAGGGGGAATTTAGCTCGAACCGCGCGAAATACGTCGCGACGAAACTCGCCCATGGCGTTCCGGTCGAGCAGATCGACCGGCCGGAGCTGAAGATGGACGAGCTCACTCCCGCGCAACAACGTGGGTTGGGCCTCTACAATGCATCTTGCGAGCCGTGCCACGGCGGGGCGACCACCAATCGCATCGTCAATCGCAATGTTCACGACTTCGCCATCCCTGAGCTCAAGCCTGACGGAAGCGGGAACGTGCTGTTCGACACCTCGGTCACGCCACCGGTGCCCGTGCGCGCGAATCGCCCGAACGACGAATTCCTGAACATCGGGATCGCGAACCTGACTGCCTTTGGACAGTTCGGCTTCCCGGGGATTTTCACGAGCAACGTCCCGATGCCGCAATATCGTTTCCGGTTCTATGCCGATGGTACGCGGGCGGTCGCGACCGCCGATCTACCGCCCGTTCCGGTCTTCGATCCGCTCACGTTCCAACCGCTGCTCGACGAGAACGGCGCGCCGATCGTGGGCCCGAACTTCCTGCCGCAGTTCTTCTCGACCGACCCTGGGCGTGCGGTCATCACCGGCGATCCGCACGATTTCGAGGCGTTCGACATGCCTTCGCTGCGTGGCATTGGCAACACCGCTCCGTACTTCCACGACAACGCCGCCGAAACGTTGCGTGACCTCGTCAACATCTATAGCCGGTTCATCATCCAGTTCTTCCCGATGCTGAACCGTCCGCTCGTGAACCCGCCCGAGCCCGGCAGCGCCTTCCCCGAGTCGTTCACACCCCAGGAGAAGGACGACCTAATCGCGTTCCTGCAGATCCTCTAGTCGCCTAGTCGCCGCTTCTGGAACATGACGCCGCCCTCGCGGGAGATCTTCGGATCCCGCGAGGGCTTTTCGTTGTGAGGGTGCGAGTGCTGCGATCGGCGGGGTCAGCGCTGGAAATGACTTGTGCCCGGCGAAGCCGAGAGCCGGCGGGATGAACACGAGCGGAGCGCCGACTCCTTCGACCTCGTAATACATGTTTGGCCCTTGACGGGCGCCTAACCCCGACTGCCTTTCATGTTCGATCGGGATGGGTTCCACTCGCTCGTGTCGGGTATTCGTCGTGTCGCTTCCACCACGCGCCTTGCTGGTTGCGGCCGCTCGGCGCGCGGTCGAGCCAATGGTTTGCGCCCCACAGCGCGTCGAGGCCGCGCGAGTAGGTCGAGTAGGTATGATGGACCGCGCCCTCGTCCAGCACGAACGCGCTCATTCCCGGTCGTTCGCGCAAGTACGTCGGCGTGTCGACGCCGCACATCGCGGCGTGACTGCCGGGGACTGCGCTCGGCGCGGATGGATCGCGCTTTGGCTCGTGGCGATAGTTGTAGTCAATCCCCTTCTCGAATTGCTCCTCTGCCGTGAAGCCCACGCTGAAGTCCGCGTTGAAGTCTCCGCCGAAGGACGATGCCCACGGGAACGTCCAGCCCATGCGTTGCTTGTACGCGGCGAGCTTCGGCAGCGGTGCGCGCGACACCGCCCACAGCATCACGTCGTGGTTGGCGAGATGAACCGAGAAGCCGTTGAAGCCGTCCGCGATGAACGAGCAAGACGGGCAACCCGCCGCGTAATCTGGGCCGAACATGAAGTGGTAGACGAGCAACTGTGAGCGCCCTCTGAAGAGCTCCTTCAACGTCGAGGGGCCTTCATCCGTCTCGAAGCGGTAGCTCTTTTCCACGCGGACCCAAGGCAGCTTTTGCCGTTGTTCGGTCAGCGCGTCTCCTTGTCGCGTGAGCTCTTTCTCTGCCTTCAAGAGCTCGAGCCGCGCTGCAAGCCATTCTTCGCGAGATCCCGTGCGGTGTTTCATGGTCTGTGCCTCCTGGTCACTTTGGTGTACCGCCTGATGGCGGGGACGCGGGAGTAACAAGTGCGACGCGATTTTGAGCGGACCTCCTCACTGCGGCCGCCGAAGCACACGAGTGGCGCGGCGGGCGTTTGGTATCGCCCGCTGCTCGCGCGCGAGCCTGAAGCTCGTCCGGCCTAGCCCTTGATCAACGCAATATCGTCGATCTCCATCTCGTAAGTTACCCCCGCGGAGAGCCTGAACAGCACCGACATCAAGCCGCTCGGCTTGAACGCAGGGACGGGTGCCGGGGCACCGCCAGGCTCGAGCGACAGATCGGAGAACTTGACGGTGAAACGCTGCCACTCCGTGCTCGCGGTGAATGTCTTGTAGTAATCATGCGCGCAAATCGTGCAGATGCCGCCGGCCGCGTCCGTGTCGGTGTCGGGGAACGCGACGGTGAACGCGGTCGAACTCGCGGCGCGGGCCCAAAACGTGATACCCGAGAAAGCGGACGCATCGTAGGCAGCCTTGCTACCCGTGTTGTTGAGGTCCACTCCCACGCCGGAGCCCCAGTTGTTGAAGTCTTTGCCCGTCGTGCGCAGCCCCTTCACGCTGCTGGCTCCGCGTTCGATTGCAACCACGGCCATGCTGACGATCCCGGTCCCATCACCGTAGGTGTACCAGTTTCCGACTCGACCTCCGCGCGCAGGCTTCGGCAGCAAACTGTCGCCGTCCTCGAAGTCGTCGATCACGTCGCCGGCCGCTGGAACTACGATGTCGGCCAAACATTTGGCGGTCGTCGCAGAGCAAATATAGCTGTCACAATCAGCCGCGGAGTTGCAGCGGGCGCCGACGGGACACCCTTGGGCGTCGCTGCACACGCCGCCGCAGTCGATGTCGCTTTCGTCTTGGTTCTGGATCTTGTCGTGGCAAGTCGCGGCCGCACATCGACCCTTGCTGCACACCGAGCTCGTGCAGTCAGAGGCGTCTCGACAACGCTGGTTTTCGGTGCACGGTTCGCACGTGGCGCCGCCACAATCGGTATCCGTCTCGTCGGCCTCTCGCTTTCCGCTCGTGCAGTGATCGCCACAGAGCGTTTTCGGGGTGCAGTATTGACCCTCACAGTCGGCGTCGCTCGCGCAAAGAAGGCCAGTGTTGCAGGGGAGGCAACTGCCCCCGCAATCGACGTCGGTCTCGTCCTGGTTCCGGATCCCGTCGTCACAACGCGGTTCGGCACAGCGTTTGTTGCTACAGAGGTCGGTCTCGCAATCACTGTTCGTCGAACACCTAGCATTCAGGGAACAGCGCGCGCACTTACCGGGACCTCCACAATCCACGTCGGATTCGTCGGGGTCCTTCTGCGAATTCATGCACGTTCCGGGAGCAGCAGCGGTCCCCGCTTCGCCCGCGAGGGCAGCACTCCCGCCTTGCCCCTTGTCGCCGGACGATCCACCCATGCCGCCGCAGCTCGAACTACTCCCACAATCCGCGGGCCGCTCCACTTTGCCTGAACAAGCCTGCAAGCTCAGAGCCGAACCCAGGGTTGCGATCACCGCCAGGGGCCACATGGAACGTCGCGCGCGCCAACCAATCATCGAGCCACCCTTTCGTCCGATGGCGCGCACTCGCGGGCGCGCGTTCAAGCAAAGAAGAACTATATCGCATCGTGCAGTGACACGCTCGCGAAGGCGCGTGTACGCGTGTCGGCGCGGACGTGCGAGAGTGTAAGGTGAGAGACTGAGCGAACGAGTGTGGATGGCCGAAGTCAGGGGATGAACGAGAACGCCACGAACGCGCACAGTAGCACGAGGTGAGTCAAGCCCTGCAGGGCCGTGGTGCTGCCGCGGCCGAGGGTGAGCCCGCTGGTGACGAATGTGAGCACGAGGAAGACGATGTGCTTGGCATCGATGCCGAGAATGAGCGTGCGGCCGGTCGCGATGGCGAAGGCGCTGACTACTGGGATGGTGAGCGCGATGCTGGCAGCACCAGAACCGAGCGCGAGGTTCAGGCTGGTTTGTAGGCGATTGTGCCGAGCGGCAGCGAGGGCTGCGAACATTTCCGGTGCGAGCACGAGCAGGGCAATCACGATACCGACCGTCGCGCGCGGCGCAGCCACCGCCGCGATCCCGGCTTCGATCGCCGGACTCAAGGCTTTAGCCAAGCCAATCACCGAAACCAAGCTCAACATTAGGCACGCAAAGCTGAGCCACGCCATGCCGCGTGTCGGCGGAGGACCGCCGTGTCCGCCGTGTCCACCCGAGTCTTCGACGCCTGGCGTCTCGAAGTAGTCTTTGTGAGTCTTGGTTTGCGCGAACAGCAGGCAGCCATAGAGCACGAGTGATGCTGCCGACGCGAACACGAGTTGGGCCGAGTTGTACATCGGGCCGGGCGTAGACGTAGTGTAGTTCGGCAGCACGAGCGTGAGGCCGGACAGCACGGCGAGCACCGCGAGCAGCGAGTTCGTGCCGCCGGCGTGGAAGCCCAGCTCTTTGAAGCGCATGCCGCCGACGAGCAAGCACACGCCCAAGATGCCATTGGTGACGATGATCACGGCCGCGTACACGGTGTCGCGCGCGACTACGGCGGAGTCGGGCGTGTCGTTGGTCATCATCGAGACGATCAAGCCGACTTCGATCACGGTGACGGCGAGCGCGAGGACGAGCGCTCCGAGGGTCGGTCCGACACGTGCGGCGATCACTTCGGCATGGTGCACGGCAGTCGTCACCGACACGCACAGCGCAACGATGGCGAACAATGTCCAACCCAGGGAGTGACTACCGAGGGCCGCGACGAGCCCGAGCGCAACCAGCGCAAGGAGTGACGAAGCGTGACTTGCGCCGATGGCGCGACTGGGTTTTGCCTCCGCGCTGCTCATGCGACCGCTCATACCGGAAACGGCGCGGCCGGGCGAGCATCACCGCTGTGGGTCGAGTCGCGACGTTTCCGGAACCCTAAATTGCTGCCTGCCGTGGCCGTCTTGACTCGACGATCCCAACGCGGTTTTTGAAATTGAACTCCTCACCATCATCATCATCTCGGTGCACGCGCCTCATCGCGAGACGCTTTTCTAGTCTTGCTCTGCTCGCCTTCTGCGCGAGTTGCATGGACACGCCAAAGACGCTTCCGCGGGATACCTCGAGCGGCAATGGTGGCAGCTCTGGCACGATGGAAGAAGAGCAGCGTGGAGGCGCTGGTTCGGCCGTCGATGTAGGCGGATCGCCGAGCCATGGCGATGCGGGCGCGGCGAGCGCCCCCGACGAAGCAAGCGCCGCGGGCGAGGCAGGCGAGGGGAACGAGCTGGTCGATGTCGGCAACGGCGGAGCGAGCTCAGCTGGCGCGGATACGGCCGGCGGCGCGAGCGCAGGCGGCGCCGAGCCAACCGGCGCGGGCGCAGGCGGCGCGGGCGGCGCAGCCGGCGGTCCGGCGGCAAACGTCGTGAAAGTGAGCTACGGCGTCACGCGGCAGCGCATCGATGGTTTCGGAGTCGCTACATCCTGGGGCGCAGTCCCGCCCACGGCGCAACTGGATGCGTTTTTCAGCGTCAGCAAGGGCGCGGGTTTGTCGATTCTCCGCAACCGAATCCCGTTCCGCGAAAACCCGGTCAACAATGACAACTTCATGGGCAGCGGGAACTACAACTTCACGACCACCGGCACCGGAACCGACGCCTACAAGACCTTTACCCTGAACTGGAACAATTGGGACTTGTCGGCAACGCGCAAGTTGATTGCGGTGCTGAACGGGAACTCTGATTACCAAGTCCCCACTTACTTCAGCACGCCCTGGACGCCTCCCAACAACAATACCTCGCGTTGGAAGCTCGGCGTCGCCGACTACGTGAACTCCCCCGAAGTGGGCGGCTATCTCGACCCCGCGCATTACCAAGACTACGCGGACGTTCTGGCGGACTACGTGCTTGGTTTTGCGAGCAAGATGGGCGCGCCGCTTGCGGCGCTTTCCCTGCAAAATGAGCCCAACTACAAGGTCACCTACGAGTCTGCGGATTGGTCCGACCAGCAGATCCACAGCTTTCTGACCGTGCTGCGCAGCGAGTTCGAGAAGAAGGGCGTCTTCAGCGCGCTGCCGGGGTTCACGATCCTGGCGCCGGAAATGGAGAACTTCAGTGAAAGTCTGATCTTGCCGAGCCTGGCCGATAGCAACACTGCCTCGCTACTCGGGATCGTCGGCGCGCATCAATACGAGTTCGGTCCGTGGAACGTCGCGAGCTATGCGCCCGCGCCGTTCAGCCAGTCGATCGCGGGTGGCAAAAAGATCTGGGTCACCGAGTGGAGTACGAATGCGTTCAAGGCCGAGACACCGCTCTCGAGCGCACTCATTTTTGCGCGTCTGCTTCAAACCGATCTCACGAGCGCGAACATCAGCGCGTACGTCCACTGGTGGTACAAGGATTTGGTCGACAGCAGCGGTGTACCGAACAAGAACCTATGCGCCCTCGGCCACTTCAGTCGCTTCGTTCGCCCGGGCTCTTTCCGGCTAGAAGCGACGACTCGAATCGGCAATGATCTGTTGCTGGCCGCGTTCAAAGACGCAGCCGGCACAGGCCTCACGCTCGTCGCCATCAATCGCGGTGCGGCGGACACCAGCTTCGCGATCCAGCTCGATTCTGGCACTTTGGGAAGTGTCGCGAGCTACCGCACCTCCGCGAGCGAGGACTTGCAGAGCCTCGGCAGCACAGCGAGTGGTGGGTCGTTCGTGAACGTCACCGCTCCCGCGCAAAGCATCAGCACCTTCGTCACGACGGTGCAGCGCTGACACAGTAGCGGTCACGCACTCGGGGCTTTGCGCCGCGAACGGACGTGCCGCGCCCGCTTGCCAACCCATCACAGCTCTCGCCCAGCCTTGGGTTTGGGGGGTAGCGGGCGCTAGCCTCGTGTTGCGTCGCGTAGCTCGCCTTGAGTCAGATCCACCGGGCCCGCGATTGGGAACGAGTCATCGCGAGGGGTCCGAGCCACCGTGATAGCGCGTCGAATCGTACGTCCACGCCAGCGTGATCTGAATGACTGCGCGGAGCGTATCCAGGTAGCGTTGCAGCTGCTCATCCTCGGCTTTGCCGAAGCTCGGTAGTCGCTTCACGCTCGAGCTGAAGTCCAAAATGGTGGAGTTGATCAGCGCGATCGCCTGCTGAGCCGCGATGCTCGGCGGCAACCCCCGGTGATGCTCGTACACCATCACCAGGTTGTGGAAGTCGCCATGCGCGCGCTCCTTTTCGTAGGAGAGCACATCGTTCATCCAGCAGATGATGTCGCCGCTGAGCCTTGCGAGGCGTTCGACCTCGGGGTGCTTCCGAACGCGCGGAGTGAGCTCGATGCCTTCGAGCGGTTCGATCAGGCTAAAAAATGAAGGCACCGCTCCGGCTGCCGGTCGAAAAGTCAAATAGGCGGCCTCGTCTGGCACTTGAGAGTGGGCACGGTTGTTGGCTTCCCAGAGCATGCCGCCGAAGTACGCGCGATTGCCGTCGACGAATTCCGCCAGTTGGGTCGCGTTCGTGAACTTCGAAACGCGCTGCATGACATCGTCGAGGCCGCGATCGAGCGCGCTCGCGGGGGTGCCCAGTGTCCGACCGCACAAAATTTGCTCGAAGCGCTCGAACAGCTCCATCAGCCGCGCGGGGCGTTCGCCCACGTCGGTTTCATCGCCGATATCGTCGAGCGCAAATGCCCAACACACATAGTCAGAGGCCAACTCCAGCTCTGGCAATGCGGCGTTGGGGTAGAAGCCAGCAACTAGGGTACTGAGGTGTGCCTTACTGAGGCGCGCTTGCTCCTTCAACGTGGGTGTGAGTCCCAGCTGGTGTAGCCATGCCAATGATGAGCGCTCCGCGGCCTCTCGGTGAGGATTGATGCGTAGCGGAAATGGACAGGTGATCGCCGCGAGTAGCTGATTTCGGCTGGGAATCTGACCATCGCGCCAGCGATTGGCCTTCCGCAGTGCGCTTGGATGTCGAGTCGCCATGGGGTGCCTCCAGCACTGGACAAGCGTATGCTGAACGCTTGTATCATGGACGATTCAACTGTGTAGCAAGTTTAGGACGTGTCGCTTTCTTTCGGTCCTACACCGAAGGGTGATACTTTGCGTCTAATGCGTTCATCCGTTCCCGCCGCGTCGGTACGTAGCGAGATCCGAAGCGATGCGCTTGCGCCGAATCTGGTAGTGACGTGGTTCACTGGGTACATCACCAAAGCCCTGGCGGAGACTCAGCTCTTGCGCTTCCGTGGCTTGCTCTGCGATTGCGTCAATCCGATCTGGATCATGGAGCTTACCCAGATGACCGGCTTCGATCCCGCGGCGATCAGCGCCGGCGCGGAGTGGTGGACGTACTTCAAGAGCAAGCACGAGGGCCGCGGGGAGATTTTGTTGATCTCTTCGTCACAGGCCGCGCGCATGGCCGGCGCTAGCTTGAGCTTCAGCATCGGCGTCGGCGTTCGATCGTTCGCGAGCCTGCCCGAGTGCTTCGACACCCTCGGCGTGGTCCTGCCGATGGCTCGTTTGAACGCCGGCTGAGTGCCGGGCGTGTCTCACGCGCTGCTCGCTTTTCTTCACCGAATTTGGCAACGCCATCGCTGGAGCGTGCCGTTGTCGTTGGCGTCCGCGGTTTTCTTTGCGCGCCTCGGCTGGGAGGTGCACGAAAATAGGTTGGACGCGTTCGATGCCAGCGCGCAGAAGCTCGTGGACAGTTGGCGCGGCGCGTACGACGGCTCGATGGTATTTCTGACGACAGCAGGCGATTTCCTGCCCATGACGCTGTTGGTCGGTGCGGTGCTGTTCTTGCTCGTGGCGGCGGCCAAGCCGCGCGAGGTCCGTTTCTTACTTTGGTGCAGCGTCGGTTGTTTGCTGCTCAATGTGGCTTTGAAATTGCTCTTTCACCGCGCGCGTCCGCACGCGGCCCCCGCCTACCTGTTACCGCGTCCGAGCTCGCTGTCGTTCCCCAGTGGTCACACCATGGGCTCTGCGGGCGTGCTCGGTAGCCTGGCCGTGATTGTGCGCGTCCTTCGTCCGAGACGCTTCGTGTGGCTGTCGATTGCCGTACTCTGCGCGTTTTCGATCCTCGGAGTGGCGCTGTCCAGAGTGTATTTGGGTGCTCACTACCCGTCGGACGTACTCGGCGGTTTGTTCGCCGCGGCCTCTTGGATCAGTGCCGTCACGGGCTGGGTATATCCTCGGCTTCTCCCGCACGAACGCTCGACCCCCAAGCTGCGCGACTAGCTAGCGCTGCCTGCGGCGTCGACCGAGACGTTTGGTTCGTCGGGCGGCGAACCAAGCGACGAGCGAAAGCAAAAGCGGCGCGGCCGTGCGCGACGTTGGGCTTGGGGGCGCAATCGAGCAGCCGCCAGCGTCTTTCGGGCGGTTTGACCCATTCGCGACCGGGCCCAACGAGAGCGTGAACGGCGCGTCTTTCTTGCTGGTGGTGATCCCGCTCACGACCACGATGCCTTCGCCCTGGAGTTCGGCAGGCAGCGACTCCACTCGATCGACGCGAGCCTGGCCGTTCTCGAACGGCACGAGCAGACCGCGATTGCGCGTACCGTCGGTGTCGAGCAGCACTCGCATGGGGGCGTCGCTGCTCGCATGGTAGTAAAAGGACGAGAGTCCGGAAGTGATCGCCATCGAACCGGCGCTGGCCAATTCAGTGACCTCGACCTCCGGATAGTCTTTGGCGTTCTCGTAACCGCCGCTGCCAGTGCGGGTTCCGGTTGCGGCATTCCAAGCGCCGAACAATGGGAACTCGTCGGCGATTGACGATTGCAGCGTGTGCAACACGGCATCGGTGGCCACGATCGCCGAGTCACCCTGCTGAGCTTCTTGTTCGAGAATGGAGCGCACGATGTCTTCGTCGTAGCGCTGACTCAAGAACACGGGCCAGATCGCCGAGCCGTACAGGAACGCCGAGGTCACGCCACTCGGTGGGGCATCGAGCGAACGCGCGCTTTGGCTGAAAAATGCGGGCAAATTGCGCTCGAGATCGGTGAGGGCGGGGTCGAGCACTTTGGCCGCCCATTGCGCGCTGCCCTCCGCCCAAAATCGATCCAAATCCGCGTCGTACGCATTTTGCACAGCGTGAAAGGTTTCGTGCGGCAATACGGTTAAAATCCCCTGCTCGGCGCTGTCGTAGTACTCGGCGTAGTTCGCCTTGGCGACCAAGTAGCTCGCACATTGCTTGGGCTTTTCACTCGTACATCGACCAGCTTCGGGAACGGCCATGCCGTCGGCACCGCGCATGTTCATCAGGTACACGTCGAAACGCGCATCGCCGCCGTTCGAGCCACAGGAGGGCGAGAGGGCATCCGAAATCGGCGCGCGGAACCCCATCGCCGCGTAGCGTGTCAGGGCGTCGCTCGTGACCTCGGCGACCATGGCCACGTCATCGGGGACCTGGTCGGCGCGCGAGCTCTCGCGGTTCACGGCGTGTGCGCCTTCGGTCGTGTACCAAACCAAGACTAGGTCGTTGCCGAACGAGCTCGGCTCGACGTCACCGTAGTCGTAACCACTGGCACCGCCCGGATCGGTGGGTCGCGTGCACGGAGCGGCGTAGCCCGCGGCAACCCGAGTCACGAGCAACACACCGAGCGCTGCACCGACCACGCGCTGCTGGCCGCGAGCGGGGGCTCGGGTGCGCACGTTAGAGGGCCCCAACTTCGAGCAAATACGCGCCGCCTACGCTGCCCCTGCCGCCACTGGGCGTGGCGTAGTAGTCCTGGAAGCGGAGCTTGTAGAGCTTTCCCGTTGCGCCGCGCACGAGCCAAGTGCCACTCACGGGGCTCAAGACGTGAGTGGCTTCATCGTAGTTGTACCAAGCCGACAGCGAAGTCGACGTCGCGCCGGTGATATCGACGATGGGATTGCACTCGTCGTCGAAGAACTTTTCGCTGATGAATTCGGCCGTGGCGGCGTCCGCGCGCGTGACGCTCGCAAAGTCTTTGTCGAGGAACGCGGAAGCACCGACACCTGGCCCGCCTTCGCCGCCATTGCTGTAGACCAGGGCGCGCTTGAAGGCGAGATCCCAGGCCAGGGATTGGAGCGAGCTCACGTCATTGACGGAGACCTTCGCGGCGCTCTCGAGCGCCACGAAGAGCCAGGGATGCGTCGTGACACCATTCTGCCCGCCCGCGGTCGCATCGATGTACAGCGTCTTGATCCCGCCCTGGTCGCTGAGCACCTGCACAGCGCCGGTCGAGACGCTTTCGATCGCTCCGATCTGCTGCGCCCGCGCGGCGGAGCAACTGTCCATGAATCCCGTTCCGCTGCCGGCCGTTCCCGCGTTGGCACCACCACCGCTGCTCGCACCTCCCGTCGAGTTCGAATCGAGCGGGCTGCTGCTGCAAGCCGACACCAGGCAAGCCAGGACGAAGAGCGTCTTCACGCCGTCAAGATTGACTCAGCTATGCGCGCGCCGCTACGGGCAAGCCCGCGAGCGCGGCTTTACTGGGCCGAGACGACGAGGCCGAACGAACCGCCCGCGCGCTGAGCCGCTTCGATGACGATCGTGTAGTCGCCCGCCGGAACGTCGTTCAACGTGAAGCTAGAGGCGTAGCCGCCGTCCATCCCGTCGTCGTTGCACGCGAGGGAAGTGCTGGTGTCGCTGGCGCAGGCGGGCATCATGTACAGCACGGTGTCGACGTTCGTTTCGGGACGCTGCGTGCTCACGCTCAGGGTGCTCACCGGATTTTCCAAATGCAGGCTCACGCTCGCTTCTGGGAAGTCGACGTTCTCGGGGTTGCTGCACTGGGGAGGCGGATCCCAGAGGCTCACGCCATCGATGCGCCCCGCCGCTACGGTGATGCCTTTTTCGAGGTCGAGCTTTGCGTCCGAGCCGCACTCGGTCGTGCGTGCCGTCTTCAGCTTGATGCACTTGCCGGCGGTCGGGGACGTGCCAGGCCCGCACACGTCGTCTTGAATACAAGCGATGAAGCCGCGCGGATCGCAAGTGATGCCATCACCCGCTCGGGTGACGTTGCTCAGATTCGCGGTCGTCGGCGTGCTCTCGTGCCCGAGCGAGTCGACCGCGGTCACGCGCACGCGGCTGACGGCTTTTTCGACCGGAGCGGCGGGTAATTCCTGCTCCCAGAACTCTCCTGCGACGGGGCGATTGCGCGCAGGATAGTCGAACGAGCTGATCTGCAAATCCGTGTCGATGATGACGGGCTTGTTGTTCGCGTCCAAGAACTCCACGTGCACGATGGACACGTCATCGTCCGGGTCGGTGCCCCGGGTCAGAATGACAGGACCGTGGATGTATTTGACCTCCACGATCGAGGGTGCCACTCCTGCCGTGCACACGCTGGGCTTGCCGCTGCAGGAGAGCCCAACCTCGCAGCGGTCCTCGACGTTGGCCGGATCACAAGCGTCACCCAGCGCGACTTCGTTTTGTGCGACGATTTCGACCTCCAACTCGTCGCTCATTTGGTCTCGACCGTCGATCAGGCGCACCTTGGCCTTGGCAAGCTTCTCGATATTCTCGATTGGCTCCATGGTGGCGGTCGCGCTGAACGAGACGTCTTTGACCGGTGCGTCGAACGCGATTCGACCGTCCGCTGAGCTCGCTGCGCCGTCCCAGGCGGCGTCGAATACCTTGACCGGCGCGTCGCTCGAGTCTTCGAAGCTGACAGCGATGCTGTGGACACCGGCATCCGGCTGGGTGCCGGTCACCGTGAAGCGTACAGTGTCGCCGAGTCGTCCGATGACGTGCGCTTCGACCTTCGTCAACGAGAGGACGCCGGTGCCTTGGAATCCGGCAGTGCCACCGCTGCCATTGCCGCCGCTGCCGTTGGCTTTTCCGCCCGACGCTCCGCTGCCATCATCCCCCGCTTCGCCGTTGCCGTTTCCGGTACCCGCGCGCGAAGTGCGTCCCGCGTGGTTCTGGTTTCCAGGTGCGTTCGGGTCGACCGCATCGCCCACGTTCGAGCACGCGGCTGCGTAACCAATCAACGATGCGAGAAGCAGACCGCGGGTTCTTGTCATGGCTGGCGGCTCCCAAAGCAAACTGCGTGCCTCGACGTCTCAACGCGAGAAATGCAGGCGATCTGCGGATTCGTTGTCGATGCGCAGCATGATCGCTCGGTCGGTGTCATCTTCTTGGCTCTCGTCACTCGGTTGACGCCAACAAAAGGCGAAACGCCACGCGGGAGCCGCGTGGCGTTTTCCATCGTCAGTGCCGAGTCAGAATCAGAATTCGCAAGCCGTGCGCGAGGCGCCCGTGCCAGTACCTTCGCCGAAACCGATGTCGCCGTCGCCAGCGCCGCAATCGAGCTTGTTCACTTCCGCAGCGCCGCCGCCTTCGAGCACGTCATCACCGGCGAGACCGTTGAGGGTGTCGTCGCCCAGGCCGCCCACGAGTTCGTTCGCACCGGCGTTGCCAGTGATCACGTCGTTGTAGTCGGTGCCGATGACGTTCTCCATATCGGTCGCGAGCAAGTCGGCTTCTGCGCCTTGACCAGAACTGGTCGCGCCGTCCAAGACGACCGTGACGAGCGCCGTGCGGCTCGAGTAGTCGATGGTATCGACGCCCGTGCCACCGGAGATCGTGTCATTGCCGTCGATGGCAGCGCCCGCCAAGAACACGTCATCACCCGCGCCGCCGACCAAGATGTCGTCTTGCAAATCACCGGTGATCGTGTTGTTCAGCGCGTTGCCCGTGATCTTGTCCACTTGAGCCGTGCCGAGAATGTTCTCGACGTCGGCCTTGCAGTTGTCACCTTCACTGACGTTGCTCGCGAAATTGCCGTCGTTGGCAGCCGTGCCGTCCATGGTGACGACCACGCCGACGCCGCGCTGCGAATAGTCGAGCGTGTCGATGCCGTTGCCGCCGTTGAAGACGTCGGCGCCGTTCGTGGCCGTTTCTTCGTCGAAAGTGTCGTCGCCGTCGCCGCCGTTCAGGGTGTCGGCACCGCCGGCGCCACGCAGAGTGTCGTTTCCGGCTTCACCGTTCAAGGTGTCCGCCGCGGAGTCACCGATCAAGGTGTCGTTGCCGGCACCGCCGTTGAAGGTAATGGCGACGGCCGACGCGGCGGTCATCGTGTCGGCGCCCGAGCCACCGGTCACGATTTCGACGTCACTGTTGATGTCGTCGGCTTCGCTCGTGACGCCGTCGCCCGTGCCGGTCACGCCGACGGTCACGGTCACCGCAGCGCTACGCTGCGCGTAAGAAACGGTGTCGGTGTCCGCGCCACCGAAGATTGTCTCGCCGGTCGTGCTCGCCGCGCTTTGGTTGAACAAATCCGCGCCCGCGCCGCCGTAAACCGTGAGCGCAGTGCCAAACGCCGCACCGACTGCCGTGCCGCCACCAGCGGTGAAGGTGTCAGCGCCGTCGCCCAGGTAGACGACGTGGGTTTCCACGCCGGTGAGCGTGATGTCCTTGAAGGCGTCGTTGTTCAGGTTCACGCCGCTCGCGCCGTACGCGATATTGTCGGCGGCGGCCGTACCGCGGATGCCGAGCGTGTCACCGCTGGCGGAAGAGCTGAGGTCAACCGTGATGCCGGTCGTCGCGGTAGAGCTCGTTCCGACGCCGAACAGACCGTTCGTAAAGTCCAGCACGACCGTCTTCGAGCTGGTGCCGGTGCCGGTGACGACGAGCTTCTTCAAGGTGCTGCTGGTCGCCAGGTTGTCGCAGGACTGGCCGTTCTGCAGAATCGCGGAGTCGGCGGCGCGGCGAGAGATGATGGCAGTCTCACCACCGGCGACGCTCACGGTCATCAACCCGCTGGCGACGACGAAGGTGCACTGGGTCGCGAGAGGAGTCAGCTTCTCTTCCGCCTGTTGGAACGGATCATCCGAAGAAGCGACGGGGGTGGTGTTGGTGGAAACGCTGCAGCCAGCCAAAGCGAAAAGCATCAAACAACTGAGGGGAACGAACGACAGACGGTTGCGCATGAAAATTGGACCTCCTCGTGCGGGCTGGTCGCAACCCTGCGACGCTAACTCCCGATCGACTGGCCTTGATGAACGGGAGGGTGTCAGCAGCCTTGAGTGAAATATTCCGCTGTTGCGTCGGAATTTATCGTCATTTCTGCGCTTAATTTCGCACTTTTCGCGGCCGTTGGTAGCAGGTTGCAAGGAGCGTGGTCTGCGCAATTACCAGTCGCGCAAGTCTGCGGCGCCGCGTGATCCGGCCGGGGCGCAGCCAAAAGCGCGCTCACCAACGCAGATACTCTCGAAACGCCAGACGGCTGTGCCGCCATGTGCGCTGCGTTCATACCCAGTACTCGTGTCGTACGTTGAGGGCCATCTGGGGCCGGGGCAGCGTGCGCCTCGAGGCGTGAGTCTTCGCCTGGCACGCTGCCCGAACGATACGAGTCGGGAAGTTTCAGCTCATCCGCGTCCAAAAGCTCGTCCAATCCCCACCAGTTTTGCTGGTGGGGACTAGACGATTGGCTGTCGGATCAGGTCGCGGGCACGCAAGCGTGCGAGTTGACGTCGGTGCTCGTTTGGCCTGTGGGACAAGCGACACACGTTGGCGCAGTCGTCGCCGTGCCATCGACCGTGATGTAGCTCCCAATGGGGCAGTCCATATAGGGCGTGCACGAGGCCACGTTGGTGGTGGTCGAGTAGGTGCCTGAAGCGCAAGCGGAGCAAATACGATTGACCGTCGCCGAACCGGGGGTGCTGGCGAACGTTCCGGCTGCGCACGTCGGCCACGCGGTGCACGAGACGGCATTGGTCGCGCTGCTGAAGCTGCCGCTCGCGCACGCCGTACACGTGCGATCGAATTGGGCCGTTCCTTGGACGGCGACGTAGGTGCCGGCTGCGCAGGTCTTGTACGCCGTGCAAGTCGTCGCCCCGGCTGTTGCCGTGAACGTGCCGTTGGCGCAATTGACGCAGGTCGCGTTCGACGTCGGAGTACCGGCTACGCCAGTCGTCGTGCCCAGCGGGCAAGTCGCCCAGGCACTGCAGCTCAACGCATTCTCCGTCGAGGAGAACGTCCCGGTCGCGCAGTCTCCGCAGACCCGATTGGTCGTGGTCGTGCCGGCGGTGGTGATGAACTTACCCGGCACGCAGGTCGTGTAGCTCACGCATGGAGTGGCGGCCGAGCCGTCGTCGTCCCAAGTCCCAGCGATACAAGCGACGGGCGCATTCGTGCCGCCCTTGCAGAAGGTACCTGCGGCGCACGGTGTGCAACCTGGTGGTGTGTTCACCGTACCCGGGGTCGTTTCATAGCTGCCTGGGGCACACGCGGTGGGGGAGACGCATTCGGCAAGGTTCGGCGCCACCGCGACTAGGCCTGAGGCACACGCCGCGCAGGTGCGATCGAGCTTGGCGCTCGGCGCGCTGGCGATGTGCGTGCCGGAAAGGCAATTCGTCCAAGGCTTGCAGCTCGACTGATTCTGGAGAGTCGTAAAGGTACCGGTGGGGCAGCCTGCACAAACTTGGTCCGCGGTCGCCGTGCCAGCCTTCTCGATGTACGAACCCGCGTCACACGCGCCGAAAGGAACGCAGGAAGCGGCGTTCTTGCCGGCCGCAAACGAGCCCGCGGCACAGGCGACGCACACCGTGTCCGTCGTCGCTGTGGCCACGGCCGCGACGAAGGTGCCAGCCTCACAGTCCGCTGCCGGCTTGCACTCGGTCGCTGGGTCCAAGTCGTCGTCGACGGTACCGGTCGCGCAGGCGACTGGCGCGGCATCTTCACCGGCACAGTAGAACCCCGCCTTGCAGGGGGTGCACTTGGCGCCGCTGGTTCCCGGCTCACAGGTCACGGGCTCTCCGCCAGCCGAACCGCCTTCGCCGGTCGGCTCTGCGCCGGCCTCTCCGGCTGAACCGGGCTCGCCGGCCGCGCCGACGCCAGCTGTGCCGCCAGAGCCCCCCGAGGGGCCGCCAGACGAGGACGGCTCGCCCGCCGCGCCTGCTTCGACGCTCGGGGCGCCTCCGCTGGGACCGCTGCCGGTATCGCTATCACTACATCCTGCAAAAATGGTGAGGGCCAGACCGGCCACTGCAAAGGGTATGACTACAAAGCGACTTAGTGAGGACATTTGAAAGCTTTAACTCCGACTACCCAAATGGGACACACAACTACTCACAGTGAAGCCACAACAATGCGAATGGTACAACACTAAAATGGCCCATCATGTGTCGGAAAATTGCCTGGATTGCGTGCTGGATGCCCGCTCGATCGGCTTTGATTCCATCGCGTGATCTGGAGTGGTCTGCATTGTTTCGTCACGTAGTCTAACTTGTGAGATGATGAGTGTTGCAATGTGTGATTGCACAGTGCTCGGAGCTCGCGGTGCTCACCGCCAGCCCGGATCACCCTTCCTGGGCCCATGGGCCGAAGTGCGGCCTCGGCAGTGCTCTTGACCCGGGGATGTGTCGCGGCGGGACGAGGCGAAGTGTCGTGGCGCACGCATCCCTAGGGCTGCTGCGCCACGCCCGGCGCACAGGAGGGCGCTCCAAACGAGGCGCGCGAGGAAGCGCGCGCCAAACGTGCCGCCGCCACGCACCGGCGGAAACGCGCACCAAGCGTCGCGCCTGCACGCTTCGGCAGGCGAGCCCCATCGCACCGGGGTGCGATAAATCGCCGGCATGATGGGCGCGAGACGCCTCGAGGCGCTCCCCGCCGACTTACCCGATCGCGGCTATCCGCGCGCTTATCGGCCTTGCCGGCGCGCGTCCGCTCGTTCAGGGCTCGACGCGGGGATTCGGCGCGTTAGCGAACGCGAACGGCCGCCGGTCAGCGCGGGCGATTTGGTTTAACGCGGAGTCGGGGCCGTGTCGCTGCGGGTGACGACCAGCGTGGAACTGGGGCCGGGGGACAGCAGATAGAAGTGCCTCAGTTCGACGGGTTGCGTCGGGTGCGCTGAGGCGCTTGCCGGCTGCGCAGGAGCCGCGCTAGCGCTCGTCGGCGGCAACGTGCCACGGCTTGCGCAGCCCGCGGCGAGCAAAGCAAGCACAGGAAAGAAAGCAATTCGAGGCATGGCGGTCGTCCTTTTGCGCGCGTGATGGTCGCGCATACGACTGCTAGAGCAACAAGCAGGCCAGTCCTCGGCGAGCGGCAATCAACGAGGCGAAAATGGCACGATGCGCTTACGCGCGCTGTAAGGGCACGGCGCCGGGGCCGAGCGACAGCGCGCCGCTCGACCTTTCAAAGAGAGCAAAACCGGGACGAATCGGAGTATGGCGAAACCTGGCGTTCAGCGCCCGACCGACTTACCCCACGCCGGTCGCGAGCTGACTCGATTCCACCAGTCAGCAACTCGCGCGTGTTCGCTGAGTTTGCCCGCAGCGGGCGACAGCGTCATGTACTCCACGTAGGGCATGAAACAGATGTCCGCGATGGAGAACGTATCGCCAGCCAAAAATGGCTGGTTGGCGAGCTGTTGGTCCATTATCGAATACGCGAGATCGAGGCCGGCACCCGCCGTCTTCAGCACCTCGGGTGTTTGCTCGCGCTTGAACACGGAGTGATAGACGAACTTCATGGCATGAGCCGTGAAGTTCGAGGTCTCGATGCTGATCCACTGCTCCATGAGGGCCTCGTTGCGCGCACCTTTGGGCGTCAACGGACCGCCGGCCTTGCCGTCGATGTAGCGCGCCATCGCTCGTGACTCGTACAATTTGAATCCATCGTCATCGAGCGCGGGGACCTGGCCAAAGGGTTGGCGCGCGAGGTGAGGCGGTTGCTTGTGCTCTCCCTTGGCGAAGTCGACCAAGATGAACTCGAACGGTGTTTGCGTCTCGTTCAAGGTCATCAGGACTTTGCGGGTACAGGTGCTGGCGGGATGTCCGAAGATCTTCATTGCGCCAAACTATCACGGGCGGTGCGCGTCGCGCGGCTCCGCACGTCTCGCGGGCCGACCGCAAAAGCTGCCCATCTGATCAGGCGAGTTGCAGCCCTACGCGCGATGGTTCATGTCCGGCGTAGATCTTCAACCGATTGCGAACTCGAGAATCAGCCATGCATACATCTCCCGCCCGGTCGAGGTCCGCGCCCGATGCAAACCCCTGACGTGGAGACCATCGAAGCGGGGCGCCTCACGGAAGCCCGTTTGATCGAAATGGTTTTTCCCGAGCAAACGAATCATTACGGGACGCTGTACGGTGGGCAAGCCTTGGCATTGATGGACAAGGCCGCGTTCATCGCGGCGTCTCGTTACTCGCGGCGTGCCCTGGTTACCGCCAGCAGTGAACGCGTGGATTTTCACGTACCCGTGCGACAGGGGCAGCTGGTCGAGCTCCTAGCGCGGGTCGTTGCAACGGGGCGCAGCTCGATCACGGTCGAGGTGGATATGTATTCGGAGGATCTACTGACCGGTGAACGAAAGCTCGGCACACACGGTCGTTTCGTACTAGTCGCGGTCGATGCGGAGGGGCGCGCCGTGCCCGTAATTCCCCTCGATTCGAAGCTCGCAGGGGATGGTTCCACTCATGATCCGTGAATACACGCTCAGACTCCAAGCCGTGCGCTTTCGCGCCAACATCGGCGCGTCCGCTGCCGAGCGATCGATCCCGCAAGACCTGGTAGTCGACGTCGATTTGGAGCTGCCCGTCTCTGCGCTGGCCAAACGAGACACGAAGCGTGAGGTAGTCGACTACGACCTGGTGGTGCGCCTGGTGGTCGAGGTCGGCCTGGCCGAGCCATATCGGTTGTTGGAGATCTACGCGCAACGGCTTCTGGCGCGGCTATTGACCGAGACCCCCGCGCTCAAGGTGAGGGTCGCCGCGACCAAGCTTCGCGTCCCCTCGACCTACAGCACCGATAAAGCAGTCGTCGAGCTCGTCGGGACTCGCGACGCCTGAACCCCGAGAGCTCGTTGGTTTTGGTCAATCAGCGCCCATTAGCCTTCGGCGTTACTGAAGGGAGGGGCGGGGCGACCGGGAGCAGGCGATCCTTATTGAAAATGAAATTCAAATTCAATTTCGCTTGACGGGGCGGGCGGGCGCGTGACATCCATGGGGAGCAGGAGGCTCCGATGAAACCAGCTGAGGCGAGGGGTGAAACCTTCCACGGTTCACTTAATGATAATGATAGTCAAATTCATGTTCAGTGCGTCGCGCAGGCGCCGGAACCGGTGCCCGCGGATGACTTGTTACGCTGCGTGTGTGGGGCATTGCTCGCGCGCTGGGTCGCGGCCGGGCTAGAGCTCAAATGCCGTCGCTGCAAACGCACGACGTTAATCCCTTATCCGAAGCGAACGGCCGTGACTCGGCGGCACCCCGTCTGAGCTCGAGTAGGAAAAGCCATGTCTCACCACTCGAAGACCGATCACGCTTCCAACGTACGACTCGCCGAAAGCGACCACGTGGCCATCGACATGTGTCACTGCGGAACGCTGCAGGTGCACCTGGGGGACCTCTCGTTGCGTTTACCGCCGGATCTGGTGCTCAGCCTGACGCGCACGCTGACCGTGGCGTTGGCTCGGCGGCAGTCGATCCTCAGCGAGCGTGGGGACGACGACTTCGTCGCGTCCAATTGGGCAGGCAACGACAGCCGGAGAGGCAAGGCGTGACTGCGTTGCCGCGTGCGACTTTCAGCCCGTCGCTATCTTTTGATCTCCCGTGAGCGCGAGCCGGTGCCGTCGCTGGCGCAATCGAGACTTCGGCTATTCGGAGCTTCTCATCGGACGCCGCGCCGCCAACCGCGCTTGATTTCGAACAGGTCGCTTTTCGCCGATCCGCGCGGGTGTTGCAAAATGCCCCCTCGCAGGAAAACGGAGCCACGTTAGTACGCTGGATAGAGGCGTTCCGTGTCGACCCTCGCTTGCACGCGCGGTAACGTTTTCCCACCTTCGTTGGGCGTCCCGATCGCCCGAACGACTGATCGTTCATGGGAGCGCGGATGAGTCAACTCGAGTCCTTTTGGGTCCGCACATGAAACGTTCGAATGCCGCGCTCCAGCCAGTCACGTTGGGGGAGCGGAAGTGAGCTCGGCGCGTTCTTCCGGCTCCATGCCGAAATCGGCCCGATACCTGCCGCCCAAGATCCTGGTTGCCGATGACGACGAAGGCGTGCGAGTCGGGCTCGTCGCAAACTTGGAGCTCGAAGGCTACGAGGTCGCAGAGGCACGGGACGGCGCGGAAGCGATCAAGCTGATCCAAGCGAACAGCTACGACTTGATCGTTTCGGATGTGGTCATGCCGAGCGCGACCGGCGTGGAAGTGCTTTCCACGGTTCGGCAACAGCACTTGGATACGCCGTTCATCCTCATCTCCGCGTTCGTTTCCGAAGATCTCGTGACGCGCGCCTTGAGCGACGGCTTGTTTGCCATGCTGTACAAGCCTTTCGCCATGGATCGAATTTTGGAGGTCGTGGCGCGCGCGTTGAAGCGCAACGTCGTATTGATCGTCGACGACACCCAAGCCTACGTCTCCTCTTTGGCCGACGCGCTGCGTTCGGTGGGGATGCGCGTCGAGACCTGCGGGGACGGGCCGAGCGCCGTCGAGTTCGCGCGCCACAACATCGTCGACGTGTGCGTGCTCGATTTGGTGATGCAGCCGCTCGACGGACTCGCGACTTGCGAGCAACTGCAGATGATCAACGATCGCATGGACATCATCGCCATCACCGGCCTCGCCACCAACGAACAAGTGCGGGGCATTGCTCGTCGCGGTGTGGCCACCTGTCTGCGTAAGCCCTTCGACGTGCGAGAACTGCTGACTGCGATCGCGCGCGTGCGTGCCGCCACCCCGGTGAAGAAATGACTGCCGTCGATCCGCTGCGAACGGTCGAGATGATCGCCTTGCTCGAGGAGGCCACCACCCCGCTTCGTCACGATGTTCGCAATCGCATCGCGTCGATTCGGAACATGTCCTATTTCATTCGCCGAAAGCTGGCTTCCGAAGTTGCGCCCGAGCGCGACCCGAGGGTGCCGGAGTTTTTGGCCAAGGTCGAAGGTGAGGTTCAGCGCACGGACGACCTGATCGAGGCTTGGGGGACCTCCGTGCACGGTTTGCGCTCGTCCGAGGTGCTACCCGTGAAAGCGACTGATTGTATACGAATGGCGATCGCCAGTGCGCGCTTACCCGCCGGCGTCGGCGTCGAATCGTTGGCAGTGAAAGAGGAGCTGAATGTCGAAGCAGACTTGGAAATGCTTGCCTTTGCGCTGCGTTGTTTGCTCGAGAACGCGGCGGAGGCGGCCGGCTCCGGGAGTGTGGTCATCGAGCTCGCCCGTGACGACGACCAGTGCGTCATGACCGTCAGCGATCGTGGCCCCGGCTTCGAAAATCCGTTGCGCTGCCTCGAGCGCTTCGAGAGCACGAAACCCGGTCATCTAGGGCTCGGCTTGTGCATGGCTCGACGCATCGCTTCGCGTTTCGGTGGGGACTTGGCGATTGGTAGCCCCGACGTCGGAGCGCAAGTCAGCCTGCTCTTGCCCATCGCGGGCACGCGAGCGCCGTTCGGAGAAGAGGCGTGACACGGCTGCTTTTGGTCGACGACGACGAGAGCAATCGCTTCACGCTCTCGGCATTGCTCGAGGACGAGGAGTACGTGGTCGACCTGGCCGCCTCCTTTGCCGAGGCCAAGCAGCGATTGGTGTCCGACCCACCGCTTTATGACGCGGTATTGCTCGACCACTCCCTGGGCGATGGCTTTGGATTGGATCTAGTGCCGCTGATCCGTCGCGTTCTGCCGGGCGCGAAGATCATCGCCATGAGCGGCAGCGCCGGCGCCGACCGGATGGGCCACGAGGCGGATGCGGCACTGCCAAAAGGTATGCATTTCCCCGACTTTCTCAGCCGTTTGCGGGCGGTCGTGAGCTAGGGGCCAGTGCTGGCGAATTTTGCCTTCAAACGTATCTTGGTGCCGGTCGATTTCTCGACGCGCTCGGCCAATGCGCTGGCCTACGCCGTCGCCCTTGGTTCGAGAGCCAGAGCCGAGATTGACGTGCTGCACGTGTGGCACTCCGATCTCTCCAACCCGGTGACGGTCGCGCGCGAGCGCGCGAAGCAAGAGCTCTGCGACTTCGTTTCCGGGCTCGACTTGCACGGCGATGTCGAGCTTCACCGCCGCGCCGAGTTGGGGGATCCCTATTTGACCATCCAGAGCCTGGCGCAGCTCACTCGCTACGACCTCCTGGTCGTGGCCGGACCAGAACCCACACGCAGCGAGGTGGACTCGGCAGGGCTGCGTCTCCTTCGGAGCGCGTCGACTCCGGTGTTATTCGTGCCGGGGAATTGCCTCGCGTGGTCTCGGTCCGAGCTAGAGCCGGCGTTCAGGCTGGAGCGTATCTTGGTCCCGATCGCCCTTGCGGGCGCGCATCTTTCTGCTCTCGACTGCGCTCGGGAGCTTGCGGATGCCGATGGCGCGCGCGTCGAGGCCCTACTCAGCCCCGACGTCCTGCCTAGCCAGATCGCATATCTGCGTGGGCACCCGTGGCTCGATCGCCTAATCACCGTCGAGCTACGTGAAGGCAGTGAACTCTCTGCGCCGACGCGCGTGCAATCGTCGAGGTTCGACTTGCTCGTCATGGCCAGCAAGCGCGTACACGTGGGCGAACGCGCCAAGGACTTGCGGCTCGAGCACATCGCACTTTCAGCGCCTTGTGCGAGCTTGAGCTTACCCGACTGACCCGCGGCTCTCAGCCAGGCGTGCTGGAATCGGCTGGATGACTGCGGAGATCTGCCGCCCCGCCCAGCTCCGGTGCGGGGCCGAGCGACGCTTCGCCGAGCGGGATCACGATCGTAAAGGTGGTGCCGCCGTGCTGCACGCTGGCGACGGAGATACGACCATCATGTCGCTTGACGATTCCCTCCACGATTGCGAGACCGAGCCCGGTGCCACGCAGTTTGGTCGTGTATAGCGGCTCGAAGATCCGAGTGCGCACGTCTTCGCTCATGCCCTTGCCGTTGTCGACCACGCGCAGCGTCAGCTCCCCGGCGTCGACGCTGGCTCGCACCTCGACGCGGCCGCTGTGCGGGTCGACGGCTTCGACGGCATTTTGAAGCAAGTTGACCAATACCTGGCGAAACTGGTCCGCGTCGACGTTGGGCACCGGCAGGTCCTTGGAGACGTGATTGAGCAGCGCGATCGTGTCCGCAGGTTTCACCACCACGGCCAGCGCGCTCTGCACGAGTTCGTGGGCGGCCGTGGGCGCCCGAAAGATGGGGCGTTCACGCGAGAAATCCAAAAGCTCACCGATGATCTTGGCACAGCGATCAATCTCGGTCGTGATCACTTGCGAGAACAGTTGGATACGTTTGTCCGTCTGCGCTTCGGGCGCATGAATGACTCTGCGATCGAGGTAATACCAGGCGTTACGGATTGCGGCCAAAGGGTTGCGGAGCTCGTGACCAATGCTCGCCGCGAGTCGTCCGATGGCCGCGAGCTTTTCCGTGCGAACGAGCGCTTCCTGCGCGTGGCGCAGGCGTTCCTCGGCACTCTTGAGCTCGGTGATGTCGAAGGCGACCCCTTGAATGAACATGGGTCGACCCTGTTCGTCGCGCACGACCCGCGCTTCACCGTGTACCCAGACGGTGCGACCATCACGGGCGAAGAACCGGCAATCGGCGCGAAATGGGCCGCCGACGGCGCAGCCGCGGGCAAATTCGGCGTTCCAGCGGGCTTGATCCTCGGGATGCATGCGGTGAAACCAAAGCACCGGATCGTCGAGCCACTCCTTTTGCGTGTAGCCGAGCAAGGACTCGATTTGAGGGCCAATGTACAGCTCGTTGCCCCCATCCTCGAGTGAGGCCATGAACGTTACCGCGGGGATCTGCTCGACCAGTGTACGGTAGCGCGCTTCTGCTCGTTTCGAAGCCTGCGTGCGCGCGCGCTGCTCGCTGACATCCTGCAAGACGAACAAGCTGAGCTCGGATCCAGGCAAGCTGGCGACGGTGACCAAGACCTCGAGCGTGCTGCCATCGGCGCGCAGCGCGCGGAATCTGCCGGAGTCCTTCGGTGGTGCCCCAACGAAGTGTCGTGAAAGCGGGCCGCCGACCAAGCTTGGTTCGTCCATTCCGAACATGGCGCAGGCGGCGCCGCCGACGCTGCGTACGGTGCCCTGCGCGTCCGCGCTCAGGATCGCTGGCTCGCGCTGCGTGAGCTCGGACTCCGTCGCCGGAAACTCGGCATCTTGAACGAGCGCCGTGCTGGGTCGCGTTTGCAAACGCGCGGGTGCGGCGCAGGCACCGGTCTGAGCCAATTGCTGGTTGGTCGAGATGAACGCATTGGCAAGTTGAAGCAGGATCGCCTCCGCTTCGTTCGCGGTCCATTGCGCTTCCACCCCCTCGGTGGCAACGGTATGCGAACGAACGCGGCGATCGAAGCTCAACGCTCCGGCCCCTGCGAGCGAAGCCAGTCGGCGAGCGATGCCATTGCATCCCCTCGAGTCGCCGAAACGGCAAACACCTTCAACTCGGGATTGAGCTGCCTCGCGTATGTGCTCGTTCGATGCACATCGAAGTCCACGTACGGCAATAGGTCGACCTTGTTCAGTACGAGCACATCGCAGGAGCGAAACATATGCGGGTACTTGAGCGGTTTGTCGTCGCCCTCGCTCACCGAGAGAACCACGACGCGCACGGATTCACCCAGGTCGAACAGCGCTGGACACACCAAATTCCCCACATTTTCCAGGATGACCGTCGATCCCGGTTCGGGAGCGAGAGACACGAGAGCGTGCCCGACCGCGTGCGCGTCCAAATGACAGCCGGTGCCGGTATTGAGTTGGAGTGCGCGGTAGCCCGCCCTGCGGACCCGTTCGGCGTCGCGCTCCGTCGCCTGGTCTCCTTCGATCACGGCCAGGGGCAGCTCTGGAGCGCAGCGCGCGAGTGCCTCGAGGAGCGCGGTCTTGCCCGCCCCGGGTGAACCCATCAGATTGACCGCCCGACACGAACGCTGAGCCAGCCAGGCGCGATTCTGCTGTGCAAATCGCTGATTCTTGCTCAACAGCGATTGCTCTATCTTCAACGTGCGCGCTGCGCGCAGTTGGAGCCTCGCGGAGCGGTGAGCGTCGCTCGGCGAGTGACGATGCTCCTGGACGTGTCGACCCTCGTCTTCTTCGGAGCAGCCGCAAATGCCGCACATCACTGCACCTCCACTTCGCGCAACTGCAGCTGCTCTCCGCTCAGAAACTCGAGCGATAGGGAACCGCACGAACAGCGGTCGAACACCGAATCGAGCGCAAATTCACGCTCACAGCTGCGACAGCGCGCGAGCCCGGTGACCTCCACGAGCTCGAGCCGTGCGCCTTCTGCCGGCGTGCCTTCAGCGCACAGTTCGAAGCAAAATCGGAACGCATCGGGCACCACCGCCGAGAGCTTGCCGACTTCCAGCACGACGCGTGTCACCTGTCGCCCCGCGCAATGTTCGGCGATGAGACTGACCAAATCCTCGGTGAGCGCCATCTCGTGCATCTATGCGGTTCCTTGCGGAAGTCGAGTGCCGAGCTCGAAGAGTAGCTGTTCAATCAGCGGGAGTGCGCGGCCAACGGCTCGTCGCACCGCGGGGCTCAGATCGAGCATCGGTTCATCGATGGAGCCGAACGACTGCGGTTCGCAGCCGAGCAACCGCGTCTTCGGCAGGGTGCCCCCGAGCGCCTGCACGAGCTCGAAAACCCGGCACGGGTCGACACCGTGACCTGCGCCGAGCAGCTTCTCGGTCGGCTCGGCACACGCGAAATCGGGTTCTAAAATCGTTAGCGTGCCCGGCGCGTGTCCGCGCTGAACGGTGTCGACCAGCAGCAATGCGTCGAAGCCATCGACCAACGTGTAAGCCAAATCCAGCCCTCGTGTGCCGAAATCTCGCACCGTCACGTGCGCTGGCCTGGGCTTTCGCATCAGTTCGCGAACGACCTCGACGCCAAAGGCATCGTCACCAAAAAATACGTTGCCCACCCCGGCGACGAGTACGCGGTTCACGGCGTATCCTCAGCGAGTCGCTCGACTTCATCGAGGAAGAAGAAGAAACGGTGTCCGGGTAGGCCCTGAATTCCGAGGTCGGCACCCGGATCGTCGTCGACGGTGACACTGACGTGAACGCGATCTTCGAAATCTCGTTCCACCGCGCGTACCGTCGCGCGGCGCCCGGCTAGCGCGAGATCGAAAATGTCAGCCCGCGCTTTCGGACGCAGGCGCACTCGTTCACCGACTTGGAGTGACGAATCGCGAGTGGACGAGGGGTTGCCGACACGCCCGTGTAGGCGAAGCTGTTCGTCACCCGAGAGCGCCTCGGCGCGTTCGAGGACTCGGCGTGCACGCGGATCGCCTCGACGAACTTCCGCCTTCTCGCTGTCACTCAAGGTCAGCACACGCAGCAGCAGGATCTCGTCGATTTCCGTGGCATCGTAAGAGTCGGCGCGGCTTTCGGGCGCGATTTCCGGGTAGTCGTACAAGATGATCGGGCTCGCCAGGAGCCTATCGCGAGAACCTTTCTTGCCCGCCAACACCGGCCACAGACCGCGCTGCACGCAGGCCAGAGCAGCCTCGCGTTGCGCAGCGGGCGGGTCGAGTTGAGAGACGAACTGCCCACCTTCGATGCCGAGCAGCAGGTGTGCGGAGAGCAGCGTTTGCGAGAGCGCTTGCGCGCGTTCAGTGCTCGCGCAAGTGCTTTCGTTTCGTACGTTCAGTGAAAGCTTGAATTGGTTTGCGCCCAGTGCTTCGACGCGCAGCTCCAGGCTGCCGCACAGCCGATCGAGACGAAAGGCGTACTCCGTCGCCGAGCCCGCGAGCGTCGCGAGTCGACCGAAGGTCTGGCGGTATGCGCGTGGCCGCGCGCCTTCCTGCGCATAGGACTGGTCGAGCAATTCGAGGAAACGGAGTTCGACGCACAGCTCGCCGTCAGCACCGACGGCGAGACACTCACAGCCGACTTCCGCGCGATCGCTCCCAGCTTGGGCCTCGCTGTACGCGCGCGGGTAGACCCCGCCGAAGTTCCAACGCACGCGGTTTTTGTCGGAGCTGCCTCGATACGGGTAGAGCGCATAGCCTTCGTACAGGATCGCATCCGCGATCGGTAGGACGTCCGTGAAGCAGAACTCGTTCATCGTCGTTCCTCGTTGCGAGCATCTTGGGTCGAGCGGCGAATTCGCAGCGTAACGAGCGCGGGCGCCGGTTCGGCAAGCTCGACCGACACCGAGTCTGCGTCTGGCGCTGCCGCCAATAGCGCCTGCTCGAAGTCTTGCTTCAGCTTTGCACGAGTCGAGCCGCATGCGCCGGCCGCCGGAACCACACGCACGGAGACCGCTCCGCGCCGCACTTCGACAGTCACGTCCGACAGCTTGTCGTGAAAGTGCGTCTGTAAACGCTCCAGCGCGGCAGTGACCCGCTCGTCGATCGTCGATGGATGTAAGCCGTGCAAGAGCAACATGGCACTCACGCTCGCGTCCTGCGCTAGTGCTTCGAGGGTCGGCTCGCTGCTCGCAACCAGTTCCAGCAGTCGCGCGAGCCCGCGTCGGTGAAGCTCGATGACGCAGGCCACGACCTCGCGAGTCGCACTTTCCAGCAGCGGATCCGAGGAAGCAGAAAGCTCGGCGAGCAAGCCTTCGACGCGGGCAAAACGTTGCTCGAAGTCGCCGTCCAGCGTCTTCATTTGTGGGCTCCGAAGCGGGGCGCGTGTTGCACGAGCAGCTCTTTCCCGCCGCCCAGGTACATGTGCACGCCGCACGGCAAGCACGGATCGAAGCTGCGGACGGTACGCATGATATCGACGCCTTTGAACTGCTCGCGGCCGTTTTCCTCGAACAGCGGCATGTTCTGCACGGCGTCTTCGTACGGGCCTGGAGTCCCAAACGAATCGCGCGGGCTCG
>Ga0164308_10000193_pt1 | contig 32909 bp, 34 predicted proteins | sample Whisoiple_246_MG_FD_109983 | JGI IMG/M metagenome (GOLD analysis project Ga0164308, IMG submission 109983) | Soil microbial communities amended with fresh organic matter from upstate New York, USA - Whitman soil sample_246_MG | ecosystem: Environmental > Terrestrial > Soil > Unclassified >... | reverse complement strand
CAAGACGTTCATCGGTTCCGACTTCATCGCCGAGGGTGAGAAGGCGGCAACCTGGGCGCAGAAGGAGTTCGCCGATGCGGACAAGGTGAACATGGTCGTCCTGGAGGGGACCACCGGTTCCGCGCCGGCCAATGATCGCGCCACCGGATGGGCCAACGTCCTCGGCTCCGATGCGAAGTTCACCACCCTGGCCTCGCAGACCGGCGACTTCACCCGGGACGGCGGCAAGAAGGTGATGGAGGGCTTCCTGGCCACCTACCCCGACATCGATCTGGTCTACGCCCACAACGATGACATGGGCCTCGGTGCCATCGAGGCCATCGAAGCCGCCGGCAAGGTGCCCGGTAAGGACATCAAGATCGTGACCATCGACGCGGTCAAGGCCGGTATGGAAGCGCTGGCTGCCGGCAAGATCAACTTCATCGTCGAATGCTCGCCGCTGCTCGGCGAGCAGTTGTTCCAGGCCTCCAGCGCCGTGCTCGCCGGTCAGGAGATCCCGGCGAGGGTGGTGACGATCGAGACGACCTTCGATCAGCAGCAGGCCATCGAGGCACTGCCCACCCGCCTGTACTAGCCGATAATCGGGACGTCCGGATCTGTGCATCAAGGATCCGGGCGTCCCGTTGTCGTATCCGTGGCGCAGCCGTATCCGTGCCGCAGCCGTATCCGTGCGTCAGTCGTATCCGTGCCCTGACGGGCACACCGTGTCCATCGGACCGCGGTGCGAAACCATACTGGAACCGCAGTGAGAAAGGAGCCCGGCGATGACCGAGTCCCGAGCCGATTCCGACCGTCCCGTCGTCGAGATGCGCGACATCAGCATCTCTTTCCCCGGAGTCAAGGCACTGCAGAACGTTGCGTTCCGGCTGTTCCCGGGCGAGGTGCACGCGCTGATGGGGGAGAACGGCGCGGGGAAGTCGACCTTGATCAAGGCGTTGACCGGCGTGTACGCGATCGACTCGGGCACCATCTCGGTCAAGGGCAACGACGTCCTGTTCTCCGGACCCGCCCAGGCGCAGCAGGCCGGAATCGCGACCGTCTACCAGGAGGTCAACCTGGTCACCAATCTGACGGTCGCCGAAAACATCATGCTCGGGCGCGAGCCGCGCCGGCTGGGGTTGATCGACTGGCGTCGGATGCGCAAGCACACCGCCACCGTGCTCAAAGGTCTCAACCTGGACATCGATCCGGGATCGCTGCTCGGCGCGCACTCGATCGCGGTCCAGCAGTTGGTGGCCATCGGCCGGGCGATCGACGTCAATGCCGATGTCCTGGTGCTGGACGAGCCGACGTCGTCACTGGACGTCAAGGAAGTCGCCGAACTGATGGCGGTCATCCGTCAGGTCCGGGACAAGGGCGTCGCGGTGCTGTTCGTGTCGCACTTCCTCGAGCAGGTCTATCAGATCTCCGATCGCATCACCGTGCTGCGCAACGGCGAGCTGGTCGGCGAATACCGGGTCGCCGAACTGCCGCGGCTGCAATTGGTCTCCAAGATGATCGGCAAGGACCTCGCTGCCTTGGAAGCCCTCGAGGAGGGCACCAAGCGCGAGGCCGTCGAACGAACCGAAGGAGGCGCCTTCCTCGCGGCAAAGGCCCTGGGCCGCAAGGGTTCGATCGAGCCCTTCGATCTGGAGGTGCACCCCGGTGAGGTGGTCGGCCTGGCCGGGCTGCTCGGGTCCGGACGGACCGAGCTGGTCCGGCTGCTCTACGGCGCCGATCACAGCGATACCGGGGCCACCACGATCGCCGGGCAGGACGTGAAGCTGCGCAGCCCGCGGCAGGCGCTGAACCTGAAGATCGCCTTCGCCTCGGAGAACCGCAAGGCCGAGGGGCTGATCGGTGATCTCAGTGTTCGCGCCAACATCGTGCTGGCCATGCAGGCGGAGCGCGGCTGGACCCGGCAGATCCCACGGCGCCAGCAGGACGAGCTGGCCGACCGGTACATCAAGGCGCTCGATATCCGGCCGACCAGTCCGGACACCCTGGTCCGCAACCTCTCCGGCGGAAATCAGCAGAAGGTGCTGTTGGCCCGCTGGTTGCTGCTGGAGCCCAATCTGCTCATCCTCGACGAACCCACCCGCGGCATCGACGTCGGGGCGAAGGCGCAGATCCAGAAGCTCGTCGCCGGACTCTCGGAGAAGGGTATGGCGGTCATCTTCATCTCCGCCGAACTCGAAGAGGTGCTTCGACTCTCGCACCGCATCGGCATCCTGCGGGACCGTCGCATGGTCGACGAGATCGTGAACAGCGAGTCCACCACCGTCGAGGACATCATGGACATCATCGCAGCGGAGGCTCAGCCGGCATGAAAAAGCTCACCAGCCACCGACTCCTGTGGCCGGCCGTCGTGCTCATCGCGCTGCTGTTGGCCAACCTGCTCTGGAACCATTCCTTCTTCGACATCACGCTGCGGGATGGGAATCTCTACGGCGCCCCGGTGGACATCCTGCGCCGGGCCGCCCCGATCGTTCTCGTCGCACTGGGGATGACGCTGGTGATTGCCACCCGCGGGATCGATCTCTCCGTCGGTGCGGTTGCAGCGATCTCAGGTTCCTGGGCGTCGATGTACATCATCTCGTCGGCCGACGGGGCCTCGGTGTCGGTCGTGCTGACCGCGGTCGGCGTCGCGCTGCTGATGGCATTGATCGCCGGCGCCTGGAACGGTTTCCTGGTCTCCGTCCTGGGCATCCAGCCCATCGTGGCCACTCTCGTGCTGATGGTGGCGGGACGCGGCCTCGCGCAGGTGATCACCGACGAGAAAATCCTCTATCCGGACAACTCACCGGCCTACAAACTCATCGGCGGCGGCTACCTGCTGGCGGTTCCGTTCTCGATCCTGTTGGCTGGTGGCATCTTCGCGCTCACCGCGGTGCTGACCCGGAAGACAGCGCTGGGCACGCTCATCGAGTCCGTCGGGGTGAACCCGGAGGCGAGTCGGCTGGCCGGTGTCCGGGCTCGGCCGATCATCTTCCTGGCCTACGTGTTCAGCGGGCTGTGCGCCGGCATCGCCGGGCTGATGCTGACGTCCAACTCGACCTCCGCCGACCCGAACTCGATCGGCCTGTTCATCGAACTGGATGCCATCCTCGCGGTCGTGATCGGCGGCACATCCCTTGCGGGCGGTCGGTTCTCGCTGGCCGGCACGCTGATCGGCGCCTTCATCATCGAGACCATGGATGCGTTCGTGGTGATCGCCATCTCGGCCCGCAGCACGGATGTCTTCAAGGCCTGCGTGGTCATCATCGTCTGTCTGCTGCAGTCGTCGCGGGTCAGGGCCTGGCTGCTGAACGTCCTGCGGTGGGGTCGCACCCCGACCAGAACGCATCATGAGCCACCCCCGCCGACGGCGAGCAAAGACCTGCAGATCCCTTCGCCCATTGCCACGGACCCGGCCACCGACACCACCAACGGGTCAGAGACCACCAACGGGTCCGACACCAAGACCGTGAAGGCAACGTCATGAGCACATCCCTGGCACCTGTCACCGGCGCCCCGCGGTCCCGGCAACGCTTCGGTCGGTTCGAGCAGTACACCCAGATCGGTGTGACCGCACTGCTTTTGGTGATCATGCTGATCGTCGGCAGGCTGTTGTATCCGAATTTCACCTCCGGGCAGGCGATCTTCGACCTGCTGGGCAAGAACGTCTTCCTGATTCCGCTGGCCATCGGGATGACCTTCGTCATCCTCAGTGGTGGGATCGATCTGTCGGTCGGTGCGGTGATGGCGCTGGGTTCGGTGATCGCGGCCAGCCTGCTGCAGGCCGGATGGTCTGCGGTGCTGGTGATTCCGATCGTCTTGCTGGCGGCCTCCACCCTGGGCCTGGTGGTCGGGATCATGATCAGCCGATTCGAGATCCAACCCTTCATCGCGACGCTTGCCGCGATGTTTCTCGCCCGCGGCCTGTGCCTGGTGATCACCGATCGGTCGATCGCGATCGACAACAGCTTCTTCCAGAGCATGAATCTCGCGCACATCAACCTCTGGGAGCAGGAAACCGTCAATCTGCGCGGCAAGGTGCGGATCACCGATGTGTACACCACGCCGTCGGTGCTGATCGCGATGGCCCTGCTGCTGGTGGCGTTCATCGTGTTGCACTACAGCCGGTTCGGCAGGACCGTGTATGCGGTCGGCGGCAATGAGCCGTCCTCACGACTGATGGGTCTGCGGGTCGACCGCACCAAGGTCAGCGTGTACGTCATCAGCGCGTTCTGTGCCGGCATCGCGGGACTGCTCTTCGCCTTCTACACCGCATCGGGGGACCCGGTGGCCGGCATCGGCTACGAACTCAACGCGATCGCTGCCGTGGTGATCGGCGGGACGCTGCTCTCCGGCGGTTCCGGTTACGTCCTCGGGTCGATGCTCGGGGTGTTGGTGCTCGCGACGATCTACGCCTACAAGGAGTTCGACGGCGACCTGAACACCGGGTGGACCCGGGTGATGATCGGCGTCCTAGTCTTGTTCTTCATCGTGTTGCAGCGATTCATCGTCACCCGAAGGCGCCGCTGAGGCGGCTGTGGAACCGACGCCCACGACCATGCCGAGCAGAGAGGGGATGGGAGTGTCGAACTCCCCGCGGGCAAGGCCACCTGGCCTCTACGACGTCGCGAAACTGGCCGGGGTCAGTCACCAGACGGTCAGCCGGGTGATCAACTCCAGTCCCAGCGTCCGGGAGGACACCCGAAAGCGGGTCCAGCAGGCCATCGCGGAACTGGGCTACCGACGCAACGTCGCGGCCCGGACCCTGGTCACCCGGCGGTCGAACACCATCGGGGTGATCACCAGCGTCTCGCCGTTCTGGGGCCCGAGCAGCACTCTGATCGGTGTCGAGCGTGCAGCGCGGGACGCCGGTTTCTACCTCAGCGTCGCTGCTCTGCCCAGTATCGAGACCGCCGCGGTGAATGACGTGCTGGGGCACTTCCACGACCAGGGAGTCGAAGGAATCGTGGTGATTGCGCCGGAGGCCGCGCTCGCCCACATGGCGGAGCCGTTCGTCACCGACATCCCGGTTGTCATGGTGGCTGCGGGCGCGGAACCGGCGCCCGGAGTGCAGATCACCGCCATCGACCAGGAGCAGGGAGCGCGCCTGGCGACCAGGCATCTCGTCGAACTGGGTCACAGCAGAATCGGTCACATTGCCGGGCCCGACCCGTGGTTCGACGCGACGGCCCGGCTGAAGGGGTGGCACGCCGAGCTCGCTTCGTCAAGGCTTCGTCCCGGACCGCATGCTGCCGGGGACTGGACGGCGGCCAGTGGTTACCGGATTGGGACCCAGTGGGTCGGCCGGAAGCGTCTGCCCTCAGCCATTTTCGTGGCTAACGACCTGATGGCCCTCGGCTTCGTCCGGGCGATGCACGATGCCGGGATCAGTGTCCCGGATCAGGTGTCGATCGTCGGCTTCGATGACATGCCCGGTGCGGATCACTTCATTCCCGGGTTGACCACCATCCGGCAGGACCTGGACACCCTCGGCGGGCAGTGCATCGAGATGCTGCTCGCCGCCCTCAACGATTCACCGAGCGATGCGCCTTTGGTGGAACCGGTTCTGGTGGTTCGGGAAAGCGCCAGGCGGCACGGCGGTTGACCGGCCGCCTGCCTCATCGATGAGCGGGCCTCAACGGCGGGTATATCGGGTTTGGACGGTTCCCCAGGGACTCCACAACGTGTAGCTGAGTGTCGTGGGGCGCCCGGGGGAGAACAGCACTCCGAACCGCTCGGCGACATCGATCAGCTGGCCGGCGAAATACAGTGGGTTGAAGAGGTCGAACATCTCTATCGGCACTGGCGGTCGCGATCGATGCGTTTGTGTCCGATGGGGTGGTGTTCGTCCTGCCTGTGTGCGGGCGCCGTGGCGGGCTGACGCGGTCGCGGTCAGCTTCGCAATGACCGCGCGCGCCTCGGGATCACCCTGCTCGGCCCAGGCGCTCACCACGTGGAGCTTCACGGTGTCGGCGATGACGCTGTCCGACGACCCGGTGGGGATGAGCTGAACACCCCGCGCGTGATGCACCCGAAGGCCAACCGCGGTGTCGCTCAGCATGACGTCCCAACCGGCGCTGTCTGGGGTGCCGGCGAGCAGGACGGGACCGAGACCCGGCCGGGCACCCAGTGCACAGGGCACATTGCCCGCCCGCAGTACCGCGTGGATCCGTTGCAGCCGTTCGGACATCGTTCCTCCCTCCGGTCCAGTGTGTTGCGCCCATCGTAGGGAACCGTTGGCCACACGGGCCGCGCCGCGCGGGCGGTGCGAATTCGTGACGTCGGCCACCGGCGCCGCCTGTGCTGTCCGCGGGGCAGGATCGGCCGGACCGATGGTCAACTCAGGCCGGCTGTCGCACCGTGGCTCGCAGGCTCACCAATGTCTGTATCGCCAGCACCACCAACAGCGCCGGGACGATCAGGTAGGCCGCCCGCAGACCGAACGCATCGGACAACGCGGCCAGCAGGAAGGGGGCTCCGCCGATCGCCACGCCCGAGGCGAGCGCGCCGCGGGATGCCGCCCGGTCCCGATCCTGCGGCCAGGCGGCGACCAATCGGGCGAGTCCGGCCGGATAGAGCAGGGCCACCCCGGCGCCGGCGGTCAGCAGGCCGATGGCCGCCCCGATGGTATTCGGCCAGGCCCAGAACGCGACGAACCCGACCATGGCGACTCCGCAGGCCGCCACCATCACCACCTGGGGGTGCCGGCCGGCGGTGAGACGGGAGGATGCTGCGCGTACCAGGGCCATCCCCAGCAGGAACATGGCGGCGAGCACGGGAGCGGCGGCCGGGCCGACTCCGTGCCATTCGGCGAACGCATCGGCGGCCCAGAAGACCAGGCAGAACTCCACGCTGACTGCCAGCAGCAGGGCGACCCAGCGGGGGAGGAGGCGGCCGGGTTCCAGGCCCGGACCGGGCCTCGGCTCCGACTCCCGAGCGGCGGCGTCGGAGGTCTGCTCCCAATCCCGGCGTTGCAGCAGCAGGACGATGAGAAGGGCGGCTGCCACGGGGATCACCGGCAGTAGATAGCCGACCGCCCAACCGGCGCCGAGGGCGATCGCACCGGCGACTGCGGCCGGCGCCAGCAGGCTGGCGAAGCTGCTGACCGCGTTGGCCTCACCCAGGGCTGCTGTGGTGAACCTCGGGTGCCGCGCGCCGAGTGCAGCGGGCACCAACGCGATGATCAGCGCCGATCCGAGGCCGAGCACGGCCGCACCGATCAAGGTGAGCACCCGTACCGAGGATGCCAGCAACAACGCGCCGGCGATCTGCCCTGAGATGGCGGCCACGAGTCCGATCCGGTGACCCACCCGACGAACGAACGGTCCACCGAAAAGTCCGGTGATCACCAGCGCCACCGCGAACAGGCTCGGGTAGAACGCCACTTCCGCCCGGCTCACCCCGAGTTGTTCCTGCAGGGGGGCGAGCACCGCCCCGATGCCGTTGAGCAGAAAGCCGAGCATGCCCAACGCCGCGTACAGCACCAGCGTGAGCCGGTCGCGCACCATGACCGACGGCTCGCCGCCCGAGATGGTTTTGTCCAATCGCTTCACAAAGGCATACTAGCCCCGTGACCACCGCCCCCACGACCGCGCCGGAACGAACGAACACCTCGCTGTCCAGGGCGTTGACCCTCGTGCACACCCATCGGGCCGATCTGCGCACCGACCTGACCGAGCGGTTGGGTCTGACCCGTACCGCCACGGGGCTGGTCCTGCGGGAATTGCAGACGCTCTCGCTGATCCGCAGCGCTGCAGTGCAGCGCAGCGATGGCGGCAGTAGTTCGACGGGCCGGCCCTCGCACGCCGTCGAGATCCATCCCGATGCACCGGTTGTGCTGGCCGTCCAGGTGCAGGCCGAGACCGTCCTGGTTGCCGAGGCGCGACTGGGCGGGACGCTCGGCCGGATCGACGAGTTCGCCCTGCCGGCGCCGGCCACTCCGGAATCCGTCCTGGGTCTGCTGGCGCAGGTCCTGTCGGAACGGCTGACGACCGCTGTGCGGCTGCCGTTCGGCATCGGGCTGGCGCTGCCGTCCGCGGTCGGGTCGGATGGCACGGCGCTTGCCGCCCACCACCTCGCGTGGCCACACGCGGTGCCGGTTCGTCGGATGCTCGGCAACCTGCTGACGGCGAGCGGCCACGGCGACGTCCGGATGTCGATCGGCAACGACGCGAACCTGGCCGCACTCGCCGAATCCCGGCACGGTGCCGGGCAGGGGGCAGGGCAGATGCTCTATGTGATGACCGGCCAGGTCGGGGTGGGCGGCGGGCTGGTCGTCGACGGTCGGCTCCATCTCGGCAGCGCCGGCTACGCCCTCGAGATCGGGCACACCCCGGTCCCTCCTGGTGACCGACTCTGCCGTTGTGGCAATCGAGGCTGCCTCGAGGTCGAGGCCGACCCCGCAGCGCTACTGGCGGCGGCGGAGATCGTGACGAACGAACCGACGCTCCTGGCCGCTCGATCGGTGATCGCCCACCGTCGCGACAACCCCTCGTCGGGCTCGGCGGTCGACCTCATCACCCGACGCCTGGCGGCCGGGCTGGCCTCGATGGTCAATGTGCTGAATCCGGACCGGATCGTGCTGGGCGGGCTGTACGCAGATCTGCTCGCCGCCGAAGAGTCGAAGCTGCGTGCGGGAATCACCCGCCACTCCTTTCTCGACCAGGCCGCCCAGGTCGAGCTGCGGGCTGCCGGGCTCGGTGCGTCAGCGCTCACCGGCGCCGCCGAACTCGCCTTCCAGCCGCTGCTGGACGATCCACGCCTGGTGGTGTGACGCCACTCTCGTAGCGTGCGACCGATTCGGTGGAGATCTCTCACTCTGGCGATGTCGAATCGTCCCGCCCGCGGTTGTCCAGGACGAGCGGAGCGCGCCCGCCGATGTCGTAGCGCACGTGCGTGACCTCCGCGGTGCTGATCACCCGGGAGGGCGTCAGCTCGATCGCTTCCTTGTCGCCGAGGCCGAGATCGGCGTCGAAGAGCCGCATCCCGGTTCCCAGCAGGACCGGGACGATGTGCAGTTCCAGCTGGTCCAGCAGGCCGGCCTTCAGCACTTGGCGGACCATCGTTCCGCCGCCGGCAATGGCGACGTTCTTTGTCCCGGCGGCCGAGCGTGCCTGTTCGACGGCGCTGTGGACTCCGTCGGTGACATAGGTGAAGCTCGTCCCGCCCCGGCGTTCGAGCCTGGGTCGCGGCCGGTGGGTGACCACGAAAACCGGCGAGCGAAACGGCGGATCGTCGCCCCATGGCACTTCACCACCGTCCGCCATCCGGCGACCCATCACGTAGGCGCCGGCAGCGTCGAACGTCTCGGCGATGACGTCGGAATTCTGGCCACCCTCGCCTCCCTGGAAGCCCTGGCGATCCCGCCAGGCCATGGCGTCGATCACCCACCGGGTGATCCGGAAGAAGCCGGCGGCTTCCGTCCCCTCGATCCAGTTCTCGAGCGTGGGGTCGCAGCGGCCGGCATAGAAACCGTCCAGCGATACCGACATCTGTGCTGTCACCAGTGTCACGATGATCTCCTCGATTCCGAGACGGTTTGTCAGGCTTCGGGTGTCGTCGAGCGCAGAAAGTGCCCGAGTTGATCCAGCAGACCTCTGGTGCCTTCCTCACGACCGGCCGGATCGTCCAACCCGTCGAAATGCACTCCCTGCTCGGTGTAGGTGAGATGGGTGCCGCCCGGTTGTGGATTCAGCGCGATGGTGGTCAGCGAGGTGGACATATGCCGGCCGTCGACCCACATGTCATAGGTGAAGACGATCCGCTCGAGTTCGACGATGTCGGTGTACGTCGAATGGAATCGGGAGCGCGGTCCGCCGTGCCACTGCCCCTCCTCGACACCGTGCCCGCCGACCGAGAAGTCATGGGACTGGTCCGATACCGTGAACACTTCACCCGCGGAGAACCACTGCTGCCGGGAGTCGTTGTCGCTGAGCGCATTCCACACCCTCTCGATCGGGGCCGGATAGTCGCGGTCGATGACGAAGGTGGCGTGCGTCTGGCTGCGTTCGATGGTGCTGTCCATCTCATGACTCCTTGTTGAGGTGTGTTGCGCTTGTCGGGGTGTGACTTCGGGGCCTGTGCTGAACGGGATCGGGTGATCAGCTGGGGGAGTCGTCGCCCTCTTCGAGGAAGGCGGACAGTCGGTCGAGCCGTCGCTCGGCGGGCAGTCGCTGCCGGCCGATCCAGGATCCGGCCGGCTCGAGTGCGTCGACGGCGAGCTGATAGGTGCGCACTCTTCCGACCTTGTCCGAGGTGACGACGCCGGCCGACTCCAGGACGGCCAGGTGTTGAACAACCGCCGGCAGCGACATGGCAAGTGGGCGAGCCAGTTCGCTGACCGACGCCGGGCCGCGGACCAGGCGTTCCACCATCGTCCGCCGGCTGCCGTCGGCGAGGGCGTGGAACATCCGGTCCAATCGGTCCGGCTGATACTTAATCACATGCTTAAGTGTTTAGGCAAACCTGTGAGAAGTCAAGCCGTATCGGCTCGCGCCGTCTTCCGCCGCACCCATCAGGCCGAGAAACACGAAGGCCGGGAAATCGCCCCCGACGTGGCGATCTCCCGGCCGACGGCCTGATCAGGTGTTGTTGACCCAGGCGGAGCAGAAGTTGTCGTTCTTCTGGGAATCGGGCACCTGGTTGTTGATGTCCAGGAAGATTCCCCAGGTCCGCTGATCGACCACCTTCTCGGTGACCCAGTAGTGGCGGTTCACCGATTGTCCGGGTGCCAGCGACAAGCTGTCGAACTCCTCGCGGACCTCGTCGCCGTTCCCGAACACGCCGTGGGTGGACCACACCGGCTGCGTCGCCGCGCGGAACGGGCCCGACGCTGCGTTGCCCTCGTTGGTGTAGGTGATGTTGAAGTGATACCAGTTGATCCCGTCGCCGTAGTTGACGTAGTCGCGGACAACCTCGCACTTGGTGACATCGAGATCGGGGGCAGCCGCCGCAGCAGAGCTCGCCTGGGCGGATCCGGCCGCCAAGATCAGCGGGGCCGATGCCGCCAGCGCGAGCCCGGCGATCCTGGCCGCGATACGGGTACTTCTTGACATTGCTGGAGTCCTCTCCGTTGTTGGTCATTCACCAGTTCTCTGGCGAACGGGGGAGAGGAGTCGGTGCTGGCCATACAGATTCGGAGTTACCTAGTTCTGAGTACCTGCCGCGTTTGGAGTATCTGCTCAGATGTGCGCGCCGGCCGGGAGTCGGGTCCCTGCTGTGCCTGGCCGATCAGGCCGACGGCTGCCGCACGATTCGGCACGCCCAGCCGCGCGTAGGTGCGCGTGAGGTGCTTGGACACCGTCGACGCGGTGAGGCCCAGCCGACGTCCGATCTGGGCATCGGTGAGCCCCGCCGCGACAAGGGAAAGGATCTGTTCCTGGCGGGCTGTCGGCGCCGCGACGCTCGGTCCGGCCGGCCGTCGCGGGATCGCCACCGATGCCATCACCTTGCGCAGAGTCGGCGCCACCTGCATCGCCGGCAGAAGTTGCTGGTCCATCCTGCGCACTGCGGCAGCCAGATGCACACCGGCCGCATCGAGCAGCGCCACCTGCCGGTCGGTGAACGCGCCGCGAAAGCGGCTCACCACCAGCAGTTCGATCGTGTGCTGATGTGCCGCGGTCAGTACGCACATCTGGTCGTCCACTCCCCGGTGACTGGTGGCGAACAACTCCGAACTACGCCACGCGGAGCGCGCGAGGACGTCGGAGATCCTGATCGGAGTGGGACGCTGGATCCCCGATCGCGCCTGCTGGACCAGCAGTGGACGCAGCGGATGCGAACGACCGGCCGAGGGGTAGTCGACCAATGCGGCCGATTCCGCTCTGGCCGCCGGCCACAGCACTGCGACCTCATGTCCCGTTCGCAGGTCGATGCGGGTCAACGTAGAGGTGTCGGCCCCGACCAACTGGGCCAGCAGTTCGAGCATCGACGGCACGGCGGCTGCCTTGGTCAGTCCTATCGCGCGATCGGCATACTCCAAAATGGCCACCAGCTGCGCGGGTCGCAGATCACGCAACCCAGGAGGCTCGGAACGGTGAGAGGGAAAGGCTTCTCGCACAGCGGGTGTCCCGGCGTGCATGATCTGATCCACGATGACCTCCCCCAGATCAGTTGCGTCAGCGGTAGCCTGCCCGCAGCTCGGGTCTTGATGCATCCGTAGTTGCTACGTAGTCCGGCCACCGGTTGGTACTGAGTGCAGGGTCCTGGTGCGGCCCGCCGAGCAGCCGGCGATGTGGCAGGGTCGTGCCCATGACCGCCGTGTTGTCGCCGATGCTTGCCACCCTGGGCAGCCTGTCCTCGCTGACGGCCGGGGTGACCTGGCGGCTGGAAGGAAAGTGGGACGGGGTCAGGGCTGTCGCCGACATCGACGGCGACGACCTGGTGGTGCGCAGCCGCACCGACCGGGACATCACCGCGACATTCCCCGAGTTGGCCGAGTTGTCCCGACTGGTCGGCGGTCGCCGGGCCGTCCTGGATGGCGAGATCGTCGCCTTCGGCGACAGTGGACGCACGGATTTCGGTCTGTTGCAGCAGCGACTCGGCCTGAGAGGTGCTGCCGTGCAGCGGGTTCGACAGGATGTGCCGATCAGCTATCTGATCTTCGACGTGCTGTTGCTGGATGAGAAGGTCCTGTTGGACGATCCCTACGACGCGCGACGCGAGGTCCTGGACGCGCTGCAGGTCAACGGCGAGCACTGCACCGTTCCGGTCCAGTTGCACGGAGAGCCGGCGGACGTGCTCGCCAGGACGAAGGCCGACGGGTGGGAAGGGTTGATCGCCAAGAGGTCCGACAGCACGTACCTACCGGGTAAACGCTCGAGCAGCTGGATCAAGATCAAGAATGAGCAGGACATCGAGGTGGTCGTGATCGGCTGGGAGCCGGGCAAGGGTAGACGCGACGGGATGATCGGGTCCTTGTTGCTGGCGGTGCCGAGCGGCACCGGATGGCGGTATGTGGGCAAGGTCGGCACCGGATTCACCGACAAGATGCTCGTCGACCTGTCAGCGCAACTGACGCCCCTGGAGACCCCGTCATCTCCGGTGACGGAACAGATGCCACCGGGCGCAGACGTGCGAGCGGCCCGTTGGCTGCGGCCGGACGTCGTCGGCGAAGTGGTCTACAGCGAGATCACCCGCCACGGAACCCTGCGCCATCCACGGTGGCGGGGAATCCGGGTGGACAAGGACATCTCGGACCTCACACCACTTCCGCAGGATGGCTGACCGGTGAATCTTCCCGCAGACCGCAACGACACCCCTCGGCTGAGATTGGCGATCGTTCTGGACACCACCGAGGACGTCTGCACCGTGTTCGGTGACGGACGGCGTCTTGTCGTGCCGTATGCGGCGCCGTTTCCGCGGCCGCGCGTCGAACGCGTGCGGCCGGGGCATCTGGTGGCCGTTGCCGGTGCCGGTGACGGCGACGGTCCCGGTGTGGTGTTGTGGCGTTGGTTCGATGCGGTGGTGGTCGAGTCGTCCGCGGAGTCCGTCACCGTGTGGGAACCGGCCCACGGGACCGTGTTCGCCTCTCGACGAAACTCCGAACGCAGGTACCTGCCCGGTGGTCGTGCCTACCTCTCCGCCGGGCTCCCCGGCGCGCCGTGGTGGTTGGCCGGACCGGCCGTCGAAGCCGCCGAGGACGCCGACGTCGATCTCGTCGAGGTCGAGGATTTCTTCACCGCTCTCGGTTGGTGGGACGACACCTCGGCGTCCGGGGCTCGCGGATCGTGACATCCGTGCGTGACTGGTGCGAGTGCGGCGTCGTCACGGGCGTTCCGCTGAATGTCACGCCTGAGGGGTGTCAACTTTTCACCTCACCCCACGGAGGCCGACATGCCCAGCGCCAATCGCGCGACAACGCCAATCGCAATGGACGAACCGCAGATCGAGGGTCGCTACGCACTGCTCGGCGGTTACACCGTCGGCTTCGAGAAGTTCAGACAGGATGTCGATCCCGCGCCGTACTTCGTCGGGCTACCCGAGAACCGTTGCCCCTGCGACCATTGGGGTGTGGTGACCGAGGGTCAGATCACCTTCCGTTGGATCGACCACGAGGAGACCTACGTTGCGGGTGACGCCTACTACGCGCCGCCAGGGCATCTACCGCTGCTGACCGCAGGTACCAGCATCGTCGAGTTCAGCCCCACCGCCGACCTCGAGCCGACGATGGCCGTCATCGGTCGGAACCTGACAGAGTCGGCGTCGGCATGACCAGCGCTGCGTCGACGTCGGTCGGCCGCCGACCGGATCCGAACGCGGCTGTCGCGCGCCTGATCGAGTACCTGGAGACCGGAAAGGCGCCGGACGGGCTGTTCGCGTCCGACGTCTTCGCCGACCTCTCGCTACCCCAGTGGCGCATCCAGACCGACTGCGCTGCCGACATCATCGCCGTCCGGGCGGACGGCCACCCCGCACCCGGTGAGGTTCGGGTCGAACGCATCGAAACGACACCACGGGGCTTCACGATCGAATTCGAGGAACGCTGGTGCGACGATGGCCAACGGTGGTATTGCCGCGAAATGATCAGGGCCGATGTGGTCGATGACAGCATCGTCGAGATGTCGATCTACTGCACCGGTGACTGGGACGAGGCCAAACAGCAGGAATTCGCGGATTCCGGACAACTCATCAGGCCATGACCCGCTGTCGCGTTTGTCGGGAATCCTAGGATGAGGTGTGGTGAATCAGGTCGCCGCCGACGTGCTCCTCGACCGTGCCGAAGCTGCCCGCGCGGTCGGTCGAGGAGCGCTTGCCGCAGAGCTCTACGACCAGGCGGTATCCGTCTGTCGCGGAGCGGGCAACCTCGACGGCTGGACCAAAGCCGTACTCGGTGCGGCGTCGGTCTATCTCTTCGGTGCCGAACCGGGAAAGTTGCCGGCCCAACTTTACGATGTGCTCGCCCGCACCACCGACATCGCGACGCGAGCGCGTCTCGCAGCGGCGCTCGCCCGCTGTTGGGCGTATGCCGGCCAGATTTCGCGTGCCGTCCAGTTCGCCGATGAGGCGCTCGGGTCGGCACAGCGTCTGGATGCCCCCGATCTGCTCGCCGACTGCCTTGACGCCGCGCTTGCCGCGCATTGGGGACCCGATGAACTCGAGGACCGTAAGCTGCTGGCCTCGCGCCTGGATGACACCGCGGCCCACGTACTCGACCCGGATGTCCGGCTCCAGGCGCATCTCTGGGGTTTCCAAGTGGCCTGCGAGACCCTCGACATTCCCGCGATGCACCGGCAGATGCGCGCCCTCGAGTTGCTCGGTGAGGAGTCGTCGAGAGCGATGTTCTTCGCGGCATCCCGCCGCCTGATGCTCGATCTGCTCCGCGGCCGTACCGACACCGCGGAGCGGCTGATCGAGATCGCTGCTGCTGCCGCCGACGGTGCGTCGCTCGCGGATGCCTGGATGGTGCTCAAGGCCATGGCCAGCTATTCCGCGGCTCAATCCGGCGACACTGCCACCAGCGCCGCCGGCGCGGCCGAGTGTGAAGCCTTCGCGCGCGCCGAAGGGATCACGGCGATCGGTGCGGAGGCCGCCTTCCTCTGGGTCTGCGCGGGTGACCTCGACGGGGCCCGGCTGCTCATCGAAAGCTTCCACGGCCAGGTGCTCGTCGACCTGCCTCGTGACGTGAACTGGCTGCTGATCCTGCAGTGCGTGCTGGAAGCGGGGCTCGCCGTTGCCGACGGCGAGATCATCGAGACGGCAAGCCGACTCCTCGCACCCTATGAGGGTCGATCGGTGATCAATGCCGGTGCGGTGATGTTCCACGGCGTCACCGATGACACCCTCTGCCGTGCAGCGATCTTCCTGGGTGATCCGGACGCCGGACGCCGGCTCCGGTCAAGGGCGATGAAGACCTACGAGCGGCTCGGTGCGCAATGGTGGCGGCGGCGACTGGCTGCCTACCCGGTGCCGGACGCGGCAGTACCGGGTGGTTCCGTGCAGTGCCACCTGCACCCGATGACGGACGGCCTGTGGCTGGTGGGTCCGGAGGGGGCTGCTGCCCCGCTGCGGGCACTCCGGGGCTTCGGCTACATCAGGGAATTGCTCGGTCGACCCGGTCAATCGATCAACGTTCTCAATCTCGTCGGCGGCGGCACCGGCACCGTGGTCGAATCCGGGGTCGGCGAGGTGATCGACCTCCAGGCACTGGCCGCCTACCGCCGGCGATTGGCAGATCTGGATCAGGAGATCGCCGAGGCGGAGCAGTGGTCCGACATCGGTCGCCTCGACGGCGTCGTCGTCGAACGAGATGCGCTGCTGGGCGAGATCTCCCGCGCGACCGGTCTGAACGGTCGTCGCCGAACAGCTGGTTCCAGTCAGGAGCGTGCGCGAATCGCGGTGCAGAAGGCGATTTCGCATGCCATCGATCGGATCGCGACGGTGGACCGGTCGATCGCCCTGCAGCTGACCGAGGGGATCACCACCGGCGTGAACTGCACCTACGAACCGGTCGGCGCCGGCGATCCGGAGTGGATCCTCGACTGAGTGCCGATGTCGCCGTCAGAGCCCGGCTGCCCGAACGGGCACAGTCCGCGGACGGACCTATTGCCGGCGACGGTGCGGCGCCATCATGGACACACGCCGAGGAGATGAGATGACCGCGCGAGCACTACTCGAAAGTGACCGGTCCGCCGCAGCGACGTCCGCGGTGCGCAGACGACCGACGTCCATCGACGCTCGCAACTCGACATCGATGTTGCTGCAACTTCAGCGGTCGGCAGGCAACGCCGCAGTGGCCAGGAGCCTGTCCGCTTCAGTGGCGCGACCCGGACTGATCCCGGTTGTCCAGCGATGCGGCCCGGTCCCGTGCAATTGTACGAACGACGAACGCGCCGAGTACGAGGCCGAGCACAGCGATTCCGGTCAAGATCATGCCGACGGCAAACAGCCGGAGGACCCGGCGGTGCAGCGTGTCGCGAACGGGGACCTGCAGCGTCACGAGGTGGAGGACTGCGGATCCGCCGCCGGTGACAAACACCCCGCGACCGAAGTGCACGCCGCACACGGCCGGGCCCGGTCGATGATGTCCATCGCGGCAATGGAGAGCGCCGATTCCACCGATCCGAACGTTGTGCGGTTGGCCCGGAAGTACTTCAAGGTGGCCGTGCCGCCGGTCAGCAACACGGACAAGAAGCTCTGGTTCGGTCGGGTGCGGCAGGTGCTGACCGCAATGCACACGAAGAACTCGGAAACGACGTACGAGTGCGAACCAACCCAGTCCTTCGCGAACGGAGCCTGCTCCAAGGGCTCGATGGCGGTGACGGTGCTGAACATCCATCTCTGCCCGGCCTGGTGGTCACTGGGGCCGGAGGATCGGGCGTTCGTCCTGGTGCACGAGTGGGCACATCGGTACGGGCCCTCGGTCAACCAGATATTCGAGACCTATTGCGATGCCAAGGCCTTCGCCGGATTGTCGGCCGGAAGCCTGGTCGCCGAACCTGACGCCTACGCCAGCTACGTCTTCGAATTGGTGACCGGTTCCGCGCCGTCCGCGGCCGTGTGCTGACGACGCCGACTACGGGTTGGCGCCACAGTCGCATGCTGCGACATGGCCGAGGCACACCACGGGCGACGAATCCGCCGCCCACCCAGAGAACAGCGAACCGGCAAGGAAGATCGCGGCGACGAGCGCAAAGCCCAGGTTGTCGACGGCGATCGCCAGGGAGATGAGCATTGCGGCCGCGGCGGCCAGGGATAGTCGGAACATGATCCTGGGTACGGCACCCCGGCCTCGGTCAGTTCTCGCGTCGCGTGTGAGCGCGGTCACAGAGACGGCAACCGCGGCCAGGACCGCGGAACAGATCAGGGTGCGAGGGTCAGCCGCTTGCCGAGGTGGATCGAGCGGGCACTCGTCGCGTAGTGACCGAACGCCGCGATCGGCTGGTAGCCGGAGGATCGATAGAGCGCAACGGCTTCTGGTTGTGGTGACCCGGTTTCCAGGACCATCCAGTCGGCGCCGGCAGCTGCTGCCGTTGCCTCCAAATGGTTCAGCACCTTCCGCGCCATTCCTCGGCCCCGACTTTCCGGCACCACGTACATCCGCCTCAGTTCGACCACCCGGCCGCGGAAACCGAGTTCGGAGCGGGCAGCTTCGCTGAGCCGCCAGCCACCCATGGCGACCGGCCGGCCGTTGTCGTACCCCACGACGAACTGGCCGTCGGGCGGGCGAAATTCGGCCGGATCGAGCGGTGAGTCGTCCGGTCCGCCGTACCGCCGGACGTACTCCTGCTGCACCAGATCCACCAGCAGCTGTGCATCGGCGTCGTCATAGCCCACCTGCCGAACGTCGTCGTGCGTCATTGCGCCATTGTGCAGTCAGGGCGTTCCGCACCCTTGGTCGGATGGGACGAGGAAACGGCGCCGTGCGGCGCTGGGCCATCGTCATCGCTGTTGTGGCTGTCCTGCTGGCACTGCCCGCTGCGGTCGCCGCCTGGACGGCGTCGAACGACGACCGTTCGGCAGCCGATCCGCGTACCGCCGCCCTGGCCAGCGCGGATGTGCCAGTCTCCGGTTTCGTCGAATCCACCTGCGGTCTGGCGCTTCCGGCAACCGATCAGCTCAGTTCGCTGTCAGACCTGTTGAGTGATCGCACCGAGATGCGAGTGTGGTGGCGGGGTCTGGAGGACAGTCGGTCGATGTGGTGACCGCGGGCGGCGAGACCGGTGTGTATCGAGACCCGTCGGGCACGCCGTCGACGCGCGGGAGCCAGACTATCGAGCATCCCTCCACTGTGCCTGCCCGGCAGCGCGGCGCGGATCACACGCGCGCCGATCATCTTTGGCCGCGCTGATCATCGTGGCGAGAATGATGCTGGTGTGACAGAAGTCGACGGCTTGGTCCCCCGGAGCGGGATGATCGGCGCGGGGCTCAGGGGGCGAGGACGACCCGGGTGCCACCGTCGACCGTCAGCTGCCAGCCGGCCTGACAGTCGGCCAACGGAAGAACCGTGTGCTGCACGATGATCCGTCCCGATTGCGCGTGACCGAGAACGGCTCTCAGCGCGGCCGCCCGCTGCTCCGGTTGTAGAGAGTTGTTGGTGTAGCCGAGGACGGACGCCGATTTGCTGCGCAGGGTCGACGAGGAGAAGGTGGCCGTGTCGCCGGCCGCACCACCCAGATTGACCAGCCGGCCACCCGTGGCCAGCACCGCCATGGCGGCGACAGCGGCGTCACCGAACACCGGGTCGATGACGACGTCCGCGGTGTCGGCGCAGGCCTTCCGCAGGTGGTCGATCAGTCCTGTCAAGTCCGTCGTCGTCGGCATCCGGACGACCCGATCGGCGCCGGCCTCCTCCGCCCGGAGGCAGGACGACTCCGATCGGCAGAGCGCCACCACCCGGCCCGCACCGAGAGCGTGGGCAGCGCCGATCGTGGCCTGTCCCACCGCCCCGCCCGCGCCGAGCACCAGCACCGTTTCACCGCTCTGCAGGTTGGCCCGCCAGCTCAACGCCATCCAGCCGGCCACCGCCGACAACCCCAGCGCCGCCACCGCCGTGTCGGCGAGATCCGTGTCGATCACGACGAGGTCCTCGTCCCGAACGGAGCACAGCTCGGCCAGGCTGCCGTCGCCCGGCTTCATTCCGGCGTCGGTGGTGAAGAAGACCCGCGTTCCCGGCGGGTGAGTCGACCCCGCAACGACGCCGACCCCCTGAACCCCGGGGACGTAAGGCAGCGGGGGCGGACCGAAGTACGACCTCCCGCCGGCACACAGCAGATCGAGCGGCACGATCGGCGCCGCGCTCACCCGGACGATGCTGTTGCCGGGCAACGGCTCCGGATCCGGATGACGACCGAACCGCGGTGCTGCGCCGTACCCGATCTGAACGGCTGCGTCCATCTCAGGTGGCGATGTCGGGGTAGGGCAGGGCGATGTGCTTCATGGCCGCTCCGTAGGCGCGCTGGTATTCCAGCGGACCATGATCGCGTTCGAACATCGCGATGAACAGCGTCAGGGTCAGGAACGGATGGGCGCCCATCGCGAAGAGTGCGACGTGGTCCTGCTCCTGCAGGACCCGGCGCTCTTCATCGGTGAACGACAGCCAGGTGGTGCGTTCCGCGGTCGTGCAGTTGAGCAGCTGCCCGGCGACGTTCTGCTCCCACCACGCAACGGTCCCGACGGGGTCCGTGCGGTAACGCTCCACCAACTCCGGATCCCGGTCGACGGTGAACAGGAACTTGTCCAGCAGGTACTTGCTCATTCCGGCACTCCGTTCGGATACCAGGTGAAGTAGGCCTCCATCGTGTGGAACAGATCCAGCGTGTCCACGTGGTCGGCCCGCACTCCGTCGCCGGCGACGCCCATCATCAACATGAAATCCATGAACCCATGGGTGGCATTGCCCGGTTGATGCAGACTGTCCAACGTCACCTCGGCCAGGCAGCCGTCGATGTCGCCGCTGGCGATCCACTCCACCGCCCTCCGGTCGAACTCGGGGTCGGGACCGTGCTCGCCGAACTGTCGTGGCCCGCCCAGCTCGAGCGAGAGGTGACCGGTACCGATGATCGCAACACGTCTTTCGTCAGGCCAACTCTCGACCAGAGCTCGAAGGGTTCGGCCGAGTTCGACGAACCTGCCGGGCCGCGGCATCGGCGGCGCGAAGATGTTCGTGTACACCGGCACGATCGGTAGATCCGCCTGAGGTCGCAGCGTGATGATCGGGCAGGTGATGCTGTGGTCGATGCGGAGTTCGTTGCTGAACGCCAGGTCGAACCCGCGGTCCAGGCCCTGCCGCAGAATGTGCGCGGCCAGGTCCTCCTCGCCGCGCAATGTCATCCTGGGCAATCCGAACTCGCGTTCCTCGTTGTAGAAGTTCGCATCGAAGTACGGCGCCTTGCCGACCAGGAACTGCGGCATGTTGTCGAGCCAGAGTTGATGGAAATGATCACTGCCCACCATGACGAGCACGTCCGGTGCGGCCCGGGTGAGGGTGTCACGGAATCGTTCGATCTTCGCCACCCACTCGTCGGCGAAGGGCGGCCGATCGGCGCCGGTCGAAGTGCTGGCCCGGTAGTAGAACGGGTGATGGGTGGACGCGATCACCGCTGCCACGACGGCCACAACTGCTCCTTCCTAGAGCTTGTCCGGTCTCAGCGACCTCATGCCGAACCCGGCGCGGTGCCGGGATCGGACATCGTCGGGTCGACGTAGACGGCATTGCGATCGATGTTCAGATAAGCATCCATCCCGATCGGCCGCCGTCGCTCCTCGGCAATCTGCCCCAGCAGGCCGGCTGCCCTGGCCAGAAGTGCGAAACCGCGAAGCATCTCGACCGGCAGGCCGAGATCGGCCAGCGCAGCCCCGCACACACCCGCGCCGTTCAGCGGCAGTCGGCGGCCGAGCACCTGCTCGTGAACCCTGCCGATGGCCTCGAACAATTTCAGGTACGGGCCCCGCAGTCCCTCCTGCTCGGCGATCCCGATCAGCACCGGGGTGCGGGGGTCCAGCACCTTGTGCACCGGGTGGCCGAGACCCGGCACGAATCTGCCCCCAGCTCGGGCCTGCAGGACGGTCTGCAGTGCGAGTGCATCCCACCCCGCGTCGTCGGTCGGCAGGTCACCCGCGGTGTCGGTCAGGGCGGCCTGGAGGAATGCCGCACAGTCCTCGGTCACCCCGAGGAAGCGCGACCCGCCGCCGAGCAGGCCCGCCGCCAGGGCGCCCTGGAGCGAGTCAGGCGCCGACAGGTAGGTCAAGCGGGCCGCGATCGCGGTCGGGGTGAAACCGTGATCGGCGAGAGCAACGAGAACGGCTTCGAAGACGCGGTTCTCACCCGGTGTGGGGCGGCGCATGGCGACCAACCAGAAGGCGAGCTCGCCGAACCCGACCTTCCCCATCAGGTCTGCGGTGAGATCCATTCCGAGCAGCCGGATCTGATCGGCATCGGAGGTACCCAGCGACGTGGGGAACCGGGGGGTGGGCTCCGTCATTCGACTGTCCTGTCTTCGGCCGGCTCGGCACGGCCGAGCCACTCCCGGATCTGCTGACCGTGCTCGTCCAGCGCGGGCGGGGGCAGCCGGTAGCTCGGCGCGCTGTCGGAAAAAGTGATGGGGTTGCGGACCGAGGGTATCGACGAGCCCGACGGTCCGACCTCGACCACCGGATCCAGGCCGATCTGCCGCGCAAACGCCACTCCCTGGTCGATCGTGTTGATCGGGCCGCAGGGCACCCCGGCCGCGATGATGTCGGTGAACCAGTCGGCCTTCGATCGGGTCTGCAGTCGCTGCGCCAACAGCGGCCGGAGCAGATCCCGGTTGGCGGTGCGGTCCTTGTTGTGCGCGAACCGTGGATCATCGATCAGCTCGGGCAGTCCCAGTACGGTGCACAGTTTGCCGAACTGGCCATCGTTGCCTGCGGTGATGATCAGGTCGCCATCGGCGCACGGCATCGGCTCGTAGGGAAACAGGCTCGGGTGGCTGTTACCCATTCGAAATGGCACGACATCGCCTGCCACATAGGCACTCGACTGGTTGACCATGGCTGATAGAGCGGAGGACAACAGATTGACCTCGACGTGTTGACCGCGACCGGTGGAGTCCCGCTGGTGCAGCGCGGAGAGGATCCCAATGGTGGCGTGCAGGCCGGCCATCACGTCGAAGACAGAAATCCCGGCCCGGTAAGGCGGCCCGTCGGCGTCGCCGGTCAAACTCATCAGGCCGGAGATGGCCTGGACGATGAGGTCGTATCCGGGCAGCGCGGCCTGCCCGGGTCCGCTGCCGAAGCCGCTGATCGACGCGTAGATCACCGCCGGGTTGTCGGCCGCGACGCTCTGGTAGTCCAGACCGAACCGGGCAAGGCCGCCCGGCTTGAAGTTCTCGATCAGGATGTCGGCGCGGTCGGCGAGTTCCTTTGCCAGGCCCAGATCCTCGTCGTCGCGAAGGTCGAGAGCGATCGAGCGCTTGTTGCGGTTGACACCGAGGTAGTACGTCGACACACCATCACGAACCGGCGGCTGCCAGGTCCTGGTGTCGTCGCCGGCGGGACCTTCCACCTTGATCACCTCGGCGCCGAGGTCCGCCAACAGCATGGTGGCATAGGGCCCGGCGAGAATTCTGGAGAAATCGGCGACGAGGAGCCCGCTCAACGGCCCGGTCACGACCGGCTCGTCAGGAGCCGGCGGTGCCGCGTTCTGCATGGATTCTCCTGCCGAGCTAGCCGAACGGACAGGTGTCCGCAGGTGCAGTGTTGAGCCAAACGCCAGCGCTGTCAACGTTCGCTGCGTCGAATCTTCGTAACCGGTCTTGACAGATGATGCCGGCAGCAGCATGTTCTTCTACACATGCCGCGATGCGGACAATTGTCCGCCGCGTGCCTGCTCGTTGAGGAGGAGCCGGTGACCGACCCCGTGAACGACAGCGCAGATGGCCGGATCGGTGGTGGCTCGACGGTCTTCCGCGGCGGCACCGTCGTCACCATGGACGATGCCCGCCGGGTGCTGACCGGGGCGGACGTGCTGGTGACCGGGGATCGCATCGCAGCGGTCGGGCACGCGCTGGAGGTTCCCGACGGAACCACGGAAATCGATGCCACCGGCGGCATCGTGATGCCGGGGATGATCGACACCCACCGGCACATGTGGCAGACCGCGATGCGCGGGTACGGCGCCGACTGGACCCTCACCCAGTACTTCGTCTGGTATTACCTCGAACACGGCCGGGAGTTCCGGCCGCAGGATGTGTTCGCGGGCAACATGTTGTCGGCCCTGGAGTCGCTGGAAGCCGGTGTCACCACCACCGTCGACTGGTCGCACGGATTGCAGACGGTCGAACATGCGGAGGCTGCGGCAGCCGGTCTGGCCGAGGTGCCGGGCCGATTCGTTTTGGCCTACGGCAACATCCAGGCGGGCCCGTGGGAATGGACCGCCGCTCCGGAGGTGCAGCAGTTCCTCCGCCGGCTGCAGGACGCGCGCAACGACATGCTCGGCGTGCAGTTGGCATTCGACGTCACCGGCGACCCGTCGTTCCCGGAGAAGGCGGCGTTCGAGGTGGCGCGAGAACTCGGACTTCCGGTGAGCACGCATGCCGGGGTGTGGGGGGCCACCAACGACGACGGCATCCGGTTGATGTACGAGAACGGTTTCATGACACCGGAAACCGTGTACGTGCACGCTGCAACACTGAGCACGGACTCCTACCAGCGGATCGCCGCGACCGGTGGCTCGATCTCGGTGTCGACGGAATCGGAGCAGAGCGCCGGCCAGGGCTATCCACCCACCTGGCAGGTGCGTCGCTACATCATCCCGGTCTCCCTGTCGATGGACACCAGCGTCTGGTGGAGCGGTGACCTCTTCTCCGCCATGCGGACCACGCTCGGCGCCGACCGCTCCCGCGAGCATCTGGAGGCCCACGCCAAGGGTTCGACGGTGACCAACACCCATCTGCGAGCAGAACACGTCGTCGAGTGGGCCACCAGGGGTGGCGCGCGGGCCATCGGTCGCGACGACCTCGGCAGCCTCGAGCCGGGGAAGAAGGCCGACCTGGTCCTGATCAAGAACGACGATTCGCCGGTCTCCTTCCCGATGCTGAATCCCTACGGCCACATTGCCTTCCAGGCGCAACGGGGCGACGTGCACACCGTGCTGGTCAACGGCCGGATCGTGAAGCAGGCGCACCGGCTGGTCGGCACCGACCTGAACCGTGCGCGCACCGCGATCCAGGAGACGGTCGGTCACCTGCAGTCGACCCTGGGTGAGCCGACCTGGAAAGCCGGGATGAATCCCGAACTGCCGGAGGCCGACGAGGTCCTCGACAACCCGTACACCTACACGGACTACAAATCGGCGGCCACCCGCACCGCTCGGGGTACCGTCTTCGGCGAACCGACAACGAGCGGCTGACGCGCCGGCAGCTTTGATTCGGTGGTCACCGAGCGCAGGTTTCGGCAGTGACGGCACCATGACTGGGGAGCGGGGTCGAGGACATGGCCGGACGGGGGACCGGCCCTGATTTCGTCGAGGCCTTGGCTCGCGGACTCGACGTCCTGACCGCGTTCGACGCGCACCATCGGACCATGACCCTCAGTGAGATCGCAGCTGCGGCATCGCTGGCCAGGCCCACGGCGCGACGACTGCTGCTCACCCTGGAAGAACTGGGGTACGTGCGATCGGTCGATGGTCAATTCGCCCTGACCCCCAAGGTGCTCGGTCTCGGTACGGCGTACGTGTCTGCGCTCGGCCTGTGGGAGATCGCCCGTCCGCACCTGACCGAACTGGTTCGCCGAACCGGTGAATCATCATCTATGGCTGTTCTCGACGGATCCGACATCGTCTACATGGCAAGGGTTTCGGTGCCGAAGATCATCGCCCTGCGGGTCGACATCGGCACCAGGTTCCCGGCCGCGCAGACGTCACAGGGCAAGGTGTTGCTGGCCGCGTTGAGTACCGCCGATGCGCAGCGACAGTTGGCGCAGCCCAGTCGTTCCGGGCTGCCGCCGTATATCGGACGCAGCGCCGATCAGCTCGCCGACGAGCTGATCGAGGTGCGGGCTCGGGGCTGGGCGTTGGCCGACCAAGAGCTGGCGCCCGGGGTGCGATCGGTCGCGGCCCCGGTGCGGGACGGCTCAGGGACGGTGCGGGCCGCGATGAACGTCACCGTCCACGCGGCGGAGACCTCGACCGAGACGCTGCTCTCCGAGTACCTGCCCGCTCTGCTGCGGACCGCCGGCGACGTCAGCGGCGAGTGGGCCCTCTGGCAGACCCGGCCGCATGTCGAACTGGACGACGGAGCGCGGGACACGTCTCGGCGGGCCTGACATCACCACCGTTGGACCGATGGACTTTGAAACGGGCAAAGAGGACAATACTAGCGAACCAGGTTGTGAACGCCTTCGGCAGGAGCCCCCAGCATGGACATCCCCGACCTCTACGTCCGGGCGCAGGACTCTTTCGGTGAGCGGGTACACCAGATCTCCGGCGACCAGTGGGGCGCCGCCACCCCCTGCGCCGACTGGGACGTCAGGGCTCTGGTGAATCACCTGGTGGGTGAGATCCTGTGGGTGGTGCCGCTCTTCGAGGGGGCCACCATTGCCGATGTCGGGACCAGGCTGGACGGTGACCTGCTGGGGGATGACCCCATCGAGGCGTGGGATGCTGGCGCGCCGCCGGCAGCGGCCGCCGTCCGGGAGCCGGGCGCGATGGAGCGGATCGTTCACCTGTCGTTCGGTGACGCTCCTGGCAGCGAGTACCTGCTCAGCCTGATCGCCGATCTACTCGTCCACGGCTGGGATCTGGCCAGGGCAACCGGTCAGGACGACACCATGGATCCCGAGCTGGTCGAGGTCTGTGCAACCTGGTTCACCGGGATGGCCGCCGGGTACCGGGCGGCAGGCGCCGTCGCGGACAGGCCGGTCATCAAGGACAACGCGGATCCCCAGACACGATTGCTGGCCGAATTCGGCCGTTCCACAGCGCCCTGACTCTCCGGGGGACAGCCCGGATTCAGGACCGCACCAGGCGGGCGATGGCGTCCGTTGCCTCCTTGATCTTTGCCTCGCCGGCGTCGTCGCCGAGCTTCACCGCATCGACGACGCAATGCTTGAGGTGATCGTCGACGAGGCCGAGCGCGACGCTGCGCAGGGCGGAGGTCAACGCGGAGATCTGGGTCAGGATGTCGATGCAGTACTGCTCCTGGTCGACCATCCGATGGATCCCGCGGGCCTGACCCTCGATGCGCTTGAGTCTGGCCAGGTATTTCTCCTTGTCGGTGATGTAGCCGTGACCGACGGCGTGATCGGCGGCAGCGCCTGGCGCCGGCGCGACTGGCAGCGGGTCGATCGGCGGGGAGTCGATCGGTGATCGCTCGGCTGCCGTCGGATGTTCCATGGGTGTTCTCCTGCTCTTGTCGAGGTCAGTTCTGGTGGGAATGCTCGCGGCTGGGCACGGTGGATTGTCCGTCGGAGACCGCAGGCTGCAAGTCCTGCGGGTTGAGGTCCAGCCTGCGCAGCAGCTGGGCGTTCAGGGCGACGACGATGGTGGAGACCGACATCAGGATCGCGCCCACCGACATCGGCAGTACGAACCCGATCGGGGCCAGCACGCCGGCCGCCAGCGGGACGGCGATGAGGTTGTAACCGGCTGCCCACCAGAGGTTCTGTCGCATCTTGCGGTAGGCGGCACGGGACAGGTCGATGATCGACAGGACGGAGCGGGGATCGTCGCCCGCGAGGATGACACCCGCCGAGGCGATCGCTACGTCGGTGCCGGCGCCGATCGCGATTCCGACGTCGGCCATCGCCAACGCCGGGGCGTCGTTGACCCCGTCGCCGACCATCGCGACCGTCCGCCCCTCCCGCTGCAGCCGTTCGACCTCCGCGGCCTTGTTCTCGGGGCGGACTCCGGCGAAGTAACGATCGATGCCCACCTGCTGCGCGACGGATCGAGCGACCGCCTCGGCGTCCCCGGTGATCATGACCACCTCGATGCCGCGGGCGCGGAGCGCTGCCGCGGCCTGCCGGGATTCGGCCCTGATCTCGTCGGCCAGCTTCAGTGCTCCGACCACCTGACGGTCGATCAACACATGCAGGATGATCGCGCCGTCCAGCCGCCACGATCCGGCGACGGCGAGCTCGATGGCGCCCTGCTCCTCCAGCAGGGCCGGGCCGCCGACCTGCACCAGTTGGCCCTGGATCATCGCGGAGACCCCGACCGCCGGCGATGACCGGAAGTCGGTGGCCGCTGGGACCGGCAGACCCCGCTGCTGCGCCGCCGCGATGATCGCCTTCGCCAGCGGATGCTCCGAATCGTTCTCTGCGGCCGCCGCCAACCGCAAGACGTCATCGGACTTCCAGGATCCGCTGACCTGCACCGCGGTCACCGCCGGCTCTCCTCTGGTCAGGGTGCCGGTCTTGTCGAACACCACCGTGGTCACGGTCCGCATGCTCTCCAACGCCAGTCGATCCTTGACCAGCACACCGCGGCGGGCAGCCCGTTCGGTCGCGATCGAGACCACCAGCGGGATCGCCAGTCCCAGCGCATGCGGGCAGGCGATCACCAGGACGGTGATCGTCCGGACAACCGCTTCGTCGGGCTTGCCGAGCGCGGTCCAAACGATCGCCGTGAGCAGCCCGGCGCCGAGGGCGAACCAGAACAGCCAGCCTGCCGCCCGGTCGGCGATCCGCTGCGCCCGGGACGTCGAGTTCTGCGCGTCTTCCACGAGGCGGCGGATGCCGGCCAGTGCGGTGTTCTCGCCCACTGCCGTGATGCTGACCCGCAGCCCGGAATCCGTTGCGACGGTGCCGGCCACCACCGGATCACTGATGGTTCGGCGAACGGATCGGGACTCGCCGGTGATCATGGATTCGTCCAGATCGGCCGCACCGGAAACGATTCGGCCGTCGGCGGGCACCCGACCACCGGGCCGGATGACGACGATATCGCCCACCTCGAGTTCGGCAGGCCGAACGAGGACCACCCCGTCACCTTCGACACGCTCGGCCTCATCGGGGAGCAGCGCGGCGAGCGAATCCAGCGCGGAGGTGGTCTGCGCCAGTGAACGCATCTCGATCCAGTGCCCGAGCAGCATGATGACGATCAGCAGCGCGAGTTCCCACCAGAAGTCGAGGTCGTGATCGAGTAGTCCGAGGCTGGCGCCCCACGACGCCACGAAGGCAACGGTGATGGCCAGCGCGATCAGCAGCATCATTCCCGGCCTGCGGGAGCGGATCTCGCTCACCGCGCCGGTGAGGAACGGCTTGCCGCCGACCGCGTACATCACAGTGCCGAGGACCGGGGAGACCCACTCGATCCATCCCGCGTGCGGCAGGTCGTAGCCGACGATCGACGCGAACATCGGTGAGAATCCGACCACCGGAACGGCCAGCACCGTCATGATCCAGAACAACCGGCGGAACTGCCCGACATGGTCGGCGTGCGAGCCGTGACTGCCGGATGAATCGTGCTGCTCGGCGGGAGCCTGGTGAGTGTGGTGATCAGTCGTCATCGTTACCTGCCTTCCGGGACGCCCGGATCGCGGTCGGAACGTCAGCGGGTCGGACGATGACGGCGGGTCCCTGCGCGGTGGAGCCGAAAGTCCGCAGGCGCAGACTGTTGCTGACAACGAAGACACTGGACAACACCATCGCACCACCGGCCAGCATGGGATTCAGCAGCCCCAGCGCGGCGAGCGGGATGGCGGCCACGTTGTAGGCGAAGGCCCAGAACAGGTTCGTCCTGATGGTGCCGAGAGTCCTTCTTGCCAGCCGGATCGCGTCGGCCGCGGATCGGAGGTCCCCGCGGACCAGGGTGATGTCGGCTGCCTCGATGGCCACGTCGGTTCCGGTGCCCATGGCCAGCCCGAGATCGGCGGTGGCCAGGGCGGCAGCGTCGTTGACGCCGTCGCCGACCATGGCGACGACCCTGCCCTCGGCCTGCAGCTGGGCGATGACCTCGACCTTGCGCTGCGGTGAGACCTCCGCATGCACCCGGTCGATGCCGACCTCGTGCGCAACCCGGTCGGCGACGGTCCGGTTGTCGCCGGTCAGCAGGACCGGCGTCAGGCCGAGTTCGCGGAACTGCTCGATGGCTGCGGCGCTGCTGGTTTTGACCGCATCGGCGATTCCGAGCACCCCGCGGGCCGCACCGTCCCAGGCGACGAGAACCGCTGTCCGACCGGCGCTCTCGATGTCCGCTTGGGCGGCGGTCAGCTCGGGGTCGATGTCGACAGCATGGTCGGCAAGTAAAGACTTGCGGCCCACCAGTACCTGGTGACCCTGCACCATCCCCTCCGCGCCGACGCCCTCGAGACTGCGGAAGGACGCCACCACGGGCAGCGATCCGACCTCATCCGTCGCGCTCCTGGCGATCGCCTGCGCGATCGGATGCTCAGAGGCGTGTTCGACGGCACCGGCCATCCGCAACACCTCGGTGCGATCGGTGCCGACGGCGGGGTGGACATCGAGCAGCGTCATCCGGCCGGTGGTCACGGTCCCGGTCTTGTCCAGCACGATGGTGTCGACCGCCCGGGTGGACTCCAGTACCTCCGGCCCCCTGATCAGGATCCCGAGTTGCGCGCCGCGTCCGGTGCCGACCAACAGCGCGGTCGGCGTCGCGAGTCCCAGGGCACACGGGCACGCGATGATCAGCACGGCAACCGCCGCGGTGAACGCTGCCGTGACCGGGAAGCCGGCCCCGAGCCAGCCGGCCAGGGTTGCCACCGCGATGCCGATCACGATCGGCACGAACACCCCGGCGACCTTGTCGGCCAGTCGCTGGACATCAGCCTTGCCGGATTGGGCATCTTCGACCAGTCGGGCCATGCGGGACAGCTGGGTGTCCGAACCCACCCTGTTGGCGCGGACCAGCAATCGTCCACCCGCGTTGAGGGTCGCGCCGACAACCGTGTCGCCGGCTCCGACCTCGACGGGCACCGATTCACCGGTGAGCATCGACGCGTCCACCGCGGATGTGCCGTCGACGATCACACCGTCGGTAGCGATCTTTTCACCGGGGCGGACGACGAAGACATCACCGATCACCAGTTCCGCCACCGGAATCCGGGTTTCGACATCATCACGAACCACGACGACATCCTTCGCCCCGAGTTCGAGCATCGCCCGTAATGCCGCGCCGGCTTGCCTTTTCGAACGTTTCTCGAAGTAGCGTCCGGCCAGCACAAAGGTGGTGACGCCGGCGGCGACCTCCAGGTAGATGTTGTCGGCGCCGTCGCCAGGTGCGATCGAGAACTCGAACGGGTGAGTCATGCCGGGCAGCCCGGCGGTACCGAGGAACAACGCGTAGAGCGACCAGCCGAAGGCAGCCAGGGTGCCCACCGACACCAGAGTGTCCATCGTGGCGGCACCATGGCGAAGGTTGACCAGCGCCGCCCGGTGGAACGGCCAGGCAGCCCACACCACCACCGGTGCAGCAAGGACGAGCGAGGCCCACTGCCAATAGGTGAACTGCAGGGCGGGGATCATCGCCATCGCGATGACGGGCACCGACAGGACGATGCTGCCGACCAGCCTGGTGCGCAGGCTGCGCAACTCGGGATCATCGGTCTCCCGATCCGGCTCCTCCACAATCTCGACCGGAAGTGTTGCGGTGTAACCGGTACGCGCAACCTCGGCGATGAGCGTCTGCGGGTCGAACCCGAGAGGAGTGCTGACCCTGGCTTTTTCGGTGGCGTAGTTGACGGTTGCCGATACCCCGTCGAGCTTGTTCAGCTTCTTCTCGATCCGCATCGCGCAGGCGGCACAGGTCATGCCACCGATGTCGAGTTCGACCGACTCGGTCAGCATCTGCGGTGATGCTGCAGATGTCGTCATGTTGTCCTCCGAGAACGATGGGTGAAACGTTGGTGCCGTGGTCGGTCAGTGCCCTGAATCCGGGTGCCCGTCATCAGGCGGTCCGGGATCCACGGGAGTGCTGGCGCTGACCTCGAATTCGGCGGTGTGCACCTGCCCGTCGACCTGGAAATCCAGATACAGCAGGTAGCTGCCTTCGGTCGGTGTCTGCGCGAGGAAGCGCACCTGTGGACCGGCGGCGGTCACTCCGTCTCCTGGCTCGCCGACCGGATGGACGTGCAGATAGGCGAGGTCGCCCTCGCGCAGGGCGACCAGGTGACCGAAGGCCCCCAGATACGGTTCGAGGGTGGTGACCGGTCTGCCGTCACGGGCGACATCGAAGGTCAGTGCGGATTGCTCGCCCGAGACCAGTGTGCCGGTGAGCCGCACGGTGAAATCCCCGACCTCGTCAATGCTGTCGGAGACGGCTGGTCGGGGTGACACATCGCCGGACACCGTGACGGCGGTCGTCAGGGTGATGCCGGCGTCGAGCCCCGTCGGGACGAAATCGGCGAACACCCGGTAGGAGCCGCCGGTGTCCCACTGCCAGGGGATCGACCATCGACCGTCACCGTCATCGGTCGGATGCACATGACGGAACTGGGCGCCGTCCGTGCGCACCACGATCAGATGCAGTTCCTTCTCGTGCGCGACCTCGTAGTCGGTGACGCCGGATCCGTCGGGGCCGGTGAGCCGGAACGACAGCACGCCCGGCTCACCCATCCCGGCCGGGGCCACGAGTTCTCGGAGCTGGTAACCGTGCTGCTCGCTGGACAAACCGGGCACAGGGGGTGCTCCGACTTCATCGACGCTGTCGTCGCCGTGCTCCTCGCCGTGTTCGGTGGCGGATTCCGACGCGCGCGCGGACCAGTCGGCGGCGACCGCGTCCGGGATCAACGCCCCCGCGGCGACGTAGCTGACACCGAAGATCGCCGCCAGTACGGCCGCGTAGATCCCGATCTTCAGCGGTGCCTTCATCAGGAGGATCGCACCGCTCGGTACCCGGCCTCGTCGACCGCGGCGATCACCAGCGCATCGTCGAGCTCGGTGGAGCCGACCACCAGCAACCGTCCGGTCTCCGCAGACACCTCGATGCCCTGCACGCCCGGGACGGCCCTGACCTCCTCGGTGACGGCTGTCTCGCAGTGCGCGCAGCTCATCCCGCTGACCTGGTATTCGGTCGTGGTCGTCATCCCGATCCTCCTCGTGGCATACCCTGTAGGGGTAACAGGTACGAGCTCACCATACCCCTCTGGGGTATCGACGCAAGGGGATGAAGCGGGATGTGTGCCACACATCCCGCGCCGGTCAGCCGGGACGTCCGGGTTCGACGTGCGTGGTCAGGCGCGTCCGCGCTGGTCGGCCGGAGCCGAACGGTAGGCGACCCAGGCGGCGCGGAGATCCTCCCGTGAACCCCGTGGGTGGTCCAGGTACCACTGCCGGGTGAAACGGTTGAGCTCGAACTGCGGGTCGATCCGTCCGAGGGACCTGGTTCGACTGCGATGCCAGTGGTCGAGCGCATCGGCGAGGGTGGCGCCGGGGTAGTGACCGGAGATGAAGGAGCGCATCGCGGCGTCGAAGCGGAATTGCTTCCCGATCGCGGCCGCGAAGAACGCCCGGAGGTGCTGGCTGCAGCGCTGACCTTCCGGGATCACGGTGTCCGGCGT
>Ga0164308_10000192_pt1 | contig 32993 bp, 67 predicted proteins | sample Whisoiple_246_MG_FD_109983 | JGI IMG/M metagenome (GOLD analysis project Ga0164308, IMG submission 109983) | Soil microbial communities amended with fresh organic matter from upstate New York, USA - Whitman soil sample_246_MG | ecosystem: Environmental > Terrestrial > Soil > Unclassified >... | reverse complement strand
TACCAAGCGTAGATGCCCAATGTAACAGGGTCTGCCGCTATGATCGCGTAGAACGCGTACGTACCGTTGGCGATATTAGTGAGCGTGCCGCCGATTTGGTTCGACGGCGTGAACACGGTGGTGAGCGCGCTACCGGTACTATTCTTCACCGTAAGGCAGTAGCGCTGCCCAGGCATGAAGATGCGAGGAAGCGTGAACGTGACAGTCGTAGCCGACGTCGCTTCGAAGTTCGTATGGGCGACGTAGTCGTCGAGCGTAACAGCGCCATTACCATCGCCCCTATGCAGGTTAGCCCTTGGCGAAATACGTGAGCCTTCAGCTAGCTTTGGCACGGACCCACTCACTGTAAATAGCGATTGCGTGCCGTCGATCACCGGGCCGCTGCTGATGCTGTAGGTGTTGTTCACCTCCACTAGCCGAGCGCCTGCTTGCCAAGTGAACGAGGGCATCGCGTCACTGCCTAGTGAGCGAAACTTGTTGTGCGACGCTCGAGTGCTGCCCGCTGCCCCAGTATGAATCCAAGCTGCTCCAGCCAACGGCGTCGTTCCAATTAGGAAGTCGCAGTTCATTACGTCGAGATGACCCGACTGCATGTCGATTGCTCGAGAGTTGGCGTTGGTGCCAATGTTGAACCTGCAGTGGTCGATGGTCAGCCAGTCTTCTGTGTTGTTCCCTATGAGCACCTGCGCCGCCGTTGGAGTTTGATTGAACTCACAATCCCGGAAGATCAAATTGGAGTTGCTTGCTGAGCTCCACAAGCTGCCGTTCAGTAAACCGAGCAAGGAGCCATCGTTGAACGTCAAGTTCTCTACAACCAGGTGTAGCGGGTGATTGTTTTGATGCTTGAACACCACTTGGCTATTTGCCTGCAGAGCGCGCAAGAGCACGTTGCTGATGCGCTGCTTGGCAAAACCAAAGCCGCTGGAGATAGAACCCCAGTTGAAGAACGAGTTAGACCCATGGTCGAGCAACAGGGCTGAACTGCTGCTGCTTGTAACGTCTGAGCCCACGCCAACGATAGACACCTTGCTGTCCATCTCGATGGTGTCGGTCACACGAAAAATACCATCGAGGATCAATGTACCACCGCCGGTCAAACCCTTCAGATGGTCGATGGTGTTTTGGATGGCCACCAAGTCGTTGGTGGTGCCATCGCCTTTCGCCCCGAACACTCTCGGAGAGGCGCAATTATTGCCTTGGAACCCTGATAGAGCACGGACTGTGGCACGATAAAGCGGCATGGTTTGAAGATCCTATCACAGCTTCCTACGGCGTAAAACGCGGCTAACGTGTGCCTGTAGCCTAGGTATAGCCGCTTGCATAATTTGTGAGATACGAGGGGCGGATAAGCCAAGCTCGGCCGCTACATCCTTTTGCGCCACACCGCTTAGCAGTCGTCGCATTACATAACGGTCTTTTGCAGACAACAGTGCCAGAGCTTCCTCCAACGCGATGTTGCGCTGCCTAACCGTCTGATTGGCATCTGCTTCGTCTTCAGGCGTAATACGTTGTTCCAGCGCTGTAAACGTGAAACCACCAGACTCTTCATGCTCCCCGATGTACAGCATCTTTGCTGGGTTACCGATTTTGCGAGAATGCCGCGTCGCCCAGTCGCGTGCACGCAGGTAGTCGATGACTGCCCCTTGCGCACGAATCGTGGCTAGAGCAGTCATCGCTGGGACACCGTCTTTGTAGCGACGCGTTACCGCCTCCCAGACGCCCATCAACGCGACGTTGACTAAGTCATCGGTGCGTTCGTGCGCAGGTATTTTACGTATATAGCGCTGTGCGATTCTGTGAGCAATAGGCGCTAACTTTTTGAACGCCTCTTGGCGCGACATGGCGCCCTAAGAATACCACGCGAAGGCACGAGATCACTGAGCAGCAAACTGCGCATCGGCCGCCCACTCGTAGCGTACAAGCAACGTATCCTTGTCGTCTACGATCTCGAACCCACGCTCTGTGAGGTTGATATTCCTCAGGAGTGGCCAGGCTAGCTCGCTAACCAAGCCGCGTTCGTTTTTGAACTCAACACCGGTTCGAGTGCGTGCGCTTACCGTGCGCTCCGCATAGATAACCCCACGCGCAGGCTTCCCCGCCTTTAGGCCCATCGGGCCAAACACCAGGCATACCTTTGTTCCTACAGCCAGTTTGGTCTGCACTGTCTCAAGTGCGTCGAGCCGCCTAGCCTTCTTCTTTTTCTGTTCTTCCATCAAAGCCATCCTGCATTCATACAAAAGAATCGTAGAGAGCGGAACCCAGTACATTAGGTCTCGCGCATCGTGCAATACTCGTTTGTCGCAATACTCGCACACCTCTACGTTGTTCAGCTCGCGCACTTGAAAAGCACTGCCGCCCAATTCTCCAATGGACATTCGCTCCTGGAACTTAAGGCGGCACTCTTCGCAAAGAAGCTTTGGGTCAGTCAACTGGCTCACGTTGTTGATTTCCGGTGGCTATCGACATGTCGGCCTCGGCAATCTTCAGCTGACGCCAGACCGCTACGTACGGTTGAAGCTTTTCGGGCTCGATGTCTTCGAACATGTCGCTAAACGTGCAAAGGTCGACTGTCATCTCAGCTGCACCTAGCAGTAGGAAGTCAGGCCCGGCGTTAAGCAGCCCCAAGTTCAATGCGTAGTTCACCCACTTCTGTACCAACCCTGCAGCGTCGGCTTCTGGCTGAGAGACGCTCATAGCTTGCTCCTAAGGTCGAACAGCCCTTGTGCAAGCTCACGCCACCGTTTCCGTAACGCCGGCTCAGAAGGCTGTGGGCAAATGAGCTCCATCCTGTCGCAGAACTCAAAGAAATCTTCCATGTCTAGCATCGTAGGCTTTGTTTTAGCCGTCGGTTCGACAGCTGGGCTTGAGGTTACTAATCCGGGCGTGACTGACCGCACGTTCTTAGGCGAGGGGAACGTTGGTGCAGGCGGTGGCGGAGGTGCTTTAGGCGCAGGCTTGTAGTCGTGCGCCTCCCCTGGCTTGTCTCTAGACAATAGCAAAAGCTCCAAATCCAGCCCCAGTTCTTCATGGTACTTCATCAACAAGTCATCGTCTGGCGAAGACTCTCCACGTTCAATGCGGCTTACCGTAATGGGCCCTACCTCTAGTAACTCTGCAAGGTCATTTAACGTCAACCCTTCTTGCTCTCTTGCGTTTTTCAACAAGCCAGCCACCAATGCATTTGACGCTACAGGTAACCGCGGCGCGTTAGCTAGCTTGCGCGGCTTCGAGACATTGACTAGTCGTTGCTGATTTTCTGTCATCACTTCCTGCTCTTTCTCTTGCTGCCTGATAGCCGTCACAGTTGCCAGAGGTGGGCTAGGCTTTACTTGCTCTACCTCGGCCTTAAGCCGGCCAGCGGCCTCGGTAGACAACACCGGATTGCTAAACGTAGGTCTTGCCGGAGCAGCTACGTTAGCTTCTTGTGGATCTGGCTGTGCTGTCGTGGCGCCAAGCTTTCGCATATCTCGCCAGCCTACGTGGGTTGTTCGACCTGAACCCAACAACGTCACATGTGCGCCTTTTGATGTAAGGCTGTCAATCTTTGCTCGCACCCACGACTGAACGTTTCCTCCTCTAGCCGCTCTGATCTCGATTTCCTGCTTACGTTCATATGTCCGTTCTTCATACATCGTTTTGCCCATCCTTACTTTCGTCGTGTTCAGGTTGATTGTCTCTAATGACATAGTTCCTCAGAAGGATACGGGTCTCTTCTCCTCCTTTCCAAAATGGCTGAATCCAGATTCTTTTGCGAAGTGCGCGGTGCTCGCCATGCACTTGGTTTTTCCAATGGCCGCGCACTAGAAATTGTACAGTGAGCTTTCCGCCTTTTCGCCTCTCTCCTCGCTGTACCGCGTGTACAACGTCTCGTAGGTCTACCTGCACGTCAGCCGACAACATGAATCGGGCGTTGTTTAGTACAGGAGCACCGCCTACTCGTTTTGACTTGAAGCTACCTTCGTTAGCGCTAATGCTTCTCTTTTTGTACTGGGCAGGATCCGACAAAGCAAGGCAAGCGCCTTTGATTAGACTGTTCAGCAGCTTGAACAGGTTCCGTACTGACTCAGGCGCGTCCGACTGGTCATCAGACACTGGGCCCACGCAGCGACCTTTCGATCCAACCAAGTAGCGAATCTTCGTGCCTAGGCAAAACACTCGAGCAAAGTTTTCCGCAGTGCCGTCTGCGCGAGGCGTTGTCGCTAACAGCCCATCCGGAATTACAAAGCTCCACGCAGACCATGGAGCTTTAACCTCTACGTCGTCAGGCACATCGGTCAAGCAAAGAGACGCAGCTAGCTTGTGACCAATCTCCAACTTGGAAAAGTTCGAGTCAAGCCACTCTAATCCAAAGTCAGCCAAATCAGCGATGTCCTTGATGGGAGACATCTTAGTGATGAACATCGCGATCTTCGTGTGCCCATTACTTGCTAACACGCCAAGCAGGTTGCCAATGATCTCCCCGTCATTGGTCTCTATCCATTCCGTAAGTGTCTTGGCGTGGAATACGCTCCAGCAGTACGTGATGGACATCAGCGTAGCCTCCATCGTGGCCGCGCTGTCTATCTCGGGTGGCCAGTAGATGAGGGAGATTCTTCGCTCGAACTCCTCGATGTAGTCATGGATGTCTGGTACGAATTCAGCGGCTGCAGCCCAAGCACAGCAAAGTGTCCATTCATCTTTGGTATCCTTGGTGACGCTTCTGCACTCCAAGTCGTACAACTCAGATACGTACCGAATCTGCGCTGGCGTAGCCCCGTGCTTCTCCGCCAACTCAGAGCTGAGGGCTTGAAGCTGCGCCCTTGCCTCTCTAATGTCGCGCACACCTTCCGAACGCTTCTGTAAGACGAACTCACGAAACTCCAACTGTGTTTGGAGTGCAAACTCTTCGCCAGGTGTGCGGTTAGCTTTTTCTGTGGTTAGCCGATAGGATTCTCCTGCACGCCTAGCCTTGTTCAACAGCGAGTGACCTTTGGCTATCGAGTAATCTAATCGAGCGCGTGATGCCTCAATTTCCTTTAGTGCAGATTTAGAAAGCGACGTCCCTTTCAACGCTGCCTCACGCATCTCTTGTTTAGCGGTAGCATCGGCTGCAGCCCTTGCTACTTCAGCCTCTTCTATGCCTTGCGCCAGTTCGGCAATAGTCTGCGCTACGCCGCCGTAAGAGGCGCCATCCTGGTTAACTCCGCCTAGATGTTGATGCGTCATCATTGCCGCAGCCTCAGGGCTCAAAACGCCACGACCGACCGTGGTGAGGTGCTTGATAGGCTCATCCTCGGCAGGTTGAATGACGGTGGCATAGCCCTTCACAGCTGCGGCAGGTAGGTCTTCCACCGCGACAGTTCTGGTTATATCGGTACCGTCATACGCTGACACCTTTACACGTCCCTTGTCAGCCAAGGTTTTCAACTTGTCTTGCTGCAAGTTAGAACTGTCCAAGAACATCACTGACTTGCCGTCCATGATTTCATCAACGATATGTTCGCGTCCTTGCCCACCAAGGTTGCTCAAGCCCTCTTCTTTCTCTAACAGCTTAACTAGCAATTCGCGCTGCGCCTCTTTGGACAGCCCGCTGTTGTCCAACACGTTGAAGACCTTCTGCGTAGCGAGCTCGTAGCCGAATGGCTTCATGCGAAAGACTCCACTTCTCCGGTGTCCAAGTTCACTACGCCAACTAATCGATAGCGCCAACCCATGCCATGCGCAGTGTCCAATGGGTACGCCTTGGGCGGCGTTTCGTAAGTACATTCCTCGCCAAACTTCAAGAACTGCAGATGCCCGGCGTTGGCACTATCCAATGCCTGGTTCTGATAGGCAGCCCATTGTCCAGCCGCGTGGCGCATCTGCGCAAGAGCTTCGTCACTGATCTTATACATGGCTAAAACCTCGTTTGTCTTATGCCTGTACGGGGCCGCCATTTGTGGCGGCCCCGTAGCTTTTTGTCTGTCGCTAGCTAGTATGTGACGCTTCTAGATATCGCCTTCAGCCGACGTATCTCTTCTATTGCATCTGATGCGCCAGCGGTGTCTGGAAGCTCTAGCGCAGTACAAATAGATTCCATCGAGGTTCGATGGAATCTGTCCCAGTTTTTGTCTAAGAGCTCGGCATGCTCTCTAGCCTCTTTGAGCGCTGCGTCTGTCTCCGTGCGAAGCGCGAACTCGAAGTTCGCGAACGCCTGAGCATTGTCATCGGCAATCTCTAGTACCAGTCGTTCTTCTTCGCTAAATTCGGAAGCGATAGACGGAGCTACCTCGCCGGTGTCGAGCCAGACGTAGGCCAGCGCCAGCTCCTCTGGCGACAACTCCTCGTCGCTGTTGGCGGGGTCTGGCTCTTCTCCCATTGCACGTAGCGCCCATTCACGATGTAAGCGCGTAACCGGCGCGTTATCCATTGCTTTGTTCCCCCAGCTTTGGGATTTCAAAGTCATCAGGTAGCAGGCTGGCGATATTACGATGATGGCGCTCGTACAGCGCAAGCGCTTCCGTAGACAACGAGAGCACGTACGCCATTGGGTCCTTTTTACTTCGTCGGGCGATCTCAGCGCATAGCACCTGAGCAGTGATCACGTGAGGTATATCCATACTTTCTGAGCTGATGTGCACGCTCGTACTGAAGTCGTTACGCAGCACTGCGTTGTCGGCCAACCCAGGGTTGTCTCCTCGAATCAATTTGGAAGATACCTCGTCTAGAACATTGTAGAACTCAGTTTGCTTAGTGAGGTAATGGCCCTCGCTGTAATATTTGCCACTTAGCCTGTAGTACCTAAGCTTTACTAAGCAGGTTGAGCTGTCCTCTACGTAGTAAAAGTCACTTCGCAGTGATTCTATACCAATATTGCCTAGGTCACCGCCACTTGGTAGCATGAGTCTGCAACCGGTAGCGCTGCTTGCGTAAACTGTGCAGACGGTGCCCTCGTCTACTGTCCTCTGCAGAACAGACTGTAATGTCCTCTTTGCGCGCCACTGGCTGCCATTGTTAACTACGCGATGCGGAGTTACCCCGTCTACGCTAGCTAGCGAGTCCTCGTAGCACTTCTTGAAATTCTTTCTCGAGACATAGCCAGCGGGGATGGCCGGCTCGAACACCTCGATAAAGCAAACTTCGAAGTCCTCAGTGCTTGGTACTTCCCTCGTAGTGATGCGGCCACCCCCATCGCAGAACACGATAGTGAGCGAGATGGCATGCTCTCGTACCTCGTTGTCATTGTTTAAACCACGCGAGCAGTTTGCGCTCACGCCACGTACTTGCTGCGGCCTATCCTCGTACAAAACTACAACACTAGGAAATAGCTCAGTCGCCAGCAATCGAAATGGTTTGGAGCTGTCAAGTTTTACTGTTCTGTTCGTCATTTTCAACTGCTTCCACTGCTAGTCTTGCGTTTAAAAGCAACAGGCGCTCTGGCGTACGCGGTGTATGCACGACAAACAGCACGTCTTGGTTACAACCCTCGCAGGTGAACTTCTGGGGTATGTGAACCCCCTGCCCAGTTTGCATCGCGAAGTCAGCCTTGACCGCACAGTCAGAGCAGAGCGCCATACGACCAATAGGCAGCCCATCTGGCGCGTTAGCAACAGCGTTGTCGACTACGCCTTGTAGCCAAGGGTTCATTGTTCCTCATTCAAGAACTGAACGCCTATGGTTGGGCACAACGCTGGCTGCCAAATAAGCCCGCACCCTTCGCACTGATGTCGTTTGTGTGGCTCTGTAGCCCACTTACCCTTGTCGACGTGGAGCAGGCCGCATGCTTCACAACACACGCGAATGCGAATGGGAGCATCCTCGGCCTGCCCAGCCTCTGTTGGAATGGTGCCGCTCACGGTCAACTGTGCAATGGCTTTTTCTAAGTCGCGTTGGCACCAATGCTCTTTGGTGTTTTTGCCCTCTTGGCACATTGAGACGATGTTAGCTAGCGTAGCTATATCCATGTGACGTCACTTCCTAGCGTGGTGCTCTTGCAGCGTGGCAACGATAAGCGCACGCACAGTTTCATCGTACTTCTCAGCCGTCGGCTTAGAAGGTGCCCATGTGGCCAACCGCTCCTTTAGCCACTGCACTGTTTCTGTAACCTCTACCTTGGACAATCGGCGCGTTGAGCCAGTGTGGTGGCCGTGCAGCTCTGCGCAGCCTAGGAACACGCTCATCTCGTACCTGTTCATTATCGCCCCTCACACCCTTGACGTGCGCTTGCTGCTTTTTCCTCTATCTCTTTGATGTAAGCAATCAAGCCCAACAACTTTTCAGCTGCATGCTTGGGCACGCCCACGAACAGCGCCATGGTCATAAAGGCATCGTGCGCAGCGTAGTTAGCCATTTGTGTATGCGCCGAGGCAGCAGTCATTGGCGTAGCCACCTGGTTGGCGGTGCTTGTCAGCAACGACTCTAGGAGGTTAGCCGCCTCCTCGCATTCCTTTACTAAGTCCTCGGTCTGTGGGTACTGCGAAAGAAACGCTGCGCGCTGTTTCAAGGTATGTAGGGCTTCATTCATTGGTACTTTCCTTATCAAGTTCTGAGCGAAGATACGCTCGAACGCCGTCCATCCACCACACGTACCACACGCTTCCTTCCGCAGCCGCGCGTTCTTGTATCTCTTCCCAAGAGTTCTCGTTACCCCAGAAGCTGCGAATTAACGCAATGTCCTCTTCAGAACCACCGAGCTTGGCGTCTTCAATCAGTTCGCTAAGGAAGTAGCTATAGTCCTGCACCATGGCAGGCTCGATGGCAATGACGGTCATACCTCTATGCCGAGTTTCTTGTAGTACCCGAGGATGTCTTTAATCTTCTTGGCAACGATCGCCAATGCCTCGACCTTAGCGTCCTCCAATTCTTTGGCCTTTAAACACGCTTGTTCAATACTCAACGCGTAACAAGTGAGGAACCAAGCACTGGGATCGTCTCGATGTCTGTGCACCCGTATCCGACTTAAATGACCAACGCCAAGCGCCCAAGACCGTGGGACGGTGTTTTTAGACGTTTCGTTTCTAGAGTACGACGTGGCGTCTATCCATTGCGGCTTTTTCATGTCATGTTTCCTTCAGAGCTGACCAAGTCATGGTTGTCGAGCGCGTAGGACAGCGCGTCCAGTACCTTGGCTCGCCCTAGCTGCGGGTAGCGCTTGAAGATAGACTCGAACGAGGTGCCGCACAGGTAAAAGGCGTAGATGCGGTACACAGGTACACGAGACCCCAGCACGTACGACTTGCCGTCTAGTACATTGCTGTCGATGCGTACGTGCGGATGGGGCACCACGACAGCAATTGGTATGTCGCTAGGGTCGTCGCTCATCGCCTGTGCCCTAGAGCATTACCAGCCGAAAGCAGCTCTAGGTATGCGCCGGCACAAGCCGCCTCTGCCGCAGCGTACAGCAACACAGCGTCTTTGAGGTTCTGCAGTGCATGGTCGCGATAGGCCTCGGCATCGGCCAAGTCTTGCTGGTTAGTGCGCGCGGGTTTGGACTTTGCAAGACTAGTCCGCGGCTTGGCCAGTTTGGTCTCGACCTTGACGATTGCTCGCTTAGCTTTCTTCTTCATAATCAGCCTCGCTTCTGTTCAAACGCTAGTTGAGGTCCTACAGCTAGACGCTCCATGCGAGCTAGCTCCATCTTGAGCGACTTTACTTTGCGCTCGGCCATCTTCTTTGCTGCAACGATGGCATCATCCAAATTAGCGAAGTACGTCTTACCGCGGATCAGTTGTTGCCTAAGGTCATTGGCGCTCACTGGCTTGGTGTACGCGTACTTGTCATCACTGCTGTACTCCAGGTCGATGACGACCTCTGCTACACCTTGTGTGAGCGCGTACTTGGTGCTGTAGCCTTTTTCAGTCTTCTTTGTCGCTTGTTCTTTTTTCATGCTCGATACTCCGTAGGGTCTTCGCCATTCTTCCAGGCGTTCCTATACTGCTTGCTGTACCAAGTGGTTGTTCTACGCCGCTTAGGCCGTCTATCCGTGAAGCAACGACCAGGCGCGTCTAAGTAGTACTCGGGCTCGTGCTCTTTGTAGTACGTGTAACTGGTGGTGTATGGCTTAACCATGCCCTGGTCAATGACGGCGACCGCAGCGGCGCAAACCCATTCTTTAAACGTCAAGCCCTCTTTGTTTACGTCTGTCTGCATAGCTCCTCGAATACGAGTAATAGAGCGCCAACATCACCCAGGACGTGTTAATGGCAAACACTGCAATACCAGCAGCCCAACTGAGCGTCTGGCCAAGGCGCGCGTAATAGATGAGGTTCCATGCTCCCCACAAGCTGAACCAGCTAGTAGGGATGATGGATACGCCGGCAAGTCTCTTATCCCTTACTAGCCGCCGAACATTGATGATAAGCAACGCCGCGCTGCCGAGCTCGAACACGGCGTTGACTAGGTCGGCATCCATCAATACTTGAGCTCGCCGAAGGAGTTCAACTTGATGAGCAGCTGGTTGATTCTGGTAACAGCGTCGAACCCGTCATGGTCGACATGCGCCATCAACTTGCAAATGTCGTCGTCGATTGCCTGTGGCAGCGCCGGCGTTGGCTTCTTAAACGGCTCCCATTTTTGGAGTACCATAGTCGGGTGTAGTCGCTCCAGCAGCTGGTTCACCGTCAATGCGTAATCTCGGCACGACCGCTCGATGAGGCCCATAACGCGGCCTGGCTCGGCGCCGATGAGAAGATCTATCAAGTAACTCATGATTCGGTCAAAGAACGGTTTACGCAGGGCATTGAGTAAGCTGTCGACCTCTGTTTCTATCTGCTCTTGCTCTCGGTTTCTTATGAATCCCTCACCGGCGGCTACTCGTAACAGTATTTCAACCTCACCGCTTAGCCCCTCCCAATCGGCGCCCACGTCGGACTCACGTTCCACGATTTGGCGCAACGCGCGTTCGTATCCACGGCGTTCAGCAGCAACAATTTCAGCGTCTTCGATAGTCAATGCAATCTCCGTACAACCCGCTATTGCAGGTTTCGGTTAGTCGGCCACAGCGCCAACAGTGCTCAGGTGGTTTTGGTTTAGAAGGCATCTCACTCAGCAGCGTCGCGCCTGCTGGCAGCCTTGTTTTGATCGAAGTGAACTCGTGTATGTGCAACTTACCAGGGATGAAGCCGTCGACTACGTTGATGACCATATCAACCGGAGCCGGTATTGCTTTGTCGCTAAATTGAATGTCAGGCGGTTCTTCCGGCAGGTTGCTTAGCTTGTCCCAAAGCTTTCGTAGCTCTTCGTCAGTGGCGTTAGCCACTCGATACCGAAGCTCGGACGCTGGGTCTTGGAAAATGTAAGTGACCGGCGCTGGCGCAGCTGGGTCCTTAATGACGTCTCTGTACTCACCGCACTTCTCGCACGAGAAGATGTAGTTACCGCGAGCTCCCCAAGGCGCCTCGTCGTATTCAACGACCTTCGTCGGTGCTTCACATAGCGGGCAAGGCCCAGCGTCGTCACCTCTATCCATCAGCCGGCTCCCCCTTACTTGGCGTTGGCCTGTACTTCATCAAGAACAACGGTAGCGTCTCGCTGCCCTCCCCCGGGTCGTAGAATACGTAGCCCTCAGGATGCGTCTCGTTGAAGAGCACTTGCGTGATGCACACGTGTCGCTTACCGCCGTAGCTGTCGTACTCCTCACCTGGCTTTGGTACGAAGAAGGTTCGTTCTGAGACGTGCGACGGCACCTTCAGTTCTTTACGAATAGCGCTCGTGACGTTTGACACAGCCCATGCCGACTCCCAATCGTCGGTCTTCTTTTCTACGAGCGACAAGACTTCTTCGCGAAGCAGGCTTTCTCGCGTCTCCATCATGTCCCAAATCCTCTTCATGAATTCTTCTGTAGATTCAGCCATCGGCTTTGTCCTTTTCTTGACTGTGCCCAATCTCGGCTAGTGTTCGCTCAATCTTTTCTTTCACCATACGTGCACCAGGTACGTTGGCAGGAAGAAAGCCAAGGGCAGAGGATGCCGTGATGGCCAGCGAGTCGACTCGAAGACGTAGCTGCTCGAGCTCGGCCATTACCAACGCGAGCTTTTCCCACATCGGGTAGTTGCCCTTGCCCGTGTTTACCCAGCTCTCTGCAAGGCAACCAGGCGGTGGTGGTTCTGTGCGGTCTCGTTCGAACTGATAGGCCGCGAGTCGATGTTCACGTGTTACTTTCAGTTCAGACATTTTGATCACCCTCGTACGGGCTTTGGGTTGCCTTGTAATCAGAGTTGCCGCTGTAGTCGTTGTCAGTCCAACCCGCCCCATAGCCCTCACGCCATGCGGTGCGTAGCCCGTCCTTTTCGTTAGCAGCTCCTTCAGCCTCGAAGTCCGCCATCGCCTGGGCCAATGCATGCCAGCGCTCGTTGAGGCCTGGTGGACCGCCCGTCTCGACGAACACAACGGCCCAGTGCTGCTCTGGGTGGACTAAGTGCGCATAGCCTTCGCATTTGGCTACCGCGAGCCTGTGTTTGCGTTGCACTACGTTCATTTACTGATCTTTCTCATTAATTGCGAGCGCCGGCGGATCAGCCAACGCTCTAGTACGGGCATGAGCTTGATGTACCCGTGCATGAACATCAGCACGAACAGCAAGCAACCGATATTCACCGTCAATGACTTAGCCGCGGTGTCAGTCACAGTAAGGTACGGCGTTGTCATCCCCTATTCCTCAGTTGTAGTAGACGCCTCTTCCACCATGGCTTCGTTATGTCAACGCCGAGGGTAACCCACAGCACGACGCCAGACGCCAGCCTGAACCACTCGTGCATCCATTCGCGCTGTGTTGCATAGCCGACGTAAGCGAGTACGCCGCACGACGCCATGGCAATACCAGCTATCCAAATTTCGCGCCGCGCTAGCCCTATTACTAGTGCGTAAGCTCCGCACAACATAGCGCCCCATAGGCACTCTTCGATGCCAAGCATTTGACCTGTCCAAGCGAACATCTGTAAGGCCAAGATGAACCAGGCAACAAAGCCTACGACCACCAAGAGCATCAAGGCTACCATCGACGAGTGTCTCATGTGGGGTCGTTCTCTTTTAGATGTGCCAGGCCGTCGATGGCCAGCGTCAGGTCGCCATTGCCAGGAATCGAGTAGAGGTATTTGCAGATGAGCCGGCGCTCTTCTTTGAGTGCGGCTTCTACTGCCTCTTTGATACGCAGCTCTTCAGCAACGTTCTTTGGTAAAGGCCCCTCGAACACCGCCCAGGCTGTGTCACTACTCTGACCTGGGCGTATACGAATGATCAACGAGATCGTCTTCTTGAAGATGTAACTACTAGGCGTATCAGCTAGCAACAGCCAGACATCCTCGGAACTTGGAGTGCCGGCACTCGGGTGGTGCAAGAAGCCGTTGTGCAGCCCAAGAACCCAGACGCTGGGAGGCCCAGCTGGGGCGCCTCCTCTCATCCTGCGGATCTCAACATGACCTTGGACGCATTCAACGCGCAACTGTCCGGCTGCACCGTCTACCCACCAACAACGATGCATGCCGCATTCACAAGACTTGGGCACGTTGTCCTGTGACCCGGGCGATGTAATGGTTCCGCACAGCTCGCAGTAGATTGCTTTCATGGCTTCGTCAATTCTTCTACACGTGTCACTGTTTTACGCATAACCTCGGCCACGTTATCGACCATACTAAGCAATGCGCTGATCTGTTGGTATAGGCCTCTATTTTCGCTACGTAGTAAAGCCACCGTCGAGGTTAAGCACGCGATTAGCGCGTCAGACGCTCCAGTGTGCGCGGCGCACAGCTTTTGGTTGTTGATCCATTGACCGTGGGTACCTTGCTTGCGCCCACAGTCAGGGCAAACTTTTCGTTTCAATGGCATTTGTGTTTGTCCCGTTTTCTATATGAGGGTCTTGCCAGTTGTTGTCTATACGAAGTAACTCATCTAACTCGTGACAGACCACGTGGATATAGGCTTTGCGTAACAGCTCACGCGTTTGTGCGGGTGTAGGCGCCAACACCCCTATGGTTTCGTAGCCCACTACGAATAGCTGCGTTCGTAGTTCACCGGTGTCTCTGTCCGCTATCTCTACGAACAAAGCAACATCGAACGCTCGTAGCTCTGCCTTAAGCACGACTAGGTGTGGGCGACGCCAGGAGACGCCGTTGTCTTGAAACGCGTACGTTCGACTCAGCGTCTCTTGTGGGTCTACGGCAACTAGTGTCTGTGCGTCTTCCGTCATTGCAGACCTCTTTCGCGCACCTCTCTTATCCCTGCTTTGGATAGGTTGTACCAGGTCTCGTTACGATACTCGTGCAAGTGGTCAGCAATCAAACGTGTTTGCTTATGGATTAGTCCGCGGCGCCTCAAGCTTCGTAGCGCGTAATGATACACAAACCAGCCTGGTTCTTGCCCTTGCAGCTCGTGCAGTACACAGTCGTAGAGAGTCTCAGATGTGGTCGCTATCTCGGCATATAGCGCTCGCAGGATGGCATCTTCACAGTGCGCTTGAACTCGTAGATAGAACTTCGTAAGTACGGCAGCCTTGTTGCCTAGGTAATCGCCGGCCTCGATAGGAAGCCAACCTGCAACGTAATAGGCGATGCCTCGCCAGGTATGCAGACGCTTAGCGTTGACATCGTGCCATGCCAACATGAGGCCAACCCACAGGTACAGAAGGGCAGCGGTCATGCTGGCGGCACTCGCCCTTCTGCTTGAAGAGTTTCGAGTTCGGCTAAGTAGAACTTGGCAATCCCACGTTGGCGATGCACCTCGTCGTGCAGCATCTTCACCAATGCTTGCAGCTCAGCCTCTTCAGCACGATAGTCAAGCCAGCCTTCTTTGCAGTCTTTGCAGACGTTGGCTCTGACGTTGTACTTCTTCTCGATGGTGTCCATCTCGAACGTGCGCGTAACAGTACGCTCGGCCACAGTCTCGTCGATATTGCTGCTTTCGCAGAACGGGCACTCTTTGATGCTGTCGCCAATTGCCTGTTTTGGCCAGTCTATCGCCTTGCGAAGCAAAGCAATGTGGTCATCCGATAATGGAACAGTACCGCCCATGCCTTGGATGTACTTCATTGCAGCATCCAATATGCGATGAGCCTCTCGCACGGGATCATTTTTACCCGTTAAGAAGTCGAGAGCCTCTGATAATCCCGGCTCCTTGGCACTACACCCACTGAGGATTGCGCATTGCGCGGTGCATGTTCGAGCACCAGCAACACCGCCACAAGTGCATTGCGCTAATAGCGCAGCGTCTACTTCTTTGCTCTCTTCTGAGTCGTTATCCATTATCGAAGTACTCCCCACTTCCTTGGTCCTTGCGCGATCTTACGTAGCCGTGCAGCGATGAGTTTGCGCCTCTCATCTATGGAGAGTTTTGACTTCCAATAGTCGGCAATCTCGAGTATATCGTGCGCTTCTTGGTCAGCCCCATCCCAGCGCTCGGGGCGCGCTGCCTTTGGCAAAGGCTTGTCTGCTGCCAAGGGTTCTTTGGACTTACCATCTAGCATTCGCACAATCTCGCGCGTGCGTTTAGTATCCTGCGGTGGTTTACGCATAGCCATCAGGTCCCTACCTTGTTGCCTTCTTCGCCCATCCAATCGAACTCGCCATGCTTGCCAACAGGGAAGTGCATCTTGCAGTGGCTGCAAAACGTGCCGGTGTAGTGCTCTGGGTCACGTGCGTAGGTCTCCGCCAATGCTTGGCCCATAGACGTCACGTATTCACAGCCAGTGAGCGTGCCGGTCTTCTTGAGCGTTTTGTACTCGTGCTCCGTAACCGCTTTGTATGCACACCCATCTGCGGGAGAATGCCCAGGAGCGAGATTGCATACCCAAGCGACGTAGCCCTCCTCTAAAAAGTTAACCAAAGTCGCTGGTGCGACCTTACCGCAGATTTTTCGCCCCACATGGATGTAGCTCTTGCGCACCGGGCGTACGAAGCCCTTAGCGCGCTCAGCCTCACTAAGAACTTGGTAACCAGCTTGCTGACCATCCTGCTGAAGCGTTGTGTCAGGCACACCAGGAGCTGCGGCTTTACCAACGACGTCTGTCGCGCCGCGGTCTACTGGTGGCGGCGTAGGCGGTTCCCAACGAGGCAGCCCTGGGCTCTCGGTCATTGAGGCGTAGGCAAAGCACTCGACGTATGCCGTGGGCTTGTCGCGCGTTGCGCCTGGCACACGTTCAAGCTCATTGATGACCGGACGCCCGAGTGCTCGAAAGTGCCGAACCCCCCAGAGCACTACCTCCGGGTTTTTGTCGAATGGAGGAATCTCCACCGTGGCCACGTACTCAAACATCCCAGTGTAGAGCTCGATTTGTTGCATGTGCGGCGACGGCTGTTGTTGTTGTTGTTGCTTCACTTCAGGCTTGCGTAAGTCCCTGGCGTAGAGGCCGAGGTCCATGCAACGAGCGCTAGCCCAGTGATTGAGGAAGTCCACTAGCAGCGCCTCATTCCTAGTGGATGGCTTGCTGGGATAGCCAGTCAAAGCTTTCGCTTGGTCGCATAGCGCGTTAGCTACGTCACCTAAGCGATCTTCGCCGTCGTAAGTATCGGCGAAATTAGCGATGAAACTCGATAACCATAACTCAATGCCGTCGCGTAATTCTGCGGGTTCAAAGCTATCGACCTCACGGAACTCGTGCATGTGCTTGTTACGTACCAAGCTGTCCTTGCACTGAGGCAAGTACTCGCTGAGGCTCTTCAACAGGCCAGTCTTCAACTTCGCATTCAGTTCTTTGTTCATTGTATATCTCCGCTTTTCTTGATTTGGTTCAAGGCCGCTTTAGATTGGTTTTTCTCTCTAGCGCGTGCTAGAGCCTCTACTTCAGGCCCTACCTGCAAGTACGACGTCTTGTCATTACACTTTTTGCAGCGCTGCAACCCTCCCTGGTAGACAGCTCCATCAACAAGCGGCTGTTTGCATTGGTCACACACTGAAAAGGCTTGCGGCGCATTTTTAATCAGCTCGAGTAGTTGTGCTTCAGCTAGCTTTCGGTACTTCTTGCGCATGCGGTAGAACCACACTGCTTGGTTACAACAGCTGTAAAAGCTCTCATTTGCCAGTGTGCGGTTCTTGTAGAAGAAGTGCACGCCCCAAGTTGTGGGACCGCCATATCCTTGAGTATGTGAAGTTCGGTATCGCACACCGTTCTTCAACTTTTTAATCATCGTCTCTCCTTGAGCAGTTTCATGATGTAGCCCATTCGACGTGTCTGCTCACTTACCTTATCCCGTTTTCCTTCGGAGTTTGGATACATCTCCAACACGCTGAGCTCGCGGTCAGCCGCGTCTTTAGCTGCACGGAGTTCGTCCACAGACATACGTTGAAAGTGTTCTACCTGAAGCAGGCCGAGGCCGCTTGAAGCGACCCCGTTCTGTAGTTCTTTGGTGCTTAGCCTACGCTTGCTCATCGCGTAACTTCGTCTGTTGAGCTCGTAGCCCAGCAATGACCATCTCCAGCTGGGCGTCGTTCATCGCCAGGTTGAGCGTGAACTCATTGAAGTACAGCATCACCAGCCCACGATAGGTACCGAACGAGAGCGTGGTGTGACCCCTGAGCAGCTGAGAGTTCTCGCGCAGCCTGTCTTCCTCCAGGTCTTCGCGTGAGGCGCGCTGTGCTGCCATGTTGTTTATACGCAGGCTGGGTTGCTCTAACTCTTCACAGTGCGCACAGGTAAAAGCAAGCGAAGCACCGGCGGACTCTGCGCCAGGATGCCCAATGAGCGCGTGCCAGAACAACTTGAACCTTACCCTCCAAGGTTTAGTTGGCATCGCCAGTATTTCCAATACGCGTGCTACCTGTCTGCGCCGGGTCGCACTCGACGCAGGTGCAAGTGTTCTTCGCCACTAGCCCGTGGTTAGTGCCACGCGGGCAATTGCACGGACAGCCATCTGCGATGCGCCTATTCTCAGGCAGCAGTGTTTTGCCGCAACCGCGGCAAACATCGAAGGCGTTCTTCTCAGCAAAGCCTTCACGCGGATACATATCGTCTCTGTTCATCATGCTAGGACTCCTTCCAGGGTATGCCTATCTCGTCAAACACCTTCACGCCCAACGTCTCTTCAATCCACGGCATAAACTCAGCTAGGTAAGGGAGGCTTTGTAGCATTACCTCGAAGACGATAGAGTTCAATATGCCGGTGCGGTTGTTCGTCTCCTTCAATACCCAAACACCAGCACCACTGGGTGTAAGCACATAGAAAGCTTCACATTCTGGCTTGTAGCGCGATTTTTGGTCAACTATATAGCGCCCACCAAGCGCTCCTGTCAGCTTGGCTTTAGCTTCTTCAAACGGCAGAGACGGCTCCGTGTAGTATTCAACGCTCATGAGCTAACCTTCCTTCAGTGCGTCAGCCATCGGTTACCAAGCGCAGTGGTTTAGGTGCGGGTGGTGCCCACGTTGGAAGCCCATACAGCTCAGGGTTCTCTAGTCCACCGAGCACATACCATCGTGCGCCGCCGTCAATTTCAATCATCAGAAGACTGAGCGTTACCTCTCGGTCCCAGGGAGCTCGCAACCCGCCAGTGCTGGAGACTGACAGTTGATGAAACACCGGTGCCAATGCGCAAATCATACTGTTTACCCACGGCAGCAACCTCAGCTCGTCCAGGTTCTTAGCCACCTGCCAGGTGTAGTCCGAAGTACTGTTAGCCCAGCATCGACCGGGCCCTGGTGGGTGTTTGTCCATGTCTTTTATCTGCGAGGGCTGTAAGCCAAGTAACTGACTAACAGTAAAGCGCCAGGCGCCGCGTACCGACTCCGGTAGCTTGTCCCACGGCTCTAGTGGCTGACCTAGGTCACTACCCAAGTAAGCAGCGTAGAGTTCGTAAGTAAGTTGCGCGCGTTCTTTGCCTTCTTTCATTGCTCGTCTTCCTTCAAATTTGGGTCGCACTCATCGCACCGCTCTTCTCCAATAGCTCGATCGATAGTGAGCTCGCCTACGTGCTGATGTGGCCAAAGTTGCAGGGTAGCAACAAGCAGCGCGCCATTGAGTTTGCCTTCTTCTTGAAGTACCTCGTTGTCAATCTGGATGAGGTGCTGATGGCGGACTACGATTTGCCCTTCATCAGTCTTGAGAAAATCACGCACACAAGCACCATGAATAACAGCATCCCACTCGATGAGCTCGTGGTTTGCCCCTGGCTTGTTGCATGCCCAGCATGGATGGTCACTGGCTTCAATTGGGTAGATTCCTCCGCAAGGCATTAGACGTCGGTCTCCTCTTCGTAGTTATCTTCTAGAAGCGGTGGGTTCTTCCAGTTCAAGTAACAGGGGTCGCAGTACCAAGCGTCCAGCAGCCCTTTGTCCACGCGTCGTCGGCAAGGTTTGCTTGATAGGTCGCCTCGATGCGCGCATGACACGCATGCGCAGTTCACTACCTTCGTGTACTCTACCGTTGGCTGTGGTACGTCGACAGGGCGCACGTCTAAGGGCATGGATTCGACAACGAAGAGCCACGCATCGCGTTGTTGCTCAGAGATAAATTCCCATGCGGGCAGTATTTGTCCAAGCTCCTTGTAGAAGTACGTGCGATAGAACCTGTACGCCTTTTGTGCGCTCTCGCTCATCATCACCTCCTAGGGTCTTGGCGCACTTGAGCTGTGTGCCCATTCAACAACAGCGTTATCGTGGCGGCTACAGATATCACTGTTGGCTTGTACATCTTAACTTCCACCATAGCTGCCACGTCACCGCCAACGCGATAAGCGCAGATGCAATCTTCGTAGCCTTCATCCCACTGAAGGCACTTGACGATGTCTTTCGCGTATAAGCCACGTTCCGCTGCACGTGCCCAGGAGGCAATGCCTTGTACAACCTCCATAGCGGCCACACGATATCCAACCACGTATGGCCGCATTGCGTTGATATCACTCATTCGGCAATGGGTCCGCGGCAGCCAAGCTTGGAGACCCCCAACAGAAGTACTGCCCAGGGTCGGAGCAAGTGCAGTAGTAAGCCAGCGCGTCGCCCGATTGGTCGAGTGGAACAGGCTGATTGTGCACGCCAAAGCCGCAGGTATCAGACTCACCTGGCGTGCATGAGATCTCGCCAAAGTGATATTGCCGAGCGGTGTGCGTCCGGCAAGACACTGGCACGCCGTCGTCTGGGCTCTTGGCGTCCGCCCCGCAACCACTCAACAGAAGCAACCCGAACATCAATGCAATCTTTTTCATCTCATTCTCCAGATTTGGTTTTGCTGTATCTGCCTAGAAGGTAGCCAGCTGCGCTACCGCATAGAAAGATAAGCGTAGCTACTAGGCCAAAGCTCACTTTGGTTTCTTGTAGTTTGGATTGTTCTTGTACAGCCCTTGCTTTACTCGGATGAAGCGCGGGTTACTGCCGCGAGAGCCAGTGCTTAGCGTCTCAGCCACGTTTGCCTTGGTAGGCGCACGCGGCAACAAACGTAATATTGCCGGTCTGATCAACATGCGCCTAAACACAGCATCCGCAGTTGCCCCTAGAGGGCCTGCGCGGTCAGCTAATGCGAGCGTAACCGCTCGCGACATGAAGTCACGCGGGCGTTTTGGCTGCTTCGGCAGCGACTCAGGCTCCACGACTCTTTTCGCGTTCCTAGTCTTCTCCCACCATCTTAGGTAGTGCGCAGCCATAGCTCGAAGCGTGTCAGCCCGAGGCATAGCGTCTTGCTTGTCGAGCACCCCAGCATGTGCAAGTGCCTCGAGGCCACGCATGTGCCTTAGCAAGTCCGAGCGCACGAGCCAAAGCGTGTTTGCGTCGAGCTTTGCCAAGGTCTCTGGGCTCAGCTCGCCGTTTGTGTCGTCTTCGTTATCTAATGGTTCGTTCACGGTACGTCTCCTGCTCATGAAGGTACTTGTCGATTACCAAGGCAGCTGCTTTTTCATGTAGTAGCAGGTCCTTCAATAACGCCTGTACGCGGATGTTGAACCGCCAGCGTTGGTGGCCTTGCCTCTCACCGAAGTGCGCACAAGCAGCCAGCATGGTCGGGCCCATCTCGATGAACCCGGCTTTGATCACGCTCTTGTGCCGACGTAGCTCACCAACCTGGGCACGCTTTTGTTGCATGAGTCCTTCATACGTGGCCATGGCGAACTCAAGCAAGCCGCCGTAAGCTTGCACAACGTAAGCTTCTTCATCGGTCATCAGTTAGATTCCTTTTGTCTACGCACGAGCTTGCAACGCTCGCACGTAAGCAACCGCCCCTCGTTTGCTTCGTTTTCGTCGGCGTGCTCCCAGCCCACAAAAGTGAACTCGTGTAGTAACCCACTGCGCCCACATACTGAGGTGCGGCCAGCGCTGTCAGTCGCTACGCATTTAATATACTCAGCGCGCCATAGGCCACACGTAGCGCATACTGGAGGCTCGTGTCCTCGCAGCGGCTTGTCGCCATAGTTGAATTCTTCGCAGTCGCAGAACAAAGCGTCATGTTCTTCATCTTCGCTAAGCTCAGTCATTTGCTACCTTCAACCAAACTGCGCAGCCAAGGGTCGTCAGGGTGCACCAGCGCGCACCGGTCCAGGCTGTTGATGTGCTTTGTGTCCTCGTGAAAAGCCGCATGTACGAGCGCCTGAGCCTTTGCGTCTTCGTCCTCGGCTAGCTTCAGTTCGACTAACCCGTCGCTGGCATTGTCCCAGGCCTTCTCCCTGTCTGGCTTAGTTGCATCCCACACGCGCAGAGCTTCTATCGTATTACGGAAATCGGCCATCGTACTTGTACCTATCTGGGTGATAGTGCCGATGCATCTCTAGCACCAATGAGGTCCGCTCAGTTTCCAGCAGCTTGATGCGCGCTTGCAGCCTAGCGATGTGCAAGTCCGTGCATTCTTTGTCGGCCTGCATGCTTGTGTAGTTCTCCCACTCGGCAAAGCAGCGGCCGTCGTTTTTCGCGAACGGCGCCATCTTTGGGCGCAGGCAATTAGGGCACGTGCCTTCTGGCACCTTGTCTTTGTTAGTCATCGGATTGCTATTGGCTCCTCTCCCACGACGATACCGATGAGACGGGCATGTTGCACGCGTTCTTCAATGAGGTCGCTCTGCTCGTCGATGGTCATGTCGCCAAAGTCCTCGATGTTCGCCATGCCTTCTCCGCCGGCAGCATAGTCTTTGGTCTGCTCTAGCCATTCGAGGACTAAATCTAGCTTCACCGCTACCATGAATTCCCAGCCGAAGAATTCGTACTCGTCGGATTTGTAAGGCGAACTGGCACAGGCAAACACGTGGCCCATCTCGTGGATGAGACCACCGAGCTCTGCGCCGTCTATTACGTAGATGGTCTTGTGCTCGTAGTCCACTCCAAGTTTATGGCTGAAAGGGGCGCCGTCTACTTTGTCGCTATCCCACAATGGGTCTTCGCGCAAGACCTCTACAATGCCGCCGCCCCAAGAGCGGGCTAGCTCCCTCAACTTAGCTAGCCCGATGTCATAGTCATTCAATGTTGCTCCTCCTTACAACCTCTCTTATCCCCGCAAATCACCTAGCTTTGGCGTCAAATGCGAGCAGCAAACGTTGCCATCTGCACGAATAGAACAACGCACAGAACCTGGTCCGCCACGAGTAGTGTTGATCTCGTATGCGACTATTGGAGAACCACACCCATCGCATGCTTCCATCACCGCCGGCGGTGGGTCGCCAATTGGCCCAAGGTCACGCTCGCCTAATCCGCCGGCGCGCTCCAAGATGTCTTTCGCTACACGAGCCACGTCGGTGTCATAGGTGATGAAGATGAAGACGCCATGTTCACCTTCGGGCACTAATGTCAGCTTGTTCTCTGCCCAAACCGTCTTGGTCTTTTTGTCGACCATCGTGAGCAGCATCGAAGAAACCAGGTCGACCAGCGCTTTGTAAATTGAGTATTTGTTAGCCATTGAACTCACGAAGCTCCCATTCTCTCCGCATCTCCGCCCGCTTCTCCGCTGTCAATTCGATCACAGCTCCCTCGCGATCCATCCCGGTCCACGTTCCTCGGCCCACTCGGCACAAGTCTTGGTTTCAAAAGTGTCGCCGCCGTCGTCGGTCAGCTCGAATGCCTCATCGTCGTCCAGCTGTTTGGGCTCTGGAGGGTCTTCGTCCTCTTCCAGATCGTGCGACTCAAGCCAATGATCGACCGCAGACTCCGGTGTAGCAGCCGCGAACCAGTCGAAGGTGTTGTCGAAGCGGTAGACGTGCAGCTTGCTCACGGCTCCCCCTCACCAACCACGGGGCGCTCTGCTGGGGGCTCGGGGTCGCTCACCCATTCGAACTCGTTGCGAAAGTTGGCGCCCCAAGTGCCGCTGATGCCTTCGAGCTTGATATGGCCGAGACCGTGCACATTCACAGCCTCAACTGTGCGCAGTCCTAGCGCCCCCTTAGGTGAGCCCCACGTATGCTTCCACCTGCTCCCCACACGAATCTCCCTCACCACTTCGACTGGCGCCGGTGGTTCTGGAGGGGTGGCGGCCTGCTCGCCTTCTGTGCGGTCGAGAGCGCGCAGACGCTCGCGAAGCTCCACCATAAGCATACCCTTGCGAACGGTGTTCGATATCGTGTGAGCACCGAGCACTTTGCGCGCCGTCTCCACCACCGCATCACGCTTGCGGAGTTCGGTGTCGATGTGGCCGCAGTCGCGAAGGGCTTGGTTGTAGAGCTTCTCCCAGTTCTCGGCTTTCGCACTCAGCCTGGCATTCTCCTCTTTCAGTCGGGCGAGCTCGACGTGGTCGACCGAATGAGCCAGAACCTTCGCCGTCAACGTCTCCAGCCTCTGGACTACTTCGGACCTTTCCGGCTCATGCCCCGCCAACGCCCCCTCAATCCTCTCCTTCACCATCCGCTGCGCAGGGTCATTGACGGCCAGGACGCCCACCGCTCCGGCCGCGGCATTGGCTAGGTCGGCGTAGCGGGAGCGCCACTCGTCCTGCCCCATCCTCGCGGTGTCGCGCTCCGAGGTGAGCGTCATCGTTTCGGCTTCGAGCTGCTGAATGCGGGCCTCTGCCTGTCGAAACATTTGGAATGACTCAACCGACTCAGCTGCGATGCGGGTTCCGGTGGCTGCGTCGGCTTCCAGCTCGTTGATTCGGGCGCGGAGGTCGTCGCGTTCACGCATGACTTCGAGCGTCACCCGATGCGCGACGGGCAAAGGCGGAGCTTCCTCACTTGGTGGTGACATTGGCGCTGGGTGAGCCGGCTCGCGGTACCCGGCACAGCCCGGCTCGTGCGGCAATGAATGATTCTCAGCGTGCGCGCAGGTACAGGGACCGCCGAACGGGTGAGCCATTGAGCGCGTTCTCTTCCCGGCATTCGCATGTGCTACAGCGGCATCGGTCAGCGCCTCATCCTCGGCATTGGTTGGCAGGTGAGCCCTCGGAAGCGGGTGCAGCTGGGTCTCGCGTTCGTCGAGGTACTGCATCAGCGCACCCCACCGGTTGTATGCGGTGTCGCCACCGTTGAGGCGCAGACGCTCATTGAAAATCTCCAGGTAGCGCTCACTGGGGAGCTGGGGTCGGGATTTTGGGTCAGTCAAGGGCGCACTCCGTCGAGCAGTAGTAGATGGTTCGAATCAGCGGGTCCTTCGCGGCCTGCTCTTCGGTCAGCTGAAAGACCTTCTTGCATTTGGAGCACTCGCGCGTTGTTGAGGTGATGATCGTGACCTTCACCGGTTCGATTGTAGCGAGCCCCTTCCAGGTGTGTTCGCTCATCGCCTCTCCCCATCCTGAGCCGGTTGCGTCTCGGTTGCTGGGTTGTACTTGGCCTCTGCCTCTAGCCGCGCCATCACCTCGGCATAAGCGCGTCCCCAGGTAGCCTCTTTGCCATTGCCAGTAGGCGCGCTCCATTTGCTGATGCGCACGGCTTGCCGAATCTCCGCCAGCAGCTCCCGCTTCCCCTCCAGCTTTGCGGCTTCACGGATGGCGTCTTTTGGTTCATAGCGCGCGCCGCTTTGTCCACCGATGTAGACCTTGCACGCTGCCGACCACGCTTCGTCGCTCGACTCCGCCGTGATCCTCGGCACAGGCCCGTATTCGTTGGCCTGTGACTGTCTACACGACGGCATGTGCCCAGCAGCATCAGACCCGCCCGGCTGGCACAGGCACGCGGCAGCGGGACCACGCTGGATGCACTTAGGGCAAAGCCCGTCTATCTTGGGGAGATATTCGCCGCAACGGGTGCACACGGGTAACGCCTGGGGCAAGCGGTCGTCCGCCGGTGTGACAGGCGTAATCGGAAAACGCCCGACACTAATCATGCGCTTTGGCTTCGCGGCCTTGATCACCGCAAGCCGGCCAGCCACGACCGGTTCGTCTTTGACCAAGCGCCAGTCAGCCAGCTCCTCCTCCAGCTCGGCAATGCGCTGGTCTCGCTGGTGGCAGGCGGCCTCGTATCCAGCCTCGAATGCGCGCATCTCGTCACCAGTGGCGCTGTCGTCGTTGCTCTCGCGCATCCACGCAAGGCACGCAGCTTCGGCTTTCGCCTCCACCTCACCCGCTGCCTTCTGGTCGGTCATGTGGCCTCTGGTGGAGCTGGGAGTTCGCGGTAGTGTGTCACGTTGTCCAGGCTCCAACCGTGACCAGCATCGCTCCAGTCTGGGTCAGTCTCAGCGTCCCAGACGATCGCGTCTTGGAAGTACTCCCAGCCGTCTGGGAGTTCGACGGCGAACAGGTAGCTTGTCCCCTCATCGACCGCGAGCAGCTCGCCGTTCCACAGCGGCTTCCACCCACCGTCCTGCGCTTGGGCTCGCAGCTCGGTAAACGCCTCCTCAATTCGGTCCAAAGCGTCATTCGACTCCGCCCACGCCGTGCCGCCGCTGCGTGGCAGGTACTGGCGAACTGTAGTGAAATCGTCGTCTCGAATGGTCATCGAGTAATTCTTTCAATAGTGGCTACGGTTTGAAGTGCATTCTGCGTTAACTCTGAGCTAGCCAATTCATGCACTTGTAATTTTACCGCGCGGAGCTCGGTTAGCGTCGCTCGAATAGGCTCTAGATATTGGCGAAGCATTTGGCGATTGATATACAGCGTGGGCGCACCAGCCTCTTTGGTCATCGCCTCCAGATTGGCCAAAGCTTCGTCGGCAGTCATCTTATCGACCCCAACTACGTTCAGAACAGTCCATCTTGTGGTGCGGAATCGGTTGATGGCACTCCTTGCACTTGGCGACCTCCGATTCACCGATAGGCGCATCGAGGTTCAAAAGCTTGGCCACCTCTTTGACAGGGTCATAGCCGAGCTCGTGAAAACCCGCTTGGTATGCGAAGCTCGTAAGGATACGCAGATGACGTAGCGCTTGTTCGCCCAACTGCTTGGCCTCTTCTGTGGTTGGCTCTGGTTGTGTAACAACGGCGCCAATAACCTTATTAGGCGGGTTGAGTATCTTCTCGATTTGCGCGCTGTTCACGGTGACGACGACGACGGCCACGTTCACGAAGTCGCCGTTCTTATTGTTACTGCTGATCAAGCCAGCACGGGCTTGGTCTACTGCGTACTGGAACCCCTCTGGATTAAACTCTACACAGTACTCATCCCAAGCACCTAGAACTTCTGGCGGCACGTCGTCAGGCCGTTGGCCCCAAATCATGTGTACTTGCATAGCTTCAATCTTTCTGCTCGTTGCTTACAATGCCTAGCCGGTTAACATTGATACGCCAGCTAGAGCCAGGTAGTCGTTTGCGAAATTCAATCTCCGAGTACAGCGAAGTCTCCCAAAACTCGTCACCTCTGGCGTAACGCACCTTGTACTCTCGCCGGCAATTGCCCTCACGCTCATCCTCACCACCGGCCAAGTCTTCGTGAAGACGCTCCTCTTTAGGATTTGGCCATCTTGTGGCGGTGTCAGCTCCGCTAAGCACCACATCTCGTTGATGGCTCCAACGCCAGACGTGCCAGCTGTACCAGCGTTGGTAAATAGGGAAGTCTTGGTAGTCAACGACTTCCCTATGTCGTCGGTCGTTGCAATACTTAGTGCTGCAAGATTGCCCGCCGCCAGTACAAGAAGTACTGCACGTAGCAAAGCCATTGCGATTAGACGTGCATCGCTCAGAGCACGACCTAGGAATCGGCGTGCACGTCTGACCGCAAGCAACTTGCACCGTATAATACTCAACGTGTGAGCCAACAGCGCGGTGGTCGTAATGGTGGATGCGCTCGCCGTCGTAATGGACATCGAAAGCATCACTGGCTGCGTACCAGCCGGAGTCTGTCACTACCTTGTAGCGCTCAATTTCAACGGTATGCGTCCAATGTACGGCGGCCACCTTGACGCGCTGCTCATGCGGAATAAACAACCACCAGCACAGCCAACACACGAGCATCAGGCAAGACCCAATCAAGCCATACTTGTGTATCTGCCGACGTCGTGCAGCCTGCGCATAAGGGTTCTCAACCTCGACGGCCTCCACTGGTGGGGCAGTCTCCTGCCTAGCTGGAGCTGACTCTTCTGTGCCTTCAGCCGCTGGCGCCCCACATCTTGCACATGCCCCATCTAGGCGGCGTTGTGAGCTTCTGCAGTAACGGCAATGCCAGTTTGCGCCAGCCTTGGCCTTCTTGAGTAGCGCCGGGTCTGTGACCGTGGGTGCCGCTCGAGTATCGCCCGGCATCAAGTACTCTTCGTTCTCACGTGGTTTGCCGCAATTGGCGCAGCTCAAATCACGGCCACGATTGTCGTGGTGGCACGAAGGGATGCCGCAGTACCAGTGCATCTCTATTTGCCGGTCATCCATTGGTGATCCTCAAAACGGTAGTGAGCCTCTTCGGTTGCTCGCTCATGCGCTTAACAACTTGCCCTTGAGCTCGCCTTTGAGCTTAAAGTCCTTGAACTTGCCTTCGAGCCCGTAGTCTTTGACGCTGATGTGGATGACAGGGGTTACACCAACCTCTGTCCGAATCCTCGCGCTTAAACCACCATCGAACAGCGCGTAGCCGTTAGCGCTATAGACCACCAGCTTCGTGCACTCTAGTACGGAGCTGCCGTTGCTCTCTGGAAAAGCGATAGGTTGTACTGTGCTGATTTCATCCCCTTCAACGCGCCAACTGTCAGGGGATCGTTTTACAGCGACACGTGCATACTCGGAATCATGGCCATCCGCTAAGGCTACGTACAGATAGCTCGGGTCGTTCCATGGTAGGTAGCCGAGCTGCTTGTAGAAGCCAAAGGCAACTCCTGTAGTTAGCGCAGCGCTCACGCCGATGAACGACCTACGTGAGAGCACGAGCTTTGCCGCACGTTCGTTGTACAACGCATCCTCAGCTTGGTCGTCTCTGATGCGCAGCAGGCGGGCGAACGCTTTAAGTGAGTTCATGTTTCTTAGCTCCACATTTAGCGCCAAGCCTTGGCGCTGTCTTTCGTTCTACATGTGCGCGACATAGCGGGCAACGTCCGTGATAGCGACCGCCCCGTTTCACCAACATACCCGCCAGATTTTCCCAATGAAGGGTGGCGCCGCATGCTCTCATAGCCGTGGGTACTCTGGTGGCGAGTAGAGGATGCTGTCCCATGGACCCTCTACTGCGCCCTTCTCTTCGCGTAGTAGATCACGCCTAGGCCTATCGAGTTCAGGCCCGTACACAATGAGTGAGTTACGTACGGCTGGTAGGAAGCACAGCACTTTGCGCGGGCTCGCAGGCGCCCGGCGCGGAACCAAAACGGACATCGCTGCGCCATCACCCGCCCTCCTTTGGTGCTCCGTACTTGGCGCGCAGCACGTCAAGAATCGCGACATTGCGTCCTGTGCGCTCCAGAAGCGGTATAAGCTCGTCGAGCAGCTCCCGGCGCACGGCGTTGCGGTCGGCCTCAATGATTTCCGAACCTCGATTGGCCTTGACCACCACGTCAACCTCGCCCGGCTTTCCTGGAGTATCACCCACGGTGATGCACTCTCGGCAAAACCTGCGCACCACTACCTCGGCAGTCTCAAGCGCCACGGGGCTGGCTCTCCACGTCAATCACCGCCTGCGCGCGCCTCTGAAAGAGCTGCTCCAGGCAGAGTAGGCTGGCCAGGTTCGGGGCCACCACTCGGGCGTGGGTGACGGTTTGGATGTCCTTTTCGACCTGGTGGAGGTCTCGGAGGAGACGCTGGGTGGAGGGGGTGGTGGTCAGGTGACAATGGTTATGGTTTTGCATTCGGCTTCTCCTTGCGGCGTTGCTCAATCAGGTCGTGCCAAGCTTGGGCCGCTCTGCGCTCGATGGAGCGGTGTTGGTCGTAGGTTGAGCTCCCGTCGGTTCGGTTGAGAACAACGAGCGTTTCGGTGAAGTCGACGGCTTCGTAGGCGGCGTCGAGGTAGCGGCGCTCGGCCGCCGACAGTGCCTCCGCCGCTTCCAGCGCGTCGAGCAGGGAGAGCACGACTGCTGGGTTGGCTGCGGCGATGAAGTTAGCATTCTGTAGTGACTTCGGTCCGCAGCCGGTGATGGCTGGGCACATCGAGCCATCAGTCAGCATCGGTAGCAGCGGCTCGAATTCTCCCGTTTGCCCATCGAGTAGCCTTTCGAATTCCACCAGAGCCTGTTGCTTTGGCGCCTCAAGATCTAGGTGCTGCTCAAAAACCTGCCATGGCCCAGGTGTCGCAGCTTCCGCCAGCTTCCGGAGCTCCGCTCGCTCTTCTTTGGTGGGCTCAGCCATGCGGCCCCTCCAACATCTCCCGCCAATGGGTCGGCGCGCACTTGCGCCAGCGCCACGATCCGCGGAACGAATCGACCCAGCGATCGCCGGTCCAGATGAGCACGGTGCGCCCGTCGTGGGGTTCGTGTGTGGATGCGTCGTAGGTGCGGGAGCGGTCGATCTCGGTTACCTGGTTCATCGCAGCGCTCCGTTGATCACGTCAGCTAGAGCGATCATTCGCTCGGTGCTGAGCTTCCCCTTCTGAACTTCAACCTTGGCGCCTTCCAAAACCGCGAGCAGCTTTTCGCGCGCCTCCAGGTTTGCGATGTCCGCTCGGCTAAACAGCTTGAAGAAGTTGACGAAATCCAGGTTTGCGTATTCGCCGGTTTCGCCGTCGAAACGCAACTCAGGGCTATTGCCGCCGCGCGATACCGTGACGTACCGGCTCCCAATTTTGATCACGGTGGCCGGGTAGTAGTTCGGCTCGCGTCCGCAGTTGTCGATCACCACCACGGGCTCGTTGAGCGAGAACCTCACGGGGCCTCCGGTGGTGAGGGGAGCGGCTCCTCGTACGGGTTCGCCGTTCGCTCGCTGTCGTGCATGCCGAATACCTTCAACTCACCCTTGTCGTTGAGTTTTGGGCTGCCTGCGAAGGCAACGTCATTGCCGTGGTAGAGCCCTTTTAGCCTTGTGAACTTTTGTTCTTCGCTCATGTCAGTAGGCATCTCCTGGGCCTGAGACGTCTGGGTTTCCTGGGATGTCGGGAATAGCTCCGTCTGCATCGGAGAACTCGTGCTCGTGGTCTGGCTGATTTGGTATCGTGCCGATGGTTTGTTGACTGAGTGCGTCACGCCTATTCGTCTTTCTAACTACGAGGTCGTTCATAGCCACACCGCGTGCGGCCTCGGTAAACGCGCCTGAGTAGCTGAGTGTATTGAGGTTGAGGCCAAAGAACGTGGAGAAGTTGCCTTCCAGCAACAGGTCGATTGCTCTATCAGCTCCCTTATTCCTGAAAGTCGTGATGAGTGTATCCACAGCCGGGTCCACGGGCGAGCTGTAGCGCCTGAGCGCGTACTCGAGCGTGTACGTGGTGTCTGCGCCTCGCATATCGGCGCCTTTGATACTCAAAATCTCGAGCAAGTCCAAGAGCTGCTCAACCGCATTGTCCACCGCTGCGCTCGTTGGATTCGCGTTGGTCAGCACTGGGTTCAAGAGCCTCGCCAAATCTCGGTAGTACACCGTGGTGAGCTCATTGCTCATCAGCCATATGTCTAGCAGCCCTTTGAACTCACCATAGTTGGCCGTCTGCGCAATACGAATAGCGCCAAACGGATTGGGCACGCCTCGGTCGAAGGTCAGCTCGAAGTCAGCCTCAACGCCACCTGCGCCGTTGGTGACTTTGAGCACGCGCTTGCTGGGCTCAGTCGCCGTAATCTGGAACAGACGGCTCACTACGTTGTATTGGTCTTCGAACAACTGAACGAGGTCACCAATGGCAGCGCCTTTCGGGTAAGTGTCGAACTGCAAGTACTGCGTGGTGCCGATACCTGACAGCGGGAGCTCAATAGGCGAGATGAAGTACTCGGCACCGTGTGAGCCAGGCACGTTGTCGATGGTGATGCTGCTAGTAATGAGCTTCTGCGTGCTCTTGAAGTACACGAAGCTGTAGCCCATCTTGGCTGTGAATGTGCTTGGCGTTGAACCCGTTTTGTTTACGGGCAATGCTCGATCAAGCAGCACCTCGAACGCGATGGAGGTACCCACGCCCTGTGGTTCACGTACTGTGTAACGGCCCTGATTGGGCCCATCTGCAATGATGACTGGGTCACCGTAATAGAATATGTGATTTGGACCAATCTCTAGCGTGACTGTGCCTGCTGTAATTGACGCAGACATGGCCAACGTGAGTACGCTGTTCACCACATCGTTATTGGCCACAGTTCCGAATACGCCAATATCAGCCAAGGTGTCGCTCGAGCGAATGATGGCCAAGTCACCACTAGCTAGCGTGAGCTCTCCTTCGTAGGTGAAGTAGACAATGCCGCCACCTGTGATTGGGCCATTGCCGAGGAAGTAGCTCAGCGTAATCTTGGTTGGGTCAGCCACATCGCTATACGCAGGGGCACGTACTTCTTCGGTGTCCAGTAGCTCAGCAGCGAACAAGCTGGTGCTGGTGTTGATATTGGTCACTACATCAGCGGCCATCACTGGCTGTGAGCGCACCTCCATGCCCGCGTAGAAGCCAAGGATGTTGGCACACGCATCTTCAATGGCGTCGCCCGCCTTGAGCCTAATCGAACGACGCATCTCCAAGCTGGCCACTGCGTCATCGTCACGTAGTCGAATTGCTCGAGCTGCCGAGCCAATTTGCACGCTGACTTCCGCCATAGCGATGACAGGTACACTGCCCGTCGCGTCTACGAATGCACCACTAGTGTTCACAGCGGTGATGACCCACGTCGTGCCGTCCTGCGGCGCGCTGTTGATGTCGACTTCATCGCCTATCTGTATGTTCAACCCGTCCAAGCTGCCCCCAAGTACAGCAAAGCGTGCGTTGTTACCGCCAAGGCTCGTGGCGCTCATGATGCTGTCGTACTTGAGCGTGCGGAAGTACTCCTCGGCAACAAGGTCTGAGCCGGCTAGCGCCACGTTGATTTGGGCTACTACAAAGGCGGCAGTGCTCAGCCCCACTGAGAACATGACCGTGCGTGTGTACGGGCTCGGCTCATTGGGGTCATCGAACACAATGGTCAGGCGGTTCGAGCTCGAGCCAATATTGAACGGCTCGGCCAAGACCCCATTTAATTCGGCCACGTAGCCTAATGGCAACGGCCAGTTGAAGGGCGCGTTCCCGTCTACCGCCACCTGCATGAGATGGTTGGCTTCGGTGATGGCGTACGGGCCCGATTCGGTGGATAGGACCGCCGCAGGCGTTGCTGGGTGTAAAGCGTCCGAGAAGGCGTGTGCCAGGCCCTCGGTCGCCACGTACTGGCTCGGAGCCAAGCCTGCCCCGTAGCGCTCTACCAGCGGGCGCTGGGCTATCAAGTCCAAGGCCACGTCCCTGAGCTTTGCCAGCCTCGTATTCTCGTCCAAGGCCGCTAGGTCGGCGTAGTGCTGGCTCAGAACCTCCCGAGCCCTGGTAATGACGCCCTGGGCCGCAAGCTGAGGCAGGTTCAGCTTCCCGAAGTCCTCCATTGCGCCGGCGAGCAGCTCTACACGACGTACAAGCTCGTCCTGCTGCTGCTTCATGGTCGTCACCAGACTTGGGATTTTGCCCCTAGCCCCGGCGGGGGTGTCCACGATGGCGAAGGAGCCATTCACCTGACCATTCACCTGAGTATCAGCATTCGTCTGGGTATCAGCAGTGGCATCCGCACCCTCGACCCCCTGAATCAGCCCATTGATCCCTAGGGTGTCCTTGGCCTTGATATTAGGGGATTGGGTCTCTAGGAAGGCATCCAGATTGGCGGCGTAGCGCCTGAATGCGGGCACGGCTTGAATATCATTGAAGCCCTGTGAGCGGGCGCTGACAGCTGATTGAAGCTCCTCTAAT
>Ga0164308_10000191_pt1 | contig 33067 bp, 20 predicted proteins | sample Whisoiple_246_MG_FD_109983 | JGI IMG/M metagenome (GOLD analysis project Ga0164308, IMG submission 109983) | Soil microbial communities amended with fresh organic matter from upstate New York, USA - Whitman soil sample_246_MG | ecosystem: Environmental > Terrestrial > Soil > Unclassified >... | reverse complement strand
GGGAGCGTCGCCTCACTCGTGGCCGAAGGGCGTGATATCAGCGACCGAAAGCGCTCCGAACAGGAGAAGGCGCAGCTTCAAGCACAGCTGTACCAGGCGCAAAAGCTGGACTCCCTCGGCAGGCTGGCGGGCGGCGTCGCCCACGATTTCAACAACTTGCTGACCGCCATCATCGGCAATGTGGATCTGGCGCGCACGGAAGTTACTTCTCGCACGGTCGCCGAGTATTTGCGAGATATCGAGGAAGCCTCCTTCAGCGCAGCGGCGCTGACGCGACAGTTGCTGGCCTTTGGGCGTCGGCAGCTGGTCGAGCCCCGGGTCCTGAATTTGAACGGAAGCGTATCGAGCGTCCAAAAGCTGCTTTCGCGCTTGCTCGGGGAAGACATTCAGCTCGAACTAGAGCTCGAGCCGGAGCTTTGGCAGGTGCGAGTCGATCCCTCGCACGCGGAACAAATGCTGATCAACCTCGCTGTCAACGCGCGCGACGCGATGCCGCAAGGCGGCCGCCTGGTATTGCGTACGGAGAATCAGTACCTCGAGCCCCCCGACGACTTGGGCCGGACGCCGCTCGGCGAATACGTGGTGCTGAGCATCGTGGACGAAGGCATGGGCATTGGGCCGGAGGTGCTGCCCCAGATTTTCGAGCCGTTCTTCACCACCAAGCCAGTCGGCAAAGGAACGGGCCTCGGTCTAGCCATGGTGTATGGCGCGATGCAGCAGGCAGCGGGCACGGTGGCGGTAACGAGCAACGTCGGAAGCGGCTCCACATTCCAGCTGTTCTTTCCGCGCTGCCAGGATGCGGAGAGCGACACGGCGGCCTTCGCTCAGCCCGCGCCGCCCACTGGGTCGGAGTTCATCGCTTTGGTCGAAGATCAAGCGTTGGTGCGCACGACGACGCAGCGCCAGCTCGAGAGTCTCGGCTATCGCGTGATCGCGTTCGAAAGCGCGGCTCAGGCGCTACCGACCCTGCTGACAGAAAGTGAAATTTCGCTGCTGATCACCGACGTGGTCCTGACGGGCAGCAGTGGGCGCGAACTGGCACAACAACTCTCCCAACCACGCCCTGAACTGTCGGTTTTGTTCATCTCGGGCTATACCGAAGACGTCGTTTTGCGCCAAGGCGTCGAACTCGGCGAAGTGAATTTCTTGTTCAAGCCGTTCAACGTGAATGAGCTCGCTCGGGCGGTGCGGCGCGCCATCGACGCGCGAGGGCCTCGGTCCCCGCGTGCGCTGGCCTTTGCTGCGCGAACTCAGCCTTTTACGACCAAGTAGCTGGTGCTGCCGTGGCGGTTGACGAGTAGCAACACGCGACTCTTCGACTTGGAATACAGCTCTTGAAACCGTTGCGGGGTGTCGATGCGCACGCGGTTGACCTCGAGCACCACGTCACCTGGGCGTAGCCCAGCGTGTGCGGCGTTGCTCTGCGGGTCGAGCCGTGTGATCACGACCCCCTGCTTTACCGCGTCGTCGATCTCGAACGCACGCCGATTTTGTGGGTTGATGTTCTCGAGCACGATGCCGTCCAAGGCGCTGCTGCCTCGGGTCGAGTTCGGTCCGGCAGCCGCCACTGCATCCGCCTCGGGCATTTCCCCGAGTTCGACGTCGGTGGCCACGGCTTTGCCATCACGGATCAGATCCAAGTGAACCGTGCGCTTGGAGCCGCTCGCGGCAATCACGTTGCGGAACTGACCACTGGTGTCGACCACCTTGCCATCGACCTTCAGCACCACGTCCCCACGAGCTAGCCCCGCCTTTGCAGCGGGAGTCCCTGGCTTGACGTCGGAGAGCAGAATGCCGGTCGCCGCGGGCAATTTCATCGCGTCCGCCAGCTCCTGGTCGACGTCCTGAATCGCCACGCCGAGCCAGCCCCGAATGACTTTGCCGCTCTTCTTCAGGCTCTCCATGATCGGCGAGGCCATGTTGCTCGGGATCGCGAAACCGATGCCTTGATAGCCGCCGCTGCGCGACAAGATCGCGGTATTGATGCCTACTAGCTTGCCCTCGCCGTTGATCAGCGCACCTCCAGAGTTGCCGGGGTTGATGGCAGCGTCCGTCTGGATGAAGTCTTCATAGGCTTCGATCCCGAGATCGGTCCGACCCTTGGCAGAGACGATGCCCATGGTCACCGTTTGACCGACGCCGAAGGGATTGCCGATGGCGAGCACGACGTCACCGAGGCGGAGCCGCCCCGAATCTCCGAACTCCACCGGAGTCAGATTGGCGACCTCGCCCTTCAGCTTGATCACGGCGAGATCGCTTTTTGGATCCGTGCCGACGATGGTGGCCGTGTAGTTTTTTCGATCCGAGGTGGTGACCTTGATTTCCTGAGCATCTGCAACGACGTGGTTGTTCGTCAGGATGTAGCCGTCCTTGGACACGATGACGCCGGAGCCCATACCTTGCTCTCGGCGGTCTTCTTGGCCTTGTGGACCGAAAAACGGCATGAACGGCAGCGGTGACGCAGACATCTTGGTCACCTTGGTCATCGAGATGTTCACTACCGAAGGCAGCACTCGCTCGGTGATGTCGGCGATCGACTCCGCACCCACGCGATTCAGCAGCGGATTTGGTAGCACGGTTACCGGAGTCGTATTGGCGCGGGTCTCCGCGGCAATCTCTGGGTGAGGCGCTCCACCCGACTTGGCGCAACCCGCGCTGGCAACCCCGGCAATCGTAGCCAATACGAGCAAAGGAGACGTCAATCGGCGAGTAATCATCGATAGCTTTTCCTCAGAGTTGAGCGGCTGCTTGAGCCACGTGTTTCCTCAACACCGGGTCTCGCGCGTTCATTCCCGCGGCCCGAAGCGGGTCAGCTAAAAAAATCCCGAATCTTTTCCGCTTGATCGCGGGCGTCCTGGCGGCCGATTTCGATCAGCTCGTGAGCGAAGCTGCCATCGAACAGCAGGTAAGACGCCCAGTCTGCTTCCGGCTCCGGCGCGTCGCTGGCGAATTTTTCGATCAGGTACTTTGCCACGGGGCGCAGGTTGGTGGTTTTGAGCGAGCTTTTGATGAACTCGCCCGCGACGCGGCCCAAATCCCGAGACGGCTGGAAGACCAGCTTCTTGAGCCGCCGGTAGGGCGCGCCGCGATGCTTGATCCACACCCTTTGGATGCGTTCCAGATCGTCCGCGTCAAGGGTCTCTTCCAGAACCTCCATCACCTGGTTGAGTCGCTCGAGAACCTGTAAATCATAGGCGACCGGATCGAGCAGCAGCGCGTTGAGCAGCTTGCCGATCAAGAATGCGGAACTCAATTCTCCGCCCGTTCCTGGATCGGCCTCTTCGACCGCTGCGACCTCTCGTTGCGAGCGTTCATGGCGCACGGATACGATGACGAGACGTTCAGCCCCCGCGCGAATCGCCGGCGCGATTGGCGTGTTGAAGCGCAAGCCACCGTCGCAATAGTAATGCGCGCCAATGCGCCGTGTAGGAAAGAGCAGCGGAATCGCCGCCGAGGCCAACACGTGATCGGCAGTGATGGGCTCGAACGCGGTCGCCTTGCGCTCGTCACGCGTTGGTTCGATATGGCAGGCAGCGCCACGCTCGGTGAACATCGTCGTACGCCCGGACACGACGTGCAGGGCAGCCACCATCACCGCGTCGATCGTGCCGTCATCGACATTTTTATGGAGCTTGGCCCAATCGATGCTGCGTCGAACCAACACTTCGATGCCGCGCGAGTCGAGCAGGGAACTGCCCATGCCTTCGCCCGGCTTGGCTCGAAAGCGGGCTAGCGCATCCGGCAAGCGCGCCAGGCCAAACGGACGAAATCGGGCGTGGTCTTCCAGGCGCAAGCTGCGCCAAACCTCGGCTAGGCGCTCGACGCCGTGATCCGCGTGTGACGCATTGGAGGCCAGGTAAGTCGCGTTGATCGCGCCCACCGAAGTGCCCGCAAAAATCTGGAACAAGGCTCCCGCGCCGGGTTCACGGTCGAGGACCTCCATGATGCCCGCAACGATGCCGACCTCGTAGGCGCCACGCATGCCGCCGCCCGAGAGCACCAGCCCGGTCTTGGCCTTCGCGCGCGGAACCTCACTGTTCACTACTCTCGAACTTTCGGGTGTCCGCCGAGCTCGTGCAAGCGAAACGCATTCGATTTCCGTCGGCACGGTGGGGTTCCTTCGAGCGGCTGGCCGGATTTCAGCGATTTCAGCGGCTTATGCTGCAACCGGGGCAGGCGCGCTTTCCGCAAGTGCGCGATCCTGCGACAATCGTCTGAGCCAGCAGATGACGGCACAGCTCGTGCTCCAAGCGGGCGGCGCCACCGATGTTGGAAAGCGCCGCAACCACAACGAAGACGCCGTACTCGTACGCGACGACTTGAGCTTGTACCTCGTGGCTGATGGCGCGGGCGGGCACAACGCAGGCGAGGTCGCGAGCGCTCTGTGTGCGCGCTCGATGGCCAACTACTTCGGCGCGACGGTCCGCAGCTCGCATCAAAGTCCGGAGTTCGATCGCTTCGGCATTGCCAGCGCCGCGCGCCGTTTGTCCGCCGCGGTGCTCAAGGCGAACCGCGACATCGTAGAAATTTCGCGCTCATCGCAGGCCCACCGCGGCATGGGGACGACGGTGGTCGCGGCCTGCTTTTCGGCACGCTCCGGATTGATGCACGTGGCGCACGTTGGCGACAGTCGCTGCTATCGGCTGAGAGGCGGACACCTCGAGCTACTGACGCAGGATCACTCACTTCTGACCGACGTAATCGAGCAGCGCCCAGAACTCGACGATCAAGTGTTGGCGCGACTCCCGAAGAACGTGGTGACTCGAGCACTGGGAATGGGCGAGCAACTGCGCGTGTCTGTTCGCTCGTATTCGGTCGTGGAAGGCGATCGCTACCTGTTGTGTAGCGACGGCTTGAGCGGACCCGTCCCCGCGCCGGAGATCGCGGTGGCGCTCGCGCGCCAGGAAACTCCGCAGCAAATTGCCACGCGCTTGCTCGATCTGGCCAATGCCGCGGGTGGGCCCGACAACATTGCAGTATTGGTGCTGTCCTGCCAAGGTGGCCACGCTCGCGGGCTCGCCACGGACAGCGCCCCTGCCCCTGCCCCTCCCCCTGCGACGGCCGATCTCGATGCGGATCACTCGGACCCAGAGCTGCTGATCCTGGGCATCGAAGACCTCGACCTGGCCGAGGGCAAAGAGAGCGCGAGCGACGGCTTGTTCAAAGCACTCGACGATTTGCTCGTCAGCCCACCACGCAAATGAATACCGAACTTGGCAGCGCTCCGGCGCTGGAACTAACGCCGCACGAGCCACCGCTGATGTTCCCCGAGAGCGCCGCGGTCGACGCGCAGATCGGCGCGCAGCCAGAGGACTTCGTGGTCGACGAAATCCCTCTTTACCCGCACAGCGGGGCCGGCGAGCACCTGTATGCGCGCGTCGAAAAACGCGGCTTCACCACGCCGGCCATGGTGCGAGCCGTCACCCGCGCCGCGGGGGTGGATGAACGCGATGTGGGCTATGCGGGGCTGAAGGACAAGCACGCGGTTACCCGCCAGTGGCTGTCGCTGCCGTCCAAGGCGCGGCCGCCGAGCGAGTGGAAGCTGCCCGAAGGCATCAGCGTCATCGAGCACACGCGACACTCGAACAAGCTCAGGACCGGACACTTGCTCGGCAATCGCTTCCGCATCACGCTGGTCACGGCCGATCTCGCAGCGCTCGACAAGGCGTTGCCGATGGCCGAGCAGCTGCGCGCCCGTGGTTTGTTCAACTACTACGGCGGGCAGCGCTTCGGCCGCCGCGGAGAGGGCCTCGGGCAAGCGCTGACTTGGTTGCGCCAGGGCGCAAAGCTGCACGGCGTGCCGCGCTTTTTGAGCAAGCTATACCCGAGTGTGATTCAAGCCGAGGTGTTCAACCGCTACTTCTCTGCCCGCCGTACGCTCGGGCTAGAGCGCCTGCTACTCGGGGAAGTCGTACGCCTGAACAATGCGGGTGCGATGTTCTCGATCGAAGACACTGAGCGCGAAAGCCCGCGCTTGGCCAGCGGCGACATTCACCTGACCGGACCGATCTTCGGGCCCAAAGCTCGCCCGACTGCCGCCGAAGCCGCCGCCTTGGAACTTGCACAGCTCGAACAGCTGGGTCTGAACGATGAAGCGCGCGAAAAGCTGGCGCGCTTGGCCCCGGGCACGCGCCGCGATCTGATCGCTCCCATCGCCGATCTCGAGCTGCGCTGGGCAGGCGTTGGCCGCCTCGAGCTGGAATTCTCGCTGCCTTCCGGAAGCTATGCGACCGAAGTGATTCGGCAATTCACTCACACGCCATTCATCGTAGACGAAGCCGATCGCGGCAGCGATTCCTGAGCGAAGCGATTGCGAGCAACCAGCGACCGTCGATATAGTGCCGCTCATGAGCGGTACTGATTGGCACACGCTGGGTGAATTGAAGTTGGAAGCGCTGGTCGAAGCGATGTTCCTGGCCGCCTACGCGGATGGCGAATTTAGCCCCGTCGAACGCGCGCACTTCTTGAAAACGGCGGAAACCTTGACTGACGGCCGCCTGGCCACGGCACAGCTCGCAAAGATGGTCGCCGACGCTTCCGAGGCGCTCGAGCGTGAAGGCCGGCAAGCCCGGCTACTGAGCGTGAAAGAACGCTTGCCCGACAAGGGCTCGCGCCGCGTCGCGTTGTCACTGGCCATTCAAGTCACCGCCGCCGACGGCGTCATTCGCAGCAGCGAACGTGAACTGATTTTCGAAACCGCCCAGGTCCTGGAAATCGATCGCGAGGAAACGGCCAATTTGGTCCGAGAACTGAGCCGCTGACGATCGCGAGCCCTTACTGCGATCGATGATCCCTCAGGGTTCGCGCCGCCCGATAACAGTCCGTCCAACCATAGCCTCGCCGAGGGCGGAAAGTGGCACTGAGGCGACGTTCGCTAGTCGCTAGCGTGAGTCGACCGAGGCGAAAAACCGCGCGTCGATCCTCGCGCTGAGTTTGCGGATTTGAGTTTCCAACGCGGCGGATTTCGCGCGCACGATTGCATCCTCGGCGATCAGTTCCGCAAATTTTTCGGGCGCCGACATGCGCATGGCAAACGTCTCCGCCTTGTCCTCTTCGAGTGCCGCGGTGGCGTAGCGGGAAACGAAGCCGGGGATCTGGTCGGTAAATCGCCCCACCCCCGGCTCACGCAAGAAGCGCCCGCCGGAGCCGTATACGAAGTCGCGATCATTGAGGGCGAGCCAAGCGGGATCGTGCGACAGTTGGTCGTCGTCGGCATAGTCGGCAAAGTGGAACACTTCATGATGCACGAGCCGCCGCAGGTATGACGCGTCGGCATCGACGTCGAGCAACAATGAACCGCGATAGTTGGGCAGCGAGGGGATGGCCTCGCTGTCTTCGTGAAGACTCGAGCACAGGAGCAAGCGACGCAGGCGGGCCCGCGAAAAGAACTGCGCGGGGTAGCGCCCGAGCTCGGGTGCCAGCGTAGCGAGGGCGCGCTCCCGGTTGCCATCAGAAATCGGCGCGCCTTGGAGCTGCGCGCGCCCCGACTCCAAATGAAAGACGCGCTCGGGCGCGAACACTTCGATTCCGAGCTCTGCCAGGCGAGCGACGGCGGGGCTCTTGCCGCGAACGGGAGCCAAGCCCTGCGCGAGCAGATCGGCGCGCAGCGCTAGGTCGGCCTCCTCCGCCCAGCGGGCCCGCTCCGCGATGGGATCCCGTAGTTGGGTAGATAAAAAGCCAACGCTGGGCGTGACCAACAGCGCCAAAGCGACCGTGACCGTCATGAAGCTGGGTCTGAGAAGGCGCTCGCGAAAGTGCGGCGCTAACGGCTCGGCATCCTGGTGCATACGACAATGACCTCGCATTCTGCACGCCCTGCTGGTTTTCGACCCGCGGCACGCCTAAATCTTGGCCCCTACCCCCGACCCCCTGCCACAATTTCGCGCGTGAACGGCCGAGTCTTCGTCCTCCTGCTGCTAGCCACGCTCGGCCTCGGCCTCGGCGGCTGCGCGCACGAGGCTTCGCGAGCTGCGTCCCCCTACGCGGCGAGCGCTGGCTGGGTAGTGCCCCCGGGTTACGCTTGGCCTCCGGCGGGGGTGACGCAGAGTGCGCTCGGGGGCGGCGCCTCGCGTGAGACGAGCCGCGCGCAGGGGTTGCCCATGACCCCAGTCAAGAACCCGCCCAGTGCATCCAGCTCGGTTTTTGCCAAGACCTTGGGTGACGTGCCGAGGCCTCGGACGCGCAACGAGCTGCGCTCGGTATTGCCCGGAAGCAGCGATTGCCTCGCGCGGCTCGGCTCGCATGGCGTCCGCTTTCGCGCCCTCGAGCATGAGCTGGGCGTGCACACGCCGGTCGTCGTAGAAGGACCAATCGCGGGCGTCCGCTACTACACCGGCGGCAACGGGCCACTGATTACCGATTGCCGATTGGCGTTGGCGCTCTCGTTGGTAGGACCCGAGCTCACGGCCTACGGCGTGACTGACGTGCGGTTTTCGGGCGCATACGTCTATCGCTTGAGCGCCAAGGGCAGGGTCAGCTTGCACGCTTACGGGCTTGCCATCGACCTGCACGGCTTCACTCGCAATGCTGTCCACTACGAAGTTCGGCGCGATTTTCACAAGGGGCTGGGCACCTCGCTGCCATCGGATGCCCCCGTCGCCAACGCGATCGCCGCGCGCTTTCACAATAGTGGCCTATTTCACGAGTATCTGACGCCCGATGACAATGCCGACCACCACGACCACGTGCATGTCGGCGTCTCCCCGCTACCCGACGAAGTCGAATGACGCGAGCGCGTGTCAGAGCGCGTAGTTCTGACGCAAGATCTCGCTGGTAAACGTAGCTCGCAAGTAGAATCCGCGCGGCAACGCCGCGAAGCGCGCACCGTCCACGTCAATCCCGCGACGGCGAGCGTGCGAATCGCGCGCCTTCGGCCGAATTTGCAGGCAGCGACCGATGTGACCGGTGATGGTCTCGACGTCACCGCGGCCGATGATGCCTGCGAGCTCCTCCCAATCGAAGCGGAGCGCGGCCTCCGCGGCGGCATCGAGCGACCACAAGAGCGGCTCGCCGATTCGACGTTCCGGGACGGCGATTTGCCGTTCACCTTGCACCGGCACCCAAAGCACCCGCTTCAATTTGCGACGCACACGCGACGACAGCCATTCGACCTCGCCGATCTCGGTGAGCGGGATGGTGCACACGAATGTCGACTCCAGCGCACGACCGCGCGCATCCACTGGCAGAGTTTTGAGCTCGATGCCCAGCGCCTCGAAATCGGGGGCGGCGCGCGAGCCAGCGGTTGCCCCCAGAGCGCGCTCGATCAGCGCGCCGACGAAGCCTTTGTGCCGGCGCAGGTCCGCGGGCGCGGCGAGCGCATACCGTTCCGCCACTTCGGCGATTGTGAAGCCGGAAAGCGCCCGGGCGCGGGCCAAGAGCTCGGCTTCGGTTTCGGGTGCCACGCCGGCATTGTCACACGGCGGACCGAGTGTGGCGAGCCACCAGCAACGCAATGTCGTCGTCCTGCACGGCTAAGAAATTCTGCACCGAACCGAGCAACCGATCACGGATTTCGGTCACGCTTCGACCACTTGCGGCCTCGAGCTCCGCGCACAGGCGTTCGATGCCGTAGTGCTCCCCCACCGCATTGGCGGCTTCGATCACCCCGTCAGTGAACAGCAGCAATACGTCGCCGTTCTCCAGCCGCGCGTGTTGATCCTCGGTAGCATCAGCAATGTCTTGCGTTGCGCCAACCCAGGTGCCGAGTGTCTCGATGCGCTCGCATCGGCCCGTCGCAGCGCGCAAGATCACGAGATCCTCGTGGGCACCCGCAAACACCAGCTCACCATTTTCGAAGTAGCGGATCAAGGTCAGGGTCGCGTGCTCATCCTGGCCTAGACGATTGCGCACGTTGTCGTAGAGCACGGAGTTGACGATGTTGACCATCTCTCGCGGCGCGGCGGCGAAGTTCTCGCGACCGAGCGCCGCTACGATGCTCTGCAGCATCATCATCACCAGGCCCGGACGGAGACCGTGCCCGGCCACGTCACCGATACCCAGCCAGCATCCCCCCTTGCCCGGCAGCACGTCGTAGTAGTCCCCGCCCACCTCCGTAGCGGGGACCATGGTGGCGGCGATCTCCAAGTTTTCCACCCGAAGATCTCGAGGCAAAATCGAGGTTTGAATGCGAGTTGCGATTTCGAGCTCTTGTTCCAAGCGCTCTTTTTCCGCCTTCTCGCGGTTGCTGGCCTCTTCGGCGACGCGACGCACGAGCTCCGCGCCACGCAGCGCTGCGCTGATCAACTCACGCAGCAGCTCGTACACCACGCGCCGCTTCGGTCCGAGTTCGAGCACCGCGTACCCGAGCTGCCGACTTTCGAAAAAAAGCGGCTCGACCACGAGCGACTTTCGGCGCTGTCCGCGCAACTCGCGAGGCACGATCTGCGCGGTTTCGAAGTTCAGAGCAGAACTCGGGATCTCGAGCAGCTGTCGATCTTCGTAGGCCACGATCATGCGTGCTTCGACGGCGGTAGACGCCGTGCGCGATCCCCTGGAGGCCGCGCGCCAGCTGCCCAGGTTGCCTTGGCCCACGTACAAGGCCACGTAGGCAGAACCGATGTCCAACGCCGGCAGGCGATCGGCCAAGGCGCGCGGCAGCGATTCGACGTCGAAGGACGTGATCAATGACTCGCTGGTGTCGGTTAGAATCCCCGCGGCGCGCTCGGCTTGTCCCCGGAGAGCGCGTTGCTCCCGTTCGATGGCATCGGCGATCATCACGCGTACGCGCTGCCACACGTCCTCGAAGCGCATCCAACGGCGTGGATCGTTCATCACACACGGCAAGACCCGGCGCCGAATGACCGAGACCGCGTGCTGCCAGGCGCCCACGTCGCCCTCGGCGGCTGCAGTTCGCGCCAGCATTTCGTCCAGCAAATACAAAAGTTCGTGATCCGGCGCACCCAAGGTGGCCTGGCGGACGGCATCCAAAGTCCGGTCGATCCAACCGTCGGGCCCGACCACACGCGAGACGCGCTCGGCACGCGCCAGCTCGGCAGATAGCTCCTGCCGTCGCCGCTCGAACGCTTGGTCGAAAGGCAGCGGGTCCGCGTCCAGCATGTATTGCGCTTCGGACGGCGCTCCTTCGGACAGGCAACCGCAGGAACGGCGTTTGACGAAATGTGATGCCAGTAGGCGACTGCCGAAGGCGGGCTCGCCCCCCAGCGAATCGATGATGAAATCCAGCGCGGACTCTGCGATTTCCCAGTAGGGCTGGCGCACGGTGGCTAAGCTCGGAGAAGCGCTGCGTGCGTCTTCGCTGTCATCGAAGCCGACGACGGCGACCAGCTCGGGCACACGAATCCCACGCTCCTTCAGGGCGCGCATGGCGCCGAGCGCAGAGCGGTCATTGGCACCGACCACGGCGTCGATCGAAACGCTTCGATCGAGCAGCTCCGTCATCGCCAGGTATCCCTGGTTCTCGCTGAAATTGGCGTTTGCGATGCGCTCTGAACTGAACGGAATGCCGAACTGCGCGAGCGCGTCACGGTACGCTTCAAAACGTACTTGGGCTTCCGGATAGTCCGGAGGACCGCACAAGAAGGCGATCTGCCGGCGATTGTGGACGGTAATCAGGTGCTGCACGGCATCGCGCATTCCGGACGCATTGTCCGCTTGCACGACTGAGTAGCCGGGGACCTCGATGCCCACCGAGCAAACGGGCAGCCCGTGGAAGGAATCGAGGAAGTCCTTCATCACGGGCGCCGTGGTGTTCAAGTTGAGCGCGACCAGCCCATCGACGGCCTCGGGACCGGCGAGATCGAAGCAACGGTTGCGCTGTCTCTCGTAGCCCGCCGGCGCGTGCAACGAGCCGCCGGCGAAGCAGATCAAATCCAGTCCACGCCGCGTGCACTCGGCGTCGAACGCCCCCACCACCATGCTCGCGTACTCGTTGTACAGCGCGTCGAGCAACAGGCCGACGGTGGGGCGGGGGCGATCGTTCGGCAAAGGGTGCCGCGGACTACTGCAGGACCTTGAACTCGATGCGGCGATTCTTCTCGCGTCCGGCCGCAGTCTTGTTGTCTGCAATCGGCTCATCCGGACCCGCGCCGCGGGTCTTGAGTCGCTCGGGCGGAACGCCGTTGTCGACCAGCCATTGCTTCACTGAGTCCGCGCGCTCTTGGGACAAGCGCTGGTTGACCGCTGCGTCACCTTCGCTCGAGGTATGACCCGAGATCTCCAGTTTGATGGTGGGATAGGTCGTCAAGACCTTGGCGGCGCTGGCCAACACGCCCTTGGATTGCGCGCGGATCGTGGCCTTGTTCTTGTCGAAGTAGATGCCTTCGATCACGCCCGAGAACTTCTTCACCGCGTCCGGGATGGTGTCCGGGCAGCCGTCCTCGTCCTCGAAGCCGTTCTTGGTTTCCGGCTTGTCGATGCACTTGTCCTTGTCGTCGAAGATGCCGTCACCATCCTTGTCGCGGATCGGGCAACCGTCGGGCTTCACACCCACTTCGGTCGGGCATTGGTCGCACGGTAGCGGCACGCCATCATGATCCGTATCTGGATCGGGGCAGCCCTTCGGCGCCGGACCTGCCTCACGCGGGCAGAAGTCGTCTCGGTCCAGAACACCGTCGGTATCAGTGTCGGCGGGACAACCACGCGGGGCAACGCCTTGCTCTTGCGGGCATTGGTCTTCGCTATCGATGTAGCCGTCGTGGTCGGAATCAGGCGGCGGAGGAGGCGGCTCTTTGCGCGTGCGCTCGACGGTCGAAGACAACCCGAGCAAGACTTCGAACGTTTGCGCCTGGCCATCTTGCTGAACGTTGCGCGTCAACGTATCTCGCAAATCGAGGCGCACGGCCAAGGCATGAGTGATCGGCAGCTTGGCGCCGATGCCAAAGTGCCAGGCCGGATCCATGTCATTGGCCATGGTGCGGCTGATTGCACCCAAGGTGCCGAAGCCACCCAACAGGAACGGTGTCACGTACGGCAGCGGAGCTTGCAGCACGAGATGAGCGCGTAGCGCATACAAGGCCGCGCTGGTCTCGGTGTCCTTGACCTTGCTAGCGGCCGCCATTCCTTCACCTTCGATACCGAGGAAGGATGCTGGGTAGTAGCCGATGCGTGCACCGAGCTCTGCGCCCGTCGCGTACCCCTGCTGGGGGTACGCTTGATAACGCAGGTTGTGATCGGAACTCGGAAAGATCGCGCCGCCGAAGATGCCGAGCTCGAGCACGTTGCCCTCTGGCGGGAAGCCAGCTTCATACGGTTCGTATGGTGCAGCGGCGGCAGTTTCGCTCTTTGGCGGCTCTGCCTCCGTGGAAGCTGCTGGCGCTGGCGCTGCAGCGGTAGCCGAGGCGTCGCTCGCGACGCCTTCGTTGCTCGAAACAGAAACTGCTCCGGAAGTGCCAGCGGTTTGGGCAAAAGCACTACCCGTAACCGTAAGACTAACCCCCCAGAGAACCCAACTAGTAAGCGGCTTGGACATTTGTTAACACCCTTCGAGCTTTGACCACTTCAAAACAACCCTCTTGGAACACCCTTTAGCAAAAACACCGCTACCAGATCAGCCCTGCAATTTCCAAGTCATAGCGAAAAAGACGGAGCGGTCTGGCAAATGCGCTACCGTTTGCAGGTGAGGCTAGGCCCGACAAAATTGCACCGGATCGGCCCCGTCGTGCTGGTTTGCCTACTTTGCAGCACACAGTGCGCAACCTCGAAGCCGGACACGGCGCAACGTCAAGTTCCGCCAGCAGTGACCGTGGCGACCGTGCCGCTCGAGGTCAGTCCCGTGCCCAGCGCTTTGCTTGTCACCGCTCCTGACGCGTCGAATCGAGCGAATTTACCTGAGATCGCCAAAGCCCCACCTCCAACGAGCGGGCCCCGAGTCTATGCCCGTACGCGCTACGTTTGGATCCGGCCGGAACCGGACGCCGGGAAGGAGTGGATTGGTTATTTGTGGACCGGAGGTTCGGTCGCACTACGGAGCGCCAAACCGGCGTACGGGCCGGGTTGCTCGAGTTGGTACGCGATTGAGCCGCGAGGCTACGTCTGTGTCGACGGCAACCGAGCGACGCTGGACGAAAACGATGCCGTGTATCGCGCCGTGCTGCCCTACGCGCCGGACCTGACTTCGCCCTGGCCCCATCGATATGGGGAATCGCTCGGCCTCACCAGTGAGGCGGCCCTGATTGGTTCACCGTTGAGCTTCCCCCCCCTGCCGAGCGCAATTCACGAACCGAGAAATAAGTTACATCGGCGCTCCACGGTCGCCTTCAGCCGCGAGGTCGCAGTCGACGGCCACGACTTCTTGCTCAGCGCGGACTACCAGTGGTTGCCCAAAGCCAGCGTCACTAGCTACCCGCCCGTGAAGTTTCACGGAGTGAAGCTGGGCGATGACGCGCGGCTGCCACTCGCGTTCTTCCGGGCCAAGGATCGTCCGGCCTACGCGCGCTCCGCGAACGGCGACTTCACGGCCAGCGCCGAAACCTTCGCACGACTCAGCTTCGTAGAACTCAGCGGAGAGCAAGAGCTCGTCGGCAAGGATCGCTTTTTGCGGACGAAGCGCGCAGACCTGTGGCTCAAAGACAGCGACGCGGTGCTTCCGATCCCTCAACCAAAGACGCCGTGGGGCGCCGAGGTCGGTTCGGTAGACAAGACGGGCCACGCGCCCAAAGGTCGTGGAACCTGGCTGGAAGTGGCCGTCACCGCGGGCTATCTCATCGCCTACGAAGGCACCAAACCCGTATTTACGACGTTGATTTCACCCGGTCGCGGCGGCTTCGCCAAGCCCGGTGAAGATCCGATCGAGCATGCACTCACACCCACCGGCACCTTCCCGGTATCCGGCAAGTTTGCGACCGCGACCATGGAGGCTCCCGGCGAGTTGGTTCACTCGGACGTGCCCTGGACCCAAAACTTCAGCGGCCCTCACGCGCTGCACACCGCGTACTGGCATGATAGCTGGGGCGAATTCAAAAGCGGCGGCTGCGTGAACCTGTCTCCTATCGACGGCCGTACCCTGTTCGAATTCACCGAACCCGAGCTGCCCCCCGGCTGGCACGGCGTCCGCTGGCTCCCCTGGCTGGGACCAGCGACGCTCGTCGTAGTTCATCGCTGACGGTGCGTCGGCCACGACCAGTCAGTGGCACCCATCCGCCGCGGTACTAGGACTCACGCTGGTTTTTTTCGCGGGCGAGCGCTTGGCGGAGTTCGCGGAGTTCGCGGGTGAAGCCGCCAGAGAGGATCGGGAAGCGACACCAAGTTTTAGGATCGAGACTTTCGTCGTCGACGTGAAAACTGGGCGCATAGCGTTCACGCTTCCACTGATTGCGGCTCCACAAGCGAAAGAAGCGATCGAGCCAGAGCCAGAGATTGTCCTGAGAATAGTGCCCGAACTGAGCGCAGATCAGCGTGAATACCTCACGCGGACTGCGCTTGTCGCGAATCGCAGCGCGTTCGATGGCATCGAGCACCTCATACGGCATCAGATCGGCTTCGTCCGTCTGGGAGGCAGAGGGCGGGCGCAGCTCGGCAGTGGGCGCCTGCACGTTCACGCATGCGAGTTCGGGGATCGGGCCGAACTCGTGCGGGCCGGACTTTTCCAACCAAACCAAGAACCTGCGTAGGAAAGCTTTGTCGATGCCTGCGATTGGACTCAGCCCACCGGCGGTGTCGCCGTCCATCGTGGCGTAGCCAACCGCCGCCTCCGAACGGTTGCTGGTAGAAAGCAGCAGCGCCGCATTCACGTTCGCCAAAAGCCAGACGGATGGTGCGCGCACTCGCGCTTGCACGTTCTGCAATGCCAAATCATCACGCTGCCACTCCAGCTGCCGACCGAGCGCTGCTTCGACCGTCGAAACGTAGCCGGCCACCAACGTTTCGACGTCGAACTCCACGTGAGTGGCGCCGAGCGCGCGCGCAACGGTGGCAGCGGCTTCACGCGTGACGTTGGAGCTATTGCGGGTCGATTGATATGCCGTCGTGAGCAGCGCATGGGTCAGCTCGTTTGCGGAGACCAGCCTGGAGAGCCCCTCGATGTGCTCGAACTTTTCGGCGAAGCCGTCGAGGCCGAGTTCGCGCACCGCAAAGCGCACCATGAGCGCGACCAAGCAACAAACAGCTGCCGAGTCGGCGCCGCCGCTCAGCGACACGACGAAGCCCCGCGCCCGACTCTTGCGACAATAATCGAACAGCCCGAGCGCGATGGCGCGCGCGAACTCCTCTTCTTTCAGCGCCGGCGAGCGTTCCCACTCGGCGATGCCCGCATCCGGCGCGAACTCCGTCACGTGCGGGAAATCAAACTCGAACTCTACACACTCGCCGGATGCACAGACTACGCGCGGCTGAGAGCTGCTGAGCGAAGCATGCTGCACGCGCGTCAGGTCCACGTCGATCACCCCGCTGACCAACGCGTAGTCGGTGAAACCGAAGCGCTGAGCTTGGGCGATCACCTTGCCCGCGGTGGCAATCAGCGCGTCGCCGTCGTAGATGGCTCGCCCGGCTTCGTTGCCGAGCAGGTTTGCGTACACGTAGCTCACGCCGAAGGCTCGCGAGCCCTCGAGCACGAGCCGGCGTCGCACCTCTTGTTTGCCGAAAGCAAAATGGCTCGCGCTCGGGTTCAGGATCAAGTCCGCACCGAGCAACGAGAGCTCGGCGCCGCGCCGTTGTGCCACCCAAGCGTCTTCACAGATCTCGAAGCCGATACGCACGCCCGAGCAGTCGAAGAAGATGTCGCCGAGCGGCACGTTCTGCCCGAACACGGAAATCGTGGTGCGCGCGCCCACGGGCCACGGTTTGAACCAACGCGGCTCGTAGTGAATGCCGTCGCCAGAAAGCGCGCGCTTGGCGACGAAGCCCATCAGCTTGCCGTCGGCGAGCAATGCGCAGGCGTTGTACAGGGCCTTGTTGTAGAACAGCGGCAAGCCCACGCTGACTACGATGCCGCGAGCGTAGGGTAGGATCTCCTCCAATAGCTGTAGCGACATGGCTTGTGTACCAGGCGCGAGGAAAGCGTCCTCGCAGCCGTATCCAGACAAGCACAGCTCGGGCAAACAGAGCACGCTCACGCCCTCGGCGCGCGCCGCCTCGATCGCCGAGATCACGTGCGCGCGATTTCCGTCCCAGTCGAGCGGGGTCTGATTCAAGGTCGCAGCGGCGACGCGCAGTAGCTTCATGGCGCCCGTGAAGCTAGCAGCTCCGGGAGCGGGCTTCCTGCAAATAGCGGCAACCGCGAGTCAGTCGAAGGTCGGCGCCGGGCGCAGACCGGCGCTGCTCGCCGCGGCACTCAGGTCTTTGCCCGAGCGCAAGCAGGAGTAGCAATCGCTGAGACCGAGAAAGCCACAACCGCGGCGGTCATCGAAACGCTTGAGCGCGGGCAGCAAGCGAGCGTCGCCCTCGTTGGCAGCGCGCACGAGCCAGCGCTTCACGCTCGCACAGCCCTCTTTTTGAGCCTTGCCGAGCTCGAGCAGAAGCCGCAATGCGGGGGACGCCTTGGCCCGCACGGCATCGTCGTCGAGATAGGTCCGGGCCAGCTTGGTGCTCGCTGCGCGGCTCGGCACCGCCTTCGACGAATCCCAAACCTCGTACAGGATGTCGACACCGCCGGTCCCGAGCGCGGTCGCTGCAAACTTCAACGCAGCCTCCGAGTTCGCGGCATCCAACGCTGCGCGCCGAACGTCCGAGAGCAGCCCGGGGTCGCGGCTCAGTTCCGGCTTCGACGCGACGCCTTTTTGATACGCGGCGAGGCTAGCCGAAAGGTGCTCGAGCTTGGCGTAGCCGCGGCCCAGGGCCAACCATTCGTTGGCCGCCCGGAGTGGCTCCGGGCGCGCGCTGAGTTCGGCCAGCGCGGTCTGATCCCCAGTCTGCGCCCGTAAGATCAGTTGTGACAGCTGCGAGTCTTTGGCAACGGCATCGTTCGATGCGTCGTCCTTGAGCGTGGCGGCCTCGTGTTTACCGCCGAAGAGTAGCGAGGCTGCCACGATCAAAGTCGCGACGACCAGCACCGAGAGCAACGCGCCCGCAGCGAAAAGCCACAAGGGGACCATGCGCTTGCCGAACGAAACCTGGCGTTTGAGCCAGGATTCCGCCAACGCATTCAGCGCCAGTGCGTGCGGCGTGGTTTCACCCAAAATCGTCGGAGCAAACCCGGCGCCTTGCTCCTTGGCGCTGAGCGCCGCAAGATCCTCGTTCGATCGCATGCCGCGGCCGGATCGGATCACGCCCGAGATCGGACCGCCGGCGGAGTTGGCCGCGGACGCCGATGCGCCCAAGATCACGTCGATGCGCTCGATCAGCTCGGCCGCGCTCTGCACCCGCTCGTCTCGGTTCTTCTTGAGCAACAGCAGCACGAGATCGCGGATCATCGGGTCGAGGCTGCTCGGCAGCGGCGGTGGGTCGGCCGTCAGATGACGGGTGAGCACCACGACCAGATCGTCGTCCTTGAACGGCGAGGAGCCGGACAGCATCTCGTACAAGATCACGCCCACCGTATACAGATCCGCCCGCGCGTCGACGAGCTCGCCACGGGCTTGTTCCGGAGACATGTATTCCGGCGTTCCGAACACGGTGCCGATTTGCGTCAGCGCCGGCTGCTCCGCCGTTTCTTCGACTTTGATTTTGGCGATGCCGAAATCGAGCACCTTGACGAAGTCTGGTTCATCGTCCTTGTCGACGAGCATCACGTTATCGGGCTTCAAATCCCGATGCACGATACCGACGGCGTGCGCTGCCTGCAGCGCTTCGACGATCTGGCGCGTGATGCACAAGGCGCGCAGCGGAGCGAGCGCGCCCACCTTGCTCACTAGTTTTGCGAGACTCTGGCCCTCGATGAACTCCAGGACGAGGTAAAAGGAGCCGTCTTCCAATTGGCCGAAGTCACTGGCAGAAACTACGTGCGGATGCTCGATGCGGCCCGCGGCCACGGCCTCACGCTCGAAGCGCGCCACGACCTCGGGGAAGGCGGTCATCTCCTTGTGCAAGACTTTGACTGCCACGGCCTTGCGCATGTGCACGTGCGCGGCGCGATAGACCGCGCCCATTCCGCCGCTTCCGATCAGCGCTTCGATCCGGTAGCGCCCAGCAAGCAGGGTACCTAGCAGAGCATCGCGCTCAGCAGACTGTTCGTCGTCGCGCGGGCTCACGGGCTCGTATTCTGGAAAGCTTTGCACCGAGAGTCTAGGACTACGGCTGCCGTTTACCGGCCCCTAAGAGCCTCTGCCCGCTTCCGCTCGGATTTGCGGTGATTCCCCGATGTAGGACAATTTTTTCACCGGCCTCACGACCGCGCGCATAGGCCTCGGAGCCGTGGCCGACGGCATAGCGCGTCCAGCGGATGCGCGGATGGCGCCTGCGAAAGAAGCCGTCGAGTGCTGCGTCTCCCACCCACACCAGCCCCTCGGCCTTGGACTTCTTACGCTCGCGCTCCAGCCGCTCGCGAAAACCAGACATTACGCCCGCCACGAACTTGAGTCGCTTTGCGCCCCTGCCGGATGGCGTGCGGCGGTACTCGCGAAACAACCGCTCGGCCGTCACGTTCAGAAACGCGTGCACGTAGTCGGCGAGCTCCAAGTTGGCCTCGGAGCCGCAGATCTCCAGTACGCTGCCTCGCCTGCCCTCTTGCGCGCGCCACACCGGCACCCAGATCGCCTGGACGAAGAAGTGGTCCGCCAGGATCCCGGCCAAGATCCGTTGTGCCTCGTTGACTCGGCCACTCGGCTCTCCGAGATGGCGAAAACCGTAGGCGGGCTCCCGACCGCTGATGGCGAGATCGATGTTGTACTTGAGCATCAGACGCTGCGCGGCGCTCATCGCCGCTTGCGCTTCGTGCTCGTTCGAGCTTTCGGCCAATGCCAACAGTTTAGCGATGCGCTCGAGTAGGTGTTGATCGACCGTGGCGCGCTCGCCCTGACCGGGCACGCCGGCCGCGCTCGGATCGATACCGCGGTCCTCGCAGACCTTTCGAAACACCGCGCCGTGCATGGCGTCGTCCGGCTGTCCGAGCACTTCGTCGACGTATTGGTGCGCCATCTCGTGCTTGAGCACCTCTACGAGCACTCCCCAGCCGTGCTCGATCAGCAAACTGCGTGCAATCTCGATGACGCGCAGCCCGCCGTGCCAGCGGCCCAACCGCGAACTCGAATCGACCAGCTCCAGCCCCGGACGCGTGAGCTGAAAACGGAACAATGCGCCATTCAAATCTTCCCAAGTTCGAATAATTGCGTGCAGCGCAGCGCGCTCGAGTTCCGCGCTGATTCCTTGGCTACCAGGGTCCATGGTCGGCCCGCAGTGTGTCACGGCAGCCGCATTTTGCTAGCATCGCGGCAATGAGCCGATACGAAGATGCCCTGCGCTACCACCGAGAGGGGCGTCCCGGAAAGATCGAGGTCGTCTGGACCAAGCCCGTCGCGTCACAGTTGGATCTGTCGCTGGCCTATTCTCCTGGCGTTGCCGCGCCCTGCCTCGAGATCGCCAAGGACCCGGAAGCGGTCGATTTGTACACAGCACGTCGCAATCTGGTGGGCGTGGTCACCAATGGTACCGCCGTGCTCGGCCTCGGCAACATCGGCCCGCGCGCCGCCAAACCAGTGATGGAAGGCAAAGGCGTGCTGTTCAAGCGCTTCGCCGACATCGACGTGTTCGACATCGAGGTCGATGAGGTCGACCCCGAGAAGTTCATCGCCATCGTGCGAGCGCTGGAGCCGACGTTCGGCGCGATCAATCTAGAAGACGTCCGCGCGCCCGACTGCTTCGTGATCGAGCGAGCGCTGCGCAAGCAGATGAAGATTCCGGTCTTTCATGACGACCAGCATGGCACCGCCATCATCACCGCCGCGGCCGTACGCAACGCCGCGGAGCTGCAAGGCAAGCCGATGGATACGCTGCGCGTCACCTGCGTCGGTGCCGGCGCGGCTGCGACGAGCTGCATGGAGATGTGGGTGCGCATGGGTGTTCGACGCGAACTCATCACGCTCGTCGACGTGAATGGCGTCTTGTACCAAGATCGCGGAGATATCGACGAATTTCGGGCCGCCTTCGCGCGTCCCAAGAGCGACGGACGACGCACGCTCTCGGAAGCCATGGTCGACGCGGACGTGATGATCGGCCTATCTGCGGCCGGCGTGGTCAACGCCGCGATGCTGAAGACCATGGCCGATCGGCCAATCATCTTCGCCCTCGCCAATCCCGATCCGGAGATCGGCTATGCCGAGGCACTCCAAGTGCGGCCGGACGCGATCGTCGCCACGGGTCGCAGTGACTTTCCCAATCAGGTCAACAACGTGCTCGGGTTCCCGTATATCTTCCGCGGCGCGCTCGATGTGCGCGCAACCACGGTCAGCGAAGAAATGAAGGTGGCCGCGGCGGAAGCCATTGCCCGGCTCGCTCGCGAAGACGTGCCCGACCAAGTGCTGCGCGCGTACGGGCGGCAGCGCATGCGCTTCGGGCGCGACTACATCATCCCCAAACCGTTCGACAATCGCGTGCTGTACTGGGTCGCGCCCGCGGTGGCGCAAGCCGCCATGGATAGCGGTGTGGCCCGTGACGCGATCGACGTGGAAGAATACAAGGAGCGGTTGTACCGCACGATTTCGCCTACGCGGCGCGTGCTGTGGAACATCACCGAAAGCGCCAAGAGCGACCCGCGGCGGATAGTTTTTCCGGAATCGGAGAGCGACAACATCCTCCGCGCGGCGCAACGTGTGCTGGAAGAAGGCATCGCCCAGCCGATCCTGCTCGGAGTCCCGGAGAGGATTCACGAACAGGCCCGCAAGCTCGGCTTGCACCTGGAGCACGTGACGATCGTGGATCCGCGCGCCAGTGACCGGCTCGAGGCGTACGTCGATGGCTATTGGCGCAAGCGCGAACGCAAGGGCGTGACCCGACATGCGGCGAACAAGGAAATCCGTCGTTCACGTACCGCGTTCGGCCTAATGATGCTGGAGCTCGGGGACGCGGACGGTCTGGTGGCTGGGGTGCGGCAAGACTACCCGGCCACCATTCGACCGGCTCTGCAGATCATCGGCACCCGCGAGGGCGTTCGCCGTGCCGCCGGGATGTACATGGTGGTCGCCAAGAGCGGAGTGCGCTTTCTCGCCGACACGACCATCAACATCGAACCCGATGCCGACACACTGGCGGAGATTGCGATCTTGGCGGCCGAAGCGGTCACCGATCTCGGCTTGGAGCCGCGAGTCGCCATGCTGTCGTTCTCGAACTTCGGGGACGCACCGCACGCGCAGTCCCAGAAGGTTGCCGCCGCGACCGCACTGGTGAAGGCCCGCATGCCAGACCTGATGATTGAAGGCGAAATGCAGGCGAATCTCGCGCTGGACGAAGAAGCGCGCGCGCCCTATCCGTTCAGCCGCCTCAAGGGCGCAGCGAACGTGCTGATCTTTCCGAACTTGGATGCCGGCAACGCGGCTTACAAGCTGCTCGGCGTAATCGGCGATGGCGACGTGATCGGCCCGATCGTGCTGGGCATGAGAAAGCCGGTCAACGTGCTGCAGCAGGGCGCGAACGTGGACGCGATCGTGCATATCACGGCCATCACCGTGGCGCGCTCGATCCGCCTCGACGCACGGACCAAGTAGCTGGGTCAAAATCCCCGCCGGCGCCTGCGTAGGCGATCGCTGGTGTTCGCGCCCGCGGCGAGATCCGCCGCGGTGTTCGCACGTGCAGGCAGGTGTGCGGCACACAATGCGTGATAGATGTTGATTGCATCGCGATCTCCCTGCTGACAGAAGCACGGGATTGCAACTAGCCTCGAGATCTACTGTTGACCACTCGATGCCGAGGCATCGGAAAGGGCGGAGTGGATATGGGAACACTCAGAGTTGCCGTTGTCGTTGCTGCGACCGCATGGGTCGCTTGTGCGAGCATTTCGATCGCGTCGGCTGAAACCGAAGCTTTGGCTTGCGCGACAGAACCCAGAGTCGTGGCCGGGTTCGTCAGTGGCGAGGAAATCCCAGAGTCCGTAACTACGGACGCTCAGGGCAATCTCTACGTTTCGGTCGGGAATACGATTCGAAGACGCACGCCCGGCGGCGCCTTCGCGGTGTTTGCTACGCTGCCTCTGCCGATCAATGCCTTGGGCGTCAAGGTCGGGCCCGATGGCTGCGTGTACAACGCAAGTACTAGCCTGTCTTCGGTGCCGGGAGCATACGTCTGGCGAATCTGCAGCGCTGATTCCGTCGAGGTCTTTGCGGAGCTCGACCACAGCGGAGCGCCAAACGACCTGGCCTTCGACGACCGCGGCAATCTGTTCGTCACAGACCCCGTGCTGGCTCGAATCTGGAAGGTGGACCGCACGGGCCGGGCGGATGTCTTCGTGCAGCACTCGTTGCTGGCGGGTATCCCCGAAGATCCGGCCTTGGTCTTCCGAGCCCTAGGCGTGAACGGCGTCGCGCTCGATCAGCATCAGCGGGCGCTGTTCGTGTCGAACACGGATCGGGGCAGCATTCTGCGTGTCGACCTGCGTTCGTCACATCCCGTACCCTCGGTGTTCGCGCAAGACAGCCGCCTGCGGGGCGCCGACGGTATCGCCTTCGACCGCGACAAGACGCTGTGGGTGGCGGTAAACGCCCAAGATTCGTTGATTACCGTGAGTCAGCGCGCGGAACTTCGGGTGCGCGTGCAGGGTGGCCTGCTCGATGCTCCATCCAGCGTGGCCTTCGGCGCAACTCGCCGAGACCGTGACCAGCTGTACCTCCTGAGCTCCGCCTTCAGTCGCACCCTGGGGCTTCAGCCCGGTGCGCCGCAGCCAGCTCTGCTGAGCTTGCGCGTGGCTACCCCTGGACTGCCGCTCTTCTAAGACGCCTTTCCGCGATTGGCGGTAAACGTCGCTCGGTGCTGTTCGCCTGGGCCCCCAGGTGCTTGCGGTGCGCTGCTTGCCGCTCTCACGGCGGCAAGCAGTTCGTCATACGCGAATGGTTTGGCCACGAAACCAGCCAACTGCGCGCGCATGGCGCTCAAGCGGGCCTCGTCTTCGGCGTACGCAGTGAGCAGGACAACCGGCAGGTCTGGCCGAATCTTCTTCAACTCAGCCAGCGTTTGCTGGCCATTCATGTTCGGCATTGCGAGGTCGAGCAACACGAGGTCGATCTTTGGGTCATCGGCGCGCACTTGCTCGAGCGCCGCTACCCCGCCGTCCGCTTCGAGCACACGGTATCCGATCGAGGAGAGGACCGAGCTAGTGGCAGCTCGAACCGCGGGCTCGTCATCAACCACCAGCACGCAGCCGTCTTCTCCCCGAGTCGGCGTAAGGCTCGGCCGAGGTGACGACTCCGGCACGGAATCCTCCCGATCGAGCGCGGGAAGCAGGACGCGAAAGCGAGTGCCCTGCCCAGGCGTGGAATCGAAGGAAATGCTGCCGTGATGGCCCTTCACGATGCCCAAAACCGCCGCGAGCCCTAGACCACGACCGGTAAACTTCGTGGTGAAGAACGGATCGAAGATTTTCTCTCGATCAGCCGCGCTGATGCCCGAACCGCTGTCCTCCACCTCCAAGTACACGTAGCGACCGCTTGGCGGCTCGCCGATGAGGCTGGCTCCTGGGGAAGCCAGGTGAGGCACCTCACTCACGCCGGTGCGGATCACGATCGAACCCACGGCTGGTCCGATGGCCTCCGCTGCGTTGGTAACGAGGTTGAGCAACACTTGACGCAACTGTGTTTCATCACCCCGAACCGCGCTGCCCTCGACACCGAGTTCGAATTCGAGCCGAATCTCTTTGCTGACGGACGCGCGCAAGAGCGCTGCCAGATCCCGCACCAGGTGTTCGACGCTGAGTGGCGAGACGACGAACTTACCCTTGCCGGCGTAGCCTAGAAGCTGCTTCGTGAGCATACGGGCCTCGAGCGCCGTGTCGCGGATGATCGCAGCATGGCAGTGCGCGTCGCTGTGCTCGGGAAGGTCGCGAAAGCAGAGCTCCGCTCGCGCCAGAATGACGGCTAGTAGGTTGTTGAAATCGTGCGCGATACCGCCGGCCAGCACGCCCAAACTCTCCAGCTTTTGTGCGTGCGAAAGTTGACGGTGGGCGACCGTGAGCTCCAGCGTGCGCTGTTTCACGAGCTCTTCCAGCTGGCCCCGATAACGTTCCAACTCGAGCTCAGCGAGCCGTTGCTCGGTGATGTCCTTCAAATACACGGCCAGGCCGACGATCGCTCCCATGTCGTCGAGCACGGGGCTATAGATGTCCTCGTAGACTCGGCGATCCATGCGGGTGTCGCCATATTCTTCGATCAAAGTGAAGCTCGCGCCTGCCAGAGCGCGATCGAAGTTCGCGCGAGCTTTTGCGCGGTCATCCTCTCGACCGATCAGCTCCAACATGTTTAGGCCGACGCCGATCTGGACTCCCCAAATCTGCTGCATCGTGCGCGCATGATTTTGGTTGAACGCGAGGTAACGATACTCCGTATCGAGCGCAAAAATGACCATGCCCGGCGGACTCTCGAGCACCGATCGAAGAACGGCTTCCGTCTGCCGAAAACGCTTTTCTGCTGGCACCGGTAGAGCTCCCTCCTGGCCGATTGAAGACGGCAAGCGTGCTCAGAAGTGCCGAGGGAACACGGCAAAGTCCGGCGGGACGCTCATCGACGAAGCCATGCCCGCCTTCCGACGCTTCCGCGCTGCCTTGAGCCAAAACGCGTTTCACACTTCGGGCCGATTGAAGGCGCTTCGAAGGCAAAACCTGGGACAGACTGCCAACGGTCAGCCTCGAAGATCTCGGAAACGAAATGATTCGAACTCATCACCCACGTTCCTTGCCCTGATTTACGCGGAGCGTAGTCGCGGATCGTCGCGCACGGCAAGCGCACTCGCAAGCTGTCTCCGCGTGCTCCCGTCAGCTGACCACGTGCTCTCGTGGTCCATGCCAACGATCGAGAGTTGGCGAAATCCGACTGGCGGAAACAGCGCATGGGGGAAAACACGCATCTCGGTTGGGTCGCCCTGTTTCGGATCAGCATCGCGTTGGAGAGGTTGAGAGCTCGCACGCCGCGAGCGGCTGACGTCGAGCACTGCCCAAGCAACGAACAACGAAGTGAGCACGTGCTCCGAGCGGTGGGCCGCGGCAGCTCGACTAGTTTCAGGCTCGGCGATTCGGCACTGCCAACGTTCACCGTCCGGAGAAACCACGCAGGGAGACGAGCTGCTGTTGCGGGAGCACGCGCGCGTCCTTCTCGAGCGCGTTCGAACGACGTTCCGTGGTGGTCGCACGCGCCACCGCCCACTCCGAAAGCGCGGCGCTGGCGGTCGTCCGAAAGGCGCAAAAGCGGCCGACCGAGCCGCGAGGGTGCAGCGAATCTGCCGGCTCGTCTCCCCGAGCCGCCCTTTTCGGCCGTTGCAGCAGCCCGATTGCGCGAGGGTTGTACAATCTCGAGGCAATGGCAGACTGCCGCCCATGGCGACTGACAGTTTTGCGTCTCTGATGACCACCGAGGGCGGGAGCGATCGCGCTCGACGCCGCCTCAACAAGGGTGAGGTCATTGACGCCACGGTAATGCAGATAGCGGGTGAGTACGTGTTCATCGACGTCGGTATGCCGAGCGACGGACGGATCCCGAGGGCAGAGTTACTGGACGAGAAGGGCAAGGTCCGAGTGTCGGTCGGTGACCGCCTGCGCGTCAGTGTGGTCGAACCGCGCTTCGAAGGCTCGCTGTGCAAGGCGCTGGGCCAAGCAGCCCCGGTAGGTGAAGAAACCGTTACCGGCAACGAAGTGCTGGCCGCCAAGATCACGCGCGTCGAGAAGTTCGGCGTGTTCGTGAGCACCGCGCGCGGCGAGGGTTTGATCCCGCTCCGCGAGTTGCCATTGCCGCCGGGTTCGGATCACCGCAAGCTATTCGGGGTCGGCAAAGACCTGACAGTCGTGCTGCTCGACGCGAACGCGCAAGGTAAGTTGCGCTTCAGTGCCACGCGGGTGGCCCGCGTGGAGGAAGAACAAAACTTCCGTGATTTTGCCGCAGGTGCCAGCGACAGCGCGGCGGCAGAGCCAACCGAGCAGTCCGCTATCAAGGCGGAAGCGACTCAAAAGAAGAAGCCGCCCGAGAAGGTCGGTTTCGGCAGTCTGGGCGACTTGATGCGCGGCAAACTCGGTTTGAGCGAGTCGGCAAAGGCCGCGACGCCGAGCGCACAACCGCGCGGCGACGTCCTCAAACGGAAGCGGTGACGCTCGCGCCGTAGCCCTCCGCCTGCAGGGCAGCGATGCGCTGCTCGAGCGGAGGGTGCGAACGCAAAAGGCCGACCAGCCCCCCGCCGTTGATGCCAAAGGCGGCCAGGTTGTCCGGCAGCGCGGTCTGTTGCTCTGCGCCCAAGCGGCGCAAAGCAGCAATCATTTTGGCCCGACCGGCTAGCTGCGCGCCGCCGCGATCAGCTCGAAATTCGCGCCAGCGACTGAATGCGTTGATGATCAGCATGGCCAAGAACCCGAGCACGAACTGCGCCAGCATGGTGGCGAAGAATTGACCGATGCCGCCGCCGCGCCGCTCTTCGTCGCGATCGCCACGGAGAGCGCTGTCGATCAAGCGACCGATTACGTGCGAGAAGAAGATGACGAAGGTGTTCAGTACGCCTTGGAGCAAGGTGAGCGTGACCATGTCGCCGTTGGCCACGTGGCTCAGCTCGTGACCGATGACGGCCTCTACTTCCGCGCGGCTCATTCGAGCCAGCAAGCCCGAGCTGACCGCGACCAAGGAGCTGTTGCGGGTAGCGCCCGTCGCGAATGCATTCAGCTCCGGGGATTCGTAAATCGCGACTTCCGGAGTATCCACCCCGACGCGCTCCGCCAATTGCTGCACTGTCTGAAGCAGCCACGCTTCATCCGCGGTACGCGGCTGAGTGATGACGCGGGCACCAGTGGTCCACTTGGCGATCCACTTCGACGCCAGCAGAGAGATGAAGGATCCGCCGAAGCCGGCGATGCCGGACAGAACGACGAGCGGTCCATAGTTCCGCATGAAATCCCCGTGCCCGAAAACACCGAGGGCGTTCAGCACGCCGATGACCACGCTGATGGCCGCCATCACGGCGAAATTAGTTAGAACGAGCAACGCGATGCGCTTGAACACGGGCCTTTCCTCCTGCGACTGCCGACGGCCTGCGCCGCAGCTCACCGCATAAGTAAGCACCGAAAAGCGCGCTGACAAGCCCGCGCGCACCCGGGAATAAGCGTGCTCCCCGCTTGTTTTAGCGCATGTTCAGGCGAACTCGGAAACCGCCGCCGTGCGCTTGGGGAAAACGACCTTGCGCTCGATCAGATCCGCGACCGTCTCGCGCAGGGTCTCACCGGGGTCGCGGGCGGTGAAGCCGAGCTCGCGCTCTGCTTTGCTCGAGCTGCAATACCAGTAGTACTGCGCCATCTCGACGCTCACCTCGTCGACCGGAGGGCGACCGCCAATCGCTCGCAGCGCCTTGGAAAAGACGCGGTTGACGCCGATCGCCAAGGGTCGAGAGCGCGGCATGCGCAACGCCGGTGCCTTCACCCCAGCGATCCGCTCCAGGCGCTGAAAGAAGGCGGCCACGGTCATGTTCTTGGCGTTCAGGATGTAACGCTCACCGGCGCGTCCCCGCTCGAACGCGAGCCACATTCCTTGCGCGGCGTCACGGACGTCGACGAAAGCGATCCCTCCAGCGGGAACGGCGGGGATGGAGCGCTCGAGGAAGCGCCGAACGTCGCCGGTCGAGGACTCGCGCAGGTCACCGGGGCCGAGCAGCAGACTGGGGTTGACCAAGACGACCTCGAACTCCGGACGGTTGGCCTCGAGGGCCTCGCGCTCGGCGTACAACTTCGTTCGATAGTACGGCCACATCGCAACCAGCTCGAGCGGCACGTGCGCGCTCTCGTCAGCGATGTGGCTGGCATCGGTGCTCACGGCCACGGTCCCGCTGGTGCTTGCGACCACCACGCGAGGCACGCCCGCACTACGCAACCCGCTGAGAGCACTGCGTGAGCCCAGCACGTGCGCTCGGTGCAGCTCTTCGCCAGCGTCTCGATCGCGCGAGACCTTGCCGGTAGCCAAGAATGCTCCGTCGCAGCCGCGCGCGCTTTCGGCGACTGCAGCCGAATCCAGAACGTCGATTGCGTGAACGCGCTGACCTTCGACTTCACCCCCGGAGCGAGATGCGAGCACGAGCTCGTGCCCCTGAGCCTTCAGTACGCGAACCAGGTGTGTGCCGAGGAAACCCGTGGCACCACCAACCCAAAGTCGCTTCAATTTCCGGTCCCTTGCAGTTGGAACGCCTTTTGGAACGTGAACAATAACTGGATGTTGTTCGACTTCACCGCGCCCGCCACGAACTCTGCCGGGGAAGGCGTGTACTTCTCTCGCACGATACGAGTGAACATCTGCGGCGTCGTTTTCAGTACGCAGTCCGCCGGGCTTTCGACCTTGCCGGCGACTACTTCGCAGCTGTCTTGGGTGATGCGCACGCTCCAGCGCTCGGTATCGCCCAGCGAAAAATAGAAGCTGACCGGCTTTTCCACGCTCCCGGCCAGGAAGCGCAGCTTCAGCTCGTGGAATACGGGCGCGAGCGTGCGGTCCTCGAGTAGCGGGGGTGTCGAAAGAACGTCTTTGGGCATCAGCGTCTTCAGATCCAGCATGCTGCCTTTGGACAACTCGGACACGGCCCGTTCGGCGAGCTTGGCGACCACACGCGACGCTTCACTCATCGCTAAGCCTTGGGTCAGCCGCTTGAGATCGGCCGCCAACAGCGGCAAACCAATTCGCGCTTCCACCTCTCGCTGGCGCGGTACGCTGCTGCCCTTGGGCAGCGCGGCGTGAGTGCCGCCCAACCACACGGGTAAGATGTCCTTGTCGTGATGCAACGCGAGGTGGCCGAGCGAGGCTTTGAACTCGTGTATTTGGCCGTCCGCGCTGCGTGTACCCTCGGGGAAGATCAGCAGGGTCTTGCCGCGTTCGAGCAGGTCTCCCGCTTGGCGCAGCGCCTGGCGCAAGGATCCATTGCGCGCCATCGGCACTAGGTTGGTGAAATTCTCGAAGTACGCTTTGCGAAAGCGGTTGCCCTCGAAAAAGTAGTCTTGTGCGGCGAGGGACACCAAATCTCGTCCGTAGCCGCCGAGCGCGTACTTCACCAAGCCCATGTCCAAGTGACTGGCGTGGTTGGCAGCGATGATCGTGCTGCGGTTGTGCGGGATGAACGCGCGACCGGTGACTTTGGTGCGAAGCACCTTGTCGTAGAAGCCCATCTGGGCTCGGCCCATCCAATGCATGGCCGCCTCGCGCAGCGCAGGCGGGATTTCGAGCGGTTTTTCTTGAGCTGCCTCGATCGAACCGGTCGTGGAAAGCTTGCGTGCCTCGCGAGTCTCGCGCACGACCGCCTCGACCTCGGCCACCGAATTGACTGCGGCGAGGCGCTCGGCGTCGAGCGAGCGGCCAACTTGCGCCTCGAGCGCCACGAGCAGCTCGAGTAGCATCAGCGAATCGAAGCCGAAATCGCCGCGCAGCGTCATCTCTCCGCGAATCGAGGCTGGATCACGGCGGGCGATGGTGCCGATGGCATTGCGCACCAGTGCCGCCGCGCCGTCGCGCGAGGCCCCGCGTGAGCTCGCCGGAACCTCCGCCGCGGCCAGCGCGCGTTCGATCAGGCGCCGCACTTCCCCGCGTTTGACCTTCAGGCTCGCGGTGCGGGGCAGGCGCGCGTCGAAGACCAAGACCAACGCCGGGCGCTGCACCTGCGGGAGGTTCGTGATGGCGGCGTCCAGGGCGGCGCGGGCGCGTTCGTGACGCGTGACGCGTGGTACCTCTTCCGAGGGTTCCGGCACCAGCACGCAGGCCAGGCGTTCTCCACCTCGCCCATCCGGAATACCGAGGACGGTCAACTCTTGCACGTACTCCAGCTTGCCAATCCGGGCCTCGACGTCATCTGGATAGACGTTCTCGCCGCTGGAGGCGACCACGACGTCCTTGGCCCGGCCGACCAGCGTGAGCTGACCCTTGCGATCGAGCTTGCCGAGATCGCCGGTGCGCAACCAGCCGTCACTCATCACGCTGCTCGTGGCCTCTTCGTCGCCCGCGTAGCCGAGCATCACGTTCGGTCCCCGCGCCCAGACTTCGCCCACGCCCTCCGCATTGGGCGAGTCGATCTTGAGCTGTACGCCCGGGATTGCCTTGCCCACGTGGCCAGGCCTGGCTCGTGGTCCGCCTTGAGCGACGCTCAGCACGGGCGACGCTTCGGTCAAGCCGTAGCCTTCTGCCAAATGTAGCCCGAGGCCCGCGAACAAGTGGTGCGTGCTCTGCGGCAGCGCGGCGCCGCCGCTGACCAGGAACTTGAGGTGACCGCCGAGCCCCTGGTGCACCGGACCGAACAGCAGTTTGCCGGTGTCCATGCCCAGGTTCTTGCCCAGTGAACGATTGAGCTCGATTGCGAACTCGAACACGTGCGACGCGAGCGCACCGTGCTCGGCAATACGCGCCACGATCCGCCGCTCGAGCATTTCCCACAACGCGGGCACGCCGATCAAAGCGGTAATCTTCCCCACCTGCAAACCGTTGACCAGACGATCCGCATTCAGTTCGTCCAGGTACACGATGCGCGAGCCGCGCGACAGCGGCAGCAGCATGCCGCAGGTCAGCTCGAAGGTATGGTGCAGCGGCAATACGCTCAGCACGCGATCGCCACGACCGAGCGGAAAGAGCGGTGCCAGTGAAGCGATCAGCGCGGTCAGGTTCTTGTGAGTGAGCTGAACGCCCTTGGGCTTGCCGGTGGTGCCGCTGGTGTAGATGAGCACCGCCACGTCGTCCGCTTCGGCCGCCACGCCCAGGCCGATCGAACCATTTTCGGCCATGGCCAAAAGGTCGCAAAAGGCCAAGCTGCTGGACAGCGCCGATAGCCGCTCTTTGACTTGAGCGTCGGCGATGAATACGCGGGCGCCCGAAGCTTCACGCAAGTTGTCCGCCGCGCCGAGATCGATGTTGGGATCGAGCGGAACGACGGTGGCGCCCGCCTTCAAGATGCCGAAGAAAGCAATCGGCCAAGCCGGGTGGTTGTGCGCGGACAACAACACGCGATCTCCAGGGCGTACCCCCGCTTCGATCAGGCGCGCGGCGCAGGCCGCGGAGCGCTCACGCCATTCACTGAAGGAAAGCCGACTGAGGCCGTCCTTCTCGGTGCGTTGCAAGGCCACGCCCAGGTCGAAGCGCTCTGCCATTTCGTCGAGCAGCGCAGGCAGCGTGTCGTGCCGCTCTGGCGCCTTCTTGGGACGACGCAAGCGCTCTTCGATCTGAGGGAACACGAAGCGTTCGAGACCCGGTACGTGCACGTCCAAGAACCAGGAACGCCAATCAATGCTTTCGGGCGACCAATCCACCAAAGCGCGCTCGGCTTCGGACAAACGCGCGTGCGCGGCGCGTGTGTTGTCGCAACCGAATATGTAGTGAAACTGGCTGGTAAACGGCAGAAAGACCGTGAGCACGTTGCCCACTTTGCGTTGCTGCTCGGAAAACTCGAACAACGCTTTGGCTGCCGGCTTCAAAAGCGGCGCGGCCGGTCCGAGCGCTGCCTTGCGCATCAGCTGCGACAGCGTTTTGCCGTGCTTGGCGATCACGTTCGGTCCGTATTGCTCGAATTGCGATTTCGAGAGCATCGCCCCTTCGTAGTGGCTCTGCAAAAACGAGAGCACCGGGCCACCCTTGCCGGTCTTCTGAAAGTAGCGTCGCTTGTACAAGCCGCTCAACTCGAAGAAGCGGCGCATCGTGCACGGGTTCGAGTCACTGGAGCCGAGCTGATAAACGGGCTTCGCGGTTCCTTCGAGCAGCTCACCCAAAGCCAGCGTGAGCCCCGCGGCGACCATGTCGCAGGGAATGACGTCCAAGTAGTTGTCGGAGCCCGGGATCTGAAGACCACCCTGACGAACGATGAAGATCAACGGCGCGCTGGTGTTCACGCCCTCGTTCCAACCTGGAAACGGGAAATGCGAGGTCGACTCGACGACGGCTGGGCGCACGATCGTGAACGGCAATCCGGAGCTGGCGGCGATCTGCTCACCGATGGCTTTGGTGTACGTATAGGTATTGGGGAAACCCCAAAATTGCGCGCGTTCCATGCCCATCTCGGCCAAGCGGGCCTCGATGAACTTGCGCTTCACGCGGCGCACCTCCGCCTCGAGCACCGAACCGCG